>Ga0315280_10007526_pt1 | contig 14577 bp, 13 predicted proteins | sample YL17G06_40_MG_FD_203697 | JGI IMG/M metagenome (GOLD analysis project Ga0315280, IMG submission 203697) | Sediment microbial communities from Yellowstone Lake, YNP, Wyoming, USA - YL17G06_40 | ecosystem: Environmental > Aquatic > Freshwater > Lake > Sediment | place: USA: Wyoming | collected...
CTTCGGCGACATCGGAAACGCCGTCGAGTCCGTCGACGTCATGAGCGCCGACGGCGAGGTCTTCACGCGATGCCGCGGCGACCTGGCCTTCGCCTACCGCTCGACCAACATCACCGCCCCGTTCATCCTGGCCGCCGAGTTCAGGCTCTGCGAGGACGACCCCCAGAGGATACTCAAGCAGGTCAAGCAGATCTGGATGTACAAGAAGAACACCCAGCCGCTGGGCAGCCGAAACGCCGGGTGCATCTTCAAGAACCCGCGGGGCCTCTCGGCCGGGGCCTTGATCGACCGCGCGGGCCTCAAGGGCAAGCGCGTCGGCGGGGCGCACGTCTCGGTCAAGCACGCCAACTTCATCCTGGCCGACAACGGCACCCGCGCCAGCGACGTGCTCAAGCTCATCAACGTCATCCGCGAGACGGTCTACAAGAAGAACGAGGTCTACCTGGAACTGGAAATCGAGGTGTGGTAAGTGGATTGCGTTTCCAAGGCCAAGGACGGCTGCCATATGCGAAATCACGCACCTGCCGACGTGCTGGACATAACCGTCCTGATGGGCGGGCCGTCGAGCGAGCGGGCCGTCTCGCTGCTCAGCGGCGCCGCCATCGCCGACGCGCTGGAGCGCCGCGGGCACAAGGTCTGCCGGGCCGACATCAACCCGACGGACACCGCCGCCCTAAAGCGGCCCGGTATCGACGTGGTGTTCATCGCCCTGCACGGCGAGTTCGGCGAGTCCGGCGAGGTCCAGGAACTCTGCGAGAACGCCAACCTCCGCTACACCGGCTCCGGCCCGCGGGCCAGCGAACTGGCCATGGACAAGGCCGCCACCAAGCAGGCCGTCAAACGCCTCGGCGTGCCGACGCCCGATTGGATGATCGTCGAGGAGTTCCACGACCCCGCCCAGGTCGCCAAGTGGCTGCCGGAACTCGACGTGCCCGTCGTGCTCAAGCCCGTCGACGGCGGATCAAGCGTCGACGTCGTCCTGGCCCGCACCCACGTCGATCGCGACGAGGCCCTGGAGACCCTTCTGGACAAGTACGGCCGGATAATGCTCGAACGCTACGTAAAGGGCCGGGAGTTCACCGTCGGCATACTCGGCGACCAGGCCCTGCCCGTGCTGGAGATCCTGCCGGACGGCGAGTTCTACGACTACCGCGCAAAGTACTCCGACGACGCGGGCACGACCTACAGCTTCGACCACGGCCTGGATGCCGCCGCCGTGGCAACGCTCCAGGCAAACGCCTTGGCCACACATTGCTGCCTCGGCTGCCGAGACATGAGCCGCGTCGACTTCCTGCTGGACGAAAAAGGTCTGGGCTGGATGCTGGAGATCAATACGATTCCCGGTTTCACCAGCCACTCGCTGCTTCCCAAGGCGGCCGCGAAAACAGGAATAACCTTCGACGAGTTGTGCGACCGCATCGCTAAAATGGCGATGGCCAGATAGAAGACAAACATGGGTAAGCCGGGAAAGACAAATCGCGGCGCCAAGCCGCCCCGCCGGCCGGGGCGATTTCGGCTGTGGTGGACCCAGATGGACCCCGACAGGCGACGCGGCGGATTCTTCCTCGCCGGGTGGGTGGTCATTGGCGTTCTGGCGGCCGCGGGGGCCGTCAGCGGGATGCGGACGCTCCAGCAGCGCGTAGTTGGGCAGCGCTACGCCGGCGCCGGCGGCGACGCGGCGGTCCGCGTGACTCGCCTGCCGGCCTGGATGCCGGCCTCGCTGGCCAGGTATGTCACGGAGATGATCACCCCGCAGAGGGCGAACCTCTCCGACCCGGACCTGGCGCGCAAGGTCTACGACCTGGCGGTGAATAATCCGCTGGTCCGCCGGGCAAACCGCGTCGAGGTCCGTCCCAACGCCAAGGGCCCCGGCGGCGTCGTGGAGGCGGACCTCGAATTCCGCCAGCCCTTCGCCCGCGTCCGGTGCGGCGCCGACGATCTCTACGTCGACAAGGAGGGCTTCTGCCTGCCCGCGGCCCTGGTGCCCATGTACGTCCTGTCGCTCCAGGACAAACAGACCCGCGCCGTGCGGCAGGTCTGCTACCAGGCGCTCGGCGAGGTGCCCGAGGCATGGCGTTCGGCCGCCAGGCCGATCCACTACGTCACCATCGACGGCGTGCAGAAATCCCCGCCCCCGCCGGGTTGGAAGTGGCCCGCGGAGGACCTCGACGCCGGCCTGAAACTCATCGAGCTCATCAGCACCAGGCCCTACTACGCCCAGATCACCGTCGTCGACGTCCGCAACCACGCCGGACGGATCAGCCGCAACGAGCCCGAACTGCGAATGTACGCCCAGGTGGGCACGGGCAGGCCGACGGACATCCGCTTCGGGCGATTCCCCAAGCAAGGCAGCGACTGGGTCGTCAGCCCACAGCAGAAGATGTGGAACCTCGACGACTACGCCACCAACCACAACGGCCTGCTGGCGGGAATAAACAGCTACCTTGACCTGCGGTACGGCAACCTGCACGTCAGCCTCAACTGACGAGGTTGAAGCAAGGCAGTAGTAGTCAGGCAGTAGTAGTCAGAAAAGACCCCCGAAGCCCAGGGATAGCAATCCCTGGGTGCCGATGAAGCTTGATGCCCCCGGGTGCGCACAAAGCTTGATGTCATGCTTTCAGGCGTACCCAAGGTTCATGCCGGACCGCGTTACCGATGACCATTGATGATTCTCACACGCGAGAGGCCGACCGCCGCGCCATCCTCGCGGCCGCCTGGAGGCCCGGCGGCCTGATATACCTCGCCGTCTGTGCCCTGGCCCTGCTGGCGGGGTTGTTCCCCCAGTACGTCTACCCGCCGCGCGGCATCCAGGCCGCGCCGCTGCCGACACTGTCGGCACTGGCCCTCGGCCAGGCGCTGTTCATCATCGCCGTCTGGCCCGTGCTGTGCCTCTGGCGCTGCCAGCAGGGCGCCATCAGGCACTATGCGGCCGAGTCGATCACCGAGGCCCTCGCCCTGCTCGTGGCCGCGGCCCCGCTGTACCTCGCCGCCGCCTGGCTGGCTGACGCGACCGCCCTGGACGTCGCACGGACCATCCTTACGCTTCTGGCCCTGTGGCCGCTGGCGATCTCGGCCGGGGCGCTCATGCGGGCCCGACCAGCCCTTCGCCCGGCGGTGATGCTCGCAATGCTCGTCCTGGCCGCGCTGCCGGCGGTCTGGTACATCTGGCGGGAGTTCCTGGGGGCCATGCCGGCTGATTGGCTCTGGGACCTCGCTCCCGCCGCGCTGGCCTGGCAAAACGCCGCCGGCCCGGCGCCGGCGCTGATCCCGACGCCCGCCTGGCCCCCGGCCGTCTGGCTTGCCGCCGCCGCGGCATTGTGGACCGCCGCCGCGCTGGCAGGCAGTGGCCAGGAACCGGTTGAGCGGTAGCGGCAGCCGGTAGTCCAACGCGGCAGATGTCCGGGGGCAGGTTCTCGGGGCTGTTCCGCGAAAAAGCTTGAAAACCGCCGCCGCAATCACTATACTTTAAGTGATCTGAGATACAATAGTTAACGAGCGATTGCGGAGTTGCAGACCCAACTGGCAGCTAACCGGTGAGAACTCAGATGTAAGACATGCATCCGCCGTAAACAGGACCGCAAAGGGTGCGGCAGTAAGGCGCTGTCGCAGGAGTCTCGGGTGGTCGGGCCGCCATCCGGAAAAGCGATTTTCCGGAGACACACAATGGCGCAACCCGAGAAGAAGGCCGACCCGGCCGAGCCGGCCAATCAGATGAACGAAGTCGGCTGCCTGGTGCGTTTGGGCTGGATGGTGTTCGGCAACGCGGCGCTGGTCATCTGCATCGGCGTGATCGCAAGCCAAAAGGGGATTCTCATTACCGCCGCCGACGTGGTGTTCTGGGCGGTGGTTCCCGTCCTGATCTGGCTGCGGCACGTTGACATTGCCCGCATGAAGGGCCTGACCGTCAGCGGCCAGCCCGCCACGCTCTCCCACTGGAAAAGATACGCCGGCTTGCTCCTGGCATTATCCGTGGTCGCATGGGCCGCCGCCCACGCCGTTGCCTGGTTCCACGGATAGGAGATGATCCGTGAAGATCACCAACATCCTGTCGCCGGAAACCGTCGTCACCGACCTGGCCTCTGCCGGCCGGGAAGAAGCGATCCGCCTCCTGGTTGATGTCCTGAGCAAGGCTCGGCCTCTGGACACGGAGACGACGCTTAAGGACATTGCCGCCCGCGAGCGGGCCGGCCCCACGCTGATACCGACGGGCTCGCGATTCGTGGCGGTTCCTCACGCCCGCACCAGCGCCTGCAAGCAGTTCGTCATGGCCCTGGGGCTGTCGCGCCAAGGCGTGCCTTGGAACGGACCGAATCGCGCCAGTCTGGTGGTCGTGATCCTGGGACCCCCGGAAACACACGCCTTGTATCTCCGGGTCCTCAGCCGCATCGCCAGGCTGTTTGAGACCGCCGACCTTCTGGAGTCCATGCTCCAGGCATCGTCTGCCCGAGACGTTATCGCCCTGCTCGCCGCCGCCGAAGAGCCGTTGGGGGAGATGGCCACGGGTGACGGCATGCCAACCTTCTGCGTCCTGGGGGCCGGGCACGGCGGCCTGGCGATGGCGGCTCATCTGGCACTGACCGGATGCAGGGTGAACCTCTTCAACCGGACGGATGCGCGCATCGAGTTCGTCCGCGCCAGGTGCGGCATCGACGCCGACGGGGAGGTCAACGGTTTCGCGTCCCTCAACGTTGTCGGCTCAAACGCCGCCGAGGCGATGGATGACTGCGACGTGCTGATGGTCGTCGTGCCGGCCACCGCCCACCGCGACATTGCCCGGACCGTCGCCGCCGCACTGGGCATCCGGGGCAACACCGCCCGCGAGTGGCTGTACCTGGCTTACGACGCCGCCGGAAAGACACTGCACGACGCCATGAGGGCAAACCCCGGCTACTCCGGCATCAGGGCGCCGGGCGTCATAGAGCACCGGTACATCTCGGAGGACGTGCCGATGAGCCTCGTTCCCATCGCGTCCATCGGCACGTCCCAACTGACCCAGGCGAACTTCGGGCAGGACTGGGCCGGCAAACCCAACGGCGGCGGCGTCCCGCTGAACTCGCCCCAAGAGTTCTCGGCCGTCTGGCGGGCCGCCCGGCCGATGCTCGTGCGCGCCTATGCCGGCACTCGGAACATCTCCGCGCTGGCCAGGATGTGCGAGGAGACCATCTACATCGCATGGCACGCCCTGTCGCTCTGGTGGTTCTGCCAGACCGACGGCCGCGGCCCCAACACCGTTCGCGAGAACCTCCAGCAGCACGTCGAGACGCTCAAGTACGTCGCCGCCACGGGCAAGCCATTCGAGCCGAACGTGCCGCACCACTTCGCCTTCCGGGGCGCCGACGACGTGACGTACGTCGTCTCGGCCGTGATCGCCGCCAGGTTGGCCAAGTCGCTCGGCGTTCGACACCTGGTGCTCCAGAACATGCTCAACACGCCCAAGTGCACGTGGGGCATCCAGGACCTCGCCAAGTCGCGGGCGATGCTCGTGCTTGTGCGGGAATTGGAGGACGAGGCGTTCCGCGTAATCCTTCAGCCACGCGGCGGCCTGGACTACTTCTCGCCGGACATGGACAAGGCCAAGGCGCAGCTCGCGGCCGTCACGGCCCTGATGGACGACATCGAGCCGCACAACGCCGCCAGCCCCGGCGTGATCCACGTCGTGAGCTACTGCGAGGCGTCGCACCTGGCGGACCCGAACGTCGTCAACGAAAGCGTCAAGATCACCCGCCAGGCGCTTCAGGAGTACCGCGGGCTCAGGGCCAAGGGGCAGATCGACGACATGTCCGGGCACCTTGAGGTGGCCGAGAGGACGGAGGATCTGCTGGCCCAGGCGCGGACGGTCCTTTCTTTCATCGAATCGACGATTCCGCGGCCCTACACGCCGGAAGGCCTGTATCGGATATTCGCCTCGGGATTCCTGCCCGTTCCGTACCTGTGGGAATGCAAAGACGAGTTCCGGCAAGCCGTCCAGTGGCCGACCAGGGTAATTTGCGGCTCCGTCAAGGTTGTGGACGAACGTGGGGTCCCGGTTCCCGTCATGGACCGGATGCAGCGGACGCCTTCGACCCGTCAAGGCCCGTGAACCGGCAAGTCGAAATGCGGTTGTACGATTATCACGGCCGTATTGTGGATAGAGCATGAACCTGGAATTTCTCCTTCACGCCGAAAGCAGTTGGTGGTGGGTGCTGCCCGTGCTGGTGTTCGCGGCCCGCGTGGTGGACGTGAGCCTGGGCACCTTCGTCGGGCTGGTTATCGAACAGAAGCTGGCGCTGGGAACGCTCATCGTCCGGGTGATCACTCAAGGGGAGGGCGACGCGCTGGTCATGGAGCTTCGTCGACGGGACTACCGCGTAACGTGCATCGATGCCCGCGGGGCGACCGGCAAGGTAAACGTGATCTTCACCGTGATCCGGCGGTCGGACCTCCCCGACGTGCTGACAGCCGTCAGGTCGTTCAACCCCCAGGCATTCTACACCGTGGAAGATGTGCGCTCCATGAGCGGAATTGGCCGCGGTCCAATATGAACCTTCGGTTCACCCGATGAAACGAAAAGCCGAGGACGAGAACGAGGATCCCGGCCCCGACAAGTCGGGAGGACTGTCGCCTGACCCCTACTCCCTACTCCCTAACTACTAACTGGAGTTTTGCAAAATGCGGCCCAGATTGACGTAAGTCCTTATTTTACGTTGGGGTTCAGCAACGAAAACGAAGGTTTTATACCATTTTGCAAAACTCCAGTACTAACTACTTTTCAGAGCGGTCAGCGCCTATGATCCTCGGGCACTCGCGGGGCGCCGAGGCCGTGGACAACCAGGGAAACAAACACCGGAGAACGCCTTATGGCAGACATCGCGGGAGTTGATATACTATCGAATCTTCAAGGAATGCCCGCAAATGAAGCGTTACATCAAGTTCGCGTTGGAGAACTCCGTACTGCTGATCGGCGGGGCCTTGGCCGGCTTGGTCTGGGCCAACGTCGGCGCCGCAAGCTACGCCGCCTTCCGGGACATGCAGGTCATTCCCGCGTCGTGGGTTGCCCTGCTCGGAGGCTTGCCCGAGTACGGCGGGCTTCATTACCTGGTCAACGACGTCCTGATGGCGTTATTCTTCGCCTTGGCGGGCAAAGAGGTCTGGTCCGCCATGCTGCCGGGCGGGGCGTTGCGCGGGGTGAGCCGCGCCTCGGTGCCGGTAATCTGCGCTGTCGGCGGCATGGCCGGGCCGGCGGCGATCTATGCCGTGGGGGCGGTGCTGCTCGGGCAGTTCGCGGCGGTTGGGCGGGGCTGGGCCATTCCCTGCGCCACGGACGTCGCCTTCAGCTACATGATTGCCCTGCTGGTCTTCGGCAAGCGCCATCCCGCCGTGCCGTTCCTCCTGCTGCTGGCTATTGCCGATGATGCCCTCGGCCTGATCGTCCTTGCGGTCTTCTACCCGCGGAAGGCCATGCAGCCGTTGTGGCTGCTGCTGACATTGGGGGCCGTCGTGCTGGGCTTGATGATGCGGCGACGGCGCGTTCGGAGTTTCTGGTGGTATCTTCTTGTCCCGGGCGGCATCTCCTGGGCCGGCCTTGCTATGGCGGGCATACACCCGGCGCTGGGCCTGCTGCCCATCATCCCGACGCTCCCACACGCTCACATGGGCCAGGACCACGTCCACTGGGGCATTGCCGAGGGAAACTGGGCGTTGGACAGGTTCGAGGCCTGGTGGAAGAATCCGGTAGAGGTCATCTTGAGCGTCTTTGGCCTGGTCAACGCCGGGGTGTCACTGAAGGCCTTCGGCAGCACGACCTATCTGGTGCTCTTTGGCCTTCTGTTTGGCAAGCCCGCCGGCATATTCCTCGGCGGGGTGTTTTGCCGAACCGTCCTGAGGCTTTCGCTGCCGGGCGGCCTTTCCTGGCGGATGTTGTTCGTGATCGGCTGTGCCGCGGGAATCGGCTTCACGGTGGCCCTTTTCGTGGCCACGGTGGCTTTCAGGCCGGGGCCGTTGCAGGACGCGTCCAAGATGGGGGCGCTGGCGTCGGTCCTGGCCGCGGTCACGGCCGTCGCCGCGGCCAAGCTTATGGGCGTGAAGAAGGTCCGGGGCTGACGCCTCGCCGCAGACGCTGAGGATCGGGATCTTCGCCTTGGCCAGCGGGGCGAGGTTGTCCACCGGGTTGAGCTTGTACGCCATCGCCTGTTCCTCCGTGCTTGTCTTGATGGCTCTAAGCCATATCCAGCGCGAATTCCGGTTTTGCGGTCTTCCATTTATGGTGGTGAACGCGTCGCCGCACTCCAAGGGCTTCGCGTTCTCGTTACTTGTCTTGTGCTCGCCGACGCGGCGGTTGCCCTCCCTCCAGCATGGTGGCGATGGCAACCTCAAGCTTCTGAATCAACAAATGTTGAAGACTTCCTAGCCGAGCAGCGATCGCAGTGGGTCGATATTGCCGACCGGCGCGAGGATCAGCCAGGCGATATTCAGGCCCGTCACGATGTCGTAGGGCACCGTCATTCGCGGCCAGCGCCACAGGCGGATGCGAATGTGCCACGGGGCCTGGCGGATGTCCTGGACGGGCGTCTTGCCGGCGATGACCGACCAGGTGTAATGCATGCGCCTCAGGACCGTGAGCATGGGCAGCAGGGCCTGCTGGACCAGCAGGGCGGGGATGTTGTAGGAGAAGGTGGCGATGAGGATGGCGGCCGACCGCTCGCCGCGCTGCCAGTAGCCGGCCCGGCAGTCGCCGATGATGTCCTCGGCGCGGGCCCGGGTGTAGGAGATCATCAGGGCGTTGAAGAACGCCAGCATTGACGCCAGAACGAAGGTGAGGTTGGCCGGGTCTTGCCGGGCGTAATACAGGCCGATGCCGACGTAGACGATGAAGTCGCTCAGGCGGTCCAGCGTGCTGTCGAGGAAGGCGCCGAAGCGCGTGGCCTTGCCGCCCAGGCGGGCGACCGCGCCGTCAAGCATGTCGCAGGCCGAGGCCAGGATCAGCAGCCAGGCGGCAAGCAGCGGATAGGCGCTGGGCGCGCCCGGGTGGGCGTCGAGGCTCCAGCCCAGCCGGCTGGCCCCGCCGCCCAGCGCGTAGCACGCGCCCGCCGCCAGCGTGAAGGCCACGCCCAGCAGGGTGAGCATGTTGGGTGTTACGGCCAGGCGGATCAGCCCGCGGGCGACGAAGTCGCGGGCGGTGACAAACCCGAAGCCGATTGCTCGTCCGATCATGGTGGGCTATGCCGTTGGCCCGCGGGATCACTCGGCCGGGGCTTTCCTGGTCAGTTCTACGGCGACCTTGGCGGTCGGGGCGTACTTGCCGGGCGCTGCGGCGGCCGGGGCGGTTAGGGCGGCGATGAACTGTTCGAGCATCTCGTGCGCCTGGGAGTCGGTGTATTGCACGGGCGGGTGCTTCATGGTGTAGGCGCAGACGGCCTCGAGCGGGCCCGCAAGGTGCTTCTGGCGGGCGAGCTTGCAGCAGCGGATGGCGTCGATGGTCTCGCCGGCGGAGTTGGGCGAGTCCTCGACGCTGAGCCTAAGCTCGAGGTTGAGCGCCACGCCGCCGAAGCCCCGGCCCTCGAGGCGGAGGAAGCAGACCTTGTTGTCATTCTGCCAGGCGACGTAGTCGCTGGGTCCGATGTGCACCTGCTCGTCGGGCAGCGGGACGTCGAGTTGGCTCTGCACGGCCTGGGTCTTGCTGATCCGCTTGGAGCCCAGGCGGCTCTGGTTGAGCATGTTCAGGAAGTCGGTGTTGCCGCCGATGTTGAGCTGGTAAGTCGCGTCGAGCTTGACGCCCCGCTCGTGCATCAGCCTGGCCAGGACGCGGTGGACGACCGTCGCGCCGAACTGGGCCTTGACGTCATCGCCGACGCAGGGGATCCCCGCCCGGCGGAACCGCTCGCCCCAACCCTCGTCCGAGACGATGAACACCGGCATGCAGTTTATCAGGCTCACCCCGGTGTTCAGGCAGCACTCGGCGTAGAACTCGACGGCCCGCTGAGACCCGACGGGCAGGTAGCACATTAGGATTTCGGCGCCGCTTTCGGCAAGCAGTTTCTCGATCTGCGCGGCGCCGGCCGAGGGGCGGTCGGCAACCACGAATCTCCGGTGTTCCGGGTAGTTGGCCATGTGCTCGGCCACGCCGTCCAGGACGTTGCCCATGGCCACCTTTGGCCCGCCGCCGCCGCGCAGCCGATGGAATATCTTGGTGTTGTTCGGCGGCGCAATAAGCGCGTCGTTCAGGCACCTGCCGACCTTGCGGGCGTCGATGTCGATGGCGGCCACGACGCGCACGTCGCCAGGCTCGTAGCCGCCCAGCCGGGGATGGGCCAGGCCCACAACCCCGTCGGCGCCTTGCGGTCGGCCGGGACGCATCACTTCCGCGTAGTAACCTGTTCCCTGCACCAGGGAAGACGCACAGTTACCCACGCCTGCAATGGCGATTCTTATCTCGCTCATGACAACCGCTTCCGATCCTCTGGCCGGATGCTCCTTGGCATTGATGCTGCTTCCCGCAAAGGATCATTCAATACCCGTTTGATTGTATGCCAATAGTGCCCAAGGGTCAACCGCCGACATTCCGGCGCCGCAAGAAACATCAAGACGACACATCCTCAAGTTCTCAGATCATCAGGAGGAACTCCAGGTTGCCGCCCTTGCCGCGCAGGGGCGAGCAGATGACGGCCCGGGCGCCCAGCCCGGCCTCGGCCAGGCGGCGGCAGGAGTCCAGGCATGCCTGCCGGGCCTGATCGTCATCCAGCGGGGCGTGGGGCTTGCGGCGGCCGGCCTTGGCGATTTCGTAGTGGGGCTTGAGCAGCGAGACTATTCTCCCGCCCGGCGCCCGCCAACGGGCCGCGGCGGGGATTATCAAAGTCTGCGGCGTCCAGGCAACGTCGACGGCCACCAGGTCCACCAGTTCGGGCACGGGGCATCGAAGGGCGTTGGTCCGCTCCATGACTGTCACCCGGAGATCCTGACGCAGCGACCAGGCCAGGGTCCCGTAGCCGGTGTCGACCGCAAAGACCTTCCTTGCCCCGCGCCGAAGCAGGCAGTCGGTGAATCCGCCGACATTGCATCCGAAGTCCGCGCAGGTGAGCCCCGACACGTCGAGCCCGAAGGCTTCCAGGGCCGCGTCGAGCTTCTCGCCAGCCCTGCTCGCGAACCGTCCGCCCTTTGCGCTGGCGCCCACGAGGTGCCTGGCTCCTTTCGCCGCCGCGTGCCTTTGACGGGCGCCGCGACGTTGACACGAAACAGCCCACAGTGGCCGCACCGTCAAGCGGCGGACGATCCTGTGGGCTGGCAATCCGGCAGCCGCCCGGCGCGGCGGCGGTTTTCTTCCACGGACCCTTCCGCGGGCCTAGGGGATCTTGTTCAGCGCCTTGGCCATGCGGCTCTTGCGCCGGTTGGCCGTGTTCTTGTGCATGGTGCCCTTGGCGGCCGTCTTGTCCAACCGCTCGTAGGCGGCCCGGAGCAACTCGGCTGCCTTGGTCTTGTCGCCGGCCTTGACGGCCTCTTCGAAGCCGCGCAGGGTGTCCTTCATCTGCTGTTTGCGCCACCTGTTGCGGCCGCGACGCCTGGCGTCCTGACGGACGCGTTTTTTCGCCGACAGCGAATTTGCCACAAATGCTTCTCCTGATCCATGTCCGGACTTAGGTCACTTCGAGGTACTGAGAGACGCGGCATTATACGGGCCGCGGCGGAAAACACAAGGGCTATTTTGCGCCCTCGGCTGGCGGCTTGCCAGGCTGGCCGCGGATTCTCTCGATCCGCTGGCGGACGTCGCGGTAGTTGTAGTCGATTTGGGCAACGGTGGAGAACTGCTCGAGAGCCCGATCGAACTGTCCCATTTGTTCCAGCACGTCGCCTAGGAAGTACCGCAGTTCCATGGTGAACTCCTCGGTGGCTTCCGACTCCAGGGCCTTCTCGAAGGTCTCGACGGCCATGCTGAGCCAGCCCTTTTTGACCAGCGCCTGTCCGATGAGGCTCAGCGCCCTCATCTTCCGCCGCGGGTCTCGCTGGGCGGTCTGAAGCGATGCGATTGCCTCGTCGTACTGGCCCGAGAGGAACTGCCGCCGGCCCAACTCGAACCGCAGGCCCAGGTCCGTCGGGTAGTTGGCGCAGCGTTCCTTGTATTCGTCCAACTCGAAAGCCAGTTGCCGCTGGGCCTGCTCGGTGGCCCCAGCCGTGTCGCCGGAGTCCCGCAACTGACGGAAGCGACGCGACATCTGCCTGATTCGGATGTCGCCGATACGCATCTTGAACTGGTAGGCGCTGCTGTCCTTGTGGGCCTTGGCAAGTATGTCGATCGCCTCGTTCTCGTACGACTCGTTCTCTATCTTCAGCAGGGCGTCGGCCAGGTTGTTGATCTTGCCCGCCACGTGGGGGCTGTCGAGGTAATCCTGGCGGCACTTGCGGATCTGCTCGAGGAGGTATTCCTCGTCCTTGACCAGCGAGTCCTTTTTGTGGATTTGCTTCTGCCTCTCCAGGTCGTCGACGCCCTTGGTGAAGTCGCCCTCTTCCTCGAACTTGCCCTTGTCGATGGTGTACAGGGCCGACAGGCTGCGCATGCGGTCGCGCAGCTCGCCGTCGTTGGGGTCCACCTGCATCGCCATGTCGCAGGCCTGAACCGACATCGAGAAGTCCTTGGCCGACTCGAAGGCGTCCACCAGGACGACCAGTATCCGCTTGCTGGGCTTCTTGGCCTGGCGCTGGCTCTCCAGCAGTATCAGGCTGATCCAGTGCACCAGGCCGATCAGATCGCACTTCTTGGCCGCATGGAGAACCTGCATCATGTTCTGCACCGAGCCGGGGTCCTTGCTCAGCAGGTATTCGGCGTTGACGAGGTTCTGGACGGGATCCTTGCCGGGGCGTCGCTTGATCTGGTCGATCATGCCCGCGGGCTTGCCGCCCTGAGCCTTGCGGTTGATGGACACCTTGCGCAGGGGCTTGTGCCCGCGATCAAGGTTCTCCGGCTCACGAGAGATGCCCTCGAGGTACATCTCTATCGCGAAGTCCCAGTTGCCAGTGTCGGCCACCTGGTCGGCTCGGTCGAAAAAGGCACTTCCTCTACCCGCGTTGGGGCTGTCTTTCGTTTCCGCACTGGTCATTCATGCATCCTCTAGCTGGGTTCAAGTCTGACAGCCCCATACTCTACACGGGCCGACCAGACATGGCAAGTGAACTTGCGGCCATGTGGGCGCTGGCAACGGGGCCGTAAAGCGTTATTCACGGTGGACCGCGCTGGCCGGCGGAACCCGTTTTTCAATATGCCGAACAATCTATATTACCGCGCGGGACAGGGCGTTGGCAAATGCCAGAAACCCGCCCGGCTCCACTCGCTCGGGCCGGCACGACGGATCGATTCCGGCCGAGGCCATCGACGCCTCCACGGCATCGGGCGCAAAGCCCAGGCCCTTGCGCCGGCTGATGGAACGGATCTGTTTGCGGCGCTGGCCGAAGGCGTGGGCGAGCAACTGCTGGAGGACCCCCACGTCCTCCAGAAGCCCGGCCCTGGCGGCGTCGAAGTCGAAACGGCACATGCGGCTCTCGACGTTGGGCCGCGGCCAGAACGCCCCCGGCCCGACGACCGGCCCGGGCCTGAGGCTGCCCATGACGGCCGCCATAACGCTCACCGGGCCGTAGGCGCCCGACCCGCACTGGGCGGACAGGCGGTCGGCGACCTCGCGCTGGACGGTGAAGGTCATCCGCTCGAATCGCCGCCGCTCGGGCGCCGGCTGCCTGAGGTGCCGCCACGACTCGGCCAGGCACTCGGCAATCAGCGGCGTGGCGATGTTGTACGGGAGATTGGACACCAGTTGCGTCCGCTGGGGCAGGGCATCGAGCACCGGCGGGGCGAGGCGGTGTTTGCCGGCCAGGACGTCCAGCTCGATCAGCGTGAAGCCCTCCCGCCCGGCCAGGCGCTGCCGCAGCAGACGGCACATGCCGTGATCGACCTCGCAGGCCACAACGCCCGCACCCAGGGCAAGCAACTCTTCGGACAGCGTGCCGGTGCCCGGCCCGACCTCCAGCACGGTCAGCCCGGCCGGCAACTCGGCAAGCTCCAACAGCTTGCCCAGCAGGTTGTGATCGACCAGGAAACACTGGCCGAAAGCCTTCTGAGGCGACAGGCCGGCGGCTTCGAGCATCTGGCGTATTTCAGTGAGAGTCTGCATGGCTGGCATCAGACTACCAGCCCCTGTCGTGGGTGCAAGCCCAAACACCGACCGTGCGGGTGAGGATGATTGGCGGTTGCCGCGTGGCTGGCCTGCCGAGTTCCAAATGACGAGCAGCATGAATACGCACCAAATGGCAAGCACCAAATGGCAAACAAGGACCAAAAGGAAAAACGCAAATTCCAAACGTGCAGGCCTCGCCACATCGTTAGGAGCAAACCGGAGGCGGCCCTTGTCTTGTTTTGAATTTGGTCCTTGACGCTTGGTTCTTGTTTGAGTTTTGGTGCTTGCTATTTGGTACTTGATGGCTCGCCGACGTGCAGAACCTGACAAGAATGATACTCAGCCACCGACAGCCATACCCACCCACTTGGAATGCCGTCTTGGGATGGCCTTGACGCGCCCGGCCGCGAGGCATATAGTATCGGCATGGTCATGGCCGCGACCA
>Ga0315280_10007527_pt1 | contig 14572 bp, 13 predicted proteins | sample YL17G06_40_MG_FD_203697 | JGI IMG/M metagenome (GOLD analysis project Ga0315280, IMG submission 203697) | Sediment microbial communities from Yellowstone Lake, YNP, Wyoming, USA - YL17G06_40 | ecosystem: Environmental > Aquatic > Freshwater > Lake > Sediment | place: USA: Wyoming | collected...
CAACGATAGCATTGAAGTATTGAAGGCTGAGATTCAGAGACTTGGTTCACTATCGTCTAAATAGTGTTAATTTGATGAATCTTCGCGCGCGCGAAATACTTTCCAGATAGAATTTTAGGTGGACTGGGGGGTTTTCACACCTAATTAGGTGTGAGTCCAAATTAATAAGAGGGTTAGGAAGATTACATCTAAGAATGAGTGGTTCGGGTCGGACTTGAACCGGCGACCTCTGCAGTGTGAACGCAGTGTCCTAACCAAGCTGAACGACCGGCCCAAACAGCATTGCCGCTAAGTTGATGTGAAAGCTTTTAAACAATTTGCGATTGATTAATATGTGTTGATATCAAATTCTGCTTTTTTCTTATCACATCTTTCTCTAAATCGATATCAAAGTCTTCGAAAACGGTCGGTACATGATGCTGGAGAATTTTTAGAATCTCTATTGCCACCTTTCTCATTTCCCATTGTGCTTCAGTATTCCCCCGTAGTTCAATTATGTGCCTCCATTGTCTAAAATTTGCTGTGACAACGATCATGCTCTCAGTTGCATTAGGTAGAACAAATCTTGCATCTTCATTGTTTATCCCCATTTTTTGCAGTTCCGTGTATGTCCTATTTGCTTGATTCATAAACTCAACAAAAAGGACATGGGCAGAGCTGTGATCTCTGATGGACGCTGGTTCAATATATCTGAAGTTACTTTCATCAACACGTCGCTGTGATTGCTGGGTGTATGAACATAACCTATGCCTAACTATTTGATGGGTGAAGACCCTAGAAACACCTGAAATCCTAAATGTGGCGTAGGCATGCTCTAAAACGGAAAAATGGCCTCTTTTCATGAGCATTCTGATAAACTTTTTTTCAGTGTTCACGCCTTGCCTTTCAAAAGAAAGATATGACGTTCGCCCAATACTCTCAATGAGCTTTTCGGCATTTGGTGTAATAAACAATAGTTCAACTTTCAATCAAATCATCCCACGATACACGATTCCATCCTAAAAAGAGAAGTAAATATGAATATTAAATTATTTGCTACACTCTCGTTTTTTAGCAAAAAACATTTAACCAGAAACTCGTTAGTTTTAGTGGTGTGAAAGGCAGGATTCTTTGTGGTGAACTCCCACTACATAGGTGTCGACATTTTCGCTGGTGCTGGAGGGCTCTCCATGGGTTTATCGCGAGCGGGATTCAATATGAAATTGGGCATTGAAATCGATTCTAACAGTGCTCTTACCTTAAAAAAGAATCATGGAGGGATGAGTGTAGTGGTCTCAGATGTAAGATTTCTGGACCCAATTAAGACTCTAAACCAAGCAGAAATACACCCCAATGAACTAGCAATACTTGCGGGAGGTCCGCCGTGCAGAGGGTTCTCAGTATCCAATCGGAGAAGCAGAAGTCTCGATAACCCACTTAATAGCTTATATAAAGAGTTTTTCCGATTTATTAAAGCTCTTAAACCACAGATTTTCCTTTTGGAAAATGTAGTAGGACTTAAAACATTGGCACAAGGAGCTGTTCTTCATGACATCCTTAATTTGGGCAAAAAATATGGATATACCGTTTGCTCGACCATCGTCAATTCAGAGGATAGCGGGGTACCTCAGAGACGAAAAAGGTTAGTCATTATAGGGACAAAACATGGACATGTTCAACATTTGGAGATGAAGAAAAGAACCGTTACAGTTAGGGAAGCAATAGAAGACTTGCCAATACTACAAAATGGTAACAAAACTGACTTGATGGAATACTCCAAACAAAACAATCTATCTGAATATCAGAAGATGATGCGAAAGACATCGATGCATATAGTTCCTAACAATTTTGTGACGAAAAATAGCGATCTCGTTGTTGAGCGTTACAAGCACATTCCTCCTGGTGGCAATTGGAAGAGCATTCCGACTGAATTAATGGGTAACTACACGAATACTAAGAACTGCCATGGTTGGATTTACTACAGATTGAAATGGGATGAGCCTTCAATCGTAATCAGCAACTTCAGAAAGAACATGTTGATTCATCCGGAACAAAACAGGGGACTATCCGTCAGAGAAGCTGCTAGATTGCAGTCATTTCCTGACAGTTTCTCATTCTTTGGTGCTTTAGGCAGTCAGCAACAACAGATCGCCAATGCCGTCCCACCTTTGTTGGCAGAAGAGATAGGTAAGAACCTTTTAACTATGTTGGAGGAAGGGAGATGATCGATCTATCTATTGAGAATCTCCAGGATCTAATAGATCGCAATAATCTATTATGGGAAAGAAGTTTGTCTGGCAAAAAAATCACAATGTGGTTAGAGAATTTCTGCGGTAGAGTAATGCCATTAGCCGAGGAAAGATCTATGGCTTTCGAGCTCTTAAGACACTTCATGTATTTTAGCGAAAGCGAGGTCAAGTACTTATGCCAAGTAGCATTATCAATGCTTACTAGCAGAAAAATAAAGGATAATCCTACAGATTACCTCGGAGAAGACGGACGGCTTCTCATCGAGGAGTACCTAAGAAGATGTAGATTTTCTTATATTGGTCGAGTAGGTGAGAGTGGAGGATTCATACTTTCATACTACTTTAGGCAGATCAATAATCTGGCAGTAAGTCAACTCTTTGAACCTGTTTTATTGTCTACAATATCACACGATGAGAACCCCTTCATGTATTGCCCACTGATTTTCATTGATGATTTTCTTGGGACTGGACACACAGCGCGCGAATTCTGGGAAGCCAATCTTCAACCAATAAAAGATGTGTATTCTGATATGGAGTTCTTCTATATGCCTTTAGTAGCGATGAAGTTTGGAGTCAATTATATTAGGAAGTACACGGAATTCGAAGTCATATGTCCGCAAGTCTTGAATGAAGAATATAGGGTCTTCAGTAATAATTCCATGGTATTTCCTCAAATAGAGAAAAGGAATACTGCCAAAGAAATCTGCTATGGCTATGGCTGTAGTTTGGTCAAGGAACGCGATGCCTTGGGCTATAGGAATTCACAAACGCTATTGGGATTTCATCATAATATACCAGACAACACGCTCCCAATAATCTGGTGTGATAATAATTGGCATCCTATATTCAGAAGGGCAAAAAAAAAGTATTAAGGGTGGTAGTAATGGAAGAGAAAAATGAAGAGGAAACAATCACGCAAAATCCGTTTGCTGGTTTCAATGCAAGTCTAATGAATGATGAAGACATAATAAAATTCTGGATTCAACCTCACATCCTATTTGGAAAACAAGCGTACGGCATCGATCTAACAGGATCGATTCCAGTGGTATTGATGGGTGGCCGAGGAACAGGAAAAACAATGCTTCTTAGATTTATGTCAAATGATGTGCAAATAAAAAATCATATTTCTAGAAATCGAGACGTAAAGAAATTTTTAAAAAAAGCAAAATATATAGGAGTATATTACAGATTTGACGGTACAAGCATGGCAAGTTTTTCCAATAGATATGTCAGTGAGGTAGCTTGGGAAACACTTTTTAAGCATTACTTTGAACTCATTATTGGGCAAAAATATATAATGATGCTTTTCAATCTAAAAAAAGAAGAGTGTATTGTTCTTAATCCTGAACAAGAACAAAAACTAGTTGTTCAGCTATTAAATATTATTGATCCGAATACAAAAATTGAAGTAAATGAAAATTCTTGTCTAGAACACATTTTTAATCTTATCCAAAAAAAGATTAATAATGTTTTTGAGTTTGTCAATAATTCTGCACTCTCAAAAAATGTTCAGTTTGAAGACTATATACTAAATTCTGGTGATCTAATTTTTGGAATGCCTACAATCATACAAAATTTCATTCAAGAGATTCAGGGAAAAAATATAATTATCTTACTCGATGAGTATGAAAATCTGAGAGAACTACAACAAAAAATCATTAATACACTCATAAAGCACACACGTCTACCAGTGAGTTTCCGTATTGGAACCCGTATTAATGGATTTAAGACTTTTGACACTCTCAATCAAGGAGAATTTTTAATGGTTGATGCTGACTATCGTATTATTCAATTTGAGGATATTTTACTCGCAAAAGATAAAGAATTCAGAAAATTGCTTAAAAAAATTGCAAGGAGAAAATTGGAGCTAATACCTTCATTCAAAAATAGCAATATTATAGATATAAATAATATACTAGGTCATATTAATCCAGAAGAAGAGGCAATGATAGTTGTTTTTGGAAAAATAATGGAAAAACAAGAGATAGAAAAATATTCCATAGATAAATATATATTAGAGGCAAAACATATTAATGAAATAATAAAGATCGTTAAAAAAAATAATCCAAAGCAAAGCGAACTTATATTAAGGCAAATTATTTATCCACAAAATCCTTTAATAGAAATGTTAAATTTATTACTCCTTAAAAGAGATTATAAAATAGAGGAGGTCATAAAACTTTTTAAAACTTATACTATTGGAAAAAAGACAAATATCGATTTTAAAAAATATAATGATCTTTATAACAAAAACAAGCTGGGGCTACTATACCAGTTAATTAGCTTAAACAAACCTAAACAGAAACTTTATGCGGGATTTGATGTATTTTGTATGTTATCATCTGGAATCATGCGTAATTTTTTGGAATTATGTTATCAGTGTTTCAATACAGCTCTTTTTTCAGAAACCGATGAATTATTCGGTAAAGGAAGAATAAGTTTTTCAGCTCAAACTGAAGGAGCAAAAATTAGGTCAACACGTGTCTATGAAGATACGATAGATAGAATACCAGAATATGGTAATGAGATTAAATCTTTAGTTCGTTCTCTTGGCGCCATTTATTCTGCTTGGCAGATGGATGCGCGTTTGTCAGAGCCAGAGCTTACCTATTTCTGTGTCGACAAAACATCGCTTTCAGAGGAAGCCCGAAAAGTGCTTGACTCTGCCGTTCGATGGTCGGCTCTGCAACAAAAAAAATCAATGAAAGGAAAGAGCCCTGGAGAACCTCTGCTTGATGTATATGCATTAAACCGTATTCTGGCCCCATATTTCGAAATTTCCTATCGATTAAGAGGAAGGATAGGCCGATTTACAAAAAATGATATTGAATCGATGATGTTTGGAAGTGACAGCGAAAAGCAAAGAGTTGTAACTAAACTTGGACGAGAACCTGTTTTTGAAGAAAAAATTACTCTAATAGACTTTTTAGTACGAGGTGACAGATCTGAGGATTAATGGATTGATTGATCATGCCGAGAATGCTCGTAAATATCTTAAAAATGCTGATATATTCATGGGAAGTATCAGTTCTGAAGAAAGATTCGATCGAGGGTGGATAATCTCCACAGATAATGGAATCAGAATCAAGAAAAAGATAATATACTATTTTAATGAAGTGCTCAAAGCATCTCATGACAGAAGTGCAGAGGAACGAAGGTTTGATACAACTTTTCAATTAACCGAACAAGATAAAAAATTATATGTAGATATTTATAATGAAGTCGAAGGTCTAACTGCTTTCAAGGACTGTATTAAGGACGATCTGACAAAATTTCACGACAAAAAGATACTATTGGACTTCTCTGTGATGATAAAACCATATTTCTTTTTATTGCTAAAATATCTGTCAACTATCCCCTTAAAGGAATTATACCTACTGTACACTGAGCCCTCTCTTTATGATGAGTTTACTAGAGGTACAATAAGTGGGAAAGATGTTCCAGGTTACTCAGGAGCAAAAGATCCGACTAAAAAAGACGCTCTGATCCTCCTTTTAGGTTTTGAAGGAGACAGAGCACTCGAGGTCTTAAACGAGGTCAGCCCCAACCTAACAATTCCAGTAAATGGGTTTCCTGCATATAGGCCGGTTTTCAAGGATAGAAGTATTTTAGAGAATAAAATACTTTTAGAAGAAGAAGATATATTCAAGAACCTTCGTTTTGCTCCAGCAAATGATCCTTTTGAAACAAAAAAAGTTTTAGAAGACATTTATTCTGAATTTAGAAACGAGTATAACATATCCGTTGCACCTTTAGGTACAAAACCAATGGCTTTGGGTAGCTGTCTTTTCGCACTTGAACATAGCGAATGTCGGATAATCTATCCTTATCCCATGGAATACCTTCCCAAATCATCCTTAGGATGGGGAAATACATGGATATATGTAATGAAATTCCTAAACGATATTTGAGAAGAACTTTTATTTCATCACTACTAAAATGGTATAATATAAACAAAAGAAAATTCGCTTGGAGAGAAACTGAAGATCCGTATAGCATTCTTATTGCTGAAATCCTTCTCCACCGGACCGATGCAAAGAAAGCCAATGAAGTATATCATAGATTTATTGAAAAATGCCCTACAATATATCATCTTTATAAAATTGAAGAACAGGAGATATTAAATCTTATAAAAAATATAGGTTTATTCTATCGTAGTAGAAGATTGAAGATAATATCGGAGCAGATAGTTAATCAATTTAAAGGAAAGATACCTGACCAGTCCAAAGAACTAATGTCTTTACAGGGAGTTGGTAAATACATATCAAATGCGATAATGTGTTTTGCATTTGTAAAACGCGTGCCAATCGTTGATACAAATATCATAAGAATATTCACGAGAGTTTTTAATATAAAGTCAGAGAAAAAGCGCCTTCACAACGACAAAATCATGTGGACATTTGCAGAGCATATGCTCCCGAAAAAAAGCTATGTTGAATATAATTATGCACTTTTAGATTTTGCCGCAAATATCTGTAGAGCGAAAAAACCTTTATGCAACAGCTGTTTTTTAAAAAACATATGTAAAAATCCGCCTTTTCATTTAGCACCAGACTTCAAACTAATAGTAACGAATGAATAAGGGAGTAATATAATTCGTATCACTCAAGACCACCCGAAAAAACCACTATAAGTGGCCACAACTACAAGGTGGGCCGGGCCATGTTCACTCCATATTTGGGGTGGGTCTTAAATAAGAAAGTTTTTGGTGGGGCCGGAAGGACTCGATACAAATTTGTAGCGGGTCTTTTTATTGCGTCCATTCTGACCATCCACATTCTTTACAAGTAACTGTAAAATAAATTTCATCGTGTTTGGAGTCTGTCATGGAAGAATGCTTAAGTTGGTCGCTACCACAACTTGGACAAACCAAAAAAGGGAAAGGATATTTCGCATTTGGATCATAAATCAATTCATTATATTTCTTAACTATCGCTTTTATAAAATTACTAGATGGATTTCTTCCAGTAACCGCTTTTATTATTTCCCATCTATCTTCCTCCGTTCCACCTTTATATCTTATATAATGTATGTCCGATATTAATTTAGGCAGAGGTGTTTTATCAAGAATTACTGGTAATATAACTGGGTTTCCAGATTGAATAGCATCTATCAATATAGATTTTAGCTCTTTCTTAACCCAGTTTGATCTTTTTGCATTTCTAGACAATATGATAATAAAATGTGTACAATTCTCTAATCCTTTATCTATTTGATCAATTATTGAATCTCCAGCGGAAATCTCCCATTCATCAAACCATACGTTAATATTTTCAGAAGTTAAAAACAAGGAGATTTCTCTTGCCGCATCTTTATCCTTTTTATTGTGACTGATAAAAACAAAGTATCTTCGATTTTTCAATTTTCTCATTGGCCAACTTTCACCCCGTTTTACTCAATAATGTTATATTCTAATCAAAATAATAAAGTTGGTTTTGTTTAGGTTTAATAAATTTTGAAGAGTAAAACTAAATAGGGGATTATCGTAAAATCAATGTATGGAAGGAGAAATTATCTCTGCTTTGGAGCAATTTTCTATAATTAAAGATTTAATCGGGGTTGAAAAAGTTTTAGAACTTTTTAAAAGAGATGAAAAATCTCCATTTATATATTATTTGGAAAAAAGTTTGGTTGATGAAGACCGTGTTAAAAAATTATTAGAAGATTTAAAAGACAATCCAGGACATATAGGAATTCTAATTTTGTTGGATCTTAATCTAAATAAATATTATATAATGAAACATCTGAATTCTAATCTTGCATACATAAAATCTCATGAAAAATTAGATAGATTCATTGAACATCTTTTAGATTCGAGTTCGTTCTGGCAAGGATATACGGAAATCGAAATTTCTGCTTATTTAAAGAAATTATTTGGCTGTATAGAATTAGAGCCATTATTACCTAACGGAAAATCAGTAGACGTAAAATATTCAAACAATGGACAAGATTACTACATAGAAATTACCGTTCCAAAAGCCTGGTATAAATATGAAAAGGAAATAAAAAAATCGGCTGAGAAGGGTATAGCTGTAGAATTAGAAGACTCTACGGACAGAGCATGCGAAAAAATATTAGATGAAGTTGCGCATTTTGATGGAGTTTTGGATGATGTCAAATCTATAATTATTATTAATTTGAATGAAACAGAGTTTGATGAAATTGAAATCGAAGACTGCCTACTGGGTATTTCAAAATTAGTATTCATGAAAAATTCAAAAACAGGCGAGTTTATAGGTACAAGAGTAGATAGAGAGAAATGGACTGCTTTTGATATAGATGAACGATTACAAAAAATAGGTTTGATAATCAGTTACAAAAGAGATTTTGCTTTAAATGGAAACGTAGTATTCAACAAAAAAATGTTTATCGTATCCTTTTCAGAAAAAGACTACGTCCCCTTGGAAAAGTTATTTGAATGAGCACGTATTAAATATTTTACTGATAAGTTTTAACGTTCCCTCTCTCCCTCTGCGCGCTAGGCTGTGTAGAAATTGGTTTTAAATGGTTATAATCCTTATTTATCTATTTGGGGGCAATTCTGAGCCTTACAGGAGCCCCTCACCTTCTTACAGAAGCCACCCTTCTCGAAGCGACAGATCTGCCCAAGACGACGAAACGGAAGCGACACCGTGTCGCCGGAGACACTGGGCGAAGTCGAAGCCAAGCCGCGGCCCGCCGAGGCCAGTGAATACGTGAAGATCGGCCTACCTCGGCCTCCTCCGCGGGTCTTCTCCCTCCTCACGAGGGCCTCCTCGACCAGGTAGTCGAGGTGGAGTCTCAGCGTGTTGTGGGTGATGTCGATTTCGTTGAGTAGTTGGTTGAAGTTTCTGGGTTTCCCGTCCATTAGGGTGGCTAGGATGTCCTCGTCCAGGTCGTCCATTTCACGCCTTATTTTGTTAATGGGAGTTTAAAACCATTTTTAACCATTTTCTAAACACCCTAGCGCGCAAATACCTTATAAACCAAAAAATTAAGGAGTTATATACAGAAACATATATCTGGTTAAATGGCAAAAAATTATATCCTTAAGGGAGAAAGTCGGAATGGACAGTGATATAACAAGTTATGAGGCGGACATTGACCGGGAGTATGAAGCATTAACTGAAAAGCACAAAACCATAAAAAACCAATTGGAAACCGCGTTATCCTCATATTTCAAAGGTGAGAAGGTTAAACCAGTCACCATTCAGGGTCCGTATGGTTCAGGCAAAACACAGCTTTTGTATCATCTGTTCAAATTTGCTTGGGAAAGAGGTAGCATCGGTGTATATACACACTTGGAGAAGATAATCCCAGATCGAGAAATGGGCGCTTCAGATTATGCCGATTACCTTAAGGTGCATCTAGATAAAGAAGTAGACTTGCTTAGAAAAGGTAAGTCACAATTAATGGTAGGTAAAGTAAAGGACTATGCCACCGATCGGATAAAGGGAATATGTAGTGATAATCACATTGTCCTGCTTATAGATGAGATTGAACAGCAGTATACGACCTTAAACGGAAGAGTTAGGACAGATGACAGCAGTCCGTTGAGAGAAGTGATGGCGAGAGTTAACAGGGGAGAGGCTGGTTTTTACTTAGTTCTCGCGTTTGCTCCAGTTTCATTTTATGAATTCAGCAAAGGAGAAGCTCAAACTGGTAGATTTCTTCCGACAATACTGCCTATTGTCGAACCTAGAACCTTTAGAGCATTTTTCGGGGAATTAGGCAACCTCGTTTGGTGGATGGGAAAAGGAAGGTATAGAGGTGTATCAAGAACACGTGATATTTTCAAAGCCAATGTCCCTAACATTATCGAGATTTCTAGAAAAGAGCTCTTTGACGTTTGCCGCAACATTGGTTCAATCGGAGGCGTACCAGCTTTGGATTTCGAAAGCGTCGAAAAGATTGATGACTTTGACAAGTTTAGAGACTTTCTCATCTGTTTGGGACCAAGAAAAGAAGGAGGAGAAATATACAGCGGGAACGTTAGAGTCGTTAAGAAATGTCGTATCTGTAATAGCAAAGAACACAATCCAAACGATATTATTGAAAAATCGCTAAGAAGCCTTAAAGTTTCAAAAGTGACGGATATTAGTTATTACCTGTCCGTTGTCCTTGACGCGCTTTGCACCTCTGATGAAAAAATGCCATTATTCACTGACTCCGAAGACTGGAAAGAATTATTAAACATTCTTGAGGACATCATCCTTGAATTTGAAGGAGAAGATAATTTACCTTCAACGGACCTAAGGGAACTTCAAGATAATATTTCAGAGTTTTCATATGAAATTCGCCACAATGCAGAAGATGCGGCTCCTCTGGAGGAGGGGTATTGTATAACTCCTGGCTTTCTTCGTACCTTATTCCCCTTCCCAATAACCTCTCCTAACCTTACAAACACGAAAATAGAAGAACAAAGAGAAAACTTAGGAGATCAAACCTATTTAGGGAGAGAGGAACGTGACCTATCTATACTCTTCTTTCTTAATGCTGATAAGATAAGAGAATATCTAGTTCAGGAAAGTAAGAGCTTTCTAAAAGAAACAAAAGCACTAATTGCCATTAATCTTGGTGAAGAAAAAGAAATTGACCCGCCAAAGTTATCAAAATGGCTGCATAAGCAGAAAAGATTAAACGTGGTCTATCCACCCCGGAGACTTTCGGATTTTCTTGTGAATTACTTCTACTGGCTAAAAAACGAACGAAGAGAAAGTCTCCCAGTACACATGGTAATGAAGAAGTTAGTAGAAGATCAGTCAATTCCTGAGAAAGATAGAGCAAGAAAAATTGCGTATTACGGTTCGAGGCTGAAAGAATACCTCAGCAATGTAATCCCAAAGCCTCCCCCTGCAAAATACATATTGGGTGATAAGACTGGTTTTAATGAATTTAGTAGTGGGCGTATAGGTTTTGTCCCAGAAGTTATCGGCTTTGCTTTCGTAGATGCTAAAAATGACTGGGAAGTTGTGCACAAATTCAGGACGGAGTTCAAAGGCACAGTATTTGTATCTAAGCAAAGTGCCGACAAAAAATTAGGTCTGACGACCGCTCTTGAAAATCTTGTGGGTGAAAAAATGAAAACTATTACAATAGATGTAACATTAAAAAGGATAATTAATAGCTTCGGCAAACACCTTCCAGATCTAATGGAAATCGTCGGCGAGTTAAACGAGGATGATTTTGCAGCCATCCCTGCGGACGAAGATTCTCAGCTCATATTCAAAGGCATTTTCCTTTATCTAAAGGAATGGAAAGACCCTAGTAAAGCAGAAGAAAAATTCCGAGACGAAAAATCTAGTTGGGACAATCTTATAGGACGAGTCAAGGGACTTTCTACTGAAATAAGAAATTTTGAAGAGGAAGTAGGCAAAAACATACTTCTGACTTATAATTTAGAAGCAGATAACACTAGTCTGGAGAACATTGGCAAGATTTTAGGTGAATACCAAACCAAGATTTCTCCTTATACAAAATTTCTTCTTTCCGAATTCATAGCTAAGACCACAGATGTAGTGGAACCGAGGTTGAACGAAATTGAAAAGAAGTTTGTTGAATTCCGAGATAGCGTGAAAGACAAGATTATGGAGTATAGAGACAATCTCAAGAACATTGACACTTTTGATAATGACACTTTTGAGTGGATAAGTAAAAGCAAAGAAGAAATCCGCAAAGAATTTCAGCGAAGATTCAAAGAGGCTTGCCAAAAGTTCACTAAAGGCGGGAAAATAGATCTTGACAATGTTCCTGATGTTGGCTTATTAAAAGAAAGTGCAGAAGAAATTATAGATGATTTAGAAACATTGCTGAAAATAGATGATAACATAAAGCAATGCAAAACTAGGGCACACGAAATTAACGAGTTACTGAAAGGGGAGGAGGGATAGGATGTCATCAAGTTACATCGACTTTCAAAAAAGAATTGAAGAAATAAGACAAAATCTTGAAACGTGTACTGTTCAACTCAAAGGAATTGCGCCTGACCAGAAGGGAAAATACGAGAACCCACAATACCGCATATGGTCGGGCGACATAAGAAATTTGGAAGAATTTACCAGTAGGTTGCAAGAGTGGTTAAGTCAACCATCTGTATCGGAAGCTAAAAGGTGCCTTTTAGACCTTAAAAAATGGTCGGAACAAACGGAGGAAATTTCTTTAGAAAAGATTGAAAAGGATTGGAAGTTTCTTTCTGATAATGTTCAAGAGATAAAGGAATGTCATAAAAAGGTAGAAGTTGTTGAATATGAAACAATCAAGAAGAAAACTTCTACATGGGTTCTTAAAAGGATAATTGAAAAGGACATAGAACGTGCAAGGAATTGGACGAATAACGCTAGTATATTCGCTGAGGAAATAAAACGAATAGACAATCTAAAAGTAGAATCAGAATTAGGGGAAAACGTAAAAAAGGATTCAATAAAAAAACTCTTGATTATAAGTAGTTTTGATAAAGATAACAGAGAAGAGATTGCTCAGCATCAACAATTGATAGGTAGGGCTGAAAATCTAATAGAAAATAAGACAGCCGAAATTGGAGAAGTAGCGATCTTAAAAACCTATAGAAAAGGCAAGGAAATTGAAGAAAGTCTTTCCTCAATAATTCAAGAGATAGAAAAAATCAAGGGAATTCTTATCACTTTAGAGTGGGTCAAGGAATTCACTGGTCTTGAGGGTTACAATAAGTTATGGGATGAAAAGCAAAAAGCAATAAATAAACCTGATTTGGAAGATATAGCTAAAGCCCTCGAAACTACACAGCAGAGTGCTAATGCATGGAAAGATGCTCACAAAGGAGAATTGGACAGTGCTCTTACAAGAATTGAAAGAATGTCAAAAAGCGTAGAAAAAGAGGATATAACTAAAAGTATTATGGCTTTAGAACAGAAAAAACAAACCATTGACTGGAACAAACCCAGTTTAGAAACACTCTTAGAGATTATGTCACGAATAGGTGATTTAAAAAAACAGCTGCGACAAGAACTTATTATTAGACTACAAAATGAGTACGCTATCTCGATAATTGAAGAACCTGAAATCATTGAAGATTTGGGCAGGAAGAAGAGCTGGGATTTTGAAAGGTTTATCAAAGCATTAGAAGTTGTTTTGCGGAATGGTCTGATTGAAATAAGAGCAGCGGAGGAAAAATGAAAGAAAGAGATGAAATGGAACTTCATAGGAAAATGAAGATGATTGAGGGCGAGTATGAGGCTAAAACTGATTGGGGCAAAATAGCCATAACATTAGATGCTATTCCCAGTTACGCCGGTGGAAAAGGTCGTCCTGATGAGATTCTAGCCCTGAAGGTCAAATTTGCTATCTTAGGCACCGACATCGCACTGTCAATCCCCGTTCTTATTGAACTAGCAAAAGTTGGTTATAGTGATGCAATAGTGGACCTCAACGAGTTCTGTGAAAGAAGCATTTCAGGTGAGCAAAAGAGTCACCTTGAGATTCCCATGATTATTATAGGAGGAGATCGTTATAGAAAATTAAAAAGTCAAGAGAGACAATTAACTGCCCGCTTCAATCTAATACAAGTGCCTAAGAGAATAATTGGATGATTCCTTAGCTGGCTAAAAGAAAGAATACCCGGATATGCATTTAAAAGCGTAAACAAGCCCCAAGAACCGCGAAAAAAGAGATACCTTAATTCAAGCAACACTAGAAATCATCACACAATATACCTCTGTTCCATGCTGGCACGAAGCCACATGTGGGGCACTTCACATCTATGCCGAGAGGTTAGTTTTCAACTTCTGAGCTGCAGACAGGTATGCCCTTAAATTGAGTTATTACTATTATTTTTCTATTAATGTATGATTGTTCGTGTTTGTCTGTAGAGAGAGTGGGGAGAGTAAGAGAGAGTAAGAGAGTAGGAGTAATGGTGGTAAGTGTAGAGCAGAAGGGCTTGGGTTTGGGAATTAATTTTAATAATCTACATGTTAAGGAAACTTTTGTTTTATTTAGACATAACTAAGATCAAATTCACCAACTGTCTCAAGGTCAAATAATATTCCAAGAAATTGAAAATTGATAGATTCATTGTTTTTGATTACCATAAAAGTTTAACCTCACTTCAGAAAAGTAAGTATGATTAAATACAATATCTGAAGATATCTTTCCAATCACCTTCTTGATATAGATGATGCATGCAATCAGCACGGACTTTATTCTGAAGAGGAGACAATATTTGGCTTAGCATATCATATCTTGAGTATTGAATGGGAGATCTGAAACCAGTGAAGAGAGCTAGGAATTCTGTGGACGCTATTGAGGCAATCACTCCGTCAAGGGAAATGACCGAAGGTGCTGGGACATCTGCACCAGCTATGTATCCTCGCCTTACTGCAAACTCTCGCTCT
>Ga0315280_10007528_pt1 | contig 14571 bp, 11 predicted proteins | sample YL17G06_40_MG_FD_203697 | JGI IMG/M metagenome (GOLD analysis project Ga0315280, IMG submission 203697) | Sediment microbial communities from Yellowstone Lake, YNP, Wyoming, USA - YL17G06_40 | ecosystem: Environmental > Aquatic > Freshwater > Lake > Sediment | place: USA: Wyoming | collected...
CTGGAAGCGTGCCGTGAGCGCCTGGGCCACGTCGATGGGCACCGGTCCGACGCGCCTCCACGCCGCCTGCGCGTCCCGGACGTCTTCGACGGCCGCGCGCCACCGGGCCTCGTCGTCCATCACGGCCGCCCGGCCTCCGATCGTGTTGGCGGCCAGCGCCTCGCGAAGCTGGCTGGCGAGAATGGCCACCGGCGAAGCGCCGACCGGGACCTGGCGCGTGTCGCCGGACAGACGGCTCTCGACGCGTGAGCAGAGCTCCTCCAAGCGCCGGCGGTTCTGCTGCAGGTCGAGGTCGGTGCCCCGAAACGCGGCCGGCCATGTCTGGGCGAGCCGGATCAGCGTCCCCCGGAAGCGGTCGTGCAACGGCGCGAACTGCTCGCGAGGCAGCGAGGCGGCCTGTTGCCAGTGGTGGCGGATCATCTGCACCCGCGCGATCAGGCCTTCGGGTGGGGTTGTCGTCCCCGCTCCCTCCTCGCTCGGCAGCAGGCCCGCGAGCTCGGTCACCAGCGCCTCACGTTCGGCGATCGAGCTGGTCACCTTCACCTGGTCGCGTTGCTGATACCGCTCGAAGAACTGCTCGCACGCGGTGCGGAACCGCTGCCACAGCACTTCGGATCGGTTCCGGCGCACCGGCCCGATCGCTTTCCACTCGACCTGCAGTCGCCTGACCTCGGCCGCCGCCGCGTCCCAGTCGGCCGGCGACTCGGCGAGCGCATCCACGCGTCCGATGAGCGCCTCCTTGCGCGCCTGGTTGCCGGCCCACATCTCCTTCCGGTGGACCAGGTCTTCGTGGCGACGGGTGAAGAAGTGATTGCAGGCGCCGCGGAAGCGTTCCCAGATCGCCTTCTCGTGCCCGCGCGGTACCGGCCCGATCGTCTTCCACTCGGCCTGGAGGCGCTTGAGCTCCTCCGCCGTCCTGATCCAGTCGGTCGAGTCCTTGAGCGCCTCGGCCTGCTGGCAGAGCGCTTCCTTGCGCGCGAGGTTGCCGGCCCGCTCCTCGGCCTGCTGTGCGAAGTACACGTCGCAGCGCGCCCGCACCTGGTCCACCGCTGACCGGAACCGGAACCACAACGCCTGCGCCTTCTCCCTCGGCGCCGCGGCCACGGTCTTCCACTCCGCCTGCGCCTCGCGGAGCAGCCGCGCCGCCTCCTCCAGGTCGTCGAGCGTGCAGAGCGCCTCGACCCGGCGGCACAGCTCCTCCTGCATGCTCGCGTTCGCCCAGCGCTGCCACTCGTCGATCTCCCTGAGCTCCTGCACGCGCGGCAGCAGCGCGTCGTGAAGGGCCTTGAGGCGCTCCACCACCTGCTCCTGGTCACGCTTCGAGGGCAGCGGCCCGGGGTTGTCGGCCATCGCGCGGGCGTCGCGCAGCGCGTGCTCGACCTCCTTGAGCGTCAGGTTCTCCGCCTTCAGGAGGCCGTCGATCCGGTTGGCGAGCTGCGTCAGCCGGGCGAGGTTGTCGCGCTGCTGCCGGGCCTGTTTCTCGCGGGCCTGCTTCTCGCGGGCCTCGGCGCGCGCGTCCGCCTCGGCAAACCGCGCGGCCAGCGCCGCATCTATCTCGGTGCCGGCCGTCGCCTCGCTCCACGCCCGGCGCAGCGCGCCCCACCGGGATCGCGCCTCGATCGGATCGGCCGCCTCGGCGAGCGCTTCGGCCTCGCGGCACACGCCCTCGAGACGGGCCTGCTGCTGACGCCGCGCGATCAGCGCCTCGGAACGGCGCTCGCAGCCGGCCGACACCGCCTGAAACCGCGCGACCACGGCGCGCGCGGCCGGATCGTCTCCCTCGACCAGCGGATCGAGCTGCTGCCAGGCGGCGTGCGCCTCCTCGAGCGTCTGCCGCGCGTCTTCCCCGTCGATCGCTTCGATGACGCTGCAGATCGCCTCACGGGCCGCGATCTGACGAGTCAGCTCCTCCCGCCGGCGCTCGCGCTCGGCCTCGCGGCGGGCCCGCTCCTGCTCCACCGCCTCGCAGGCGGCGCCGAACCGCGCCGCGAGCTCCGCATCCTCGCCGGCAGCAGCGGCGTCCCATGCCGCCCGCAGCTCGGCGACGCGCGCGGCCGCCCGGTCGCCGGGCAGCTTGGTGAGCGACTCCGCCTCGCGGCAGAGATCCTCGCGCGCCGGCGTGGCTGGCGCCCGGTCCGCCGCCTCGTCCTCGGCCGATTCCTGAGCGGCAGCGGCCTCCGGTTCGAGCTCGCGCAGCAGCGCGCGCGCCCGGCGGCCAGCCGCCCTGTTCTTCGCCCGCTCCGCGATCGCCCGGAGCGCCTCCCTGTCCGTGACCCGCTCGACGGCGGCGAGCGCCGAATCCTTCTGCTCGCTTCTCATCGCCACCGCGGCCAGTTCGGCGGCATCGTCGATTCGGGCGAGTGCCGCGAGCCGGATGGACGCTTCGACGGCGCGGCGGGCGACCGAGCCGAGCACCCGGACGTCGGTGACGCGGTTGAGCGCGGTCTGCTGCGCGGCCCGGTGGCGCGCCGTCTTCGCCGCGGTGCCCCACGCCTTCTGCGCGTCCGCCTCGGGCAGCGCGGCCAGGGCGTCGACCGCGGCGGTGCTCGCCGCTTCGTCCGCTTCGAACTCCCCCACCGCCACCGCCTGCAACACCCGCGCGGCGTCCTCGCGCACCCCCGCGTCCGCGTCGCCGCGCAGCACCTCGGCCAGCACCGCGACGCTTCCCAGCTTGCTGGTCGCGACGCGGCGCACCCGCGCATCCGGGTCCTCGCGCGCGAGCGTCGTGAGCAGGTCCTGCTCGTCTTCGGCGAGCTCCTGCACGGCCGCCAGCCGGGTGTCGGCGTCCGCATGCTTCCAGCCCGGTTGCGAGAAGAAGCGATCGAAGAACCCCATCGCGGTCAGTCTCCAGAAGTTCCCGGCGGTCTGTCGCGGGGCGGGGGGCGGAGCCGGAACAGTTTAGTCTACAAGAACTCGAGCCGGCATGGCTATCGCCCCACGCCAAAGCCCGAGGGCCGGCCACCCCCGGGCGACCCGTGTCGGCCAGCGGCCCAGCTGGGCCGGGCGGCCGGCTCGCGCACCCGGCGCCGGATCCCGCGCACCGGCGAGGACAGGCGCCCGCCTATCGACGGACCGGCGCGCGTTTGGTTATAGTTCACCGCGCGAGGGCTCGGGGAGCCCAACCAGTCATCCAAGAGACGCGAACAGAAAGGACGGGGATTGATGTTCCCACGCCGCGCATCCCTCGTGTTGGCCACGCTGACCGCGTGCGTGCTGGCCGCCGGCCTGCCCGGTACTCCGCTCGGGGCGGCCGCTCAGGCGCCGCTCGAAACGCCCGAGCAGTTCCTCGGCTTCCGCGTCGGCGCCGACAACAAGCTCGCTCGCTGGGACAAGATCGTCGAGTACTTGCGTCTCGTGGCCGGTGCCTCCGACCGCGTCCGCGTCCGGGAACTGGGGAAGACGACCAACGGCAACCCGTTCATCGCCGTCGAGATCAGCGCGCCCGCCACGCTCAAGAACGTCGAGCGCTTCAAGCAGCTGGAACGCAAGCTCTACTTCCAGGGCGGCGCGCCCACCGAGGCGGAGCGCGACGAGATCTTTAAGTCGGGCAAGGCCGTCGTCCTCATCACCTGCAACATCCACTCGACCGAGATCGGCTCGTCGCAGATGGCGCTCGAGCTGGTCCACCGTCTGGCGACCGAGGACTCGCCGCTCGTCCGCAAGATCCTCGACAACGTGATCTTCGTGCTCGTCCCCAGCCTCAACCCCGACGGCCAGATCATGGTGACCGACTGGTTCAACAAGAACGTGGGGACCGAGTTCGAGGCCAGCCCGATGCCCTGGCTCTACCACCCGTATGTCGGGCACGACAACAACCGCGACATGTACATGTTTACGCAGAAGGAGAGCCAGCTCACCGCGAAGCTCCTCTGGCACGACTGGTTCCCGATCGTCTGGCTCGACGAGCACCAGCAGGGCAGCCAGGGGTCGCGCATCTTCGTGATGCCGGCCACCGACCCGATCAATCCGAACGTCCACCCGCTCATCTACCGGTGGAACGGGATCCTCGGCCAGTCGCAGGCGGCGGCGCTTGAGGCCGCCGGCAAGGAAGGGATCATCTACAACGCGACGTACACGAACTTCTGGGAAGGCGCCATGGCGTGGTCCGGCTGGTGGCACAACCAGGTGGGGCTGCTCACCGAGGTGGCGAGCGCGCGGGTGGCGGCCCCGATCGACCAGCGGCGCGCGGAACCGGGGCGGCCCGCCCCTGCGGCGGCGCGCGGCAGCGAAAGTTTCCAGTCGCAGATGCGCCGGCAGTTCGAGAACCCGAAAGAGCCGCTGCCGCCGCCGACCGACATCACGCCGCGCACCGAGTACCCGCGCCCCTGGATGGGCGGCCACTGGACGCTGCGGGACATCGTCGACTACGAGCTCATCGCGACAATGGCGCTGCTCGACACCGCGGCGGATCGGCGCGAGGAGTTGCTGCGCGAGATCTACGAGGTGAACCGTGAGACCGTCGAGGCGGGCGCCAAGGGGAACCCGGCGGCGATCCTCATTCCTGGCGCCACGCAGTACGACCCGCGCGCGGCGGCCCGCCTGGTCGAGAAGCTGCAACTGGGCGGCGTCGACGTCTATCGTGCCGAGGCGGCCTTCGACGGCGATGGCAAGAGCTACCCCGCCGGCACGTTCGTGGTACCGATGACCCAGGTCTTCGCGCGCTACGCGAAGGACATGCTGGAGAAGCAGACGTACCCGGAGGTGCGCCGCTCGCCCACCTCCCCGCCCGAAGCACCCTACGACGTGACGGCGTGGTCGCTCGGCCTGCTGCTCGGCGTCGACACCGTGTTCGTGAAGAAGCCGGTGCCCGACGCGGCGCAGTTGAAGAAGCTGGACGAGCCGCCCAAGATTTCAGGCCAAGTGACTGGGAATGGGACGGAGTTCACGTTCGATGACAAAGGCGCGGACACCGCGATCGTCATCAATCGCCTGCTCAAGCAAGGCGCGAAACTCAGCCGGGGGCCGGCCGCGCCCTCCGGCGTACAGACGATCGTGGTCATCGGCGCGCCGCGCAAGCAGATGCAAGCGCTCGCCGAAGAGTTCGCCCTCAACGTTCGCGCCTACGACGTGCCGAAGGTGCCCGGCCGCGGCGGCCTTCGTCCTCTCAAGGCGCCGCGCGTGGGCCTGTACCAGTCGTGGACCGCAAACATGGACGAAGGCTGGACGCGCTGGGTGCTCGAGCAGTACGAGTTCGCGCCGCAGGTGCTGCACAACGCCGACATCAAGGGGGGCAAGCTGCGGCAGAAGGTGGACGTCATCATCCTCCCCGACCAGCAGCCTCGCGACATCCTCGACGGGTACGGCGAATCGAAGGCCATCCGGCCCGAGTACCGCGGCGGCATCGGGGACGAGGGACTGCAGGCGCTGAAGGCGTTCGTGGCCGAGGGCGGCACGCTCGTGACACTGGGCAGCGGTTGCGACCTGGCCATCCAGAAATGGCCGATTCCGGTCCGAAACCTCAAACGCGGCCTGACACGCGATCAGCACTACGCGCCGGGCACCATCGTGCGGATTCAAGTCGACACAGCCACCCAGCTTGGCTATGGGGTCCCGGCGGAGACGTACGGTTTCTACAACAACAGCCCGTTCTTCGAGCTCACCGACGGCTTTCTCTCGCAGCAGGCCTTCGCCATCGCGCGGTATCCGAACACAGACATCGTTGCCTCAGGCTGGCTGAGAGGCGAGGAGCTGATGGCCGGACACGCGGCGGTCGTGCAGGTTGAGATGAACCCGGGACGGATCGTTCTGTTCGGCCTGCGGCCGCAGCACCGGGCTCAGACACAGGCCACCTTCCCGATGCTGTTCAACGCCCTGTACCGGTCAACCGAGCCGACGCTCCGTCCTGCAGCACGGGAACCGGTGACGTCGCTCTTGCCACGTCGGAGCGAGAAGTCAACCGCGACGGCGCAGGAGTGAGTGTTCGAGATTCGATCCAAAGGGCGTAAGGCCCGCCCTCGCGCGTTTGACCGTGTCACGGTCAGGAGCCGTGTTGAAACATGTCCGAACCCTCCCCCGCGTCGAGCCACACCCACCTCCGGCTTCGTCAAGGTGCGGGCGCGCGTCGTGGAGTCGTCCGAGGATCGGGCGACCGTAGTCGATAGTCGATAGTCGATAGTCGATAGTCGATGGTCGATAGTCGATGGTCGTCAGTCGTCAGTCGACAGTCGATGGCCCTCGGCCGACAGTCATCAGCCCACGGCCTCTGGCTTCCCGTTTCGCGTTGCTTGCATTCGAGCGGGCGCCTGTGTGATAAGGGACAGTGTCCTCCGCTCAGAAGACGCTCCCTGCCGCTGGCCGCGACCGGGACGCGGTATCTCTACCATTCGGGAGAGGAAGGTCCACATGACATCCTGGCTGACCATCTGGACGCTCGGGCTCGCGATGGCGGCAGCCACGGGCGCCCGTTCGTCCGCCGCGGAACTGAAGCCGGGCGACCCGGCCCCGAACTTCACGCTGCCCGGCTCGGACGGCAAGACCTACAGCCTGTCGGAGTTCAAGGGCAAGCAGGCGGTCGTGCTCGCCTGGTTCCCGAAGGCGTTCACCGGTGGCTGAACGGCCGAGTGCAAGTCGCTCCGTGAGAGCGGCGCCGACATCCGCCAGTTCAACGTCGCCTACTTCATGATCAGCGTCGATCCGGCCGACACGAACAGGAAGTTCGCCGAGGCCGAAGGCGCCGACTTCCCCATCCTCAGCGATCCGGACAAGAAGGTGGCCGAGACGTACGGCGTCCTGGCATCCACCGGCCAGTACGCGCAGCGCTGGACCTTCTACATCGGCAGTGACGGCAGGATCCTCGACATCGACAAGAAGGTCAGCCCGTCGGGGCACGGAAAGGACCTCGTCGCCAGACTCGCCCAACTCGGCGTGCCGCGCCGGAAACCGAGCGGGCACTGAGCAGCTCTCCCGCGACCGCTGGCTGATCGCTGATGGCTGAGCGTCGAGAACTCTCAGCCATCAGCTGGCGGCCTTCCCGCAGCCCGCCGTCGACTGTCACAAGCAGGTCCCCGCCTGCCTGCGGCCCTTCCCCGCCCGGCGTCACCACGCACCAGGCACGCGACCACGCACCAGGCACCGGGCGCTCACGAAGCATCAAGGACGAGGCACAAAGCACGCACGAAGGACGAAGGACCGAGCACTTTGCTGGTTGCAGACTTGTATCTGTAGATGTAGATTCGTAGATGTAATGCAGGCATCAGCCGTCTTCCGCCTGCTGGGCGACGACGCCCGGCTGCGGATCCTGAGGCTGCTCGGCCGCGAGCGCCTCAACGTCTCGGAGCTGACCGCGATCGTCGGCCTCGCACAGTCGGGCGTCTCGCGGCACCTGGCCCTCCTCAAGGACGCCGGCCTCGTCGCGGAGGAGCGCGAGGGGGGGTTCGTGTATTACCGGCTCTCGCCCGAGCTTCAAGACGGCCGCCGGGCTCCGCTCTGGCAGTTCCTCGCTTCGCAGTTCGCCGAGAGCGGCGCGTCTCCGGCCCTCCGGGCGGACGAGGCCCGGCTGCAGGAAGTCCTGCGGCTGCGGAAGGAGAACTTCGAGGCACACGGCGCCGAAGAGCGGCAACTGGTCCCCGGACGGAGCTGGGCGGCATGGGCGCGCGCGCTCGGGCACCTGCTGCCGCCGCTCGAGGTCGCCGACCTCGGCTGCGGCGAGGGCTACCTCACGATCGAGGCCGCGCGGTGGGCCGGCCATGTCGTGGCGGTGGACCGGTCGGCCGCCGTGCTCAAGCGGGCGCGGGCGCTGGCCCGGCGCCGGGACGTGTCGAACATCACATGGAAGCGCGGCGAGATCGAAGAGCTGCCGCTGGCCAACGCTGCCGTCGACGTGGCGCTCCTCTCGCAGGCGCTCCATCACGCGGCCGAGCCCGCCGTAGCCGTCGCCGAGGCGGCGCGCATCCTGCGTCCGGGCGGCCGTCTGCTGGTGCTCGACCTGCGCGCTCACGACCAGGAATGGGTGCGGCGGCGCCTGGCCGACCGCTGGCTGGGTTTCGACGCCGCGCGGCTCCGCTCGTTGCTCGGCGGGGCCGGGCTGCGGGACGTCCGGGTGACCGTGGGCGCGCGCCGGACGGGAGACCCGTTCACGGTGCTGATTGCCAGCGGCGCGAAGCCAAAGGCCATGCAAGCGCGTCGGCACGGCCTGCTTCCCGGTCGTCAGCAGGCCCGGCCGCGACTGAACCAGAGAACAAGAGGCGGACCGAGATGAATGCCATCAATCGATCAGCCGGGCTCGAGCAGGCGGCCGCCGCGCGGATCCTCGTCCTCGATGGCGCGATGGGCACGATGATTCAGCGCGAGCGCCTCGAGGAGGCCGACTTCCGCGGCGAGCGGTTCAAGGACCACCCACGGCCGCTCAAGGGTGACAACGACCTGCTCGTGCTGACCCGGCCGGACGTCATCTCGGCCATTCACCACGCCTATCTGGAGGCCGGCGCGGACATCATCGAGACGAACACGTTCAGCAGCACCGCCGTCGCGCAGGCCGACTACGGCCTAGAGCCCCTGGCATACGAGCTGAACGTCGTGGCGGCGCGGCTCGCCCGCGAGGCCGCCGACGACTGGACAGCGCGCACCCCCGGACGACCGCGGTTCGTGGCCGGCTCGATCGGGCCGACCAACAAGACGCTGTCGATCTCGCCCGATGTCGGCAACCCCGCGCTGCGCGCGATCAGGTTCGACCAGCTTCGGGAGGCCTACAAGGAACAGGTCCGGGGGCTGATCGACGGCCGCTCGGACGCGCTGCTGGTCGAAACGATCTTCGACACGCTGAACGCGAAGGCCGCGATCGTGGCCATCGAGGAGGTCTTCGAGGAGCAGCAGATCGAGCTGCCCGTGATGATCTCGGTCACGATCACCGACGCCAGCGGTCGAACGCTCGCGGGACAGACGATCGACGCCTTCTGGGTCTCGATCGCCCATGCGAAGCCGTTCTCGGTGGGCGTCAACTGCGCGCTCGGCGCCCGGCAGATGGGGCCCCACCTGGCCGAGCTTGCGCGCGTGGCCACTACGCGCGTGAGCTGCTACCCGAACGCCGGCCTGCCGAACGCGTTCGGCGAGTACGACGAACGGCCGGAAGACACCGCCGGTGTTCTCGGCGAACTCGCCGGGCGCGGGCTGCTCAACATCGTCGGGGGCTGCTGCGGCACCACGCCCGATCACATCCGCGCGATTGCCCGCGCGGTCGACGGGATTCCACCCAGAGCCCCGAAGCCCGAGAGGCGGGAGTCGGGCTCCGGCTACACGAGGCTGGCCGGCCTCGAGCCGCTGACCATCCGGCCCGACAGCAACTTCCAGATGATCGGCGAGCGCACCAACGTCGCCGGCTCGGCCCGGTTCCGCCGGCTGATCAAGGCGGGCGACTACGCCGCGGCCGCCGGCGTTGCGCTCGAGCAGGTGCGCGGTGGCGCCAACATCCTCGACATCAACATGGACGAGGCGCTACTCGATTCCGAGCAGGCGATGACGAGCTTCCTCGACCTGATTGCCACCGAGCCGGAGATCGCACGGCTGCCGTTCATGATCGACAGCTCGAAGTGGACGGTCCTCGAGGCCGGGCTCAAGTCCGTCCAGGGGAAGCCGATCGTCAACTCGATCAGCCTCAAGGAAGGCGAGGCGGAGTTCCTCCACCGGGCGCGGCTGGCCCGCCGGTACGGCGCGGCCGTCGTCGTGATGGCGTTCGACGAGGAGGGCCAGGCCACCTCGGTCAACCGCCGCGTAGCGATCTGCCAGCGGGCGTACCGGCTGCTCACCGGGCGTCTCGGCTTCGACCCCCACGACATCATCTTCGATCCGAACATCCTCGCCATCGGCACCGGCATCGAGGAGCACAACCAGTACGCCGTCAACTTCATCGAAGCGACGCGGATCATCAAGGCGACCTGCCCGGGATCGAAGGTCAGCGGCGGCGTGAGCAACCTGTCGTTCGCCTTCCGCGGCAACGACGCCGTCCGGGAGGCTATCCACTCTGCGTTCCTGTACCACGCCATTCGCGCCGGCCTCGATATGGGCATCGTCAACGCCGGGCAGGTGATGGTGTACGAGGACATCCCGGGCGAGCTCCGCGAGCGTGTCGAGGACCTGCTCTTCGACCGGAGGCCCGACGCGACCGAGCGGCTCGTCCAGCTCGCCGAGACGATCAAGGGCGGCGTCGCGCGCAAAGAGGCGGACCTCGCCTGGCGGGAGGCGCCGGTCGAGGCGCGCCTCGCGCACGCCCTGGTGCACGGCATCGTCGACTTCCTGGAACAGGACGTCGAGGAGGTGCGGCAAGTCCACGGGCGGCCGCTGGCGGTGATCGAAGGGCCGCTCATGGACGGCATGAAGGCGGTCGGTGAGCTGTTCGGCGCGGGCAAGATGTTCCTGCCCCAGGTGGTCAAGAGCGCGCGGGCCATGAAGACGGCGGTCGCATACCTGCTGCCCTTCATGGAGGAGGAGAGCGCGCGCACCGGTGTCGCCCGGCGGTCGCAGGGCAAGATCGTGCTGGCGACCGTCAAGGGCGACGTGCACGACATCGGCAAGAACATCGTGGCCGTCGTCCTCGGCTGCAACAACTACGAGGTCGTCGATCTCGGCGTCATGGTGCCGGCCGAGCGCATCCTGCAGGCCGCCGTCGACGAGCACGCCGACGTCATCGGCCTGAGCGGGCTGATCACTCCGTCGCTCGACGAGATGGTCTTCGTGGCGCGCGAGATGGAAAGGCGGAACTTCACTCTGCCGTTGCTCATCGGCGGCGCGACGACCAGCCGGCAGCACACGGCCATCAGGATTGCGCCGGAGTACCGCCAGCCGACCGCTCACGTGCTCGATGCTTCGCGGGTCGTCGACGTCATGGCGAGCCTCCTGAGCCCCGATGCGCGGTCGGCCTTCGAGGGTGAGAACCGCCGGGTGCAGGCGGAGTTGCGCGACCGGTACGCCGCCCGAGGACAGCGGACGCTCCTCTCCTACACGGCTGCCCGCGCCAACCGCCTGAACCTCGACTGGCAGACGGGGGCGCCCCCCGTTCCCGCCTTCATCGGCCGGCGGGCGGTCGATCCGGCGCCGCTCGACGAAATCAGCCGGTTCATCGACTGGACGTTCTTCTTCTCGGTCTGGGAGTTGAAGGGCCGGTTTCCCGCGATCCTCGAGCACCAGGAGTACGGGCCGGCTGCACGCGAGCTGTACGCCAACGCGCAGGAACTGCTGAAGCAGATCCTCGACGAGCGGCTGATCACCGCTCGCGGCGTCTACGGCTTCTGGCCAGCGGCGAGCGAGGGAGACGACATCATCCTGTACGCGGACGACGAGCGCGCCACCGAGGCGGTGCGGTTCAACATGCTGCGGCAGCAGGAGGAGATTGCCGATGGGAAGCCGAACCGTTCGCTGGCCGACTTCGTCGCCCCGCGCGAGAGCGGCGCGGCCGACTACGTGGGCGCGTTTGCGGTGACGGCCGGCATCGGCGTCGAGGACCTGGTCGCGCGCTACCAGCGGGACCACGACGACTACGACACGATCATCGTGAAGGCGCTGGCCGACCGACTGGCTGAGGCCTTCGCCGAGTGGCTGCACGCGCGCGCCCGGCGCGAGTGGGGTTACGGCCGCGACGAGTCGCTCAACCGCGAGGATCTCGTCGCCGAGAAGTACTCCGGCATCCGCCCGGCGTTCGGCTATCCGGCCTGCCCCGACCACAGCGAGAAGTTCAAGCTGTTCGATCTGCTCGATGCAGGACGCATCGGCATCCGCCTCACCGAGACGGCGGCAATGATGCCAGCGGCCAGCGTGAGCGGCCTCTATTTCAGCCACCCGCAGGCGCGCTACTTCAACGTGGGGCGCATCGGTCAGGACCAGATCGAGTCGTACGCCCTGCGCAAGGGGATCCGCCTGAGCGAGGCGGAGCGCTGGCTGGCACCCAATCTCGCCTACGACCCTGCCGACGGGCGGTGCTGAATTTCAGCGCAGAGGCCGCAGAGAACTGACGACGATCCGCAGATTACGCAGATTACGCAGATTCCACACACTCAGCGCCGATCCAGGTCAGGCGACGTCCTGACGCTGCAGGGCAAGGCCTCAGCCCTGCCGGAACGGCAGACCTGAAGATGTGCCCGGGCGAGAGCGCTACCGCCCATCGGCGATCAGGAACAGCCAGAGCGCGAGCGCGCCTGCGCCGGTCACCCACCTCAGCACGGTCCAGTCGCGGACATCGAGCCGCACGCGGAGACGCGGCAGGCTCAGGTGCGCGACGACAATCGCATACGGGACATAGAGCGCCATCACGCACACCGCCGGTGGCACGATTGGATTGAGACGGAGGCTGCCGGCAAGATCGCCGCCGAGCAGCGCGACCATGGCGCGGGTCATCCCGCAGGTCGGGCAGGGCCAGCCGGTGAGCGCGCGAAACGGGCAGACGAGCGGGGGCGAACCCACCCGCTCGAGCCAAGCCAGTCCCAGCAGCGCGCTCGTCGCGACGACCCAGCCCCAGATCCGCTCGTGATCGCTCTCGGCTGGCGAGAGCTGCCGCCACCGTGCGGTCACCGATGGAGCTCCTGGCTGAGCCCGGCGATCGCGGCAAGGACCGCGATGCCAAAGATGACGAAGACGAGCAGGAGGAACAGGCAGCAGAGGCCGACGGGCACGAGCACCGCGGCCGCGGCCTTGCCTTCGGAGGTCTCGTGCGCGCGCGCGAGGCCGATGATCAGCACGACGATGTTCCACACGGCGCCGAGCAAGCCGCCGCAGAGCCGATGACGGCGTACCCCAGCGGCGGCCCGAGGCCGCCCTCGCGGCGCATCCGATCGAAGAAGAAGGTGGGCGACGTAAGGACGCCTTTCACGGTCTCGAAGAACCGATCGAAGAAGCCTCCCTCGCGTTCCCACGGAGGTCCCGTTCGAAGCGGCGTCGGCGCCGGCGTGCCGTCGGGCGGGGTGTTCCCGGAGGGAGCGCCGCCAGCCGGTGTTTCCCAGCCCGGACCGCCGCCGGAGTCATGTTCGGCCACCGATCAGCCTCCTTCGCCAGCTTGTCAGGGTTTCGGCGCCATCGACGCGCTGCTGCAGGGACAGCCCGTCTTCAGCGCGGAGGACGTGGAGAGCGCAGAGGCATTCCATCCCTCAAGGCTGCGCGTTCAGCGGGCGATTCAGAATACTGAAGACAGAAGGCAGAATGTAGAATGCGGGGCGGAGGCATTCGATGTACCAAGCCGCGCTCGTTGCGCACTCGTTCCTGCGATGGCTCGTCATCCTGCTCGGCCTGCTGGCGATCGGCCGGGCGATTGCCGGGCTGGCCGTCCGGACCGACTGGACACGTGCCGACGATCGCATCGGCCTCTTCTTCACGATCAGCGTCGACCTGCAGATCCTGGTCGGTCTGCTGCTCTACTTCCTGCTCAGCCCCATCACCACCACTGCGCTCCACCACCTGGGCGCGGCGATGTCGAACGACGTGGCGCGGTTCTGGGCCGTCGAGCACCCGACGCTGATGATTGCCGCCCTGGTCCTGGTTCACGTTGGCCGGCTGCGGGCCAAGCTGGCAGCGGCGGCTCCAGCCAGACATCGGGCCGCCGTCGTCTTCTATGTCCTGGCGCTCGCCGCGATTCTGATCGCGACGCCGTGGCCGCTGTTCGCCTACGGCCGGCCGCTCGTCCGGCTGGCGTACTAGCCCGGACTAGGCCGGACTATTCACGAAGGCCCGGAATAATCCGCGCCTGCGGGCACCCACTCCTACTGAGCGCCCAGGATCTGCGCGGCCTTCCTGAAGTCACGCGGCGCGACCCAGCAGAGCGCGCCGTACCGAGGGTCGGCCGAGACAGCGTCGATCGCGATGACGTTGATCTTCGCGTCGGCCAGTTTGCCGACGATGTCCGCGATCGCGCCCACCCGATCGTCGCCCTGAATCAGGAATCCCCGCTTCGGGCCGACGACCTTCCACTTGTTGGCCTTGGCCGCGCTCTTGAACGCCGCCCGGTCGGCCGGGATGAAATCCAGTTGTGCTCGCCGGCCGGCGGGGAATCCCGAGAACGCGACCAGGTTCACCCCGGCGTCCTTCAGGGTCCGCAAGACCTTTGCGCCTTCACCCGCTTTGTGCGGGACCTGCAGGTAGAAGTAGTCGACCTGGCGAATCGTGTCTGCCATCGCGTGCGCTCCTTCTGCGTCTCACACCGTCACACTACCAGGGCAGTCCGCGGGTCAGTGTGTCCGCTGCCTGGCGGGACCGCCGGCGCCACGGCCGCCACCTCACGACTTCCGTGACGTCTTCACGAACAAGCTGCTGAACACCGGCTCGACGTTCTCGCTCTTGCACTGCGGACAGCGCGGCTTGTGCTTGTCGTGTTCGCTGATCGTCAGCACCTGGTCGAACCGCTGGCCGCACTCCTTGCATTGGTATTCGTAGGTCGGCATGAGTCCACCTCCTGGCCTTTCGTCAGAGGGTGCGCTATTCCTTCATCTCGATACGGCGAGCCTGCGGGCGAGATCTCGCCGCCGGAGGGATTCTTCAGCCGGCTGTCCCGGAGGGGTCACTGGCACCGGAGCCATGGTCTCTGCTCAGCCGGGAGGAACGACGGACCGATTATAGCGCCAAGGTGAAGGCTGCGCGCGTCGCCCGAACGACCGCACG
>Ga0315280_10007529_pt1 | contig 14569 bp, 10 predicted proteins | sample YL17G06_40_MG_FD_203697 | JGI IMG/M metagenome (GOLD analysis project Ga0315280, IMG submission 203697) | Sediment microbial communities from Yellowstone Lake, YNP, Wyoming, USA - YL17G06_40 | ecosystem: Environmental > Aquatic > Freshwater > Lake > Sediment | place: USA: Wyoming | collected...
TGAAACACAGAATGAAGCAGTTCGCTGGTGAAGTGCTACCTTCCTTCGAGGAATAGTGCGCAGTCTTCGCCGCTATCTCTCCCCGAAGACTTTGTTAACATCAGCGATCCGGTGAACAACTTCTATCCGGATTCCTTTCTTGGAAAGAATTGCAGACAGTCTTCCCACTTCGCCGTGATGGATTCTGTCTGCTAGTTGCTGAACGATGCTCTTGGGTCGATCAACATGTTCTGCGCCCGCACGGATGAGAGCTGTACCGCTAGCCTTTGACAGCGTAGCTTCAATCACTCTCGCCCAATGTTCCTCTCTGCCATGCTGAGCTTCTCCTTGGTCAAGTTTTCCCTCCAGCAATAGCTTGTAGGGTTCAAAGCTCTCGTCAAGGAACACCGTATTTCGGACGCTTGGCGGACTTAGTTGAGGGGGCTTCACGCCCACAAATCGGAAAGCTTGTTGTAGTTCTGCTCGGTCGAAAGGTATCCCTTGAAGAAACAGCATATCGGGCGCGAGAGACTCTGCATGTCGCTGGCCGCTAAACGCATTATAGACCGCATTCGCGATCAGAGAGAAGCTCATCTGTAACGTGCGCAACATTTCCTCATCACCTTCTGAGTAAACTTGGATGGTCCGCACTGCCTCTCGGTAGTTTCGTTCGGATGGTGAGAACTCGTACAGCAATTCGAGAGCCTGTTTCATTACATCCAACGCTGAGTACTTGGTTCCCACTTTCTGAGGGAGTCTGAACCTTTTCAGGTTCAGCTGGAGCAGTGAGTTCACGGCACGTTTCATTTCTCTGATGAGCAACGTGTCGAATGGGCAGTTTTCCGCGATAGCATACAGCGTTCTGACTTCACCCATTCGACCGGCACACCCAAGCATGCGCTGAGGTACGGACAGGGGTAAAATCTTTCACTCGAATGCTTCCGCACTGCGCTAAGGGCTTACTTGCCAGCTAGAGGTCGCAGCTGCACTAGGACTCTCGTTCTAGTCAGTTGTCTTTCTTCACCGACTGGGCCACGGCCGAACCGGCAGTTCGCGCACAGCTGAATAAGGCGAATGCTGAGAATCCTATTTCTGATTCTTCTCTGAGAGCCTCCTCTTGTCTGGTAGAGAATCGCAGTCGCCTTGCAAATTCATGACAATCAGTAACGTTGCACAAATACTGTCAATCCCCGCGTTTTTGTCGCCGCAAAGGTTCATCTTTCTATGCGTCTAAACCCTTTATGAAAATCCGTTCTCTCTCCACGTTCATCTGCGTTTCGCGAAAGGAACAGTGCGTGGGCGATGCAACAAAGAATTCTCGGCAAGGTACTGGTCACCCTCTTCTTGCTGCTTGCCTTGGCTCCGTACGTCTCCGGATCCACAGGACCCAAATCACCAGTCGCAACGAGCCCCGCCTTAAGTTCCACACTTCCTCTCCCGGCACCTCCTATAGTGGACTCTGCAACGGAGCTTGCGCCCCTAAGAGGCGTCTTGCGAGTTCTTGTGATTGCAGCCGAGTTTTCAGATATCAACGCAACCGTTAGTATCAACCAGGTTAAGCAAGATTGGTTCGGCGATGTGAATCACTACTACCAAGAAGTATCGTACGGCGCCGTGACGGTTCAGGGAGATGCCTTTGGCTGGTACCGGCTGCCTTATCCCAAGTCATACTATGGCAGAGACTGTCTTGGGATCGACGATTCAGACTGCAGCGGATCGGACTCGTCTTGGAGGATTGCGAGCGACGCGGTACAAGCGGCGCAGCATGATGTCAACTTCACCAGCTACGACTACTTCGTTTTCGTTCATTCAGGTTATGGACAAGAGTCCACCGGGGTCAAGGAAGATGTCTGGTCAGTCACATATCTGGGAGGAATATGGGTTCAGGCAAAGGGCAAGTCACTCAACCGATTTAGTATAAACCCCGAATTCGAAGCGGGAGGGGCGTCTCCGCTAGGGGTCTATGTGCATGAATTTGCTCATCAACTAGGCTTACCTGATCTGTACAATACGCAGACCGGTCGAAGCATAGTGGGACCGTGGACATTGATGGATGCAGGTTTATGGAACGGAAATCCCCCCGGGTCAAGTCCTGCTCACATGGATTCATGGTGCAAGATACAGCTCGGATGGATAAACGGCCCCATGGTGGCCGTGGCTAACTCGGCAACACTATCTGATTACACGATTGATCCAGCTGAGTCATCATCCGACAACATCCATGTTGTTCAAATTCCTGTTTCGAACAGTCTGCCTTCAAGCAAGTACTATCTAGTAGAGGTTAGACAACAGATCGGTTTTGACTCAGCTCTTCCATCTGCCGGAGTGTTAATTCTGTATGTGGACGAAACCGTAGTAGTAGGAAAAGTCCAAGTCATGAACGCGAACCCAGGCATTTCCGGATTGAGAGCTGCAACGTGGGCGGTCGGCCAAACCTTCAACGATGGAAACAACGACATAATGATTGCGGTGACCAGCAAAGTCGGCAACTCATATCAGATTAAGGTAAGCCAGGGGGGACCTATTCAACCGCCGGATCAGAACTACGTTCAGCTTTCGATTGCGAGGATATTTGCTCAACCTAACGTCATAACCCTACCGAACACAACTGTCACCATATTCATCGACATTTCAAACCAAGGCACACAGAGCGCCAATAACGTCTTGGTTGAAGTTGATTTGGACGGACAGCAGTACACGACTACGCACGTAAGTGTGGGCACTGGCTCAACCGTGCAAACTTCCTTCACATGGGCATCTGTCGCAGGAACCCACACATTCAGAGTGGTCATTGATCCGTTCAATACGCTAAATGAAGCTAACAGAGCTGACAACATTGCGACTTTCACGGTAAATGTCGGACCAACTCTCACCATCGATGTGCCCGTCAATGTGACATCGAACGGAGTGAGCGTTTGGATAAAAATCAATGGCGTGCAGCACAACCTCAACTCATCCCGGCTACAGGCAAGCGTCCCAAACGGCACAATTACCGTTCAGATTCAATCCACCGTGAACACTTCGCTGGGCGTGCGTGAAGCATTCTCAAGATGGTCGGATGGAAACAATGCTAATCCTCGTCAGATGACTATTACCGGTGACACGCAACTAACAGCCCTGTTCAGGACTCAATATCTTCTAACGGTGGATGAGAATACGGGAACAACCTCTCCTGGTGGTTGGTACAACGCAAGCAGCGTTGCGGTAGTCACCGCAAATGCCACCTCAAAGGAGATTGCCAACAGAACAAGACTAGTCTTCATGAATTGGACAGGTGACTATAACTCAACCTCAACGTCGCTATTGATTAGCATGACGAAGCCAGTTACCATACGAGCGAATTGGATTCAACAATACTACGTAACGATTCTATCGCCTACCGGCTCGCCTTCAGGAGCCGGATGGTATAACGCAGGATCAACGGCAACCGTATCAATCGAACCAATTGTCCAATTTCCAAACGGTACAAGAGCAGTGTTCACTGGTTGGAATACCACTGCTTTGGCTCAAGCACCGTCGCTGCAGTTTATCGTGAATTCGCCTTCGAGATTGCAGGCTCTCTGGAAGGTCCAATACCTGATCCAAATTATGTCGCCCTACGGCACACCTCAGGGCTCCGGATGGCATGACGCTGGATCCCAGGTGCAGTGCTCAATTCAACCGCAGGTCGATTACAACAATAGAACCCGCAGAATATTCGCCGGGTGGACAGGTGACTTCTCCGGGACAAGCACGATTTTCACTCTAATTGCTGATAAACCGATGAATCTTTCAGCAGAGTGGACGACTCAGTATGAAATAACCTTCAAAGTGAATGGCCTTCCGAATTCTACCTACGTCACTCTGAACGTCAACAATGTAAGTCAACGCATCGCCGTGAGCGAGCCGTATTCCGCTTGGTATGACGAAGGTCAAACGCTGAATCCAAACACAAATCAAACGGTAATGTCATTCTTCCGATTCGCAAATTGGCGTAACTCAACTGGTTTCGTCGTTGCGAGGCCGATGACGGTGACTGGTCCCGAGGATTACACTGCTTTCTATTCGGTTGGGTTCCCGTTGGGAATTCCTGGCTTTCCCATGGAATCGATACTGATCGGCATGGTTGCCGGTCTGCTAGCGATTGTGTTTAAGAAACAACGACGACGCGTTAAGAAAAGCCAGGCAGGACGCCGCGGGTAAGCAACCGCCTACTTGCGTCAAGACGAAGTTTTCCCGACAAGGTAACTCCGAGTGGTCGGGAACTACCACAAGTATCAATTTTGTGACACAAAGGGAGAGTTGCTTACTGAAAGGCTAAAGGCTGAGGATGCGCCTAGCAGAGCGGCTGATTTCACATTGACCGCCCTAACCACAATCCAAGATGTGCCGCACAGCGATTATGCCAAGCACGGGCTTACAAGAGATAAGTTGCGCATGATGCTCGAGAAGATGCTTCTGCTCAGGAGGTTTGAGGAAAAGATCGAGGAACTCTTCCTTGTCAAAGGAGCTTTGATTGGTCCTTCTCACCTCTATTTGGGGGAGGAAGCCATCGCCGTTGGCGCAATGACTGGTCTTGAGCCAAATGATTTGACTGTCACCACCTACCGTGGACATGGGCATGCACTGGCCAAGGGTGTGCCCGCGAGACTCTGCATGGCGGAATTGTTCGGCAAATCCACTGGCACCTGTAAGGGCCTTGGAGGCTCAATGCACGTCGCCATTTACCCCGAGACCGGTTCTTTGTACGCTACCGCGATCGTAGGAAGCGGTCTGCCAATAGTAGCAGGCGTGGGGCTTGGCCTGAAGCAGAAGAAGAGCAAGAATATCGCTGCCTGTTTCTTCGGAGACGGGGCCGTAAACACAGGAGCGTTCCATGAAGCGATGAATCTGATCGCGCTTTGGAAACTGCCGATTTTGATGTTTTGCGAGAACAATCAGTATGCGATGTCCACCCCTGTGACGCGGGCGGTTTCCAGTCCCAGTATTGCTGAGCGAGCACGATCATATGGTATGAAAACGGTTATTGTGAATGGGAACGATGTGGTCTCTGTCTTTGTTGCAACCCAGGCCGCGGCTGAGAGAGCCAGACATGGATCGGAACCCACTTTCCTAGAGTGTGTCACTTACAAGATGAAAGGTCACGGTGTTTACGACAAAGGAGACTATCGTCCCAAGGATGAGGTAGCGAAATGGCTTGAGCGAGATCCCATCCTTACATTCGAGAAGCGTCTGATGGAAGGCAAGCTGCTGACCCAGGCAGAGATCGACCAGGCCGAAACAACTGTCCGAAGAGAGGTTGAGGAGGCGGTTGCGTACGCCAGCGAGGGATCGCCCCTACCGTTCGGTGAGCTGAAGAAGTACGTGTATGCGGGAGGGGCATGAGAATGCCTGTGTTAACCTATGCAGAAGCCTTGCGCGAAGGGCTTCGCGAAGAGATGCTACGCAATCCCAACGTAATTCTCCTCGGCGAAGAGATCGGCGTTTTCGGAGGCGCCTACAAGGTCACGCGGGGCCTCTTGGAGGAATTCGGCCCCGAACGAGTGCGCGACACACCAATTTCCGAGATAGCAATTGCTGGCACAGCGATCGGGTTGGCATTGACAGGGTTCAAACCGGTTGCAGAGATCATGTACATGGACTTCCTACCAATCTGCTTGGATCAGCTGGGAACACAAGCCGCAAAGATTCACTTCATGAGCGGCGGTCAACTGAAGGTGCCGATGGTCCTCAGGACCCAGTACAGTCTCGGCAGACAACACGGTTCGCAGCATTCACAATTCTTCCCCTCATGGTTCTTTCAGATTCCAGGGTTGAAAGTTGTTCTGCCCGGAACTCCTTACGACGCGAAAGGTCTGTTGAAGTCTGCGATTCGAGATGATAGTCCTGTTCTATTTGTGGAATCTGGCGTTCTATACAGAACGAAGGACGAGGTTCCCGAGGAAGAATACGTGATCCCTCTTGGAAAGGCGGATGTCAAACGAAAGGGAGATGACGTGACCATAGTCGGAGTATCAAGACTGGTCGGTGAAGCCGTGTCGGCTGCAAAGAAACTTGAGGAAACGGGCGTATCTGCGGAGGTCATTGACGTTCGCACACTTCAACCTCTCGATCTCGAGACGATCGTGGAATCTGTCAAAAAGACCTCTAGGCTGATTGTCGCTTGCGATGACGTGAAGACCGGCGGAGTTGGTTCAGAGATTTCGGCAGCAGTGCTTGAATTAGCATTCGACTACCTAGATGCGCCAATAGCTAGAGTTGCCTGTCCCGAAATTCCCGTTCCTTTCTCTCCAACTCTTGAGCAGATGTACATGCCCAACGCCGACAAGATTGTCGAGGCAGCTAGCCAGATAACGGGTTCGTGAGCGACCATGCCCGAAGTTCTGATGCCCCGAATTGACCCCGGGATGCAGAGCGGGAAGATCGTTGAATGGATCAAGAAGGAAGGAGAGTTAGTTCAGAAAGGAGAACCCATACTGGTCGTCGAAGGCGAGAAGACAACCTTCGAGATTGAAGCCCCTGACACAGGAGTGTTGAGCAAGATACTTGCCGAGGTCGGAACTGATGTCCAAGTGTCGCAGCCAGTGGCAATAATCGGCGAATCGGAAAAGAGTCTGCAGACCGCACGACAAAAGGAATCTATCCAACACGAAACAGCAGCACAACCGCCGCCAGTCTCGAGGCCTACTCCGAGTGATCGAGTGATCGCTTCACCTGCTGCGAGACGCTTGGCTCAGGATCGGGGTGTAGATCTTGCTAATGTGAGGGGGACAGGTCCGGGAGGAAGGATAACAAGGGAAGATGTTCTAGCCGCTATGGAGCGTGCGTTTCCAACTGCCCGTGCCGTCTCGAAGGTTAGAGAACCAGCTGTGCTAAGAAAAGTGAAGTTGGAGGGAATCAGGAAGGCTGTTGCTGAAAGACTTAGCTTCAGCGCACGAAACGCGGTTCAGGTCACACTCACCATGGAAGCCGACGCGACCAGACTGGTTGAGCTGAAGAACAAACAGGATCATGTTGGTTTCACCGCTTTTGCGGTGAAAGCGGTCGCCAAGGCTCTGGAAAGAAATTCCGCCATGAACTCGGCTGTCGAGGGCGAGGAGATCATAACCTACTCAGACATCAACATCGCCGTGGCGATAAACATAGACCAAGGCCTCGTTGCGCCAGTTATTTCAAACGCCAACAAAAAATCCGTCCTTGAGGTGAACGCGATGATCGAAGAACTCTCGCAGAAGGCGAAGGAGAATCGGCTGACGATTGAGGAATTGACCGGTGGAACATTCACAGTGACAAATCTTGGGGCTTATGATGTGGAATCCTTCGCGCCTGTCATTAACCCGCCTCAATGCGCTATCTTGGGTTTGGGACGGATCGCATACCGACCTATTGCAGCTGGAGAGCGGGTGTCCGCCAGACCGGCGACTTTGCTCACACTTGTCTTCGATCATCGCGTTGTCGATGGCGTTCCAGCGGCCAAGTTTCTTCGAGATGTGAGAAACCACCTGGAAGATCCTGAAGGGTTGCTTTGATTGCTAGCTGGGTGGGCGGAGCGCAATCTTCAGAGCCTTACCGCTTCCCATCATTTCCAAAGCGTTTCTGGCGTTCTCTAGCGGCATCTCGTGTGAGATAAGCGGCTTGATCGACACTTGACCCGACACGATTAGGCGGAAAGCGCGTTGGACCGCTGAAGGTGTGTGATGGAACGCACCTTGAACATTGAGCTCTCCATAATGGATCTTCTCTGCTTCGAAAGACACGGCAGTTCCAGACGGGCATCCTCCGAAGAGCAGAACAGTGCCACCCTTGCGGGCGAGGGGCGGGGCAGCTTCCCAGGTTTCACGTCTTCCGACCGCTTCAACCACTATGTCTGCGCCCTTCCCATCAGTTAAGTCCATAACGCGATTGACTAGATTCTCGTTCGCAGAATTTATTGTCGCGTCAACTCCGATTTTGCTTGCTTCATCCAATCTGTCCTTGACGATGTCGCACAAAGCGACCCTCTTAGCGCCGTTCACACGTGCCAGTTGGACATGCAACAAGCCGATCGGCCCTCCGCCGATGATCACGACCACGCCACCAGGGACGGGATCCAACAAATCCCATCCATGCACAACGCAAGCGAGTGGCTCAAGGCTGGCCACGCTCTCCAATCCCACTTCATTAGGAACTTGGAATGTGTTTTGACGGACGATTCTCTCTGGGATTCGCACGTATTCTGCGTATGCGCCTGGCCAAGTGAATCCTATTATGCTCTCGTCCAAGTGTTCGCAAAGATTCGGTTGATGTCTGAGACAGTAGAAACATTTGTTGCATGGTGCTGAATTGGCGGAGACAGCTCTCATCCCGACCTTGAATTTATCAACGGCTGCACCAATTGCGGTGATCGTGCCAGCAAATTCATGGCCCATTATCTGGGGAGGCTTCGCAAGTGGGTGGCCACGTTTGAACATTTTCACGTCTGTGCCACACGTAAGGGCCACTGAGCTTTTGATAACGAGCTCACCCGTACCGGGCTGGGGGATCGGCACTTGCTCAGCTTTCACCTCGCCCGGTTTGTAGAACCTGACAGCGAGCATTGACTCTGGCATAAGGAGGGCCAAGGGTCCTCAAGGATATTAAAGTGCAATCCATGAGGCGAAACGGAGTCTCATCGGTTTTCTACGATAATCTTCACGGCGTCCTTTCCGCTTTCAGCGAGGTGGAGTGCTTCCAAGATGCGTTCGAGCGGCACTCTGTGTGTGATCAACTGGGACGGCCTGATTCGTCCAGTTTCTATCAAGTCGAGAGCCATTTGCATCTCGGTTTCAGATGTTGAATAGCTTGACTGGATTCCGATCTCTTGAAGGAACAGACGACTTAAGTCGAGTGAGACAAGCGTTCCCCGACCTGGCGCACCGAACAACATCACCTTCCCACCTTTTCTGACGGAGTTGGTTGCTTGCAGAATGGCTTCGGGATTGCCTGTTGCCACAATCGCGTAATCGACACCTCTCCCATCTGTCTCATTCGAGATTTCCATGGGCACGTCGTCAGTTCCGGGATCAAGCGTGAGATCTGCACCGATTTTCAAGGCCATTTCACGGCGCGACGCCAAAACGTCAGCAGCTAAGACCGGGGTTGCCCCGTAGAGTTTCAGCAACTGAACATGTGTTAGACCCACAGGGCCGACCCCGAAGACCGCAACACTGTTCCCTGCCTTAATGCCGGATTTCCTTAGAGCTCTGATGCAGCAGGCGGTGGGTTCGACCAGTGAGCCTTCTTCGAAGCTCATTGAATGAGGCAGCTTGTACACAGTTCCGCCTCTTACCAACTGCTCTGGAACTCGGAAGAATTCGGCGAACCCGCAGGGGTCGAGGTTGCTTTTCGGATATGCTTCGCATAGAGTCTCTAGACCGTTCTTGCAGAAGAAGCAGCTCCTGCACGAAATATGGTGATGAACGATAACCCTGTCCCCCCTTCTGAAGGTTTGAATGTACCTCCCAGTGTCTTCCACTTCCCCAGCTACCTCATGTCCGAGAATTGGGGGTGTGATATGATCTCCATGGAACTTCTCTATATCCGTGCCACACACTCCGCAGGTTCGCATTCGAACAAGGATCTCATCTGGGCCAATTGTCGGCTTAGGCAGGTCTTTGAGCTCGACGATTCCTTTGCCCGCAATCATTACTGCTTTCATTTCGCATCTAACTTGTCCGTCTAGATTGAATAGAGATTGAGCATAATCTATGTATGCTCAAAAGTCCATAGCGCCATCTCGAGGAACGAGATTGCTGGTTCGCGTGCGCCGAGCCTTGTGCGAGCCTGGGCACGCAGGCTTAGATCGTGTGGGGTTGGTTGTTTTTTGAGGGCCACAGGGGCTTGTTTTGCGCCCTTCCAGAACCGAGTTCCCAATGGTACGCTTATTTTCAATCGTGTGAAGGCCAGTTCGCGCTTAACATGCCTCTCGTGAGCTGCTAGACTAGAGCAAAAACCAACTGTCAGTTGGTGGGCCCGCCCGGGTTCGAGCCGGGGACCTCCGCAGTTCCCGTACAAGCTCCAATGTGAGAGGAAGAGAACGATTTCAGTTTCGTCTACCTCTTGTTTCTAAATAGCGATTCAACGATGAGATCCTGCGAAAAGGGTTGCGAGTTTCCTTTCCTCCCGGCAACCAAAGGCAGTTTGTTGAGAACACGAAGCTAAGGTCGGGACTTGCTTGGAGAGCTTATAGGAAATCTCTGGGAATCACGAATCATACACACTATCGGTATGAGGACTGCACCCTGCCATTGAGAGTTTTCAGGAAGGCTATCAAGATCGCAGGAATGTCTGCTACTGAAGCAAAGAGGTTCAACTACGTTCTCAGGAAGGAACCTCAAGAACAGACACTGAAGTTGAGAAAGGACGCTGCGCTGGCCGAGTTTCTGGGTATTTGTCTAGGAGACGGAAATCTTGAACCACACTGGCTGGCTATTTTCGGAGATAAAGCGAATGACACCATTTACCTGAAATGTCATGTTGCCCCATTGATTCGAAGAACGCTAAAACTCAACCCGAAATTCAAGGCCAACAGACCAGACGAGAATTTTCTGGTGTTGAACTCAACTGCCGCTGTTAGAGCTTTACATCAACTCGGGTTGCCAATTGGCGACAAGATCAAGAATGGTGCTAGGATTCCCAAATGGATAAGGGCCCGGAGAAGGCTACTCGAAGCCTGCCTGAGAGGGCTCTTCGATACCGATGGCTGTGTTTACGGATTCTGCAGGAGGCCTCCAGCCAGAGGAAGAAAGGCAATAATCAGTTTCGAGTTCGGGGTAGGTTCGCGGTTGACCGGAGACGTCCACAGAGCTTTGTGCAGGCTGGGGTACTCGCCTCGCATGATGCCTCACAGGAACGAATCTAGGCTTGCAGTGAATAGCGATATAGTGTCGTTCATGAATAGGATTAAACCATCAAATAGTAAACATTGGGATAACTTTCGGCGCTGGTATGGGCCGGTAGTCTAGCCTGGTATGGACGCTTTCAAGCCATAAGCCGCCCTCACAGTAGATCCTGTATGAGAACGGCGGAGGTCGAGGGTTCGAATCCCTCCCGGCCCACCAAATCAATCCGTTAGCGCTTGAGTGTAATTGAAACAAACATCGAGTCGCGTCTTAACCAGCTGGACTGGGGGCCCATGCCACCGTCGAAACTCGTTCCAATGTTTCGTGTTCGCCGGTTTAACCCTATTCATGAGGGACACCACATCGCTTTTCACGACAAGGTATTGTATGGCTGGTTGAGAGACCTGGCAGTGTTCTGTCGCAGTTTATCTTGCATGGCCTGATGCTTGTATGTGATTGATATGCGGGGAGGCGCACTTTGAAAGCACTCAAAGGAAAGCATGGGTCGTACTATGTCTATGTGCTTCTTTGTGATGATGGAAGCTACTACACCGGATATTCAAGCACACCCTCCACCAGACTCGCAGCACACATGAAAGGCCGAGGGGCGCGCTACACGAGAATGCGCAAACCAAGCCGAATCGTCTACATTGAGAAGCACGGAACGCGTCGTGCAGCGATGAGACGAGAACGGGAAATCAAAGCCCTTACACACCAAGAGAAGAGAAACCTCACAGAAACGATGGACAAAACCCGCAAACATTCGAAATAGTGCTAACGGGTTGTCAAAGATCCCGCGCGGACGCTAACTCTCTTTCCGACATTGGCCGTAATCACACTTGACGAATTCAACCATGAGCCCACTGTCTACTCGCTGTCCAGTAGACTCCACAGCACGTTTCAAAAACGGGGGCAGTACCTTACCTAGACCCGACGAACGGAGGGTTCGGGCAAGAACTCCTCCCAGAACACTTCAATCATACCCGCAACCTCCCTGTTGAAGTCTGGGGAGCCGTTCAGATAATAAACCTACGCTAATAGAGCTCAGTGAAGACTGGTATGCAACTTCAGATCGACGTGTCTCTGTCAACGAAGTATCCAGGCCTAAGGGCTCTCACGTTCTCAATCTCAGGCGCGACTGTTCAGAGGAGCACGGTCGAACTAGACGAAATGAAGAGAGCTGTTGCAGAAGAGATCAGATCCAAATATACTCTAGAAACGTTAAAGGACGTTCCGATATTTCGAGCCTATCGCGATTTTTTCTGGCGCATCGGTATTGACCCGACCAAGGTTCGACCAGCTGCTGAGGCACTTATCCGTCGGATTCTAGCAGGCCATTCTCTTCCTACAATTAACACATTGGTCGACGCCTACAATCTCGCTTCCATCAGAACCGGTGTCGCGTTGGCCGCTTTCGATCGAAGAAAGTTGCTCGGAGGACTGTTGATGCGCACGGCGATTGCACAAGAGCAATTTCTCGGTATTGGGATGGACAAGCCGATGAGATTGAATGGGGGAGAAGTGGTCGTGGCAGACAACGAAAAACTTGTTGCGGTATATCCATACCGTGACGCGGACAGCAGCAAGGTGACCGAGACAACTACGGACCTAGTGTTGATGGTATGCGGTTGCCCAGGAATTGACGATGAGCCTCTGACGCGCGCTGAGCAGGTTGCAACTGAGCTGATTCTGAGATTCTGCGGTGGAAAGAGAGAATGAAATCAAATGCGCCAGGCAGAAAACGTTCACAATACTTGGAGACGCTTGCAGGTTGCCGGGTGATTAGAAGATCATGATCTGCTACGATTTCCGAAGTCGCATTCTAGGAACAAAGCGACCGACTCTTCGCCTGTATTCCGCGTACTGCTGACCGAATCTCTTCATCAGCATCTCCTCTTCTTGGTTCGTCGCCATGACGTAACCTGGAATGCCAATGAGAGGAATGAGGGCAAGGAGATTATGCCACATGAAGAAGAAGCCAATGAACATCAGAAAGTACCCGACGTGCGAAGGATGCCTGGCGTATCGATATGGTCCCCAATCAACGAGCATGTGCTTAGCCGACATGGTCCAGGAGGTGGCGTATCTTCCTCTAGCGAGCACGCTCCAAATGAAAACAGTGTATCCAGCAGTCATCAACAGAGCGCCAGCAAGCCTCAAGGGCACAAGATTCAACACGGCCACATCTACCAAGGCCAGCATGGAAAATGGACCATTGAACGTGCCAAGGAACAGGTAGAGAAGTGATTCCAGAAAGAACGTCCCGGTTCCTATCGCTACAAGGCCCATGATCAAGCCATTCGGCCATGGCACGTCAGGCTGCGATGACTGCGAGGGACCCGAGTGATAGCGTAAGACATTGTGCAGATTTGCTCCAAAGAAGAGCAATAGACAGATGGCCACGAGAATCAGGTCCCACATTTACATCACAAACCAATATACGAGCACGAGTTCCTAATCTCGTAGTTGACTCATGACGGTTTTCTGAAGATCACAGTCTTGATCTCGGTCATGGTCTCCTCGATGGCAAATCTTACTCCCTCTCTGCCCAGCCCGCTATACTTCATTCCTCCGAACGGCATGAAGTCAACTCTAAAATCGCTAGTATCGTTGACTAGCACAGAGCCAAAATTCAGGTCTGAAATCGCTCTCAGAGCGCTGTCAATTGATTTTGTGAATATTCCGGCATGCAGACCGTATTTCGTACTATTGCTCTCTTTGACGGCGTCCGACATCTTCTGGAACTTCGAGACTACTGTTACTGGACCGAAGATTTCCTGCTTCGCGATGGTGGCATTCTCGGGGACATCGGCGAGTATCGTAGGCATAAACAGGGGGCCTTGACGATGTCCACCAACCAGAACCTTAGCTCCTTCCTGCACCGCTTCATTCACCCAGTTCTCAACTCTGATGGCCTCTGACTCTGCGATCATCGGGCCTACGTCGGTTGATTCGTCGAGTGGATTTCCAACTTTGAGTTTCCTCGTATCTTCGACCAGTCTCCCAACCAACTCCTCGTATAGTGATTCATGGATCAGGATGCGCTGGGCGTGTATGCAATTCTGCCCTTGACAATTGAAACCAGCATCCAAAATGCAACTGACAGTAAGGTCCAGAGGAGCATCTTCCATAACAATGACTGGGCAATCGCTCCCCAACTCCATCGCTATCTTCTTCAATCCAGCAAGTCTAGCGATCCTTTCCCCTGCCTCTGCTCCACCTGTGAATGTGACTACTCTGACATAGGGGCTGGACACAAGCTCTGGGCCAAGCTTCTCACCGTTACCTGTAACCACACTAACGAAATCACCGGGTAGACCCGCTTCCTGAAGAGTTTCTACAAGTTTGATACCTGACAGGGGAGTGAGACTCGCAGGCTTGAGCACAACCGTATTGCCCGCTGCTATTGCTGGGCCCAGCTTATGTGCGACGAGGTTTAGAGGGTCGTTGAAAGGCGTTATTGCAGCGACTAGGCCTGCGGGGACTCTATACCAATAGCCGGTTCTGTCTTCACCTCTCGGTTCCGCTTCGAACGGAATGGTCTCTCCATGAATCCGTTTCGCCTCCTCAGCGGAGAATTGCATGGTCAATGAAGCCCGTTTCGCTTCCTTTCTCGAGTACTTGATCGGCTTGCCTGCCTCGGCAGCGATCAACTTGGCGAACTCATCTTGGCGGTTCTGGATTAGTGAGGATGCTTCTGCCAGAATCTCTGCTCTCTTGTGAATCGGGAGGGCTACCTGATGCTTGCTGAA
>Ga0315280_10007530_pt1 | contig 14569 bp, 14 predicted proteins | sample YL17G06_40_MG_FD_203697 | JGI IMG/M metagenome (GOLD analysis project Ga0315280, IMG submission 203697) | Sediment microbial communities from Yellowstone Lake, YNP, Wyoming, USA - YL17G06_40 | ecosystem: Environmental > Aquatic > Freshwater > Lake > Sediment | place: USA: Wyoming | collected...
AGCTAAGGCATGGGCGAGCGAGGCTTATGGACGAGTTACCCTATCAGCACACCAAATATTCGGGGCCATCGGCTTTACCATGGATCATGACATACACCTATATTATAGGCAGGCAAAAGTCGCCGAGATAATTTTTGGTGATGCTGATTTTCAACGTGCTATTGTAGCTCGAGAATTGGGTCTCTAATATTGAATCTTTATCTTAGGGAAAGGCATTCGTGGGTAGTCTCACTTGATACTCCATCAATAATGCTACTTACTCTGACCTCAGCCTGCTCTTTCTTATAAACCTGTCAATTCTTCTCAGTGCTTCCTCGATGTTAGGTAACGAAGTAGCATAGCAGCAGCGGACAAAACCTTCACCGCATGGTCCGAAGGCAAGGCCCGGGACCACGGCAACTTTTTGTTCTAATAGCAGCTTTTCAGCAAACTCCTCTGAATTCATTCCGGTAGCTTTTATAGAGGGAAAGGCAAAGAAAGCGCCCTTGGGCTCAAAACAAGGCAAACCAATCTCATTCAATCTGTTGACCATGAAGCGACGACGTCTGTTGTATTCTTGAACCATCTTTTCAACATCGCTCTCACCGTTTTTTAGGGCCTCGATGGCTGCCATCTGAGTCATCGTCGGGGCACAGAGCATGGTATATTGATGGATTTTTGTCAGGGCCTGTATGAAGAGGCGGTGGGCTGCCACATAGCCAATACGCCAACCAGTCATAGCATGAGATTTGGAAAATCCGCTAATCAGGATGGTACGCTTCTTCATCCCGGGAAGGCTGGGAAAGCAAATATGTTCGACTCCATAGACTAAACGGGCATATATCTCATCAGATATTACCAGTAAGTCATGCTTTTTAGCCAGCTCGGCAATAGCGTCAGCCTCTTTTTTGGACATGACTGCGCCAGTGGGATTCGCTGGGTAACCTATCAAAATAGCCTTCGTCTGCTTCGTGATCATGGCTTCAATATCGGTTGCCCTGATGACAAAGTTGTTTTCTTCGTTTGTGGGAACAATAATGGGCACGCCGCCAGCCAGAATGATGTCGGCAGGATAAGCCACATAGCAAGGGTTGGGAATTATGACCTCATCACCGGGATTGATAATTGCTCTCAGAACGAGGTCTAATCCTTCACTGCTTCCTGTAGTGATAAGAATTTCATGCTCGGGATGATAGCTCACCCCGTAATGAAGCTCCAAATAGCTGGCTAATTCCTGGCGTAGTTCCGGCATGCCGGAGTTCGAAGTATACATGGTATAGCCTTTTTCCAGAGAATATATGCCTGCCTCTCTGATATGCCAGGGGGTAACGAAATCAGGCTCACCTATACTAAGTGAGATAACGTCTTCCACGGAGGAAAGCAGGTCGAAGAACTTCCTGATGCCTGATGGCGGAAGCGTAGCCACTTTTTGTGAAATTAGGTTATCCCGGGCTTCGGTTGCAGGGGACTTCGTGTTTAGCATGTTACGGCGTTATCGGTAGACGTTTATTCGTTTCCTTAGGAAGGTGAAAAGTTTCCCCGTACTCCTTATATCGTTTGAGAAGAAAATGGGTGACAGAACTTTGCACCTGCTCTAGAGGAGCCAGTTTCTCAGCGACAAAACTGGAAATCTCCTGCATATTCTTGCCTCTCACTAATATAGATAGGTCATAGGTGCCTGAGACTAGATATGCAGAATACACTTCGGGGAATTGATAAATGCGCTCAGCGATGGCATCGAAGCCAACACCGCGTTGTGGTGTTACTCGGACTTCGATTAAAGCCCATATATCTTCCTTTTCTAATTTAGGCCAGTTTATTATCGCTTTATATTTCAGAATAGTCCCATCTTTCTCAGCCTGCTTAATTATTTTTTTTACCGCACTGACAGATTTATCTACCATGGTGGCAATCTGTGCCGGAGTCGCCCGGGCATTCTGTTCTAGAATCTCAAAAATCTCTTTCATGAATTCTCCTTAAAGCATCAATTCAACAGCAGACCATCGGTCAGCTGCTTCATTGTAACACAGTTCAAATAGTTTGCTATCCTGAGTAACAACTCTGAATAGCCTTTTGCCTGGTTCCTGCCAGGCTTTTTCTACTGACTTTATTCCCAGTTCCTTTTCTTGCCAGACAAAAGACTGTGGTTCTTCAGCATAGACATGGCCCGAATAACATTTCACCCGTATCTCCATATTTTGCCACTGGTATACCACAAAATAGTTGACATAATAATGAAGCCTGACAGTCCAGTTTATCCTCTCAGGATAGGATCAAGAGTAAGGCGTCTTGAATGTCAGATGTTGGTTTCATTGTAACATAGTCCGAGTAGTTTACCATCCTCAGTAACAACTCTGGAGCTTGTTGTAAAGTTGTGTTCTATTAATTGACAAACGTGATATGCTGAAGTAGTATCAAGAAAGACGGAAGATGAAAAAAGATTTGCTCTCAATAGCCGACCTTAACCGTAAGGAAATTGAACACCTCATAGAGCAAGCCTGGCGTATAAAAAAAGAGGGGGCACCGCCTCTCCTTTCGGGGAGGACCTTAGCTCTCCTCTTTGAAAAGCCTTCCTTGCGGACCAGGGTCAGTTTCGATTTGGCTATGTATCAGCTAGGCGGACACTGCATCTACCTATCTCCACAAGAGGTAGGCTTGGGTAAGCGAGAGTCAGCGGCTGACATAGCTCGCGTGCTCAGTCGCTATGTTGACGGCATTGCCGCTCGCACATTTTCCCAGGAAACTTTGCATACTCTCGCTGGCCATTCTTCTGTGCCCGTAATTAATGCCCTTTCCGACCTGGAACACCCCTGCGAGGCTCTTTCCGACCTTCTCACCATCTATGAAAAGAAAGGGAGGCTTCCTGGGTTGACTTTAGCATTTATTGGCGATGGCAATAATGTGGCCAATAGCTTGCTTCTCTGTGCCTGTCTAGTGGGCATGAATTTCCACTTCGCCTCTCCCCCAGGCTATGAAATTAAAGGGAAGGTATTGAGTCAGGGGAAAGGATTTGCTATTCGGAGCGGCAGCCAGATTCAGCTAACCAGCGACCCTTATGAAGCAGCTAAAGATGCTGATATAATATATACTGATGTGTGGGTTAGTATGGGTCAGGAGGCTGAAGCAACGAAACGCCGTCTCGCCTTTTCCAATTATCAGGTGGATAATAAATTATTAAGCTTGGCTAAAGGAGATGTTTTGTTCCTGCATCCCTTGCCGGCCCACCATGGCGAGGAGATTTCCGCCGGGCTGCTAGACGATCCCAGGTCCGTGGTCTTTGATCAGGCAGAAAACAGGCTTCATCTGCAAAAGGCATTACTAGTGAAGATGCTGTCAAATCCCAAGGTGTCAGGCAAATGACCAGGCCTATTGTAGCCATTGTGGGTAGAACCAACGTGGGCAAGTCCACCTTGCTTAACCGCCTAGCGGGTAGACGGGTAGCTGTAGTTGCTGATTTGCCGGGAACCACCAGGGACCGCGTTTTTGCTTTTGTTTCCTGGCAGGAGCGGGAATTGACTGTGGTGGATACTGGTGGCTGGCAAGCCAAGCCACAAGGGTCTTTGGAGCAAAAGGTCAAGCAGCAGATCGAAGCAGCTATTGCCCAGGCAGATGTCATCATCTTTCTGGTAGATGTCAAAGACGGAGCTATTGCTGCCGATGAGGAAATTGCTGATATCCTGCGCGCCGCCAATAAGCCTATCATACTAGTAGTAAACAAGGTAGATTCTGTCAAGCAAGCAAATCGGGTGGCCGATTTCTATCGCTTGGGCATGGGTGAGCCTATAGCTATCAGTGCTCATCATAATCGAGGGATAGATGAGTTAATGGATGCTGTGTTAGCTTCTTTGCCCCCACAACCTATCGGTATTACCGAGCCGGGAGAAGCTAAATTAGCCATCGTTGGGCGACCTAATGTGGGCAAGTCAACTTTGTTGAATGCATTGCTAGGAGAAGAAAGAGCCATTGTCCATGAGTCTCCGGGGACGACTCGCGACTCGCTTGATGCTATAATTCGGTGGGATGACAAGGAAATCTTACTTGTCGACACCGCCGGGATTAAACGGCGTGGAAGAGTCGATGCTGGAGTGGACTATTATAGTTTGCTTCGCGCCCTTCAGGCTATCAACCGCTGCGATGTTGCCGTGTTGCTAATCGATGCCAGTGAATTTATTACCGCCCAAGATATGCATATTGCGGGCTATATTATCGAGGTTGGAAAGGGCATGATGCTTGTGGTCAACAAATGGGACCTTGTTCCCCAAGAACAAAGACAAGAGTTCAAACAAAGTGCGGAGCAAAGACTTAGATTTGCCTCCTACACACCTATCATTTACATCTCTGCCAAACTAGGGCAGGGGATAAACAGGATTCTACCCCAAGCCTGGGAAATCTGGCAGGAAAGACAAAAGCGGTTGCCTCAATCAGAAGTTGACGAGTTAATCAAACAGGTAATAAGTAGCTATCCCCCACCCCGCACAGGTTCTAGGCGATTACACGTTGCTCGAGCCTATCAAGATGAGTCTCAACCAGCAACTTTCGTTCTCGAGGTTAATGATCCTAAGCTGGTTCATTTTTCCTATCGGCGCTACTTGGAAAATAAGCTTCGCCAGAGTTTTGGTTTTCGCGGTGTTCCTTTGAAGTTAATTTTCACTAGGGCCGCCCGCAAAATCAATAAAAAGATGGGGGTGGGAGCATGATGATAGCCAAGTTTGTGGCTATGGTAGTCATTGCTTATCTCCTTGGTTCCATTCCCTTTGGCCTGATAATAGGCAAACTGAGAAGTGGCGTTGATATCAGGGAACATGGAAGCGGCAAGACGGGCGCTACTAATGTTATGAGAACCGTAGGGACCAAGCTTGGCGTTTTAACTCTGGTTCTTGATGTGGTTAAAGCTACTGGAGCAGTCATGTTGGCCACAGTAATTATAGATAGCAGTAGCGGTATTTTAACCATTGGTAGCGTGTCTCTTAACTGGCAACATATAGCCCAAGTCTTGGCTGGCCTGGCAGCAGTAGCAGGACATACCTGGCCAATATTTGCCAAGTTTAGAGGTGGTAGAGGTGTAACCGCTTATTTTGGCACATTGTTCGCTATTTTCCCTCCCGCGGGTATATTCGGTGCCGAAGTTGTGGCTATAGCAGCATTACGCAGCCGGCACATGTCCCTTGGTTCTCTTCTTGGAGCCTTAGCTGCTTGTTGCTTAATGATACCCTTAACCATCTTGTACAATTTCCCTCTCATCTATCTGGTTTATGGTTTAGTAGTTACTGCACTGCTAGCCTACCAACACCAGGACAATATAAAACGCTTGAGACAAGGCACAGAACGCCGATTATGGTGAAAAAGCGCGAGAGTCCATGCCTTAAAGTTACTATCATAGGCAATACCTCTTGGGGCAATACTTTAGGCGTTTTGCTGGGTGATAAAGGGGCAACGGTAACACTGTGGACCCGAAGCGAGGCTGAAGCCAAAAAATTAAACAAAGGACGGCGTAGCTATTCCTCTACTAGCCACATTAGGGAAGCTTTAAGCGGGGCTGGCCTCGCAATCTGGGCAGTTCCTTCCCAAAAGTTGAGAGAAAATATCAGCCAAGCCAAGAATTATCTCACTAATTCGATGCTATTGATGAGCGCCGCCAAAGGATTGGAAGTAAATAGTGGTAAGAGGATGTCACAAGTGCTGGCAGAGGAGATTGCTCCTTCCTTAAGAGGGCAAATTTGTGTTCTCTCTGGTCCTAATCTGGCAGGGGAAATTACCCAGGGCCTTCCTGCTGCTTCGGTCATTGCTGCCCAGGATATAGCTTTAGCGGAAAAAGCACGGAAGCTGATGGAGTCGCCCGGATTCTTTCTATCTACTAGCGATGATGTTATCGGAGTTGAATTAGGTGGGGCCCTGAAAAACATTATAGCTCTGGGTGCAGGCATGATAGATGGATTAAACTTAGGTGACAATGCTAAGGGGGCCTTTATTGCCTGGGGGTGGACTGAAGTTGTTTCCCTGGGGGTAACTTTGGGGGCTAGGGCTGGCACTTTTTATGGTCTAGCCGGTTTAGGCGACCTGATAGCTACTTGCGCTAGCACTCTGAGCCGCAATCATTATGTTGGCTACGAACTGGCTAAGGGTCGCTCTTTATCTGAAATATCTGCCTCTATGCCACACGTCGCCGAGGGAGTCGCCACCACTGCGGCAGCCCACCAGTTGGCGAAAAACCAAAGGCTTAAATTACCCATTATCAATCTTATTTATGGGATTCTTTTTGAAGGCTTGCCCCCAAGCCAAGCATTGTTTGAGTTCAGGGAACTAGCAGCAAGCCATCACTGCTCTCTGGATTAGACGTCTTGAGGCGGTTCAGTCCGATGTAGTACCTTAGCCAATTCTTCAAAAAGACGACGCTGGTTTTTATCCAGGTGTTGTGGAGTTGTTATGACTACTTTGACAAGCAAGTCTCCTCTGCCCTTGCCATCAATATAAGGGATTCCCTTGCCTTTACAGCGAAAGGTTTTCCCATTTTGAGTTCCTGGCGGCATTTTTAAATCTACCTTTCCATCTAAAGATGGTACTCTTACCTCATCGCCCAAAGCAGCTTGAGCAAAATTGATGGATAACTCGTAAAGAATGTCACTGCCATCTCTGTGGAATAAATTGTGTGGCTTTACTGAAAGGGTGACATAAAGGTCGCCGGGAGGGCCTCCATATATGCCAGCGCTCCCCTCTCCATCCAAGCGTAATCGATATCCCTCATCCACACCAGCCGGAATATGAACCCTTATTTTGCGCTTCGCTTTTATTTTCCCCCTTCCCTGGCATTGAGAACAAGGGTTGCTTATTACAGTGCCTCTACCTCCACAGCGAGAGCAAGTAGTGGTACTAGTGTAGCGTCCAAAAATGCTTTGCTGGACTCTCCTCACTTGTCCTGTGCCGCGACAGTCTGGACAGGTCTCGGGATTTGTCCCCGGCTCGCTGCCAATGCCATGGCATGAAGGGCAGAACTCGATGCGTGGTATTTCAACTTCTTTACTACAGCCAAATACCGCCTCCTCAAAGGAAAGAGTGAGGTGACTTTGTAAGCTATCCCCCTTCTGAGGAACACGCTGAGCAGTCTGCCCAAAAATGGTGCCAAAACCATCCCAGAAGGATTCAAAAATATCTCCCAGCCCACCAAAGCCAAAATCGGGAAAGCCTCCCTCAACGTCTACTCGGCCATAGCGATCATACCTATTTCTTTTCTCGTGGTCGGAAAGAACCTGGTAGGCCTCGTTTATTTCCTTAAATTTCTCCTCGGCTCCTGGCTCTCTATTGCGGTCGGGATGGTACTGGAAAGCTAATTTACGAAACGCCTTCTTAATTTCCACATCACTAGCGTTTCGAGGCACTCCCAGCACTTCATAATAATCTTGTTTTATCGCCATAACCTTTAAGTATAACCCTTAAATGCTTATGCGACAACTTTTAGCTACTGAACTTGCAACAATTAACGTCTGGAGAAGTGATATAATCACAGTTCCGTGAAACAGCAGATTGAAAAAATCCTCCGTCATCGTAAGAAAGAGAAAATCACCGGCGAAAACCTTAAAGCTTCGGCAGTGCTTATACTTCTTTTTTATAACCAAGGGCAATATCATGTCCTGTTTACCGAAAGGAGCGATGAGGTAGTCTTTCACAAAGGGCAGGTCTGCTTTCCCGGCGGGACCCAGGAGCCATCTGATTCCAGCTTACTCCAAACTGCCCTCAGGGAGAGTGAAGAAGAGATAGGTTTAGAGGCTAAAGATATTGAAATTTTGGGAGAGCTTGACGATAGCATGACCTTTGTCACTAACTATGTTATTTCGCCTTTTGTTGCCTTCATACCCCATCCTCACTCTTTGAAAACCAACGGCAGAGAAGTCAAGGGAGCCTTTTCTGTTCCCCTGTCATTTTTGATGGATGAAGCCAATTTTAAGCAAGATTCTTACGCCTATGAATATGAAGGGCATATCATCTGGGGGGCTACCGCAAGGATTTTAAGACAGTTCATCGATTTGTTGAAGTCCGAGAATGGGGCCCTCCAATAGTCATTTCCTCTCTTTTATATTTATAGCCGTTTATCTCACCTTCTTTAATTTTTTACCGTGCCCCACTCTCAGTTCAGCTAAACGTCATAAGAAGGTTAAACAAATTTGTCAAGATTTCTCGAAATCCGTTAATAATATTTGACAAAATTTTTAAAGAAATTTATAATTAGGAACAAAACCAATTAGAGAAGTGAGATGGCAAACAAGGATTATTATAAGATTTTAGGCGTAAGTAGGAATGCTTCAGAAAAAGAAATCAAGCAAGCCTACCGCCGTTTGGCTCGCAAACATCATCCTGACCTGAATCCTGGCGACAAATCGGCTGAGGCAAAATTTAAGGAGATAAACGCCGCTTACGAAGTCCTTTCCAATCCTGAAAAGCGAAAGAAGTATGACCAATTTGGTGAACAATGGGAATATGCTGAGCAATTTGCTAAATCTGGAGGTCAGGAGAGAGTTCGGTGGGATTTTAACAAGGGTGGCACAACCTTCGAATATGGTGACCTGAGCGAATTTGGCGACATTTTCTCAAGCTTGTTCGGCGATTCTGGTATAGGCTCCAGGATGAAGCGTGGGCCACAACGCGGTCAGGATATGGAGTCCCCCATTGAGGTAAGCCTTGAGGAGGCTTATCATGGCTCTACACGTGTTATACAGCTCCAGACCACGGAGCCCTGTACAGCTTGTGGCGGCACAGGCAGAGTGGGCAATCGGGTCTGTACTATTTGCAACGGTGCCGGTGGGAAAGTAATTCCCAGGCGCCTGGAGGTTAAGATTCCCGCGGGAGTCAGAGACGGCTCAAGGATCCGTATAGCCGGGGAAGGCGGCCCTAACCGTGCCGGGGGCAACCAAGGTGATCTCTATCTGGTAGTGAAGGTTCTGCCCCATAAGCTCTTTGAGCGCAAAGGAGATGACCTTTACACTGAGGTCTCAGTACCTTTAGCAACCGTCATGCTGGGTGGCGAGGTTGGATTTCCCACTTTGAATGGCAATCTATCTCTTAAAATTCCACCGGAGACTCAAAACGGCAAGGTTTTCCGCCTGGCAGGAAAGGGCATGCCAAAGTTAGGCAATTCAGATTATGGTAACATGCTTGCTAAGGTAAAAGTGGTTCTGCCCACTAATTTGACCGAGGAGGAAAGAAAACTATTTGAGAGATTGCGGTCTCTGCGACCCGCATAAAGCGAGGTGCCACGATGATGGACTGGGAATCTAAACCAAGATACGTAATAAGCGTAGCCGCCAGAATGATAGGCATAGAAGCTCACACATTGCGTTATTACGAAAGGCTGGGGCTGGTACAGCCCGAGCGCTCAAGTGGCAATATCCGTCTCTATTCGGAGGAAGATGTTGACCGGTTGCGCTATATTAAAGCGCTGATGAGTGATTGTGGCGTTAATTTGGCTGGGGTAGAGGTGGCGTTGAGATTGATGCAAAGGATGAAAGACATGCAACGCCAGCTTGAGGAAATGGAGAGAAAGGTTAAGAAAGTTGCCGAATCTGAAATAGAAGACATGATAGAGGACATAATAGAAGACGCAGAATGGAAGGAGGTATAGAAAGTTGAAACCGGAGAGATTTACTGAACAGGCACAGGAGGTTTTAGCCGCTTCACAAGAGTTAGTTCGTCGGTATCGCCATAATCAGTGGGATGTAGAGCATGTCTTGTTGGCATTACTGGAGCAGGAAAAGGGGGTGACCAGGGATATATTACAGATGCTTGGTGTGGATATTAATGTGGTAAAAAAGCGGGTAGGAGCAACGCTTGAGAGTTTTCCCAAGATGGCTTATGAAGCAACGCAAATTTATGCTACCCCGCGGATTTCCGCTCTTCTCGAAAACGCCAACCGCGAGGCCGACAGGCTCAAGGATGAGTTTGTCAGCACTGAGCATTTGCTCATTGCTATTGCCGGGGAGACCAGAGGTGAAGCCGCAACAATTCTAGCTGAATCTGGTGTTACTCAGGAAAAGATTTATCAAGCCTTGCAGAAAATCCGTGGCGGTCATCGAGTTACCGACCGTCAAGCGGAAAGCAAATACCGCTCCCTGGAAAAGTATGGTCATGACCTCACGGAGTTAGCTCGTCAGGGCAAGCTTGACCCTGTAATCGGACGGGAAAATGAAATCAAACGTGTGATACAAATACTTTCCCGGCGTACCAAGAATAACCCCGTAATTATTGGCGACGCCGGCGTGGGCAAGACGGCCATTGCTGAAGGATTAGCTCAGAAAATTGCTGCTGAAGATGTCCCCGATTCCCTGAAAGGGAAAAAGGTGGTGGCTTTAGACATGGGAGCACTGGTGGCGGGAAGCAAATTTCGCGGAGAGTTCGAGGAAAGGTTGAAGGCAGTTTTAGATGAAGTCAAGCAAGCAGCCGGCGAGGTTATTATGTTCATTGATGAGCTTCACACCGTGGTAGGAGCTGGAGCTGCCGAAGGGGCAATCGACGCCAGTAATATGCTGAAGCCAGCACTGGCTCGTGGCGAGATTCAATGTATTGGGGCTACTACACTTGACGAGTATAGAAAACGTATTGAGAAAGATAAAGCTCTAGAGAGACGTTTCAGCCCTGTTTATCTTGATGAACCCAGCGTAGAAGCCACCATAGAGATGCTCCGAGGGCTTCGCCCCCGATATGAGGCACATCATAAAATAAAAATCGAAGATTCCGCTCTGGTGGCTGCTGCTAAGCTGAGCCAGAGATATATATCCGATAGGTTTTTGCCGGACAAGGCAATCGACTTGATTGATGAGGCAGCCAGCAAGCTACGCCTTGATATGGAAAGCGCTCCCGAGGAAGTTAAAACTTTGGACCGCAAAATGAAACACCTGCGCGATGAGGAAGATGCTGCTTCGCAACGGCAGGACTATAAGAAAGCTGCTGAATTGAAAGCGGAGAGGTTGCACTTGGAACAAGAGTACAACCAAGCCAAAGTAAATTGGCAAAAAGAGAAGAAAATTGACAGTGTGGTAGACGAGGAGGATATCGCCAAATTGGTGGCTCAGTGGACGGGCATACCTGTTTCCCGGATGATGGAAACGGAAACTGATAAATTGGTTCACATGGAGGAAAGGATTCACCAGAGGGTAGTGGACCAGGAAGAGGCCGTGGCTGCCGTTTCTGAGGCTATTAGGCGAGGCCGAGCCGGACTCAAGGACCCCAAACGTCCTATTGGCAGCTTCATTTTCCTTGGCCCTACCGGGGTGGGGAAAACAGAGTTGGCTCGTGCTTTAGCCGAGTTTCTCTTTGACGACGAAGACGCTATGGTAAGACTGGACATGTCGGAATATATGCAAGAACATACTGTATCCCGTCTTATCGGAGCACCACCGGGGTATGTAGGCTATGAGGAAGGAGGACAATTGACTGAGGCCGTGCACCGTCGTCCCTACAGGGTCATCCTGTTCGACGAGGTGGAAAAGGCTCATCCCGACGTCCTTAGCATATTGTTGCAGCTACTGGAGGATGGCAGGCTTACCGATGGGCATGGCCGGACTGTGGATTTCAAAAACACAGTAGTAATCATGACCAGTAACTTAGGCACCAAGGAATTCCAGCGTGGAGGTATAGGTTTTCTCCGTAAAGAGGAAGGCGACGAAGAAAAAATGAGGACCGATATGCAAAGCGCCTTAAAGAAAAGCTTACTTCCCGAGTTACTCAACAGGATAGATGATGTCATTATATTCCACCCTCTCACTAAAGAGAATTTGAAGAGCATCGTTGACCTGCTTATCCGTGAGGTAGAACGAGGGTTGGCTGAGCGTAATATTAGGCTTGAAGTGAATGAAGAGGCCAAGGCTTGGTTGGCTCAGAAAGGCTATGAACCTGTATACGGAGCTCGCCCCCTGCGCCGGGCTATTCAAAAGTATGTGGAAAATCCCATATCGACAAAGATATTACAGGGCGAGTTCAAAGAAGGAGATACCATAGCTATTAGCTTGCAGGAAGATAACCTGAGTTTTGCGGCTCTGAAAACTACCAGGGCAAAAACTAAATAGGAGGTTGTTCAGCAACTCGCTCTCCTCCAGAACCTTTTTCTTTTGCCACTCTGAGCCCTCAGTTTCCTGTCATCCCCTTTGACGCCTGTGAATAAAGCTGGTAAGCTAAGAAACTTAAAGGAGACGTGAAGATGCCTGCTAAAGTAGATATGGATAAAATCGTTTCTCTGTGTAAGCGGAGAGGGCTTATTTTCCCCAGCAGCGAAATATATGGCGGTTTAGCTAGCTGCTGGGATTATGGTCCTATGGGGGTGGAGCTTAAGCGCAATGTTAAAGAGGCCTGGTGGAAGTCAATAGTCCAAGAGCGGGATGATGTAGTAGGGCTGGACACATCAATTATGATGCACCCAGGGGTCTGGGCTGCTAGCGGCCACATTGATAACTTCACAGACCCCCTTGTAGAGTGCAAGTCCTGCCATCTGAGGTGGCGCGCTGACGCAATAGAGGGTAAGAAGTGCCCCCAATGTGGTGGTGAATTGACTGAGCCTCGCATGTTCAACCTAATGTTTAAGACTTTTATGGGCCCTGTGGAGGGAGAGGCTAGTGTAGTCTATCTCCGCCCCGAAACTGCCCAGGGCATATTCGTTAACTTTGAGAATGTAGTCACCACTTCTAGGAAAAAGTTGCCTTTGGGCATCGCCCAGATAGGCAAATCTTTCCGCAATGAAATCACTCCGGGTAATTTCATCTTCAGGACTAGAGAATTTGAGCACATGGAGCTGGAGTACTTTGTTAAGCCTGGGACTGATGAAAAGTGGCTTGATTACTGGGTCAAGGAGAGGTTCGACTGGTATGTCAAACTGGGTATCAGGAAGGAGAATCTTCGCCTGCGCCAGCACGGCAAAGATGAACTGGCCCACTATGCCAAGGACTGCTATGACATTGAGTATCTCTTCCCTATGGGCTGGTCAGAGCTGGAGGGTATCGCTAACAGGGGTGATTTTGACCTCACCCAGCATGCCAAATGTAGCGGCAAAGAGCTCAGTTACTATGATGCTGAGGCTGGCGAAAAGTATGTTCCTTATGTTATTGAGCCTTCGGCTGGCGTCGACCGTTCTGTCCTGGCTTTCCTCATTGACGCCTATTGTGAAGAAGAGGTCGAAGGGGAGAAGAGGACAGTTCTACATCTGAATCCTTCTCTGGCTCCCATTAAAGTAGCTGTTTTGCCCTTAAGCAGGAATGAGAAGTTACCCCCCCTGGCTAAAGAAGTTTTCAAGCAATTATGTCCGAGCTTCGTGATTGAGTACGATGATTCTCAAAGCATAGGGCGGAGGTATAGGCGTCAGGACGAAATCGGCACCCCGTTCTGCGTTACCATAGATTTTGAGTCTTTAGAGGATAAGCAGGTTACCATTCGGGAAAGAGACAGCCTGGCGCAAATTCGAGTGCCCATAGGAGAATTAAAGAAGGTCATAGAAGCCAAACTCAAGGGAGAAGCTTTCGATGCTTCAACACTATGGGCCACCAGGCAGAAGTGAGCATTCTGAAGGTAAGAATAATGGCAAGAAAGAAGTTATTTGCTTCTAGCCCAGACATCGAAGTCTATTGGACTTTTGAATCCAATCTGACTAAACTTGCGTATTTTCTCGGGACAACGGAGAGGTGGTACGAGAAGCAAGTGAGGGTTCTGGGGGATCGACTTCGAAAGGCGAGGAAGGAATTGGATCAAGTAGAGAGAGAAATGGATGGACTTGGGGAGAAATCCAGGCTAGCTAAAACAGATGAGAGGCGGCTGGAGCGACTAATGGATAGGGCTGACGACCTGACTGATGTACATATATTTGCACCTTTGGAAAGGAAGTTATTCCGACAGTTCCCCGAGCTTGTACGAGTGCTAGGCTTGGTTCATTTAGTTGCATTCTTCGAAAGCTACCTCGTAGACATTGTTAGGGAAATACTGCTCACTTGCCCTGATGCGCTCAAATCTGGAAGGCAATTCACTGCTGAGGCAATAATGAAGTTGGGCGAACAAAAACAAATAATAAGCTACCTGGCAGAAAAGGAGGTAGAGGATCTTCTATATAGAAGCTTCCCAGATGTAGTCAATTATTTCGAAAAGAAATTCAATGTCAATCTAAATGCTTCAGGGGTATCAGTTGAAAACATAGTGGAGATTTTAGCAACTCGGAACATTCATGTGCATAACAGGGGGATAGTCAATCAACGGTATCTGGAATTAGTTGGAGGAAGCACATTAAAAGTGGGAGCTTACAAGCCTATGACTAGGGAATACTTAAGAGGTTCAATTGGTTCGATAAGTACTCTCGTAGAATTTATTAATACCGAAGTGCAAAGGAAATACTTCGCCAAGTAAGGTGCCAAATGAACTAGTAGGATATCAGGTTCTTTTTAGTAAAAGGGAGGATGAGCTATGAAGTTGGAAGGAGTTATTTATTGCGGAGATAACCTCTACTGAATGTCGCGGCTTTCTCAAGAGTCTGTTGAGCTGTGCTATATTGACCCCCTGTTTTTCTGCGATAGGAATTATGAGGTGATATTTGAGGATGGGTGGAATGGAGGGATAGAAAATGACACCACAG
>Ga0315280_10007531_pt1 | contig 14565 bp, 15 predicted proteins | sample YL17G06_40_MG_FD_203697 | JGI IMG/M metagenome (GOLD analysis project Ga0315280, IMG submission 203697) | Sediment microbial communities from Yellowstone Lake, YNP, Wyoming, USA - YL17G06_40 | ecosystem: Environmental > Aquatic > Freshwater > Lake > Sediment | place: USA: Wyoming | collected...
GTCTCCTTAGTTTGGTATCGGTTCTTTGTTGGAACCCGATCCAGACTATCAGAGGCTCAGCCTGATCCCTATACGTCGCGAAGCGCGCAGGGGCTCGAATTCAGCGAGCTAATTTGGACAAGAGTGACCTGGGGTGATGGACGCCTTGCTGGTATCGAAGCGGCCACGACTGGCGCGTTTACAATGAAGAGCGCTGTTTTTGAGGGCAGCCGCATTCGGATCAACGCGCGGACCAGCCGCGCCGGCGCCGTGGAAATCGAGTTGCGCAGCCGTGGCGTCCCCTTGGAGGGATTTACGTTTGCCGATTGTGTCCCCTTCAACGGCGATGAGCTCTGGGCCGATTGTCAATGGAAGCGCGGCGCCGATTTGAGCGCGTTGCGTGGCAAGCGGGTGGAGCTGGCTGTCCGACTACGTACTGCGAAAGTCTTTGCCTTTCGGTTTGATTGAAAGTGAGCGGGAATCAGTCGTTTCGGAAACAGGCCGAAGGGACCGCGGGCCCGGCGGTGCTCGCCCCAGGGGTTCTTGATCCTGTGCTGGAAATTCGTGATAACGTGTTCAACCACACCAACTTCAACGGCGTGGACACAACCGCCAGGTTCAACGCGGCGGGGCAGCAGACCAGCACTACCTTCGGCCGATACAGCAGCGCGCAATTCCCGCGGCGCCTGAACTTGGCGTTTCGGATCTCGTTCTAAGCAGCGCCGGAGAACGGCCCCTGGGAGCGCGGCCGTCCCGGCCGCATCGGGGCGGGCCAGACGCCCGCGCTCCTGGGCCAGCCTTTGCGGCCCATTCAGTGTCAACACGCTCTCGGTGGCTGTCAGGAACAGCGTGTAGCTGCTGCCAGGGCCGAGAAACTGCGCTCGCGCATCGGTTTGGCCGCGGTTCAATTCGAATTGCAGCGGCAATCTTCCATCGGCCGCGGCAATCCGCATCAAGTGATTTCGCGCTTCCGAAACTTGCTGTTCTTCGTGCCTTTGTGAGTAAAATGTCCCCTCTATGAAAGCGACGACCAATTTTCTGGCTGTGGACCTGGGGGCGTCCAATGGGCGACTGCTCGCGGGGCTGTGGGATGGCGAGCGCTTCCAATTGGAGGAACTGCACCGCTTCCCGAACGGCCCGGTGCGCGTGGCCGGCCATCTGCACACCGACGCGCTCCGCCTGTGGACGGAAATCACCACCGGGCTGGCGGCCTACGCGGCCCGTTACAAGACGGCGCCGGCGGGCATCGGCGTGGATACCTGGGGCGTCGATTACGGCCTGCTGGACCGCGCCGGCAACCTGCTGGGCAACCCCTACCACTACCGCGACGCCCGCACCAACGGCGTGCCGCAAAAGCTGTACGAGCGCGTGCCGGCCGCCGAAGTCTACGAGCAGACCGGCCTGCAGACCATGCCCTTCAACACCGTCTTCCAGCTTTACTGCATGGTGCTGGAAGCCCACCCGCAGCTTGAGGCGGCCGACAAGTTCCTGATGCTGCCGGACCTGTTCAATTACTGGCTCACCGGCGAGTCGGCGGTGGAGTACACCATCGCCAGCACCAGCCAGATGCTGCTGTGCCGGCAGCGCGACTGGGCGCGCGGGTTGCTCCAGCGGCTGGGCATTCCGGCGCGCATCCTGCCTCGCCTGGTGGCCCCCGGCACGGTGCTGGGCTGCGTGCGGCCGGAAATCGCCGCTGAAGCAGGTTTCAACCAGCCGGTGGCCGTGATCGCCAGCGCCTCGCACGATACGGCCGCCGCCGTGGCCGCCGTTCCCGGCCTGGACGAAAGCAGCGCCTACATCAGCAGCGGCACGTGGAACCTGGTGGGCATGGAGCTGGGCGACCCGGTCATCACCGAACAGGCGCTGGGGATGAACTTTACCAACGAGGGCGGCGTGGCCAACACCATCCGTTTCCTGCGGAACATTCCCGGCCTGTGGCTGCTGCAGGAGAGCCGGCGGCAGTGGCAGAGCGAAGGGCGCGATTACGGCTGGGAGCAACTGATGGCCGAGGCCGAGCGGGCGCCCGCCTTCCGCAGCCTGGTGGTCCCCGAAGCGCCCGAGTTTCTGGCCCCCGGCGATATGCCTGCGGCCATCCTCGAGTTCTGCCGCAGGACCGCCCAGCCGGCGCCGGAAAGCGTGGGCCAGGTGGTGCGCTGCTGCCTGGACAGCCTGGCCTTGCGCGCCCGCTGGGCCCTTCAGGTGCTGGAAGACCTCACGGGCCGGCGCATCGGCACGGTGCGCATCGTCGGCGGCGGCTGCCAGAACCGCCTGCTCAACCAGTACACTGCCAGCGCCTCGGGGCGCGCCGTGGTCGCCGGGCCCATCGAGGCCGCGGCGTTGGGCAGCGTCATGATGCAGGCCATTGCCACCGGACACCTGGCGGACATCCGCGACGGGCGGCAGGCCATCGCCGCCTCGTTCTCGCAGCAATTCTACGAGCCACACGAGACGGAACACTGGACGGCGGCCTATGCGCGCTTTGAAAAGCTGGTGCAACAGTCGGAGTTGGTTCATTAACTTCGGCTGTAGGCCGTGGGCTGTAGGCGGTAGGCTTATAGCCCACAGCCTACAGCCTACAGCCTAGAGGGAATCATGTCCTATAAACTGCCTGAAATTCCGAGGCCCGCGCCGTGCGCCCCAAATGAAGCGTTGCTGGTGGCCAGCGGCGACTCGCGCCATTCCGCCAACCAGGTCTGCTGGGCCGCGCAGGATGAAGCCGAAAAGAAAATCATCACCGCGTTTGCCGCCGAAGGCATCCAGGTGAAGCGCGCCCACCCCTGCGACCCGGCCCTGGGCCACGGATTCATGTGGAGCCAGCGCATGGGCATGGACGTGTTCTCGCGGATCGACCCCGCGGCGCGCCTGATCGTGGCCGAAGCCGTCTGGCAGTACAGCCACCACGTGATGGCCGGCCTGCGCAGCCACCGCGGCCCCATCCTCACCGTGGCCAACTGGTCGGGGCAATGGCCCGGCCTGGTGGGCATGCTCAACCTGAATGGCTCGCTGTACAAGGCCGGCGTGCCCTACAGCACGATCTGGAGCGAGGAATTCACCGACGAGTTCTTCCGCCGCGGAATCCGGCAATGGCTGAAGGAGGGCCGGATCACGCACGACACCAGCCACGTCCGCAACCTCGATCCCGCGTCCCTGCCGGCGGAGGAAGCCGCGCTGGGCAAGGCGCTGGCCAAGGAACTGGCCGCGCGCAAGGCCATCATGGGCATCTTCGACGAGGGCTGCATGGGCATGTACAACGCCTTCATCGACGACGAGCTGCTGAACCCCATGGGCATTTACAAGGAGCGGCTCAGCCAGTCGGCGCTTTACGCGGCCATGCGCGAGGTGTCCGGCCAGGAAGCGCAAGCGGTGCGCGACTGGCTGGACAAGCGCGGCGTGACCTTTCATACCGGGCCGAATCCGGAGAGCGACCTGACCGACGCCCAGATCCTCGAGCAGTGCAAGATGTATATCGCCGCCCTGCGCATCGCCGACTACTTCGGCTGCAGCCTGGTGGGCATCCAGTACCAGCAGGGACTCAAAGACCTGACCTCGGCCTCCGACCTAGCCGAAGGACTGCTGAACAACGTGGAGCGCCCGCCGGTGCTCGACCCGGCCACCGGCCGCGAGCTGTACGCCGGGCAGGCGCTGCCGCATTTCAACGAGGTCGATGAGTGTGCCGGCGTGGACGCCCTGGTGACCAACCGGGCATGGACGGCGATGGGGCTGGATCCGGCCACCACGCTGCACGATGTCCGCTGGGGCCAGCAGTATCGTGGCGGCGGCATCGACGATTTCGTCTGGGTGCTGGAGATTTCCGGCAGCGTCCCGGCTTCCCACCTCATCGGCGGATACGCCGGCGCTCACAGCTACCGGCAGCCGCCCATGTACTTCCGGCTGGGCGGCGGCACGCTGGCCGGCGTCTCCAGAGCCGGCGAGATTGTCTGGAGCCGCATCTTCGTCCGCGGCCACGAACTGCACGCCGACATCGGCCGCGGGACTGTCATCACCCTGCCGGAGGCCGAGACCCGGCGCCGGCTGAAGGAAACCACCGAGCAGTGGCCGATCATGCACGCCGTGTTGCACGGCATCACACGCGACCAGTTCATGGCCCGCCACAAGGCCAACCATATTAACGTCGCCTATGCGCCTTCGGCGGAAGCAGCCGCCAGAGCCCTGGCGGCCAAGGCCGCCATGTTCGACGCCATGGGCATCCGGGTCCACCTCTGCGGCAAAGTTTAGCCTCATTGCGGATTTGGGATTTCGGATTACGGATTGCTACCGTCCGAAATCCGAAATCCGAAATCCGAAATTGAGGTAGGCTTTGTCTCCAACATGAAACCACTCGTTTGCCTGTTGCTCCTGGCGTTGGCCGTTCCCGCGTTGGCACAGCGCAAGATAACCGATGACGAGGTGCGGCGCGTGCATCAGGGCGCCATCGTCATCGATACCCACTCCGATACCACTTCCCGCACCGTGGACGGCTGGAACATCGGGGAACGCTCCGAGACCGGCCACATGGACATCCCGCGCATGAAGGAAGGGGGGTTGGGCGCGGAATTTTTCGCCGCCTACGTGGGTGCTTCCTATGCGAAAGCGGGGCGCGCCGCCCATCGCGCGCTGGAGATGATCGATACCATCCGCTTCGACATCGTGGGGCGCCACCCGGAAACGTTCGAGCTGGCGCTCACCGCCGCCGACATCGAGCGCATTCACAAGAGCGGCAAGATCGCCGCCCTGATCGGCGTCGAGGGCGGCCACGCCATCGAGAACGACCTGCGCATCCTGCGCGATTTCTACGCGCTGGGGGCCCGCTACATGACCCTGACCCACAGCAATACCAACGACTGGGCCGACTCCTCGGGCGACCTCGACGACCCCAAGGTGCCCCATCACAACGGCCTGACCGACTTCGGCCGCCAGGTGATCGCCGAAATGAACCGCCTGGGCATGATGGTGGACATCGCGCACGTGTCGGACAAGACCTTCTGGGATGCGCTCAACGCCAGCCGCGCGCCCATCTTCTCCAGCCACTCCTCCTGCCGGGCGCTCTCCGACATCCCTCGCAATATGACCGACGAGATGATCGCCGCGGTGGCCAAGAAAGGCGGCGTGGTGCAGTTGAATTTCGGCAGCAATTTTCTGTCGCAGAAGACAGCCGATGCTTCCCCGCTCCGCTCGCCCGCGGCCATGCGCAAGCTGCAGGAACTGGAGGAGAAGTACCGCGATCAGCCGCAGCAACTGGCCGAAGAGAGGAAGCGCTTCTTTCGCGAGAATTACGGCAAGCGGCCGCGGGCCGCGCTGGACGACGTGATCGCCAACGTGGATCACATCGTGAAGATCGCCGGCGTGGACTACGTGGGCCTGGGATCGGACTTCGACGGCGTCAGCAGCCTGCCCGTGGGGCTGGATGACGTTTCCAAACTGCCGAACATTACGCGGGCCCTGCTGGAGCGCGGCTATAGCGCCGCCGACATCCGCAAAATCCTGGGCGGAAACCTGCTGCGCGTGATGCGGGAAGTGGAGCGCGTCGCCAGAGAGGGCAAGTAATCACGAGGACACAAAGGGCAGGAAGCCGGCTTCCCCTTTGCTCCCGAGGGGTTCCTGCCGCCGCGGGACCGCGCGGCACAGGCTGGCCGGCACGATGGTCGCCACCGCGGGGTTCTGAACCGACCCGGGCATGATTCCAACTGGACGGCGACAGGTTGACGCGCTGCTCGCATTATGCGAGCATTAGCCTGTGAACGTCCTCAGCGCGAAGGCCATCCGGCGCTTTGCCGCGCTTCACCCCGACGCCGCCGAGGAATTGCTCGAGTGGCATTCCACGGCGAGGCGCGCCAACTGGCGAACCCTGATGGACGTGCGCGAGGTTTTCACCGACGCGGATCAATTCAAGCGCCTGCTGATCTTCAACGTCAGGCATAACCGTTACCGCTTGATCGCCAAGGTGGATTACCGGGCGAATCTGCTGATGGTGAAAGAATTCCTGACGCACGCGCAATACACGAAAGGGGCCTGGAAGAAATGGGTGCAGTAGCTATCGACAGCAGAAGGTACGCGCGGGTGTTGACCCAGACGCTTCCTCGGATCATCGACGGCGAGAAGGAGCACGAGCGCGTTCTGGCCCGCATCGAGAAGCTGATGGACAGAGGCGACCGCCGCACGCCCGAAGACGACGTCGCTCTGGATCTGCTGGTTCACCTCGTCCAGGCTTACGAAGAGCGCCACTACCCGCTGCGGAAACCGGCGCCGCAGAAGATGCTCAAGTATCTGATGCGGCAACGCAAGCTCAAGCAAGCTGACTTGGTGCCCATTTTCAAATCCAGGGGCTATGTCTCCGACGTGATCAACGGCAAGCGCGCGATCAGTAAGGGTCACGCCAGGCGACTGGCCGAGTTCTTCAAGGTTTCCCCTGATCTGTTCATCTGAGTGCGGCGGCATGCCGCCGCCACTCCATGAGCAAAGAGCGGACGGGCGGCCACTAGCCTGGTTGCGGCCAATCGCAACCGCAATTCATGGGATGCCAAGAAACTTCTGGGTTTGCAGACTGAGGCGCCAGTGGGGGTGCTCCAGGCAGTAGCGGACGGCCGATTGGGTGTTTTCCTCGCGCTGGGGGCCGTCCATGGGCTGTAAATAAAAGTAGCGGAAGTCCAGCGACTCGAATTGCTCCGGCTCCGCGCCGGGCTGGGGAAAGACGAGTTTCAGCTCATCCCCGTGGGTCAAGGCAAGCGGCGCGCCGGCCTTGGGGCTTACGCAAATCCAGTCGATGCCGGGGGGCGGCGGGAGCGTGCCGTTGGTTTCGATGGCCACGGCGAAGCGCCGGGCATGAAGCGCCTCGACCAAGGCGCCATCCATTTGGAGCAGAGGCTCGCCGCCGGTACAAACCACGAAGGGCTGCGCGCCTGGCGCCGCGGCAGTTGGCCAGGCCGCCGCGACAGCCTCGGCCAGTTGCTCCGCCGACGGAAACGAGCCGCCGCCCGGCCCGTCCGTGCCCACCAAATCCGTGTCGCAGAAATTGCAGACAGCGCCGGCGCGGTCTTCCTCGCGCCCCGACCATAGGTTGCAGCCCGCAAACCGGCAGAACACCGCCGGGCGGCCCGTGTTCGCCCCTTCCCCCTGCAGCGTGTAGAAAATCTCCTTGACCTTGTAGCTCATTCCGATCCAGGCCCGCACACGGTGAGCAGCAGGCCCGCCCCTACATTATCGCCTAGACACCCGGCCGGTTTGGCGGTCTACAGTTTGAAGAAAATGCGGCGGCGGTAGAGCCAGTAGCAGAGCGACCACATCACCAGCAGCACGGCGCACGACTGGGCCAGCGGAGCGAGCGCGCCGATAAAGCTGAAGTTCCCCGTGAAGACGCCGAGCGCCCGGTTGATCCAGCCCCGCAGCACCTGCTCGAGGGAGTAGATGAAGATGGAATTCATGCCCACCACGGTCAACGGGAAGGCGAACCGCCGATAGCCGCGCATGTCCATCAGCCAGTAGAACACCAGCATCAGGAGCAGGACCCAGCCGGCGCTGTAAAAGGTGAAGGAGACGGTCCAGAGCCGCTTGACCACGGGATTCCATAAACCCAGCACCAACCAGGCGGCGAAACAACCGGCCGCCGCCTGCGCCAGGCCAAACACCTTCACGCGCTGCGCCAGGCCGCTGCGCAGCAGCATTCCGGTCCAGGCGCCGGACAAAGTAGTCACCGTGCTGGTGAGGAAGTTGATCGTGACGTAGTAGCCCGGATAATTCCTGCCCAGCCAGGCGCGGTCGATGACCGCCCCGATGTTGCCGGTGGGCGAGAAGGCCCCCTCCGGGCCGGGGAACAGAACGAACAGCAGCCAGTGGCCGGCCAGAATCCCGGCTGCCGCCATAAACTGGTAGCGCAGCCGCAACCGCATGATGGCGAAGCAGAGGAAGTAGGTGAAGGCGATCTGGGAGAGCACGTTGATCAACTGGAAGTGCAGCCGGTTGGCCGAGATGCACATCAGGATCTGGCTCATCAACACCAGGCGCAAGGCGCGCACCGAGACGTGGGCCCAGAGCCGCCGCCCGCCGGCCCCCTGCTCCACGCGGCGCGCCAGCGCGAACGGCATGGCCACGCCCACGATGAACATGAATGCCGGCTGGATCATGTCCCAGAAGACGGCGCCTTCCCACGGAACATGGTCGAACTGAACGGCCAGCCAGCTCAGCCATGGATGGCCGGCCATCGAGCGGAAGCCGAAGCCGCCCGAGACCAACAGCAACATGATCAGGCCGCGGTAGGCATCGAGCGCGGCACAGCGCTCTTCGCCCGGCCGCGCCCGCAGCTTTGTCTCCGCCTGCGCCGGGACGGTGCCAAAGGCAGACATGGCCGCGCATTGTAGCAGGTCTCAGGTGTCAGGTGCCAGGTTTCAGTGGCAGAGCCGCAACACGCGCTCCCTGACACCTGGAACCTGAAACCTGACACCTTCTCAGCCGTGGGCCAGCTTCATCAGCCAGCCCAGGCCGACGACCACGCCGAGGAAGGCGGCAAAACACCAGCCGAAGTAAACCAGGCGGTCGCGCACAGTGTCCTTGGTGATGATGGCGAAGACAATCGAGGTGAAGAAAGCGAAGATGGCAGCCGCTTCGAGATGATTCAATTCCAGCATAACGTCCTATAAGGTTCCCGGGGACCGGAGCCACAGATTTCACAGATTAGCCCGATCGATCTAATCCGCGAAATCTGTGGCTTCGCTACTTCTCAGCGAGCATTACTTCTTCCTCCCGACCCCAAGATCGAACGCATCCATGATGACGAGCATGTTGAGAAGGCCGGCGGCCAGCAGGAACTTGGTGCCATAATCGGCAAAGGCCGACGAGGGCTCCGGCACCTCGTATCCCAGGAACTTGGCGGCCAGGTACAGGCCGCCAGCGCCCAGGTCGGCCAACCACCCGGCGATATCGACGATATCGGCGGGGTTGCATGGATAAATCTTGCCGCGGGCGGCCAGACCCAGCGCGAACATGGCCACCACCGAGAGCGCCAGCAGGGCGCCGCGGCCCCATCGCCGCTGCCAGAAATGGCCGGCTCCGGGCACCACCCAACCCGCCGCCGCCATCAGGTAGGGCATGAAATTGGTGGTTCGTTGCGCTTCCAAGACTTCCGTTCGCTTCGCCATAGCACAGATGGCGACCTGAAGGTCGCCGCTACAAGGGGTTGAAATCCGCAATCCGAAATCCGCAATCCGAAATGTCCGTCACCCCATCCGCACGATCTCCCGCTGAATGGCCCCGGTGACCCGCGCGTCGCGCTCGTCCACGTACACGTTGACTTCGCTGCGAACGCCGAACTCCGGCAGGTAAATGCCCGGCTCGATCGAGAAACAGGTGCCGGGAATAATCTCGCGATCGTCCCTGGTTTCCAGGTTGTCCATGTTGGCGCCGTTGCCATGGACCGCTTCGCCGATGGAATGTCCGGTGCGGTGCGGGAAGAAATCGCCGTAGCCCGTAGCGCGGATGAAGCCGCGAACGGCGTCATCCACCTCCCAGCCGCGCACCGGCCGGCCGCCGCGCACCGCCTCGGTCACAAAACGCACCCCCGTGTCGCGCGCCTCGCGCACGATCTCGAATATTTCCTGGAGCCTGCCGGGCGGCGCCGGGCCGAGAAAACCAACCCAGGTAACATCATAATACACAGTGCCCGGCCGGTTCTTGCGCGCCCACACGTCCAGAAGAACAAAGTCCCCCTGCCCAATCGGCGCGGAGGCGCCCGGCCGAGGCCCGTAGTGCGGGTTGCCGCTGTTCTGGTTCACGGCCACGATGGGCGGCTCCTCGGTGATCAGCCCGGCGGCGTCGAACTTCTCCAGGATGAACTGCTGCATGGTGAATTCGTCGGTCGGGGCGCGCCGGCCGATTTCGGCAAACGTCAGACGAATGATTTCGTCGATGGCCTGCCCGGCTTCCAGGTGCGAGGCCAGCGCCTCGGGCGACCAGCGCGCTTCAAATGCCTGCACCAGGTCGGCCGAGGAGACCACCTCGACGCCCAGACTCCGCACCATCTCGACGGTGCCGGCATCCACCAAGCCGATGTAGGGAATCAGGTTGTTGGGCGAGTATTGCATGGCCAGGCGCCGCCGGCCGCGCAGCATCTGTTCCAGCGCGCCCCCCAGCTCCTGCCACGACGAGTACAGCAGCTTGCGCCCCGGCAGTGAATCGAGCTGCGCCTGTTCGATGCGGTGCACCAGCTTCACCGGCTCTCCTTCCGAGGGCAGCAGAAAGAACCAGCGCCGGGTAGCCATGGCGGTGGGAGCCAGCCCCAGCACGCGGTAGGCGATCAGGTCGCGGTGATGGTGGTCGTAGAAGAGCCAGCCGTCGAGGCCGCGCTCGGCCAGTGCCTGTTTAATTCTCGACAGATCAATCATGCTTAAAGTCCAAGGTCCAAGGTCTAAAGCTGACGCTGACTTTACACTTCCTGCCGGCGCGGCGGCGCGGTGGCCAGGCTGACCACCACCAGGCACAGCAGCGAACCAACCAAGGCCGGGAACACCGCATCGACGTTGGAGGCCAGCGCCCCGAGATTCGCCAGCGCGCCGGAGAGCGCCTGCCGGGCCGAAAGGATGCCCAGCACGTTCCAGGCCACGGTGATAAACGTTCCGGCGGCGATGGAAGCAACGGCGCCGGGGCCGTTGGCGCGCTTCCAGAAAAATACCGCCAGCACCACCGGCGTGATGCCCGCCCCGTACACCGTGTAGGCATACATGGCCATGGACAGAATCGAGGGCAGGAAGCTCTGCAGCGCCAGCGCGAAAACGCCCAGGGCGATGATCACGAAGCGCGCCGTCCAGATCAGCCGCCGGTTGCTGGCCTGCGGATTGATGAAGCGGTGGTAGATGTCGTGCACCACGTTGGTGGCCGGTGAAAACAGGTAGTTGTTGGCGGTCGAGATCACCTTGGCAAAAATGCCGCCCAGCAGGATCGCTCCCAGCAGCGGGGGAAGGCCCAGCCGCGCGGTCACCGGCACGATGTCGTGGGGCCGCACGTCGCGGAACAACGCGCTGCCGGCCACGGCGATGGTCACGATGACGGTCTCCAGGATCACCGTCCCGACGATCCAGCCGGCCACGGCCCGCTTGGCGTCACGCTCGCTGCGCGCGGAGAAAAACTTCTGGTACATGCTCTGGTTGCCGAGCAGCAGCAGCATGGTGGGCAGGAACTTGCCGAAGGCGTAGCGGGGCGTCACGTCGCCCAGGGGCTGAAAATGGCTGGGCGGCAGCGCGGCCTCGAGGCCGCTCCAGCCGCCCACGCGCCCGAGCAGGATGGGCACGGCCACGATGGCCGTAATGCTTACCAGCAGGCCGATCACCAGGTCCAGGTAAGCCACCGACGACATGCCGGCCAGCGCGGTAAAGAAAATGACGAAGACCGCCATGATGTACATGCCGAGCTGGGCCGGCAGCTCCGGGAAAATCAGGTGCAGGATGTCGCCGCCGCCGCGGAACTGGTAGCTGGTGATGGCGGTGTAGGCCAGCAGGATGGCGATGCTGGCCAGCACCCGCGCCGCGGTGTTGAAGCGCACCTCGATCAGGTCGGGAACCGTGAACTGCGCGAAGCGGCGGGCGCGCCCGGCAATCAGCGCGATCACGGCCAGCCCGGCCCAGCCGCCCGCCGGCATCCACAGCGCCGAAAAGCCGTGGTTGAAGGCGAACTCACCGCCGGCGAAGAGGCTGCCCGCACCGATCCACGAGGACAGCAGGGTGAAGACCAGCACCGGCCAGGCCAGTTGCCGCCCCGCCACGGTGAAGTCCGCATGCGTCTTCACCGTCCGCAGGCGCGCCAGGCTGACGCACAGCAGCGTGGCCACGATGATCGCCAGAACGATGATGTAGAGCATAGGTTCACCACCAAGACACGAAGGACACAGAGAATCACGACGCCGTCTCTCTGTGGTCCTTGGCGCCCTTCGTGTCTTTGTGGTTCATCAACTCCGCAAACTGCTGCTCGGTAACGCCGTCGATTTCGATGAGCTTATGCGGTGAGTGCTCGCCGGCCACGATCCGAACCGCCGAACGAGGCACGCCCAGCGACCTGGCAAGAAACTCAACCACCGCGCGGTTCGCTTTGCCTTCCACGGGCGGAGCGCCGACTTCCAGTTTCCACTCCTCGCCGGCCTGCCCGGCCAGGCGCGAGCGCCGCGCCCGCGCATGCACCTTGATTTTTACCCGCAACTTTGTGGACCTTGGTCTGTTGGTTCCCCGGCGGTCCAAAAACTATTCTAACCCTGAAGCAACGGAGCCGGTCTTTGGCCGAAGATGGCGGTGCCGATCCGCACCAGGGTGGCGCCCTCTTCGATGGCCACCTCGAAGTCGTGGGTCATGCCCATGGAAAGCTCGCGAAGCCCCAGTCGCCCGGCCCATTCGCGCAGCCGGCGATAGTATGGCCGGGCCCCTTCCGGGTCCTCGGTGAACGGCGGCATGGCCATCAAGCCGAGGAGCCGCAGGTGCGGAAACTCCAACACCCGGCGGGCCAACTCCGGCAATTCCTCTTCGCTGCATCCTGTTTTTGCCGGCTCGGCGCTGAGCTTGACTTCTAGAAAAACGGGAAGCCCATGCGGGCCGCGGCCGTCGCGGTCGCCGGCCGACAGCAGCAATTGCTCCTTTGCTTCATCGAGGCGGCGGGCCAGGCGCTCGCTGTCCACCGTTTCGACGACATCGAACAACTGCACGGCCCGGTGCGACTTGTTCGATTGCAGGTGCCCGACCAGATGCCACTCGCTGCCCGGCAATTCCAGCAGCGGGCGCTTGTGCTCGAATTCCTGGACGCGGTTTTCGGCAAAATGGCGCTGGCCGGCGGCGTAGGCCTCGCGGATGCGCTCCGGCGGCTGCGTCTTGGTTACGGCCAGCAGCAGCACCGAACCAGGGGCGCGCCCGGCGCGCTCCGCTGCGCGCTCCATCCGGGCCCGCACGGCCGCCAGGTTTTCGGCAATGCTCGGCAAGCAAGCTCCTGCGCAAACCACCGCAAAAACAGGGCTCAACGCGCCGCCCTGGGAAGATACCACTCGTTCTGAATCAGCCCGTCCTTGATTTCGTAGATCACCAGGCCATACTGCGGCCCATCACTGCCTGCCCCGCCGGTGATTTTCTCCCGGTCGATGACGAAATCACCGTGGACCATCCTCTGAACAACGTCCACACGGATGTTGGGGCTTTTCTCAAAGGCCGTGGCGAACTTCTTCCGGATGTCCGGATGGCCGTGGATATAGGCCTCGCCGCTGGGAAGCCGGCGCGCGATGGAATCGCGGCTGTAGGTCTTGAGGATGGCCTCGACGTTGTGGGCGTTGAAGGCATCGACCAGCGCCTGCGCCACGGCTTCGGGCGGCCTGGCCGTAGCGGCTGGTTTGCTCTGCGCCGCCAGAAGCCCGGCGGCCAGCAGCATGATCAAGCCAACCCTGGTCAGCAACATTGCGTTCTCCTGACTGCAACGGTAGTCAAACGCAGAGGTTCGCTTCTTCTCTGCGTTGAGATCCTGGTCGCGGCGGTAGCCTCACCGCGGCAGCCCGACGCGGCGGTGCAGATCCTGGAAGCGCGCCTCGGAGCGGAGGCCGTCCAACAGCGCGTCCACCTTCAGATAAACCATCTGAAGGCAGCGGAACTCGAAGGCTTTCTCCAGCCAGTCGAGCGCCCGGGTCTTGTCTCCCATCCCGGCATAGACCACCGCCATGTCGTAGGGCGACACGTAGCGCTGGGCAGACAGCTTCTGCAACTGGTCCAGCAACTTCACAGCCTCGGCCCTGTTCCCGCAGGCGGCCTGGGCGTGGGCCAGTATCGCCACGGTATCGGGGCGGTGACCCGAAACCTCCTCCGCCTTCTGCAACGCGCTGATGGCCTGGCGACACATTCCTTTTGCCAGGTAGGCGCGCCCCAGCCAAATATGCACGCCGGCGAAATTGGCATCCAGGTCCAGAGTCTTCATGCACTGCTCCAGGGCCAGGTCGTAGCGGCGCGCGTAGTAGTAGACGCTGGCAGCGTCGGTGTTGATGGGGAGGGCAAGGGGGTCGAGCTGGCGGGCGCGCCGGACCTCCTGGATGGCTTCCCGCGATCGGCCCATGGCCGCCAGGTGCACGGCGTACCACTGGTGGGCGGTGGCGTAGTCGGGGTCCAGTTCGATAGCCCGCTTGTATTCACTCTCGGCCCCCGCCCAATCCCAGTCGTAAGAACGGCGAATGTGGGCCAGCGAGGTGTGGGCTTCGGCCAGGGTGTCGTCCAACTCCAGCGCCTTCAGTGCCGCTTCTTTTGCTTTCGGCCCGGCCTCGCTGGCGGGCAGCTCGCGGTAGTAATCGGCCAGGTTGTAGGAATCGGCCAGGCCGCTGTAGGCCAGGGCGTACCGGGGATCCACGGCAATGGCCGCCGTGAAGCGCTCGATGGCTTTCTGGAGCTCGCCCTTGCTCCTGCGGTTCAGATAGTAGCGGCCTTCCAGGTACAGCCGGTAGGCCTCGGTGTTCTCCGAGTAGCGCTTGGCCACGCGCCGTGCTGCCTCTTCGCTCAGCCGCAGCCTCAAGGTGCGGCAGATCTGCCTGGCGATATTGTTCTGGACGGTGAAAATGTCGTCGAGCTTGCGCCGGTATTGCTCGCCCCAGATCTG
>Ga0315280_10007533_pt1 | contig 14564 bp, 13 predicted proteins | sample YL17G06_40_MG_FD_203697 | JGI IMG/M metagenome (GOLD analysis project Ga0315280, IMG submission 203697) | Sediment microbial communities from Yellowstone Lake, YNP, Wyoming, USA - YL17G06_40 | ecosystem: Environmental > Aquatic > Freshwater > Lake > Sediment | place: USA: Wyoming | collected...
AGAGGTATAGTGCTACAAAGTGTTGAAAATGATGCTTTTAAGTAAGGACTTGTAGCTGATATGATAAATAATAGAGAAAAATTATTGATGCACCCAAAACATACGCCTAATCTTCCGGGAGCTTAGGTTCTAAGACATATCAACTCTAGTAGGTCACCAAAGGCCGTCCTTTTCGAGAAATCGCCAGCTTCCAGACATCCGTGTCAACAGGCTCATCGAGATACCTTTGTGGTCTGCCCTTGCTTCGGGACTCAATTTTAGTCCAGCTATACGTTTTCAGAAGATTTCTATGGAGATATTGGATAATCTTTTTACAGAGGCTCGCAATCCCCATCCATGGACTATTTATCCAGCGGCTTTTCCAAGGTGGACAGTTCCCACGATCCAAGCGTCTTTATCTCCTGCCTTCGAACCCTCAGCTCCTTGCCTTACTTCTAGGATTACAAGAAGAAAAGTTTCCTGCTCCTCGATCTGAAGGTGGATTCAAAGATCCTTGAAATTGGCTGCGGTCTAGGGCAGGATGCGATCGCCCTATCCCAGATGATAGGGAAAAAGAGCATTCTGGTAGCCTTTGACTCCAGCAGAGAAATGATAGAAGTTGCGCGCAAAGGGACCAATGAAATGGCTTCCATCCAGTTTTGCCTTGCAGATGCCTGCAGTCTTCCTTTCGGAGATAGTGTCTTTGACGGAGCAAGAGCTGATCGAGTATTTCAGCATATATCCGAGCCACGAAAAGCTTTTGCAGAAATGGTTCGAACGGTCAGAGATGAGGGCAACGTGGTGGTATATGAGCCTGATTGGGGGACTTTCATCATCAGCCCAGGGAAAAAGGAAATCTGTCGCACCATGACCCAGCTCTTTGGAGACACATTCCCAAGTGGTTGGATAGGCCGCAAGCTCCCTAGTTTTTTTCGAGAGGAAGGGCTGGAAGATATCCAGATCCAGCCCGAGACTTTCTTCACTGAGGATCTCAATCTGGCTATTTCAATCTTTGATCTGGTCAATAACGCCCATAGGGCACAGAATATGGGTTATGTCTCTCCTAATCAAGCCGAAGGCTGGCTTGAGGCCTTGAGAGAAGCCTACAAGAAGGGCTGCTTCTTCTGTTCGTATACGGGCTTTCTTGTATCCGGAAGAAAGCATGGGAATAGGAAGCTGTGAATTTGGAGTGACAAAGAATCTGCAGATCGTATAGGATTTGCCAAAATCCATTCCCGTTCTTGAGGAATGGAACTCTGTATCGAGGAGAGGAAAAGGCGAGAAATGAAATGATTGATGAGGTCAAGAGCCGATCAGCTAATAATAAGTTTATACCATTCGAAGCCTCTCCCTGACAGGAGGTTGAACCATGAACTCCAGACAAATCCTTTCCCTGCCATCCATGCCCGCTATCAGCCCCAGCTATCCTCGCGGACCCTACCGCTTCATCGATAGAGAGTACTTTATCATCACCTATGAAAGCGACCAGGATGCCATCGCCGAAATAGTTCCCGAGCCTCTGCTTTTGGATGATGAGAATCTGGTGAATTTCGAGTGGATTCGCATGCCCGATTCCTCAGGGTTTGGCAGCTACATGGAGAGCGGATGCGTCATCCCCTGCCGCTTCAAGGGAGAGCCCTGCAACTATGTTGTGCAGATGTATCTGGATAATGAACCACCAATATCCGCAGGCAGAGAGATATGGGGTTTCCCCAAGAAATTCGGCCTTCCCAAACTGGAAGTGGTAGAGGATACGCTTACTGGAACCCTGGATTATGCCAGGCAAAGAGTGGCCACGGGGACCATGGGCTACAAGCATTACGATCTCTCCGGCAGCGAAAAGAGCATGCTGGCCGCCCTGACCAAAACCCAGGTGAACCTTAAGCTAATTCCAGGAGTGGACGGAAATCTGATCATTGCCCAGCTTGCGGCCTACAACCTGAGTGACGTTGTCCTTAAGGGTGCCTGGTCAGGACCCGCCAGGCTTCATCTCATTCCCCACGCAAATGCTCCCGTGGCTGATCTTCCTGTGAAAAAGGTGCTGGAGGGACGGCACATTATCGCGGATTTAACTCTACCCTACGGCCGAGTGCTGCATGATTACTTGGATTGAGAGTCAAGAATCAAAAATCGGGCTTGCCTGGGGTCTCGCGTGTTTCTTTGCCTCGACTTCGCGCATCAGCCCACCTCTTCTGCCTTTGAAATCGACCTTATTCCGGTTTCAAGGCATAAAAACATATATTTTCCAGGCATCTCAAGTTTGATGGCTTTGGTGATTGGGCACCGCGGGGCCAAAGCCCTGGCTGCGGAGAATACCTTAGAGGGCTTTAGGGCTGCTGCCCGTTGCCGGGCAGACTGGGTCGAGGTGGACGTGCGGCTCTCCTGCGACGGCGGCCTCGTCCTGATGCATGATGAAACGGTGGACAGGACCACCAATGGCAAAGGCTTGGTGGAGGAGCTGAGCCTTGAGGAGATAAAAGCCCTGGATGTGGACGGCCAGCGGGTCCCCACCCTGGCGGAGGCCTTTGCTGCTGCCAGAGAGCTGAGATTAGGCCTGGTGGTGGAGATGAAGGAAGAGGGTCTCGAGGAGCTGGTGGCCGAGACACTGAAAGGCAGCAATTCCATGGTGACGTCTTTTTATCATTCCAGTCTGCGCGAGATCAAGAAGCTGTCGGACCTCCGGACGGGGATCATCATCTCCTCCCTGCCTGTGAAGCCCGTGCAGCTGGCCCTCTGGGCCGAGGCCGATGCCATATTTCCCAAAAGGGTAAATCCCAGGCTATTCCAAGAGGCTCGTCGCCAGGATCTGGAGGTCTTTCCCTGGACGGTGAATAGTAAAGAGGATGCAAGCTGGCTCCTTCGCCTGGGGGCAAACGGTCTGGTCACCGATAATCCCTGCCTGATCAGAGAGGTCGCCGACCAGCCAGTGCAGGCTACAGGCAAAAGCAATTGTGAATACTATCCCTGCCATCACTTCCCGACTCAGGAATGCACTCACTGCTTCTGTCCCCTCTATCCTTGCCAGGATCTGATTCTGGGCAGGTTCGTGAGAACCAAACGAGGTAAGAGGGTCTGGAGCTGCATCGACTGCAAGCTCGTACACGACCCAGAAGTGGCAAGATATCTCACCGAGCACCCAAAAGCGACAACGGGAGAGCTGAGAGACTTGGGGAGAAGGAAAAGAGGCCAAGCTCTTTAAAATTGTTACTGAAATTTATCTGAACGACGGAAAGCTTTATGGATACCTGAGGGATAATACAGACTGCATGAGACAAATTATCCTTGTACTAATCGCCTTGGTGGCCCTTGGCACGTTCATGCAAGCAGCATGGGCAGAGCCTGCCGCTCCAGTTGGTCTTTCAAACAAGTTAGCGCCATCGCCAGAACCGGCACAGAACACCCTTTTCACAACGCCTTCCATAGCCGATTTCCTCGGCGAAGGCTGGACATCCAGCGCTTATGTGCCAGAGGTATTCTACGCTTCCGCGTCACCCAAGAGCCTCAATGGAACCATTGCCAGGACGAGCTACGCATTTTACGATTTCCTGAACAACAGCAGCTACAAGTCTCCCGCTCCATCCTCCCCATTGTTCTATGCATCCGCACAGAACAAGCAGGGAGTCGTCCCATATACTGGCGAATCCATCTACGATTTCCTCAACGACGATTGGACTCCTTCCGCACCAGTGCGAGTTGACGTTCAAGCTCCCTACAAGATGCACCAAATGAACTAATGTTAATTTTTGATTATCTGGCGACGGGCGCGCTTTGCGCGTCTGTCCAACAGATATTCTCTATTAGGCTTCATCATCTTGACGAGTCCCCCCTATACCTCTTGAGATGAAGGCTCACCACGTCATAGGGTATGGCGTGCTTCTCCATCTTCAGATGCGCGCGGAGCAGCCCGGCCTCTTTTCGGTAGGATGTGGCAACTTCTTCTGCGTACCCTACTCCCTCGGCGGTGAGCATGTACTCGTATCGCTGCAGCCACTGACCATTCCGCTCGTAGTGGCGCTGATCCTGATAGATCATGCCCATGGCCACAAGGATCTGGATGTCCTCGAAGAGCTTTTCGCTGTAGGGAAATCCGTAGTCGGAGTGGAAGGAGTAATCGTAAAGGCTGGATAGACTGGCCTGGCCCAGATCTTTGAGCCTTTGCACCGTCCTGTAAAGCCAGGTTATGTTCCTGATCCTGGGGACAAGGACCCTCTGGCCGAAGGCCTCGGAGAGCATATTATGCAGACTGTAGAAGAGCAGCAGCAGGCCGTCGATGGGAAGATAGCTCTCCGCCCGAATGAAGCTGAGGAGCTTTGCCGCCTGCAATCTCACCTCCTCCAGGGAGACCTCTGCCCCGGAGTCGGAGAAGAAGGAAAGAGCGATCTGGCGGGTCAATGATTTTACCAGGCCAGCAGCCAACGCGGATTCGTCATAGAGAAATCCGTTTGCCTCTGTTCTCATGGATCGCGGCACTCCGCTTCCAACGGTGATGTCAACCAATGCTCCATATCTCTTGCCAAGGCCGTCTTCGAAGAGCTTCCTCAACCTCCCGTGACGGGAGATGGTGGACAGCGCCATCCTGATGTCCGGCGGCAGAGACCTGTGATCGAACCTGGCCGCCAGAGGAAATTCCCGGCCATATTTTATTCGCTCCAAGATCTCTCGCGATTGGTCGTCTCCCTTCTCCCAGATGAACCTGAGAAGATCCGGGTCTGTGTACTCCCGGAAGAATAGAACTATCCTGGACCTGGCTTCCTCTGCCTCCATCCTCGCCAGGGCATTTTCCAGGGCGGCCAGGAGCATGGTTCGGATGGACTGAACGGATGGGTGGTAGATGAGGGCGTTGTAGTGATGCGCCCGGGCGATGAGCATCGATTCCGCTGCGGTCTGGGACATCTCAGCCCGAAAATCACCGATTCCCGCCAGAACTATCCGGCCGTTGCTGATGGTGAGTGCCTGCAGGATCTGGTTGGTGTCCACCAGGCCCAGGTTAACGCCGGAGTGATGCGAATCCCGCAGCAGAAAGTCTATCCTGTCGGCATCTAGGTCCCCGGAGATGATCTGGCCGAGAGGCGGCCTTCCCCCAGAAGCGATATCCGCCACCTCCCGGAAGATCTCATCAGCGTTGCCGAAGACCTGCTCGCACGCCCGGATGGCCTCCTCGCCAAAGGGGTGAGAGTTTATGATCTCGCGGGTGAACTCTTCGTGCCTGGAAGCGCGCCGGCCTGCAATCAGGGGCTGGATATCCGGGTTGCGGCTGAGCACGCCCTCCACGGCGTGAGAGAGCGCAGAGTGTCCCAGGTCGTGCAGGAGACCAGCGAGCCTGACCTTGCGCACCTCTTCCTGGGAAAGGCCCAAACGGCTGGCCATCAGACCGGCCACGTACATGGTTCCCAGGCTATGCTCGAACCTGGTGTGATTGGCTCCGGGATAGACAGCATCCACCAGGCCCAGCTGCTTTATGCCCTTGAGGCGCTGCACTGGCCGGGACTGGATGAGCAGCCACTCCAGCTCATCCGCCTGGATGGCCCCGTGAACGGGGTCGTGAAGGGTCACAGGCTCGTTCTTCACGGTAAGATCCCAATCGATGGTCAGAGCCTATTTGGCCCCCAGTTTCATTATGGCCGCGGCCAGATCTCCTTTGGCCTCCAGCAGAGCCGCTTTGGCATCCTCCGCCTTCACGCCTGTCTGAGCCACCACCAGCTCCACATCCGAGTCCGGGATATCCAGCACGGGCTCCTCTAAAGAGACAGATCGCTCTGTGACATCGCCCGATATCTGGTAGCTGCGCACGCCGTGCGAGTCCATGACCGCAACCGAGGGATTTACGATGACGATCTCCTTGTCCGGCATGCGAATGACGACTTCCAAGACATTCTCAAGTTCGTCGATGTCAATGCCCATGCTCTTCAGCATGCCCTTCATCTTTCTGGGGCTCATTTGCCCCCTTCCGCCTAAACCTCCTAATCCGGGAAACATATGATCACCAGATCCCTGAAGGAGATTGATCATAAGTAAAGATATCTGTCCATAGCTACTCGATCCCCACCAATCCTCTGATCAACCGCTGACTCTCCTCCGGCCTGCCCCTGGTATTGACCTCATGCACACTCGATCGGAGGAGCAGCTCCCGGAAGAAGCGGCTGCGAAGCCTGCGCTTGAAGTTGCTCTGCACCAGCAAGTGAGGATTGAAGTAGTCGTTCTCCTCCAGGATCTGCAGCGCCTCCTCCGGCTTCAGCTCTCGCACCTCCTCCTTCTGCTCGGGATCTCGCTTCAGGATGATCACATTCTCCAGGGTGGTGAGCGGCAGGATGCGTCCTTTTCCAATCACCCAGCGCAGGTCCACCACAGATCGGCCCTCTTGGTCAAAGATGGCCTTCTGAACCAGCCCGGCATACTCCTTCCAGATGTCGGAAAGATCCGCGCGGATGTAGAAGTTCTTCTCGGAGCCAAAAGCCAGGATGTCCTCCCCGTAAACTCGTGCAAAGAACCAGTCGTCTGAGACTACGCGCACTCGCGGGCTGCGCAAGAGCCCGTAGGTGTGCGTGGTCTTGCCCGCGCCCGAGCCGCCCAAAAGGCACAGGCCCCTTCCCCTGGCATCCAGACACGCTCCGTGTACGGAGTATATGGCATGCTCATCCTCCAGGATGTCCCCGGCCACGCTCAGCGCCAGCGACTTTATCCAGCCGTAGTAGTCCACATTGAACAGGAAGCAGGTCTTGGACTGGGGATCGTAGCAGACCCTATTCTGCACCTCGGAGGCGTCCTGGAGGACGTAGAGCCGCCCATGGGAGCGAAGGCCCTGCGAGGCAGAATAGAAGCTCTCCTCCCAGCGGTCCTTGACCGACGAGATTCCCGTTAAGAGCTTGATGCAGCATCCGTAGATCTCTGACTTGATCTCGTATAGTATCTGGCCGGCAAAGCGCTCCGCCAGCTCCTCTTTTCGCTCGATGGATATGAGCTCAACCGTATAGGTCATCTAAATCCCCCTAGTTCTTCCCGCCATCCCCCTGATCTCTTCTTGCCGTCCTCTTCGCTATGCAGATAGAAACGAGCCTTCGGCCGAAGCCGGTCGTCCAGCTCGTAAACCAGGGGAATGCCCGTCGGTATCTCCACCAACTCGATATCCTCATCTGAGATGCCCTCCAGGTGCTTGACCAGGGCCCGCAAGGTGTTGCCGTGCGAGGCAACGAAGACGCTCTTGCCCTGCTGCAGCTCTGGCGCTATCTGTCCCTGCCAGCAGGGCAGCATGCGGTTTGAAGTATCCTGCAGCGACTCCGTCCTTGGAATCTGATCCTCGGTCAGGCCGCGGTACCTGGGATCGTGCCGAGGAGAGCGTTCGTCGTCCTTTGGCAGAGGCGGGGGCAGGTCACAGAAGCCCCGCCGCCAGCGCTGCACCTGCTCTTTTCCGTACTTCTCCTCCATCTCCTTCTTGCTCCGTCCCTGCAGATCTCCGTAAAAGCGCTCGTTCAGACGCCAGCAGGGAGCGGCTGGAATCCACATCAGGTCCATCTCATCCAGCACTATCCAGAGGGTGCGGATGGCGCGCTTCAAGACCGAGGTGCAGGCAATATCGAAGGCCAAGCCGCACTCTCGCAGGAGCCGGCCGGCAGCTCTCGCCTCTTCTCTGCCCTTTTCGGAGAGATCAATATCCGTCCATCCCGTGAACCTGCCTTCCTGGTTCCAGAGGCTCTGGCCGTGCCTGAGCAAAACCAGCCTGGACATAAGACCTCCTCTCTGTCAGTCTCCCTGATAGATCTCCCAGGCCTCTTCTGTGCTCGCGTTCTCCACAGTCACGGCATAGATGGAGTTGCACAGCCTCACCGCCTCCGCCAGAGGCCTCTGGTGGATATTTCGGCCCGTGGCGTTTCCGGCCGCGCCGCTGATATGAATCTGATCGTGCAGACGCTGCAGGAAGGATCTGGCATCGGTACTCTCGCCTCCGGCGCAGACCACCTTAGTCCTGCCTGCTGCCCATACTGCCTCCTTGAAGATCTCTGCCGAATTACATCCTGCTTTCTGGGGGTAGTTCACCTTGACGAAGTCGCTTCCTAAAGATGCGCCAACCCCTGCGGCACCGGCGATGAGATGGGGATCTCTTTCGTCTTTCACGGCAAGGCCTCGCGGATACATCCAGAGCACCGTCACCAGACCCCTTCGATGTGCCTCAAAGACCAGCTGCGCGGCCTGGCGGAGCATCTCGGCCTCGTGCTCGCTTCCCAGGTAGATGGTGTAGCCCACGCCCAAAATATCTAGACCGCAGCTCTCCGAGAAATCGGCAACCTGCTCCAGATCGATCCACTGCAGGCTGCGCGGTTCGGCCTGGGAGGTCTTCACCAGATTGGTCCTGGAGTTCAGCTTTACCAGGTAGGGCACATCGGGATAGTCCATGCCGTAGCGAGCGATGAGCCCCAGCTGAGTGGCATAGACGCCTATCTGCGCCTCTGCCGCAATGCAGAAAAGGTGCTCTGGATCTGCATCCTGCAAATCGACGCCAGGGCCAAAAAAGTCGTCGTTGAGATGCTCCACCTTCTGGTCGCCGGCGAAGAGCATCAGCCTGCCGCTCCCGCGAGTGATCTTCAGATAGTTTTCCAGGTATTTATGCCGGCTATGGCCAGGCACATCCAGGGGAACGATGATATCTTCAGTCATTTTCTCCTCCCAAAACCTCCTCAAAGCCTCTCGGAGAGAACGTTCAGCTTCACCTGGGGCACGAGCATCAGGAAGTCCTCTTTCTGGCAGAGAGCGGTTCCCTGGTGCAGGGTGGTGGCAGTACCGGCCGCGACTGCATAGATCAGGCACTCCTTCAGGTCTTTGCCCCTCACCAGGCCGCTGATGAATCCAGCCACTGATGAGTCTCCTGCTCCAATGGTGCTCTCCACCTTCACTTCCGGCGGGACCGCTAGGTATTCCCGCCCATGAGACACCAGCAGGATGCCCTTTCCGCCCATAGACACAAGAACGATCTCCACACCCTGCCGATTGATCTCCCGGGCAGCAGCAACGATCTCGTCCAAATCCTTGAGATCCCTTCCTACCAGCGTGGATAGCTCGTGAATATTGGGCTTGATGACGTCCGGCAGAGCATCGATCCCCACGCGCAGGGCTTCATCATCCACATCCAGGACCACTTTTGCCTGACATCTCTTCACCAGGGTTATTATCTTGCGAAAGATCACGGGGTTGACGCCGGGAGGCAGGCTGCCGCCGATGGCCACCAGCGCTGGGCAGGGCATCTTCTCCAGCTGCTCAACGAACTGCATCAGTTCGCTGGGCCTGATCTCCGGGCCGCGAGCATTGAAGGCCAGCTGCTTTCCTGTCTCTGTCTCATGGATGATGATGTTCGTCCTGGTCTCGCCCGAGACGCGCACAAAGTCACTCTGTATGCCCTCGTTCAACAATCTTCCTTCCAGCTCCCGGCCGGCGAAGCCTCCTACAAATCCCAGAGCGATGTTGTCCACTCCCAGGTTCTTCAGCACCTTGGAGACATCGATGCTCTTGCCTCCTGCGAAGCTTTTCTCCTCCAGGATGCGGTTGGACACGTCGTCGCGGGCCTTTTGGATCCATAAGGTGCGGTCCAGAGCAGGATTGAGGGTAATGGTATAGATCATGATCATCCATCTATCCCACGAAAGTTATGATTCTTTTCCTCCCGGGAAGAGAAGCCGGGCTTTGGAGTAGCTGGAGAGGAGAGCGGTTGCGCACCGGTGAAGAAAACCATGGGACATGAGAGTCGCGATTGACCGCGCAATAGAGGTCTCTACTACCCTCGGGCTAAGAGAAATGTTGATGGCCATCATCTCATTTTTTGTACAGCTGCAATTCTGGCAGGGCTTGATTCTTGGCAGGGCCTCTGCCATCTTCTTCTTTCGTTGATCGACTCAAGTAGAAACATTTATATTCGTTAATAATCGTAATAGATTTAAGCAAAGGTCAAATTCGAACAATCCCTCCTATTCCCTTGACTTTTGCTCCCCCTCCTATTTATATATTTATAAGCGTCCTCCTCGGACCGAAAAGTTTAAATCGTCATATGTCGTAAGTCGTCCAGGCAAAAGTCGACGGCCATCAATCCCTCCTACGGAAATGACTTTTGCCCTCCCTCCTTTTCTTCGCCTGACCGAAGTCCTAATATCGTCTGATGCCGTAACGCGGTCAGACAAAAGTCGAACCTCATCAAAGGCGCATCTTGGCAGAAGATTACGTCGATCGCCTTAACCGAAAAGTTTATACTCGTCGAGCGTCGTAGGGAAGAACGGCAAAAGTCAAATACTTTTATCCCTCCTACATCACTGACTTTTGCTATCCCTCTTTTTCATATCCTCTCCATTTCGCTTGTTTTAAATACCGCAGGTACAGCCATCTTTTTATGCCAGACCCCCTGAAGAAGATCGAAGCCCTGATCGCATCCCTGGAGGAGCTCCGGCTGCATATTGGAAAAAGGGATCTCTCCGTCGGCAGCCGGAATATCAACTCCCAGCTCTTCTTCTCGCTTGCCAACGCCTGCCTGCGCAACCGCGCCGTTCTTCTCTACGGAGGCATGGGTGCCAACAAGACCACTCTGATCAACCTGCTGGGCACGTCCTTCTTGAGCCTCGGCTTGGGAGATGTGGAGAATCTGATGGTGACCGGCCATCCGGAGCAGACCGAGGAGAAGATGGTGGGTTTTCTCGATCCGAGGCAGTGGACTCGCCCAGGCAGCACAGCTGTGGAGGTGCTCTGGACCCTCTGGGCCAGGTCCAGGTGGAAGCTCATCAATGAGATCAATCGCTTTCCCAGCGGCAAGCAGAACCTGTTCCTGGAGATACTGCAGAAGAGGAAGATAAGCTATGCCGGCCAGGTTCTGGAGCCGGGAGACACCTGCTATTTCGCCACTATGAATCCTGAGTTCTCCGCCACTTATCCCCTGGATGAGGCCCTGCTGGACCGAATCTCCGTCTGTGTACCGGCCATGCAACCGGATTTCCTGGCAGGATTGGCTCTCTCCGAGCGGGAGCGCGAGGTTCATGAGCTGGCAGAGAAGCTACCCCGCTTCACGCCAGAGGAGTTCGAAGCTCTGCCGGCCTATGTCGCCCGGGTTAAACTGACAAGCCAGGTGGAGCTGGCCATACTCTCCCTGCTCAGGGATTTCACGCTCTGTGAGCGCGCTCCCGGGTACGACAAGACCCAGCTCTCCGGCAGAAACCCGGGCAAGGGCCTCTGTCCTGGCTGCCATTACTTCAACAATCCCGAGGTCCTCTGCTGGCAGGTGGATGAGGGGCTATCCGACCGCGTCCGGCAGGATCTGCGAGACTTTTGCCGGGCCATGTCCTTCCTGCTGCATCACGATGGCGATCTGGAAGTGCTGAAGGCTGTGGCTCCTTATGTGATCTGGCATCGGGTGACGCCCATCCGCTCCGCGCTGGAGAGTCCTCCCTACTACGGTGCGAGAAAGCTGGCCTTTGTCTTCGGCTTGGTGGAAAGAAGCATAAACCGCACCCTGAATGAGCGAGCGGAGATGAATCTCATATTCGCCAGGGCGGTGGACGGGGAGATGGCCCTCGATGAGGCTCTGCGGGAGCTTTCGGCTTATGACGATCCCATCGCCAGGCTGGACTTCATCCCGTCTTTGGAGCAGATGCGATGTCGATGAAGCGCTTCATGGAAGATGCCTACCAGGGAAAGGCACGGGTCAAGAGGCTGGAGACGCGCCGGGGGGACATGGTATTTGGCCTGGAGGATCTGGCCGATCGGGTGGGAACGAGGCCCGCCCGGGCCGAGGTGGAAGCGCTCGCGCCTGCTGATGAGAATCTCCTCGGCCAGCTCATAGCGGCCGAGCCCGGCAAGAAGTATCAGGTCCTCTGGGGCTACCTCAGCAGCATCGCCGCCGAGCGCAGCTCTGTGCCGCTCCGGCTTCCCGCCCGGGATTTTGCCGGATTGGAGCTATGTCGCGGCAGCATTATCCTGGAAGAAGGCAAAGATCACGTGGGCGAGCGGATGAAAGGAGGCAGGATCTTGGTGCACGGCTCTGCTGGCGACTTTCTGGGTCAGGAGATGTCCGGCGGAGGAATCGTTGCCTGGGGATGCAGAGATTACGCCTTTCGAAATATGCGCGGGGGCTTTGGCGTTGTGCGGGGGAACTCCGGAAACTTCACAGGTTTGGGCAACTCCGGGGGAAGAATAGTCGTGCGAGGAAACTGCGGTGAGCGAGCCGGTTGGCTGATGCGCGGCGGAAGTGTGCGCATTGCCCAAGATGCAGGCGACTTTCTGGGGCTCCTCATGAGCGGCGGCATGATTGCTGTGAAAGGCCGGGCCGGGAAGAGGGCGGGATGGCGCAGGAAGGGGGGCGAGATAAGGGCGGGAAGCTTTGGCCCGGAGGCGGCAGACGGTGTCCTGGGACTGGACTAGGATCTGGCAGAAGTCCCGGGAGAACTGGCACTGGCCGCAGCTGCCTGTGCCTCGCCTGGGCAAATCGGATACTTCAGGCGAGTTTCCCTTCCAGAACTATGCCCTTACCATAGACCGAGAGGCATTGAGCCAGGGACCGCTCTACCTGGAGAATCTCTTCGATCATATCATCGTTCACTACGTTTTCTGTCCCCGCTCCCTGGAGGCAGCCGGCCTCCTGGCTCTGGCGGCATTGAAGGGCCTGAAGGAGCCCTCCCGAGCGCGCCGCATGGTCAACATATTCTCGGATATCGTGGTGGATTCCTTTCGGCTGGAGCGAAGCCCTGAGGATGAAGAAAAAGTGCTCCTGGGCTGGAAGAGGCTGGCCCAAAAAGATCTCTCGCCCCTAACAAGAGTCGTCCTCGGCTTCTTAGCGGAATACTGGGGAGCCCCCCTGCCCTCATGCTCGCGGCCAGAGGTGGCCCTTCTCTGCCAGATTTTTTCTTTAGGGATCAGGGACAAGAGCCTCTGGCCCAGGCAGTGCCAGCAGACCGCCCGCATCCTGGAGCCCTTCCTGCCCGGTGTTTTGGGCCGCGGCCCGATCAGGTCCCTGGAGATACTGGACGGCAGTGCAGATGCCGCGCCCCTGGCCTTTGCATCCGGGCTTGAGCCAGGCCAGTATGAAAAGGCCCTCTCTACCCTGGGCCTGCAGGGCGATCTGAAACGCTGGTACCGCGACCAGAGCTACTCCATCCAGATCCGAGAGCTTCGCAAAGCCCGTACCGATTGCTACCCCTCCGGTCTGGTGAAATGGCGGCTTACAGATCCCTGGAGCGATCTGGACATCGCCTACTCCTTCTGCATGAGTCCCAGACTGTTTCCGGGAGTGACGACCTACAAAAGGGAGCGAGAGACCAGCCGGATGGCTCCCGGGCCGGAGGTTGTGCCGGATCTTCTCGTGGTCTTAGACAGCAGCCGCTCCATGGAGGGGCACTCCCTGGGAACAAAGACGCATAAGGCGACCCTGGCGGCCTTCAAGGCCTGCCAGTTTGCCGAAAGTAAAGGAGCACAGATAGCGGCCATAAACTTCAGCGAAAAATATCTGGCAACTTCCTGGACGCGGGATCTGAACGCCGTGGAGGACGTTCTGGTGGAGTTTCATTGCGCCCGCACCCACATTCCGGGAAAGGCGGTGCGGGAGCTGGCAAGAGCGCGCCCGGGATGCCTCATCCTCTGTATCACCGACACCCACATCCAGAATCTCTATCAGGAGTGGGACGACCTCAAGAAAGCCTCAGAGGTAGGGCAATTTGTCCTCTTCTGCATCGATCAGGCGTACAGAGATAAGCATGTAGAGGAATCGCTGGCAAGCTTAGGCCAGGTCTACTATATCAACCGCCTGGAGGATCTGGTCTCTCTGGTGGTGCAGGCGACGGAGAGAGCTTATAGTTCTTGGAATGGAACAGGTGAAAATACGGTTCAACGATATCTACGATGAATAAGGGCAGCGTCTTGTTTATGTGTATTTGTCCGAGTTTACCATCTTGAGGAGAAAAGGATCTTGATCGGTCAGGCAGCTTGAAGCTCGGATTTGGCTGCAGTGCCTTTCCCGGCCGCATGCCCGAGGGCTGCAGGGTGGCAGGGATGCAGCTTTGCAGCGCTGATGGCTCAGCAGCTTAGGCAGCGATGGGCAGGACCGCGATGTGTGGGTGGCCTGTCGCATAGCTGGCTTGCTCCCCCCATCAAGCTCGGCTATTACCGACCTCTTGAATTCTCGGTTGTAGCGCAACCTCATTTTCTTCATCTGCACCCCTCCCAAGGATTGATGTTGCTTAACTCATTGTCCACTCGGATGGGTTTACTCTACAGTAGAAACTCATATATGAAGACACATGTTAGAAAGAGCAACTTCAATATAGAAAAAATCAAATCAGGTGATATTGATGAAATACGCACTGCTATCTGGATTTATTCTCATCTCGATATTCTTGGCGCTCTTTGCTGGAGCAGTCAACGCGGATAATGTTGCAGCTTCAACAGAGAAGATTATAGTCTTACGAGAAAATTGATATAATAGGACAGACAAAATATATCGTATGAAGGGGGATATTGTAAGAATACAAAATAGTGAGGAGCTACTAAAGAGGCTTCGTACGGAAACAGATGAGCGTGTCAAGCCCAGATTGATATTTCTCAATGCTATGGCCAACCATGGTATTAGC
>Ga0315280_10007534_pt1 | contig 14564 bp, 4 predicted proteins | sample YL17G06_40_MG_FD_203697 | JGI IMG/M metagenome (GOLD analysis project Ga0315280, IMG submission 203697) | Sediment microbial communities from Yellowstone Lake, YNP, Wyoming, USA - YL17G06_40 | ecosystem: Environmental > Aquatic > Freshwater > Lake > Sediment | place: USA: Wyoming | collected...
AACAACGCCAACAACCGGATCGCGACGGCGGCGGTCCACTGCCGCGTGAACGCTCTGTTGTACGCGGAGCGGGGTTGCTGGTTCGTGATCCCCGGCTCCGGCCTCGCGACCGTCCAGGAGATCGACCAGGCCGTGGGCCCGACCGGCGACAACATCAACGGCGTCATCGACACGGCCGACGAGCAGGCGCGCGCCCGGCTCTTCCTGCGCTACAACTACGATATCATCGTCAACGGCATGATCACTGAGAGCTTCACGGCGCCGGTAGATGCCGTGCGCGAGTGGACCGACAGGTGGTCGTATCCCAACCCGGCTTGGCTGACAGATGCGAATGCTCCCCTGCTCAGCATCGCGTACAACTTCGACTCCTCGGCCCGGCGGCGCTCCCAACGTCCTGCGTAGCACCGACTCGGCCAACCTGCCGCGGGTACCCCTGCTACCAGTGAGTTCGGACCTGGTGTACTACGGCGAGACCCAGTAGAGCCGAGGGCATGGGTGCGGTGCGCACGGACGGCCCCGCCCTCGGCTGACGAGCGGAGGCTCAACTTCATGCAGACTCAGCACAGGGGGGCCAGTATCGGGCGAGGCGAGGGTACGCTTCCGCAAGGTCGAGCCGTCCTCTTCGCGCTGGCGGCGATGGCGGTCGTCGCGGCCTCGCTGCCCGCCCTCAGCGAATCAACAGCCTTCGACTACGCCCCCGGGCGCTGTGTCATCAAGGCCGGCGTGCTCAACCTCGAGCTTGCCGGCGGCGGTCTGCAAGGCAACCCCAACCTGGGCACCAACCTCATCACCGACCCCGGGATCATGGAGGGTCTGCGCCGGGCGAGCTTCCGGCCCCCTCGCTGGGACTTCGTCAACCCGCAGGGCACAACCCGCGATCTGGCGGGCGCGTACGTCCCCGAAGGGTCCCCGCTCTACTGGCAAGTCGTACTCAGGGCGAACGAGCGCACCGACCTCAGCGGCTACGACCTGCTCTACCTGTGCTCGACTGATCTGACGGTGCTGACCTCCTTCCAGGTTGACTCCCTGCTCGCGGCCGTCAACCAGGGCGCGGTGCTCTGGATCGACAGCGCCAACCCGACGAACACCGCGGCGGGCGCGCCGTGTCCGTGGAACACCTCGCCCTTGTTCTTCGGATTCACCGCCGACACTCTCTCGGTAACCAGCCTGGTTGTCACCAACCACGCGCTGGTGACACGGCCCTTCCGGATGGCCGCGGCCCAGATGACCCAGATCGGGATCGCGGGGGACACGGATCGGCTCGACGTCAGCGCGAACCTGCGGCACATGTTCCCGCTCCTGGGGAGCGGCAACTACACGGTCGCCGCGGCCGGCCGCTACGGCGGCGGCGGGTTCGTGGTCACGGGCGGAGACGTGGGCGCCGAGATCGCCGGTTGGGCTGCCGGCGGCTTGCCGGACCCGCTCGCCCCTCAGGCGGCGGACGTCATGTTCGCCTGCAACATCGCCGCCTGGGCGACGGGTTGGACGCAGTCGCGGCAGTCGCGGGGGACCCGCGCCTCGATCGGTGAGCTGTGGGCTGACCTGGACGTCAAGTGGCAGAGGGCCGTCACGGAGCCCGTCGTCAGTTCGCCGGTGATCGATGAGGTGGGCCGGGAGTTCCTCGTGTCCTACGGTGTGTCCCGGAACCTGCAGCCGAGGCTGTATTGCTTCGACTCGGACCCCGCGCAGGACATCGACGGCGACGGCAACGCGGACGATGGCATCGCCGACTACGCCGGCCCGGGCAGCGCCGACCTCATCTGGGCTGTCGACCTCCCCGGAAGCCCGCGCAGCGCCTCCGCTGCCGTGGCGACGGCGGCCATCGGGTCCGGCACCGACGTGGTCCTGGTCAGTCTCTGGTACACCGATACCGGGCGCGACCGCGTGCGAGTTGTGTGCTACCGCGGGGCCGACGGCACCGGGGTCTGGTCTGCCGACCTCACGCCCTTCCGCGCCCAGGCCGACGACGTGAGCATCTCGACACCGGTGGTGCACGACGGCTACGTCTACGTGCTCGTGTCAGAGCTCGACTCGACCGGGCCGGGCGGGAACGCCACCTACGGCCGGGTGTTCTGCTTCGACCTCGCCACGGGAGGCAACGCGACAAACGGGTTCTGGTGGATGTACCCGGACCCCAGCCTGGCGCCGCCTCCCGGTTCGGCGCGGGACCAGTACCAGATGGCCCTGCCGCCACTGGACGACCCGGCGTGGGTGGCAGCCGCCAACCGCGGCGAACTCCCCCCGGTGCCGACCCCGACGCCCTCGGTCGGTAGTGCGCCGCAGTATCCGGGCACTATCCCGGAGGCGCCCGCCACCTTCGACCCGCACCTCGATGCGGTTGCCTACTTCGGCACGCCGGCCTCGAGGGGCTGGAACGGCACGGTGCCCACCACGCTGGCCGGGCTCGGCTCGGACTTCGCCCTGGTCCCGACGCCCTGCAACCCCCTCGCCAGCCCGCCGGAGCCTAGCCCTGACCCGTTCGCAGCCAACCGCCGGCACTACCGCATCCGCTTCTTGAGCCACCCACCCAACCCGCCGTGGGATCCGCTGCCGCCGCTCCCGCCGCTCCCGGATGCCGCGGCCGCGCCCCCGGCCATCAGCAACGTCTGGACCTACTACGACCCGGGCCTGACGGGCTCCACGGCGCCCATCGGCCCGGCGGCGGCCGCCATGGACCCGGCCGCGGTCAATGGCTTCTTCGAGTACCCCTACTACGAGGTGCAGCGGTGGTTGGCGAGCCTGCCCGACTTGGGTGCGCCGTCGTACTACAGCGTCCAGACCGGCTGCCCAGCCCTGCTTCTGGTGAACTACACCCATCAGGACTATGCCGGGACGCCCCCCTCGCTGCAGTGGTTCCGGGACGACCTGAACCTGAAGGCCGTTCTGCCCGGCCCCGTGCTGTACGAGCGGCGCTACCCGGCCGGTGGAGCGCGGGTGAGCGGGCAGAGCGTGGGGAAGGACGTCCTCGCGGGGGCCAGGTCCGGCGGCGGCGTCATCGGCCTCGACCCGGCGACCGGAGAGAAGCGTTGGGCGTACGATCCGACGACAGCCGCCTCGCCGGGTGACGCGGCGGGCGCTTCCGTGGAGACCGCGCCGGCAGACGCCAAGACCGCCGTCGTCAGCAGCGCCTCGGTGCCGATCGCCGCGAACGAGGGCTACCGGAGCCACACCTTCGCGCTGGACCCGCGGCCCGATGTGACCGTTACGCTGCGGATCAACCCGCCCCTCGTCGGCACCGTATCGGTCTCCCTCGCGACCGGCGCCGGGGGGACGCCACTGCTCGACCCGACCTGCTACCAGGTGGACTTCGCGAACAGCCGGATGACCTTCCCCTCGGCAATCGCCGACAACGTCACCTCGGGCGGTGTGGGCGTCGGGGCGGTGTACGGTCGAATGCTGATCGTGACCTACGCGCCGGCCGGCGGCCCGGCGGCGACCGGCGTCTACAGCGCCCCCGACCTCGCCCGGTGGGAGTATGTGCCCGGGTGGTCGTACAACAGCGCGTCGAACTGGACGATCCGTTTGCGCCACCACCCCGTGCTCCTGAGCAGCGTGGCGGCCACGCTGCCGAACGGAATGGCCGTAGCGGGCCTCGTGGCCGGGGAAGCGACGGTGACGGTCAGCGGTCAGGTGTGGCTGCCGACGGGGCTCATCAACTGCGCGGCGGCCACGTACGCCGCCTCAGGGGCGCCCGTACAGCGAGGAGCAGAGCTGCTGTTCGCCTACGGGGGCATGACTCCGGACGGGCCGGTGACCGTGCCGAACGCTTACGAGCCGCTCGAGCGACACCAGATCCCGTGGCTGACCGGCCGCTCGCTGGCGCCTCCCGTGACAGCCAACGACGGCCAGACCGTCCTCCTCGGCACCGAGAGCTTCGACCTCGGCGCAACGGGGGCCCTGACGGCCAGCCCGTTTGCTGGCGGGTACTGGCTGGACTACTCGACCACGCCACCGACCCCCCGGGCCATGGCCGACCCGCGGAGGACGATGCTCGGCCTGGCATGGGACAAGGTGACGAATGCGGTGCGGGGCGTGCTGGTGAAGCCGGTCTACGAACCGCCCTCGGCTTCTGGGGCGCCGCCGCGCGTGCCGATCGTCTCGGGCGCCCCGGCCGTGAGCGGCGACACGGCCTTCGTCAGCACCCGGGTACTCAACACGCTGCCCAACACGACCGATCCGAACACCTTGCCCTACGGCTATGAGGGCACGCCGGTCGCCAGCTACGCCTCGGCGCTCTCTCCGATGCGCACCGTCATCGCCGATGACCAGCGCATCGTCGAGACCGTCGGGTCCCGGGTCGACTGGGTGTGCAGCGGGCCCCGAGTCCTCGACTCGGCGTGGTACAACGACGACGCCCGGGCGAACGCCAGGTGGCCGGAGGGGGACCCAACGGCGAACCCTCCCGTCGCCCCCGCGCCCGAGGCCCGCCTGCCCTTCAGCCGCCCCGCGAAGGCAGCGCGCCTGACCCACGAGGACTTCCTGGCGCGTCTCGGCTGGACCGTGCCGAGGTGGGCGCGCCCGGCGGGGGGCAACTACGCTCTCGTCGATGCAGGCCTCGGCGCGGGCGACACGCTCGTGGTCGATACGGGCAACAACCGGGTGGTCGAGATCGACCGCAAAGGCCGACAGGCCTGGCCGCTCGCGAGCTACCAACCCAACGTGAACAACCCGCCGCCTCCCGGGACGCGGCGCTCGACGGACCACCTCGGCTTCGACTACCACACCAGCCCGGCCAATACGAACCTGAGTCTGAACCATCCGACCGATGCGTACCGGTACTGGATGCTGGTCAACAACGTGTGGGAAATGCACACCGTCATCGCCGACTCGGGCAACTGTCGAGTCGTCGATGTGGTCACGACCTTCGGCTTCGTCGAACAGAACGACATCACGTACGTCACCCAGACCCATGTCGTCAGCGTCGTGACGCCCCCCCACATCGCGACACCCGCCAGCACCCGACCCGGCGAGCGCGTGCGGGTGGCCTATACGAAGGCCGTACCCCTGATCAACCCGGCGAGCGGCCTGGTGGATGGCTACCTGTGCGCGGCGAGCAATCTCAACGAGTTGGTCGTCATTGCGGCGAACGCCGCCAGGACGGTCGACCCGCCGGCTGGCGACGCCCTCCCTGGCGGCGGAGGCACCTGGTCCATGTGGTCCTGGCTCTATGCCAACGACGCGGACGCCAGCGCGGCCACCGATGACCGGCTGATCTTCGAGAACATCCGCGACGTGCAGGTCTCGCTACAGCCGGACGTCAACGGTGTCCCGTACCTGTTCGTCGCAGTGGTGTGTGGACGCTATCGAGGACCGCTGGCGAATCCTTACGCGATCAACGTGCCTGCGAATGGACGGGCGGCGGGGCCGGTGTGTCTCGAGTTCCGCCTTGGAGACCTGGTCGCGGGCTTCGATCGCAGCACCCCCGCGACGTGGACGCTCTGCCCGGCAGCGGGTGGCTGGTGGGTGCCGTACTGGTACTACACGGACCGCGACTACCAGGCGGGGCCGCTGGGGCGGCTGTTCCGACCCGGCCAGACGACGGTCGACACCAAGACCTTCGCCCCCGTCTCCAGCCAGCGACTGAGCTACGGGCGGCACCTCATCGCCAACTACAAGGGCTTCGTCGAGAATCTCACGCACCCGAACCTGGGCACCGCGACCGACTACGGCACGCCGCCTTCGCTAGGCAGCGATGTGTTCGAGGTCGAGACGCAATACACGACACCGAACGACCCAGCGACCCAGCGGCACATCATCGACGTGCACAGGGCCATCCCTGATCCGTGGGACGACGAGTGGGCCGATCCGATCAACCAGCCGTCCTACGCACAGCGCGTCCAGGACAGCGGGGGCCCGGTGGTGCCGTAGCGGCTCGCCGGTGGAAGTCGCCTACGAGGTGACGAAATGAGGTCGTGCATCACCGCCAGCTTCCTCAGCTTGGGGCTGATCCTGGCCGCCCACTCGGGGGCGCAGGGGCCCTGGGAGGTGCGGACGTACATCGACACCGACTGGGACGGGGCGGCTCAGGGCGAGTCCGCTCCGCCCGCCGGCGTCACTCCTCTCATCAACTACTACCCCGGCGCCACTGCGGACGCGACGACGGAGAGTACCGTCAAGGAGCCGTACATGTGCCCCTATTGCGGCTACTCGACGGACGCGCCGGGCAACTGCCCCGACCCCTGGGGAGTCGCTGGCCATCCCGCGAACGTGCCCCTCGCTCCGCTGCCTCTGGCCGAGCGTTTCTTCCACTTCAACTGGATTGACTCGGCCCTCGGCCAGTTGTTTGCCCTTGCCCGGGGCATGCCGCTTCGGCCCGGCGACCCCAACCCGCAGGTGGCCGGCTTCGACGAGCCCTCGAACGCCCAATCCCGGGTGCGGGCGGCGTTCGCCTCTACCAGTATCCCGGGCGGCCCAGGCTCGCATGGGAAGTTCACCGCCGACACCCGCGTTCGCTTCCTGCTCATCCCACCCGGCCTCGCCCGACCCACGGCCCGCTACTACGACCTGACCTGGACGGACGCGCCCGGCAGCTCCGTTGGCGACGGCGTCTTCGGGTATGCGAACTGGATCACCACGGGAAACCTGCGCATCGGTGTGCACCCATGGCGGGCGATGGACCGCGACTGGTACCAGGTCCGGATCAGGGCCGACTTGGTGATGGAGGACCTCAATAACGACGGCGACTACGATGACTACTACGTCGACCCCGACCCCAACCCTCCTGACAACAGCCGATGGGAGCGGCAGTTCAACGAACTCCGAGTCCAGGTCTGGAGCGACGGCAACGGCATCGAGATGAACCGGGACTACGACGCGGCTGAGGTGGATGCGCGGGCGGGTACGGCGGCGCCGAGGAGGCTGGACTTGGTCTGCGATAGCGGCGCCATTCGGATCTCCCTGCCGCTGAACGAGCTGGAGCCCAACCACCCCTTGCCCCCGCCTCCGGGCCCGTGGAATGGTGTGCTCTGGTGGACCTTCGGCTTCCGCATCTGCAACGCCGCGCGGACGCTGCCGGGAGTGTTCGACGGTCCGCAACCGCCTCCGGCGGACTCCACCAAGCCCGACTACCTCCGCGCCATCCTGTGGGAGCTGCCGCAGGTCAACGACCAGCCGGTGCTGCCACCCGCGGTCACCCCGGACACACCTGCTTGGGCCTCGTTCGCCAGCCAGGTCTGCCCGCAGAGCTACTGGACGATCAAGGCGAATGGCCAGGTGGTATCGGACACCGACGGGGTTGGGGACGACCCCGGTACGGGTCCGATACTCCGTGACGACGAGGACCTTTGGCACAAGGACGCCAACGGAAACCCGGACCCCCGGTACGGCGCGGAGGAGTTCCGGCTGCGTCCGGGCGAGGTCGGCACAGGGATGGTCGCGGCGATCTGGCGCGCCCCTGACGACTGCCAGACCCCTGACGACGGCTCCAAGATGTGGAGCTATGACGAGGACGAAGACTCCGAGGGACGCGCGGAGGACTTCGACGCCCCCGCTCCCGCCTATCCGCCCAACACGCACGGCAACGGCATCCAACCCATCGCCTCGCGCTTCTTCAGCAGCCGAGTCGAGCTGCCTCGGCCTGCGAACCCGCCCAGCGTCGCTGAGCTTACGACGGTGGTGTGCAACCTCCCGGCGGGCGTGCCGGGCGGACAGACTGAGGCCTCCTACCTGAGTGTCCGGAGCCGCCAGGTCGTCGGCCGTCCGCCGGTCGGCGCGACCGCCGCACAGCGGGAGAAGCTCGAGATCGTGCGGTGTCCCCCGTACGTCGCGAACACCACCGGCCGCGACGATGGCTCCTCGAACCACCTGTTCCTCGACCCGTACTTCCTCGGGAGCAACGGGCTCTTCGCCGGTCGGGGACCCGGTGGCGACCCGGGGGCCGACTACGCTGTCGGCGCCCAGCAGAACCGCGTGATCGGCTGCGGGGCCGTACACCGGATCTGGTGGGTCCTGTCTGACCCCAACAACCCCCAGAGCCCCCTGGTTACGGGGCCCTGCTGGTGCGGGCGCCGGTACCTTGACGAGAACAACGTCTGGCAGCAGGGGCACAACCCCGAGGTAGAGCGAGACCCGACCAGCCCCAAGTACAACAAGTACAAGTACCCCGACAGCATGCAGTGCAATTACTGCGGGACGGTGCTGCGAGAAACGGAGATCATACGCGACCCCACAACGCAGCCCGACCAGCCTCCGGGCACGAACCCGGGCGATGCCCTCGTGCCACCTGACGGGGAGCAGGGCGAAGCCCTGGTTGACGTAGCGCCAGGCACGGACTCGGCGGGGCATCGGCCCGCCCTGGGCTTCGTCATGGCGGGGGAGGCGGCCCGCCGACCCCAGAGCAGCCTGGCGGCTCCGCAGGGCGTACCGGGGAAAAGCGAGTACGACACCACCGACCCACAGAACCCCCACTGGAACCCGAACCCCCCCCCGGCGACCCTGACGGCGATCCTGGCGCCGCTGTTTGCGGACATCCCCGACTTCCAGCTCTTCTCCTTCGCGCCCGGTCCGTCCGGCGAGTTCCAGAACGGCGCCGCCAGCCCGTACCAGAGCGCGTTCGTGGCGTACCGCGCCGTCGACGAGAAGAACCCCTGGTTCGCTGACCTGGCCGGGAATCACTACCCCTCTCCGGCGCTCAACGCAGCCTCACAGGACCCGGCGAAGCGGCTTCTCGACCGGAACGGCCGGTGGGACATCTACTACCAGTGCCCCGATTGCGGCAACAAGATGAGCGTCGACATGCTCGGGCAGAACTGCAACCACCTGACTTGCCCCGGGCACCAGGTCTGCCCCAATTGCGGAGTCGCCTGGGAAGCAAAGGGGGAGGGAAACGCGAGTGCGACTCCCAACGAGGTCCCTCTCATGGTGCTCAGCCACTGCCCGTTCTGCCCGGGACACGTGGCTCTGCAGTCGCAGGCTCCGACTCCGGTGGTCGCGGACTACCTCACCGCCGAGGAGTTCGATCCCGTCTGTATCTGGGCACACGTCCTGCGGAAGACGCGGCTGAGCACGGAGCAGGCGACCGTCGACCTGGGCCGCACGGCGCCCGGGGTCACGCGCCCCAACGGGTTCCCCGTGGGGGTGTCGCCTGCTGTGGTCGGCTCGGCTGGCAACCAGGGCAACTACGCCGTCACTGGGGCGCGGACCCAGGGCGCTACCGCGGGCGCGCCGGCAGGTGGCAACGGCCTCGCTGTGACGACCAGTGCGGCTGAGACGATGAGCCTCACCCGCGACGACGTGACCACCGCCTCCGAGACTCGCAGCCCGGTGGGCATCGCCCGGTCGATGCCCCTGACGGCGGAGCGTCTGCTGGCGGCCCTCCCGAACAACCCCGCGCCGCTCTGGGCCGGGACCCTGGTATCGGGCTACCGCGGCGCCCCCGGGCCGCAAGCGGACATGGTGGTGCTTCAGGCCGGCGGCACATCGGTGGGAACGGTGCCAAACGCCATCGGGACCGGTTCGTACTCGGGCACGGTACTGGCGTACGTGAACACGATTCCAAACGGGAACATCGTGGCGCTCGACTTCCTCGACCGAAGCCAGAGCCTATCCGTCCAGAACTCCACCACGGCCGTCTTCGATCCGAGCGAGGACTTCCCGCTCGAGCCGGTCGTCGCGATCAAGACGCGACTTCGCGTGGTCGAGAGCCCGCTCCCATACAACGACCCGAACGCCTCGGATGCCTCGGCGGCGCCACTCTTCCTCGACGCCAACGCTGACGGGCTGCACGACGCGATGGAGGTCCTCTGGGAGACCGATCGACTCGCAGCAGGGGGCACGCCAAACCCGGACGCGGCGGTCAACATCGCCGAGGCTCCGGCATCGAGCGTCGCTGGCCCTGGCATCGCCAGGGACTACACCTGGCCCGACCCGCTCCCGGCGCCGACAGCCGTGACGACCGACACAGCCAGCCGCGCGGTGAACGGAACCCCCGAAGCGTACATCGACCCGGCCAACGACCTGAAGTGGGCGTTCTGGCACAAGCTCTCGCCCGCGCCGACGGACATGGGCGCCGGGTCCCAGCTATGGGGCACGAGCAACACGGGGGACCTTGCCTCCCAGTTCGACGTGGCCTCGAACACCAGAGCCGTCTCCGACGCCGCGCTCCAGCAGGGCTTCTTCCGCGGCTTCATCGTCGATCCCCCCGCCGACCCGAACAAGCCGACAGCCAACCACTGGGCCTTCTGGCACGCGGGGAAGCGTGGGCAAGAGCAGACCTACTACCGCGCGGACTACGATCCGGCGGCCAAGGCGCCTGAGGACCGCCTTCTCCCCGTGAGCAACAAGGTCGACCCCTCGGTGAAGAACGACTGGGTTCTGGTAACGGTCAACGGGACGACCGTGCCGGTGCGGAAGCCCGGGAAGAGCCCCTTCACCTATGCAAAGGACCCGGCCCCCGTGCTGGAGGCCGAGCCCGGCACCGGGAACCCCCAGGTGCACGTCTTCTTCAGCGGTTTCAGCCCCCAGGAGGGGAACTCCGACATCTGCTACGTGCGGTTCAATGCCGCGGGGATGAGGGGCCCGGACCGGGACCGGGTTCCCCGCAACTATGGCAAGACACCGCTGCCCCGCATCGTCTCGGTCACCCCCGGCTGGGCGGAGGAGCTCCGGGGTGATGCTGCTCGGCAGACGTTCATCTCCCGCCACCTGGACTGGCTGACGACCTGCCGCCCGCCCGGTGCCACGACTGGCCCCGACTTCATTGTGGCTCCGGCACCGGGCGCCGAGCCGCAGCTCTCTGACCCGCAGATCTACGTGCACCTGGTGTACGCCGGTGTCCCGCCCGCGAACCACACCGTGCTGCCGGTTACCTGGTCGGCCAACCTGACCGCCAGCCGCTACGACCGTCAGGAAGGTGTGTACCACCTGGGCGGCCTTCTGCTCAACAACGTTGCACCACCTACGCCGCTCGGCGGGCGGCCGGTTGAGATGGAAGTCGATCCGGCGGCCGGCACCATTCGCTTCACGGCGCCGCTCTTCGACCCTCTGCAGCCCAACGACCCTAAGGCCGTCTTCAACACCACCAATCGGCCGGGCCTGCAGGATGTGCAAGTCTGGGTAAGCTACACCCCGTATGTGTACCGGATGTGCCGCGATGACGCGAACGACGACTCACCCTCCGCGTTCTTCGACTACGGCGGCCCGGGTCTGGCCTCCGGCCTCACCGACGCCCAGCGGGCAGCGGTCGGACGGCTGGTGGTCTTTTGGCGGCGCTCGCAGGGCGCCTCGGATGCTATGCACTTCGGGCGCACGTCGTTCATGTACGCCAGCCTGACGAGCGCCATCGAGGTGGGACATCCCCCGATCGACAGCACGCCGGCGCCGACAGTGACGGATGTCACGGACCCAGCCAACCCGACCATCACACCTGTCGGCACTGCGGGCGACGATGGCATCATCGGCCTGCCCGAGACGCCCAATCGCGCGGGCCATCTCGTTCGCGTCGCCTATACCACTCGCGGGGGCACTGCCCGCATCGAGTACCACACCCTCCAGGGGCTGGGCGCGGAGCAACGCGTCAACGTCGACACCGTGTTCTCGGAGGGCCCCCTCGTCGTTCGGAGGGAGTGGTACAGCATCCCATCACTGACTGTCTCCGGCACCCAGTCTCAGCCCTATCTGGGCCGCTACTGGCTCTTCTGGACCTCGCCGCGGACCTGGTACGACCCCGCGGCCAGCAGCTTCCGCCAGTCCCGGGACATCTACTACGCGACGATCGTGCCCGAGTTCGGCACAACGGAACCGATACGGAATCTGCCGTCCGGCTAGGCCCGCCAGAGGAGGTCGGAGAACGTCTGTCGAGTGAACTCGGCCAGCGGCGAGGTGCGCCCCAGGGGCCCGCTCGCGTGAGGGTGCCGGCCCGCATCGTAGGCCCCAGACGCGGCCGTCTGCAGACGGGAACTTTGGCTTGACACGCCCTGGTGAATCGCATAGAATTCGAGTGATGGCTCTGGCCGTCGAAGGGGTCTATCGTGCCCCTTTGGAGGTCGTCTGATGGCGAGACGATTTACGCACGTTCTCGGCCTGGACATCGGTTCTGACGCTACCAAGATCGTCGAGATCAGGCTGGGACGCAGCGGGGCCGAACTTGTTGGGTTGCCGGTGGCTCTCAAGACGCCGCCTCAGACGGTGCAGGGCGGCGTTGTTGTTGAGCCCCAGGCGGTGGGGGCGGCCATCAAGGAGCACGTCGGGCGTTTCGGCACCCGGAAGTGCATCTGCTCCGTGGGCGGCCAGTCCTCGCTCGTCGTCCGCATCAGCGAGATGCCCAAGATGAGCGCCGGCGATCTCAAGGAAGCCATGCAGTGGGAGCTTGAGCGCCAGACCACCTTCCCGCCGGACCAGATCATCTACGACTACTGCGCCATCGACCGTCCGGACACACCGGATGACTCGCCGAACATGGAGGTCCTATGGGCCGCGGCCCACGAGGACCTCATCAACGCGCATGTCGAGGCCATCATGGCGGCAGGCCTCCAGCCGGTCGGCATCGACATCGAGCCACTGGCGGTGTCCCGTTCGATGGTCAGCGTGTTCGGCGACCAGTTCGCCGGGCAGACGGTGGCGGTCATCAATGTGGGCAACGCGCTCTGTGACATCACCATCGTGCGCCACGGACTGCTGAGCTTCGTGCGGTCCATCCCCACCGGCGGCGAGAGCGTCACCCGCGCCATCAGCCAGGCGTTCGTGGTCGATACGGATGAGGCGGAGCGGATCAAACGGCAATACGCTCGCCTCGACGGGGCAGTGGGTGGCGCCTACGCTCCTGCGGCCACGGTCGCCACGGGCCCGGACACAGGAAGCCTCGACCTGGGTACGCCGGCGCCGGCCCAGGCGGTTCTCAGCAGTGAGGCCGACACGGACGCCCCGGTCTTCGAGTTGTCGAGCCAGGATGGGGTCGAGACCCACGAGCAACTCGAGGCGACCGGCGAGCGGGTCACCCACCTGGAGCTGGACGAGGCGGCCGTGCCTCCTCCGTCGCCCACGCCGCCACCGAGCCTCGTCACCCAGGGGGCGCCTTCCGCGGCCCGGCCCGGCGACCACTCGGCCTCGCAGCAGGTGTACGACGCCATTTCGCCGATCGTGGGCGAGTTGACGACGGAGATCCGTCGGTCGCTCGACTTCTACCGGCGCCAGCACCGGAACGAGGCGATCGACCGGATCGTGCTGGCCGGCGGAACGGCGGCCATCCCTGGCCTGACCGAGTTCGTCGTCAGCGACTTGGGCATACCGACCACCATGGCCGATCCCTTCGCGGGGGTCGAGGTCTCGGCCGGTGTGCCGGCGGAGTACCTCCGGGATGTAGGGCCGCTCTGCGCCATCGCAGCGGGCTTGGCCCTGCGAGACATTGCAGCCGACTGATCGCGCCGCTCGGCACCATCCGACGCCGGGGGCGGAGGTGCAGTTTGCTCAGAATCGACCTTCTGCCAGAGCATTTCGCCCTCGCCCGGGCCGCCAAGATGTGGCTCGTCGTGATGGCCATCCTGCTGGTAGTGGTCATTGTTGTCTGCCTCGGCCTCCTCCAGGGGAAGAAGTCCGCGCTGGCCGCGGTCAAGGCGGATCTGGCGAAGTGGGATGCGGAGGCGAAGGTGGTCGAGGCCATCGAGGCGGAGACGACCAAGATCAACGGCCTGGCGGCCCCCATCGACGCGAAGGTGAAGTTCATCGAGGACGCCGACGCCAGCGGCGAGCAGTTCTGGAACGCCTTCGACAAGGTCAACCGCTACGTCTACTCCAAGGCACGGATGCTGCGGTTCGCTATTGCCCCGCCCACCGCCGTGACCTTCGAGGTTGAGGTGCCGGACACCACCACGGCCGGCCGGTTCGTCCTCAACCTCCTCCGCTGTCCGGACCTGCAGCCCACCATTAACTTCGGGGGCAGCATCCCCTCCGGGCTGGGGGTGGGGCCGAGCGGGGCAGCAGGGGCTCCGGCTGGTGGCGGCGGCGGTGCCATGGGACCCGGCATGGGTGGAGGTGGGATGATGGGGATGCCCGGTGGCATGCCCGGCGGGATGCCCGGTGGCATGGCCGGCGGGATGGGGATGGCCGGTGGCGCCCCTGGCAGAGGCGCTGGCGCCACAGTCGCCAGCGGGCCCATCCGGCTGACCGTCACCGCGCAGTTGCAGAAACCTATCTCCATTCCATCGCTTGGCGGAGGAGCTGGCGGGGCCGCGGCAGGCGGCATGCCGGGCGGGATGCCCGGTGCGGCCGGTGGCATGCCTGGCGGGGCCGGTGGGATGCCCGGCGGCATGCCCGGCGCGGCCGGCGGGATGCCCAAGGGCGGAATGCCCGGAGGAACGGGGGGAGGCCCTCCGGGCGCCTCCAAAGGCGGCACAGGGACCAAGGGCGGCGCAGCCGCCAAGGGTGGTGGCGAGGAGGGTGGCGGCACGCCGAAGCTGCGTAGGGGCGGAGAGGGTGGAGGCGAGGAGTAGCGCCTCGGGCGGCGCTGCCGGGAGTCGCCCGGCGATCCGGCAGGTCGGGAGCAGCCCATGTTCTCTAAGCTGAAGCCGATGTATGTCATCATCCCAGGCGCCATCCTGCCCCTCATTGTGATCGCCCTCTTCGTGTTCGTC
>Ga0315280_10007536_pt1 | contig 14562 bp, 11 predicted proteins | sample YL17G06_40_MG_FD_203697 | JGI IMG/M metagenome (GOLD analysis project Ga0315280, IMG submission 203697) | Sediment microbial communities from Yellowstone Lake, YNP, Wyoming, USA - YL17G06_40 | ecosystem: Environmental > Aquatic > Freshwater > Lake > Sediment | place: USA: Wyoming | collected...
TACGACAACCAGGGCGAGTATGCCGAAGCCGAACCGCTCCACCAGCGCGCCCTGCGGATCAGGGAGAAAGCCCTGGGGCCGGAGCACCCCGATGTGGCCACCTCGCTGAACAATCTGGCGGTCCTGTACTGGAACCAGGGCAAGTATGCCGAAGCCGAACCGCTCTACCAGCGCGCCCTGCGGATCAGAGAGAATGCCCTGGGGCCCGGGCACCCCGATGTCGCCAACGCGCTGAACAATCTGGCGGAGCTGTACAAAGCTCAGGGCAAGTATGCCGCAGCCGAAGCGCTCTACCAGCGCGCCCTGCGGATCAAGGAGAAGGCCCTGGGGGCCGAGCATCGCACTGTGGCCACCTCGCTGAACAATCTGGCGGAGCTGTACAAAGATCAGGGCAAGTACGCCGAAGCCGAACCGCTCTTCCAGCGCGCCCTGCGGATCAAAGAGAAGGCTCTGGGGCCCGAGCACCTCGATGTCGCCGCCTCGCGGGGGGGTCTGGCGGTGCTGTACCAAGCTCAGGGCAACTATGCCGAAGCCGAACCGCTCTACCAGCGCGCCTTGCGGATCAGGGAGAAGGCCCTGGGGCCCGAGCACCCCGATGTCGCCCAGTCGCTGAACAATCTGGCGGCGCTGTACCGGGAGCAGGGCAAGTATGCCGAAGCCGCACCGCTCTACCAGCGCGCCCTGCGGATCTGGGAGAAGGCCCTGGGGCCAGAGCACCCCCGTGTGGCCACCGCGCTGCACAATCTGGCGGTGCTGTACCGGGAGCAGGGCAAGCATGCCGAAGCCGAACCGCTCCAACAGCGCGCCCTGCGGATCAAGGAGAAAGCTCTGGGGCCCGAGCACCCCGATGTGGCCACCGCGCTGAACAATCTGGCGGAGTTGTACCGGGAGCAGGGCGAGTATGCCGAAGCCGAACCGCTCTACCAGCGCGCCCTGCGGATCAGGCAGAAGGCCCTGGGACCCGGGCACCCCGATGTGGCCCAGTCGCTGAACAATCTGGCGGGGCTGTACCGACATCAGGGCAAGTGTGCCGAAGCCGAACCACTCTACCAGCGCGCCCTGCGGATCGCGGAGAAAGCTCTGGGGCCCGAGCACCCGCATGTGGCCACCGCGCTGAACAACCTGGCGCTCCTGTACTATGCGCAAGCGCAACCCGAGAAAGCCGAACCCTTTTTTCAACGTGGCCTTGAGAACCGCTTCAGTCAGTTCGAGCGCTATTTCCCTTACATGAGCGAGAAAGACAGGCTTGCCTTTCTGGATACAGTCTCGGGCAACTTTCCCCTCTATGCCAGCTTCTGCTCCTCTTACGGGGTCCGGAACCTCGTTCTCGCTGCGCGGCTGTACGATTCCTTGCTCTGGCGAAAGGGGCTGGTGGCCTCGGGCATGGCGGCCCTGCGCTCACAGATACTCTCCAGCGGCGACAGGCAGGCGTTGGCGCTGCTCGACCAACTGAACGCCAAAAGAACGCTGCTGGCGAACTTCCTCAACCAGCAACCCAAAGACCGGGCTGAATGGAAGAAGACTTTCGAACAATTGGGCCGCGAGGCCGATGAGATCGAGCGCGAACTTGCAAGAACGACCAGCGCGTGGGCCGAGCAGAAACGGCTCGCGCTCGCCAGTTGGCGGGACGTGCAGAAGGCCTTGGCAAAGGATGAGGCGGCCGTCGAGATCGTTCGCTTCCCCTTCCACGACGGGAAGGGCTGGACAGGCAAGACTTACTACGCCGCGCTGGTCATCACCTCCGAAACAACAACCGCCCCCGCGCTGCTGGCGCTGGGCGATGCCGAAAAACTGGAAGGCGAGCCGCTCGAAGAATATCGCTGGCGAGTCGTGACGCGCGACAAGCCCGATGAGAAGAGCGTGGGCAGAGCCGGAGCTAACTTGTACCAGGTCCTCTGGAAACCACTGGAAACCGCGCTGGCCGGCAAGAAGCGAATCTACCTCTCGCCGGACGGAGCTTTGAACCAGGTTTCCCTGGGGTCGTCCTTGCGGAGGACGGCCGTCTGCTGATGGAAGACCGCGATCTGCGTCTTGTTTCCAGCACCAGGGATATTCTTCGCCAGAGGCAAGGCCCTGCGGCCGGCTCGGCCGTCTTGATTGGAAATCCCAATTTCAACCTGTCCGAGGCACAGCAGCGGTCTGCCGCGAGAGCGTTGCGGCCGGCGAAGGAATCGGAAGTGCTCCTGGCGGCTGCCCTCGCCGGCCGGCGGTCCGGCGAGCAGCGCGGGCGGGCGCTGGAGCCGCTTCCGGGCACCAAGGCCGAATTGCAGTCGATTCAGGCTCTGCTCGGGAAAAAAGGCTGGCGCGTGGAGGTTTACGACGGGGACAACGCGCTGGAAGAGCGTGTCAAGAACGTCAGCAACCCCCGGGTGTTGCACCTGGCCACTCACGGCTTCTTCCTTCGCGACCAGAAGTTCGCGCCACGGCCGCTGTTAACCGGTCGGCCGTCGGGCCGCGAAGACCCGATGCTCCGCGCCGGTCTCTACTTTGCCGGCGCCAACCGGGCTCTCACCGGCGGCGGCGCCACCGCGGACCTGGATGACGGCGTACTGACCGCATTCGAGGCCACGGGACTGAACCTGCACGGCACCGAACTGGTGGTCTTGAGCGCCTGTGGGACCGGGCTGGGCCGAGTGGAGAGCGGCGAAGGTGTGTTCGGCTTACGCCGCGCGCTGGAGATGGCCGGAACGGAAGCGGTGTTGATGAGCCTGTGGTCGGTGCCGGACCAGGAAACCCAGGAGCTCATGCGGCTCTTTTACGAGAAGTGGCTTGCGGGAAAAGAGAAGCACGCGGCGCTCCGCGAAGCACAGCTCGAGATGCGCCAGAAGGTCAAGGAACGCTACGGAGAAGACCTGCCTTTCTACTGGGGCGCATTCGTGCTGGTGGGCAAGTGAACAGCAGCACAAGGCGCAGTCGGTTGAACCCTGACTCATCGGCGTGAATCTGCGAAATCTGCGGCTCGCAACTGCTTGTCATAATGAGTCTTCTGGGCAATCCTGAAATCTAATGAAACGTCCATATCTGTTGCAGGAGGGCGAATGGCGTCTACCGAGGTCCTGCCGCAGGAAACCATCCTGGGCGAGCGCGAGCGCGTCGTCAACGATTTCAGCATTCAGGTCGCTACCGTCAACGGCTCCGGCAGCCAGACCGCCAACATGGTGCTGTTGCGGGCCATCTTCCAGATGGGGGTGCCGGTGTCGGGCAAGAACCTGTTCCCGTCCAACATCGCCGGGCTGCCCACCTGGTTCACCATCCGGGCCAGCAAGCACGGCTACATCGCGCGCAAGAAGGAAACCGACTTCCTGGTGGCCATGAACCCGGAGACGGCCAGGGACGACGTCCTGAGCCTGGCGCCGGGCGCGGCCGTGGTCTACGACGAGCCGCTGAAGCTCGACAAGCTGCGCGACGACCTCATCTTCTACCCCGTTCCCTTCGACAAGCTGGTGGCGCCGTGCTGTCCCGAGGCCAAGCTGCGGAAGCTGGTCCGCAACATGATCTACGACGGCGTGATGGCCCGCCTGCTGGGCATCGACATGGCGCAGGTGGAGAAGGCGCTGCGCAAGCAATTCAAGAAGAAGGTGAAGGCCGCCGAGCTGAACTGGAACGCGGCGCTGGCCGGCTACAAGTTCGCCGAAGAAAGCCTCGAGAAGCGCGACCCGTACTTCATCGAGCCGATGAACGAGACCGCCGGCAAGATCATCATCGACGGCAACGCGGCGGCGGCGCTGGGCGCCATGTTCGCCGGCGTCAGCGTAGTCACCTGGTACCCGATCACGCCTTCTTCCTCGCTGGTGGAGACCCTGATCGACTACATGAAGCGCTACCGGGTGGACAAGGAAACCGGCAAGGCCACCTTTGCCATCGTGCAGGCCGAAGATGAGCTGGCCTCGGTCGGCATGGTGCTGGGCGCGGGCTGGGCAGGGGCGCGCGCCATGACCGCCACCTCCGGCCCCGGCATCTCCCTGATGTCGGAGTTCGTGGGCCTGGGCTACTACGTGGAAGTGCCGGGCGTGATCGTCGATGTGCAGCGGGCCGGGCCTTCCACCGGCCTCCCCACCCGCACCATGCAGGGCGATGTGCTTTCCACCGCCACCCTCTCGCACGGCGACACGAAGCACCCCATGCTGTTCCCCAGCTCGGTCGGCGAGATTTTCCAAATGATGGGCCAGGCCTTCGACCTGGCCGAGCAGTTGCAAACCCCGGTGTTCGTGATGAGCGACTTGGACCTGGGGATGAACAACTGGATGTCGGACCCCTTCCCCTACCCTGAGAAGCCCTTCCAGCGCGGCAAGGTGCTGACGGCCGAGGACCTGGACCAGGTGAAGGATTGGGGCCGGTACCGCGACGTGGACGGCGACGGCATCCCCTACCGCACGCTGCCCGGCACGCCGCACCGGCGCGCCGCCTGGTTCGCCCGCGGCACCGGCCACGATGAGTACACCCGTTACACGGAGCGGCCCATCGATTACGTCCGGAACATGGATCGGCTGGCGCGGAAGTTCCAGACGGCGCGCAAGATGATGCCGGCGCCGGAAACCGATACCCGGCTCGCCGACATCGGCATCATCGCTTACGGCACTTCGCACTGGGCGGTCGAAGAAAGCCGCGACCAGTTGCGCACGGAAAGCCGCCTGGAAACCGATTACCTTCGCATCCGCGCCTTCCCGTTCAGCTCCGCGGTCGAGGATTTCATCCGGTGCCACGAGCGGGTCTATGTCGTGGAGCAGAACCGCGATGCGCAGATGCGCGACCTGCTGGCGATTGACCTGGGCATCAGCGTCGAGAACCTGCGCAGCGTGCTGCATTACAACGGGCTGCCGATCGATGCCCGCACCGTCACGGCGTCGATTCAGCAGCAGGAAGGAATTAGGTGAATTGCGGATTGCGGATTGCGGATTTCGGATTGCGAACTTGGGCTTGAAATCCGCAATCCGAGATCCGAAATCCGAAATTCTATGAGCACCACACCACAGACTCCGCCGAAACTGAACCGCATCGGGATGGAACTGGCCGTCTACCGCGGCGCGAGAACCACGCTGTGCGCCGGCTGCGGCCATAACGCCGTCACCGAGCGCATTATCGAGGCTTTTTTCGAGCTGGGCGTCGAGCCTTACCAGGTCGCCAAATTCAGCGGCATCGGCTGCTCCAGCAAGACACCGGCCTACTTCCTGCAGGTCTCGCACGGCTTCAACGGCGTCCACGGGCGCATGCCGGCGTTGGCCACCGGCGCGGCGCTGGCCAACCGCAACCTGAGGTGCGTGGGCGTCAGCGGTGACGGCGACACCGCCTCCATCGGCATGGGGCAATTCATTCACATGATGCGCCGCAACATCCCGGTCATCTACATCATCGAGAACAACGGCGTGTACGGGCTGACCAAGGGCCAGTTCTCGGCCACCGCCGACATCGGCTCGACGCTGAAAACCGGCGTGGTGAACGACCTGACACCCATCGACTGCTGCGCGCTGGCCATCCAGTTGGGCGCCAGCTTCGTGGCCCGCTCCTTTTCCGGCGACAAGCGGCAGCTCCTGGCGCTGCTGAAGGCCGCCACCGCCCACCGGGGCACCGTGCTGCTCGACGTCATCTCGCCCTGCGTGGCCTTCAACGACCATGAAGGCTCCACCAAGAGCTACGCTTACATGAAAGACCACGAGGAGCCGCTTCACGAGCTGGACTTCATCCCCCACTACCAAGACATCACCGTGGATTACGAGCCGGGCTCGTCGGTGGAAGTGCGGATGCACGACGGCTCGCGCGTGGTTCTGAAGAAGCTCGGCCACGACTACGATCCCACCAGCAAGTGCGCCGCGCTTGAAGCACTGTTCAAATCGCAGGAAAAGCAGGAGGTGCTGACCGGCCTGCTCTACCTCAACACCGAGCAGAAGAACTTCCTGGAACTGCTGGACACGGTAAGCGAACCGCTGGCTTCCCTGCCCCAGGAGCGCCTTCGCCCCTCCAGGGCAGCGCTGGACGAAATCATGGAAGAGCTACGGTAGGGGCCTTTCACCACCAAGCCACAAAGGCACCAAGATGGCCGCCTTCCGGCGGCCCGTCTTGTCCCCCGTTTTGACCAACCGTTTGGGTGATGGTAGAATATGTGCGAAATGGTGTAACGCCCATGGCCCTCAACATAAAGAATCGCGAGGTGGAGAAACTGGCCGCGGAAGTTGCGACATTGGCGAAAGAAAGCAAGACCGAGGCAATACGCCGGGCCTTGCTGGACCGCAAGCAACGCCTGGTTCTGCACCGCGGAGCGGGCTCCAAACCCGATCGGCTGCTGAAGTGGCTCCAGACCGAGGTGTGGCCCAGCATCCCGGCCGACGTTCGCGGGCGCCCGTTGACCAAGCAGGAAAAGGAAGAGATTCTGGGTTACGGGCCGGACGGCGTATAGCCCCTGTGGAGGCCAATGGTTCTTGACGCATCCGCGATTGTGGCCATCATCCAAGAGGAGCCGGGTGCGGAAGAGTTGGTGCGGCGCATCGATCGGGCGGAGATTGTGGTGGTCGGCGCACCGACCCTGCTGGAAGCCGGATTGGTGTTAACGCCGCGCCTGCGCCGCGACCCCCGCTCCGTGCTCGCGGGATTTCTCCGCGGATCGGAGGCCGAAGTGATCCCCTTCACCGAAGAACACTACCTGGTCGCGCTCGCGGCCTTTAACCGATATGGAAAGGGCCGCCATCCGGCTGCCCTGAATTTCGGTGACTGTTTGACGTATGCCGTCGCACGTGTCGCGGGCATGCCGCTGCTGTTCACCGGCGACGATTTCTCCAAAACTGACATCCCAGGGGCGAAGTGAGATTGACCGCCAGGGCCGCCCATACGACAGGGCCGCGGGGGCGGGCCCTCAGCCGGCCTCTTTTTTCACCGTGACGCCGGCGGGGGAGATGCCGGTATCGAGCACGCGGGCGCCCGCGGCGGCCAGCGCCCGCGCCACCCGCTGCTTGGCGCCGTCGCGCACATAGAACAGCACGCAGCCGCCGCCGCCGGCGCCGCACACCTTGGCGGCCACGCCGCCGTGGCGCGCGGCCACCGCCACCAGCCGCTCAATAAACGGCGTGGTAATGCGCGGTGCGTTCTTCTTGCGGTTGCTCCACTCGGCGCGGATCAGCCTGCCGACCTCGTCCCAATCGTGGCCTTCGAGCGCCTGCCGCAGCAGGCGGGAGATTTCCACGATGCGGTCGAAGCTGCGGAGGACGCGGCGGTCGCCGTCGATGTGCGCCTTCATCACTTCCCAATTGTTGATGCCCGATTGCCGGGGCGCGCGCGTGTAGGCCAGCACCAGGCGCCGCAGCAGCGCGCCCGTGTCCACCGCCAGCTTCTCGCGCACCACGCCGCCGGGACCCAGCCGCACGGCGTTCACCCCGCCGTAGGTGGCCGGGTAGTAGTCCTGGTCGCCGGTGGGCACGCGGATCACCTGGGCCTCCACGTTCTTGGCGATCCCGATCAGCTTCTCCTTGCTGTGGCCCGCGCCCGTCAGGGCGTTGAGCGCGTTGCAGGCGGCGATGTTCATGGCCGAGGAGCCCGCGATGCCGCCGCCCGCCGGCGCTTCCGAGTCGGTGGTCAGCGTGAAGCCGCCTGCGGGCGCGAAGTGCCGAACCAGCAGGGCCGGCAGCGGGAGCTTGTAGCGGGCGGCTTTGTGCAAATCGTCAAAACCGGCGAACTCTTCCGAGAGTTTCAGGTCGCGGGACTCCAGGCGGATGCGCCTGTCGTTGCGCGTCTCAATGAGGCAACTGGCATGCAGCGTGGTGGCGAAGTTGATGGTCTGAGCGTCTTCGTGAAACAGGTAGAGCGGCCAGATATCGACGGTGCCCCCGGCCAGGTCTACCCGCGTGGGAGCGCGGCTGATGATTCTCATAAGTTGTCAGTTCTCAGTCATCAGTCTTCAGTTCTTCGGCAGGGCATGCTGAACACTGACAACTGAGAACTGATAACTGACGACTCGTCACTGTTCACTCGCTGCCGTCTTGAAAGTCTGCCGGGCCTCCGGGGTCACGCCGGCCTCGAAACAACGGCGGCAGCGCGCTTCGTACATGCCGCCGGCGCCGACCACGATCAGGTCGTCAGAGGCAATCAGGCGCTGGGTGAACTTGGCGGGATTGCCGCAGCGCATGCAAATGGCCAGCGTCTTGGTGATCTGCTCGGCCAGGGCCAGCAGCGCCGGAATTGGATCGAAGGGGCGGCCCAGGTAGTCGGTATCCAAGCCGGCGACAATAACCCGCTTGCCCAGGTCCGCCAGCCGGGTGACCACCTCCACCAGGCCGTTGCCCAGGAAATTGGCCTCATCGATGCCGATCACCTCGGTGCGCGCTTCGATGCGCTGCATGATGTCGGCGGCCGATTCCACGGCCTGCGAGTCGATCCGCAACTGGCTGTGGGAAACGATTTCGGAATTGGAGTAGCGGTCGTCGAGGGCAGGCTTGAAAATCTGCACGCGCTGCCGCGCGATTTCCGCCCGCCGCAACCGCCGGATCAGCTCCTCGCTTTTCCCCGAAAACATGGGGCCGCACACCACCTCGATCCAGCCCATGTTGGCTTTGACGATATCCATGGTCCCCCCGGGAACGAATCCCTAGCATAAAGAAAGCAGTGAGCAGTGACAAGTGACGAGTGACCAGCAGAAGCAGAAGTAAGAAGCCAGAATGCTCCCGGCTCAGCCGGACGGGTCCTGACTCCCGGCTCCTGACTCCTGGCTCCTGACTCCTTTCTTCAGCTTCTCGATTTCCGCTTTCAGCTCCCGGACGGTCTGCACCAGCTCCGGCAGGCGGCTGTAGGCTGCGATGCAACGAAGCCAGAGCTTGTTGTCGATGGCCGGGGCGCCGGAAATCATCTTGCCCGGCTCGACGTCGCGGTGGGGCGCGGCCATGGCGGTGACAGTGACGCCGTCGCCGACCTTCAGATGGCCGGCCGACGCCGCCTGCCCGGCAAACAGCACATTGCGTCCCAGCTCGGTGCTGCCGGCCAAGCCCACCTGCGCGCAGATCAGGTTGTTCTCCCCGACGGTGCAGGCATGGCCGACCTGGACCAGGTTGTCGATCTTGGCGCCGGCCTTGACGCGCGTCTCGCCCACCGTGGCGCGGTCGATGCAACTGTGGGCCTGCACCTCGACGTCGTCCTCCAGAACCACGATGCCCGCCTGCACGATCTTGTAATGGCTGCCGTCCGTTCGGTGCGCGAAGCCGTAACCGTCGGCCCCGATGACGGCCCCATTCTGCAAAATCACGCGGTTGCCGATCCGGCAGTATTCGCGCACCACCGCGTGGCTGTGCGCGTAGAAATCGTCGCCGATGCGCGCCCCCCGGTAGACGGCCACGTGCGAGTGCAGCACGGCGTTGTCGCCGATCTCCACGTCTTCGTCGATGAAGACGAAGGGGCCGATGGAGGCATTCTTGCCGAGGCGCGCGGCCGGCGCGATCGAGGCCCAGGGATGAATTCCGGGCGCCGGCCGGGGCGGCTGATAGAACAGTTCCAGCGCCTGCGCGAACGCCAGGTAAGGATTCGGCGAGCGGAGGACGGCGAGGGCAGGACTCGGCACTGCGACATGCGGCGCCAGTACCACCGCCCCGGCCCGGGTGTGCTTCAGCTTCGGCGCATACTTGGGGTTGGAGAGAAAGCTGAGCTCGGAGGGCCCGGCCTGTTCCAACCCGGCCACCCCAGTGATTTCCAGCTCGCCGTCTCCCTCAACCTGGCAGTCGGTTCGAATCGCAATTTCGGAGAGTCGCATAGGAATTAAGGATGAAGAATGAAGAATTAAGAATGAGCGCGGCGGCTTGCGCGGCTTCTCTTAATTTTTGATTCTTGATTCTTCATTCTTTGAAAAGGCTGATCTGCGCCGCGGCGGCGGCCTCCCGGCGCTTCTTCAGCCTCAGCGGACTGCCGATCACGCCCAGCACCATCAGTTCCTGCAAAGCGGCCTTGGGCACAAAGATCCGCTGGTTATTGGCAAACGGATCCGGCGGCACCACGGTGAACCCCTTCTCGGCCACCAGCAACAGGTTGTTGGGCAGGATCCCATCCAGAACCTCGTTGTCCTTGAACTTCATGCGCAGCCAGAGGCCTTCCAGCTTGGGGCGCGAGGAGAATGTCTTGCGCTCGGCGTGGTCGTAATCGCCCTCAAAGTCGCGGACAAAATAAACGCCCTTCACTTCCCTGTACGGAATCTGGACCGCCTGGCCGGCGATGGACAGGATCTCGATGAAATCGGGCTTCAGGTAGGACTGCGGGTTGACGTAGCCGCGCAGTACCTCCTTGTCCATTTTGCGAAGCACGACTTTCTTGTGGGTTGACGGGCTCAAGGGATGTCAAGGCGCTTTCAGACCGCCGCAGGCCGCGTGTTTTGCCGGAAACGCCAACGTATGCTAATATAGTCAGCCCGGAAAGTCAAGGCGGAGTTCCGCTAAGTCCATGTAGCGGCGACCTTTAGGCTCCCACTTGGGTTGTCGGCTGGGGGAGGCCGATGGAGGCCCAGATGGCGGCCTGAAGGTCGCCGCTACAATCGAGGTTGTAGCTGCCGCCGAAGCAGTCAAAAGAGATCGTTAAGTCGGCCGGCTTGATCGGCACCCTCACCCTCATTAGCCGGGTGCTCGGCTACCTGCGCGACCAGCGCATTGCCTACCTGCTGGGCACCTCTCTGGTTGGCGACTCGTACGTGCTGGCCTATCGTATCCCCAATCTTTTGAGGCGCTTAGTGGCCGAAGGCTCAATGACCGCTTCATTCATCCCGGTCTTCGCCCAATTCCTGACCCAAAAAGAGAAAGACGACTGGCAGGAATTCGCCAACCGCATGTTTTGGACCCTCACGGTGATCCTGGCAGCGATCACCGTCGTGGGCGTGCTGCTCTCCCCGCTCCTTGTGCGGCTGCTGACGTTCGACGGCGGGCGCGTGGATGTGGACCTGGCGGCTCTGTTGAGCCGCATCATGTGGCCCTACATTTTTTTCGTGGGGCTGTCGGCGCTGGCCACGGCGATCTTGAACAGCTTCCGGTCGTTCGGCGTGCCGGCCTTCACGCCGGTGATGTTCAACGTCTGCGTCATCGCGCTGTCCTTCTATGCCTTTCGTTTCCGGCAGCCGGCTGCGGCCCTGGCCATAGGCGTCACGCTGGGCGGCCTGGTGCAACTGGCCATCCAGATACCGTTCTTGTGGCGCAGAGGGATGCATTTCCAGCTCGGCATTTCCTTCAAGCACCCTGGGATTCAGAAGGTGGCCAGGCTGATGGGGCCGGGGCTGGTGGGCATAGGCGTGGCGCAGATCAACTTCGCTGTAGACACCATGTTTGCGACCAGCCGGCTCATGCCCTCCGGTAGCCTCATGTCGCTCCAGATTGCCGACCGGGTGATGGAGTTGGTGCTGGGGGGATATGCCATCGCCATCGCCACCGCCATCTTGCCCCTCATGTCGCAGCATGTAGCAGAAAGGAACCTTTTTGAGCTCCGGCAGACAGTTTCCTTTTCCCTTCGGCTGGTTACTTTTATTACAATTCCGGCGATGGTCGGGCTGGTGGTGCTGCGGGGGCCGATCATCGAGGTCCTGTTCCAGCACGGGCGGTTCAATCGCCAATCGACGGATTTGACTGCCTGGGCGCTGTTGTTTTTCGCTCTCGGGCTTCCCTGGTTTGCGGCCACGAAGATCATCGTGCCGGCGTTCTACTCGACGCACGACACGCGGACGCCGGTGAAGGTGGCCATGGCAGTGATGTTCGCCAACATCGCGTTCAACCTGCTGCTGCTCAGACCTTTGCGCAACGGCGGCCCGGCCGCCTCCACCTCGCTGGCGGCGCTGCTGAATTTCGGCATCCTGTTCTGGATCTTCCGCCGCCGGCACGGCTTGCTGGGCGGCCGCTCGATTCTCCGCTCGGGCGCCAAGGTGAGCGCGGCATCGGCGGTCATGGGACTGGTTTGCTGGGCTATGCTTCGCATGTCCGGCTTCCAGGAGCCGGCCGGCGCCATCCACCATTCGGTCACCTGGCAGGTGGTGGCGCTGGCTTCGATGCTGGCCGTGGCTGCCGGCCTGTTCTTCGGGCTGGCCTGGCTGCTGGATTGCGAAGAGTTGGGTGAAATGTACGGAATCGCGCGCCGCAAACGAAACACGGCGGAAGTCGTTTCCTGATTGCGGATTGCGGATTGCGGATTGCGGATTGCAACCTGGAACAAATCCGAAATCCGCGATTGGCGTCGCTGCCGTGAAGCAGCATGGACGACGTACGGCATAATTCAGGATTGCCGGCTTCGGATTTGAGTTTGAAATCCGCAATCCGAAATCCGCAATCCGAAATAGTTCGCATGGACGACGCACGGCGGTTGATTGCCGAGTTCCTCAATTACATCCGCGTCGAGAAGCGGCTGTCGGCCAACACCGCGGCGGCGTATGAGCGGGACTTGCGCCGCTACGCTGCGTTTCTGGAGGCCAACGGCGGCGCCCTGCGGCAGGCCACCCGCGCCGACGTGCAGCGGTATCTCTCCAGCCTGTACGCGGCGCGCCTCGACGGCCGGACCATTGCCCGCCACCTGGCGACCATTCGCGGCTTCTGCCGGCAGCTTCTGCGCGACGGCGTGATCCGGGAGGATCCCACGCTGAATTTGGAATCGCCGAAGACCTGGAAGACGCTGCCGCACTACCTGACCGTGGAGGAGGTGGACCGGCTGCTGGCGGCGCCCGACACCGCCACCCCGCTCGGGGCCCGCGATCGGGCCATGCTGGAACTGCTCTACTCGACCGGGCTGCGCGTTTCCGAGCTGGTCACGCTGCCGAGCGGCGACCTGCACCCGGAGCTCGGCTACTTGCGGGTGACCGGCAAGGGTAACAAGCAGCGGCTGGTGCCCGTGGGGCGGCCGGCGCTGGAAGCGGTGGCCGCGTACCTGCGCGGCCCTCGCCAAGCGCTGCTGGGCCGGCGGGCCTCGCCGTTTTTGTTTGTCAGCCGGCGTGGCGCCCGCCTGACCCGCCAGGCATTCTGGAAAGGCATCGGCGCCGCGGGCCGCAAGGCCGGCATTGAGAAGAGGCTCACGCCGCACCTGGTTCGGCACAGCTTTGCCACCCATTTGCTGGCGCGGGGCGCCGACCTGCGCTCGGTCCAGCAGATGCTGGGGCATGCCGATATTTCGACGACCCAGATTTATACCCACGTGGTTTCCGAACAGATGAAGCGGGAATACCAGCGCCATCATCCCAGGGCCTAGTTCAGTAAGCAGGAGGCAGTAAGCAGTAGGCAGACGGCAGCACAGGCTGGCGGCTATGGCGGAACATCCACAGCCTACAGCCCACAGCCTACAGCCTAAGGACAAAGATGCCTGATTTCATCTTTCTTATGGAGAGCCGCCTGACGCCCGAGCAACTGGCCGCGGCGCAGAGCGTGCAGACCCAGGCCGGCACCCAGGGGCTGAACCTGTTCCTGGTCGGCGGAGCGCTCCGCGACATGCTGTGCGGCCAGCCCATCCGCGACCTGGACTTCGCCGTGGAGGGCAACCCCGCCAGGATCATCCGCGCGCTCGAAAAGCAGCCCGGCGCGGAGATGATCGAGTTCGACGAGGAGCGGCGCGAGGCGCAGTTCGTCTTTCCCGGCGGCGTCACCCTGGAGATCTGCCAGTGCCGCTCGGAGCGTCACGACAAGACCGGCGAAGAACCCCGCATCACCTTCGGCTCCATCCACGAAGACCTGCGCCGCCGCGATTTCTCGATGAACGCCATCGGCCTGTCGCTGAACCCGGCGTCGCGGGGGCTGATGCTGGACCCCAACAACGGGGTGGGAGACATCGAGCGCCGCGAAATCCGCGCCATCAGCAACTACGTCTTCGTAGACGATCCGGTGCGCATGCTCCGGCTGGTGCGCTTCCGCACCCGGCTGCACTTCGGCATTGATCCCAAGACCGAATCGCAGTTCGAATCCGCAAAACAGCGGGACCTGATGCAGTTCGCGCTGCCCAGGCTCCTGCTGCGGGAACTCCGCGAGATCGCGCACGAGCTCAGCCCCGGCGAGATCCTCAAGGCCCTCGACAAGGAAGGCATGACGACCATTTTCCACCCCAAGCTGACGGGGCCGCGGCTGAACCTGCCGGCCATCCAGAGGATGGAGAAGACGGCGCGATCGCTGGAAGAACACGGCCTGCATCCGCGCCTGTACGGCCCGGCCGTGTTTTTCCTGGCCCAGAAGCTGACGGCCGCCGACCGCCCGGTTTTCGCCAAGCGCCTGCACATGAAGCGCCCCGACAGCGAGCCCTGGATGAAACTGGAAGAGACGGGCAAGAGACTGGTCCGCCTGTTGGGGAGCAAGGAGGCGAACACGCCCTCCAAGGCCTTCCGCGTGCTGGCGGCGCAGCCCGCCGAGCTGATCCTGTTCGTGCTGCTGCACTTCCCGCAGAAGAAGGTGCAGGACAAGCTGAAGGCCTACCTGTCGCGCCACCGCCCGCTGCGCGAGAAACTGCCGGAGAAGGAGCTGGAGTCGCTGGGCGTGGCGCCGGGCACGGCCCGCTTCAGCGCCATCCTGGACCAGTTCTTCGCCGCCGTTCTTGACGGAAAAGCCAAGTCGCGCACCGAGCAGACCAAGCTGCTCAAGAAGCTCGCGGCGGAAGCCA
>Ga0315280_10007537_pt1 | contig 14562 bp, 11 predicted proteins | sample YL17G06_40_MG_FD_203697 | JGI IMG/M metagenome (GOLD analysis project Ga0315280, IMG submission 203697) | Sediment microbial communities from Yellowstone Lake, YNP, Wyoming, USA - YL17G06_40 | ecosystem: Environmental > Aquatic > Freshwater > Lake > Sediment | place: USA: Wyoming | collected...
ATTCAATGCAGGGGAGCTGAAATAGAGTATCTCTAATCCTACTTCTAATACACCAGTCTATACATGGCCGTGTTAAGCCGCTGAATAAAGGGACAAGGCCGCGCGCTAGGGGTAGTGCTCATCATCTGGTGTGTGTTCACCAGCTGTGGCGACGACGAGATATTGTATGACATATTGATCGCTTGATTGTCTTTCCAGTCGCTGCAGTGAGCATCCTTAGTAATAATCGGTTTGTTGAACTCGCCGCCACTTCTGTCCAAAGATAGATAAAGAATCCGGATGCTCCTTTGGATCGAGGAGGGGCGTGGCTTGTTGGCTATTCAGGAGCTCCACAGCTATTCATCTCGTGTCCGTCGTCGTTTTGTGGATAAGCTTGCTGAGCTTCCGTGGGAAGAGGTGGAGAAGGATAGGAAGGGAAGCTTTCACAGTATGAAGAACATTCTTCTTCATATCATCGATAATGAGGATTGGATTGTGAACTGGGTCATTCCTGGCAAGGCGGCAGATTACAGGCGCAGAGAGTCTGCAGAGTACACGGATATGCGGATGGTGATCGATCATCTGGATGAGGTGGAGAAGAGGACGCGCTCCTTCCTCAAGAGTATTGAGGAGGATGAGCTCAAAAGGAGAGTGAAGTTTACCATCTCATCAGGGGAGACCTTTGATCTCTCTGTAGAAGAATCTCTCTTCCAATCATTCACAGAGCAGCTCTACCACATAGGCGAACTCATAGCCTTGCTATGGCAGATAGATGTTGAGCCGCCCAGAATGCAATGGTTCTGGAACAGTCCCAGACAACCCGAGTTCAAAGAAGCCAAGATCTGATAGCAAATTCAACTGTCAACATCCTTCATGTATTGTGGGATGGGAAAGGATCGGAATCGCCAGGTTTTGATCATTTAGCATTAGGAATCCGTCGGCGTTCCTTGGCATAACCGCAGGACTCACGTCTTATTAGTTGCGAGTACCGCTAAGAACTTGAGGATTCCTACGTGGCTTCTGCCCTCCGGGTGTTTAACGGTGTAGGGGTTCACCGATAGTTTTAATTGTAATGTTGTATTATTGCAACATATGTTGGAGAAATACAACATCAATCAAACGACGCTCAAGATCCTTGCAGTCTACCGGAGCGACTACCGAAGGTTATCGCATCTTCGGGAGATAGCTAAGGAAACAGCAGTAGACGTATCACCAATTCATTATCAACTAGAGAGGCTGGAGAAGATGCGGGTTCTGTTCAGCGCTCTCAAGGGTCGGAACAAGGAGTACTCACTGAATCTTGGGAATCTGTCGGTTAAGTACTACATGACCCTTGCCGAGACCTACACGACCGTGACTTATCTTGAGAGGAACTTTCTGATCAAAAAAATCACAGGTGAGCTTGAGGCTCAGATCGATGGTGTGATCATACTCTTTGGGAGCTTTGCGAAGGGACGGGCCACGAAGAATAGTGATGTCGACCTCTTTATAGTGAGTGAGGATGAATCGAGTGTTTACGGGAGAGCCGTGAGGGAGGTTCAAGACCTCGTAGGTAGAAAGATAAACGTGAAATCAATGAATGAAGCAGGATTCATAAAGGGCTTTTCGAACGGTGAACCACTGATTAGGGAGGTCGTCTCCGATCATGTCATACTCAAAGGAATCGACAAGTTCTGTGATATGATGTGGCATATCCATGCGAGACCCCGGTAAGTATCTGCAATGGTCTTCAGGCAGAGTAAGGGCATAAGGTTACTCAAGCCATCAGATAATCTTGTAAAGGCGTACTTGGTAAAGTCAAGGAACGCGCTCAGGTCTATGGACGTTAATGCGAAAGAAGGCATCGCTGAATGGGCTGTGTCTGCAAGCTACTATGCAAAGTATTTCGTTGTTTATGCGCTGCTCGAGAAGATCGGCGTGAGATGCGAGATCCACGATTGCACAATCGCCCTATTCGAGTACCTATTTCACAATCGAGCCCCTCCTGAATTGATTCAGGAATTGAGAGAGTCGAAGGAGGACAGAGTGGAGACACAGTATTATCCTGTCACAGTCGAGGTGAACCTCGAACAGTTGAAGAGTAAGACGAAGGACTTTGTGCTGGAGGTAGAGAAGATGCTGGATGGACTTACCTCCGACGAGATTAGAGATCTCGTCGGCAGACTCAAGAGGTTTAGAAGACGCCATCATGGAGCAACAGAAAACAGGTAAGATAGAGAAGCTAACAGAGCCAGAGAGAATGACTGAGGAGATGGAAGATATCCATAATTCGAGCAACGTCTGGTCACATCAGTCCATTTAGCATTGGTGGATAAGCCGCGTGTTAAGGCCTTTCACAAGGGTGTTTTTTGGCATGCGCCTTGGGAGCCTTATTCGGTCAAGTTTCCATTCAAATGTCCAGTCGGCTCCACAGATGCTCTTCATAACAAGCCTGATTGTATTTGGTTCTCCAGATAGCTGTGGAAAAGACAGATTCCCTTCCCTATGATGTCCGCCAGGCGGAGATCCGTCCCACCCCTTTGGCTTGTACATGTTGCCAGAGTCATCTTCTAGGAACGCTACTTGGGTTACATCAAAGTCGAGGCTTCCAGAGTGCGTATCGAAATTGATCTTGAACTTCACTTCTTGAGAGTACGGTACTGTATACGGTGTTACTTTTACTGTTAGACCTCTCTGATTGAGCGTTTTGATCGGTAGGTTGAAGAACCTTTCTGTCTCTGTCGTCTTAGGTGGTGATGGTGTTTCTTGAGCGGCTGTTTTTGGTGGTGATGTGGCTGTTTCTGTTGCAGATGTTCTCGTAGGCGCTATTCCTTGCTGACTATTGAATAGGTACAAGAACAGACCCGCGATTATGACGAGAAAGATGACTATTGCGAAGTCTCTCAACTTTCCGATCTTTGGGTGCATTATTCTTGCGAGTGCTCCACTTGGACCATAGAGATGGTGCTTCTGAATTGTTGTTATGATCACTAGGTTCCCGATGATGTTGGATAACAATCCTATGACAACAAGTAGGGGTCTGTAGGTCATGGGGATTAAGGTAGCCGCGACAACAAATGGATCACCTAAGTCCGCCAAATGGAAGATTGAGTAGCCCACAGGAAGAGCTGGCGTAATATTTGAGAATTCGCTTCCCAGCATTCTACTTATGCTATCTATATCTCCTTGGTATTTGGTTCTGAAGAGGATGCTGATATTCATTGAAGACCTCATGGTGGGGTCGAAGTCGGTCATTTTATGCGATACAAGCATAACCCCGACACCCTTCTTTCTCAGCATTCGGACAGCTTTGTCTAGGAATTTGATAGCATCTCTACCTACTTCCTTCAATGTCCAAAGATGAGCTTCTTCTACAACGATCAGTAATCTCAATTCATCAGAGTCTTTCTGAGAATCAAAATGTTCTAGAATGTTGTCTAATGCCAGAGCTACCCTTTCAACCCTGTCAGCTTCGTCTGTGATGCGCGCGCTTCCAGTCCTCTTCCATTGCGGCCACCCGCCCTGGTCGCTGCCATGGCACTTCAGCAACCTAGCGGATGTGTATCCAGATGTGACCATGATACTGGGTCACATGGGTCACGGCCACATAGTCTACATCAATGGTGCCATCGAAGTTGCCGCAAAACACGATAAATAGTTTTGGAGACATCAGGAATACCCATGCACACCAAGATAAGAGAGGCTACCAGCAGACTCGGGGTAGAGCGCGTCATTTACGGATCAGGCAGCCCTTTCGGTCATCCGGCGTTCGAGATTCCCAAAGTCAAGATCTCTGGGTTGAGCGATCAACCGCTGAGTTTCATTCTCGGAAAAAACGCTGCACAGATATTCAGACTTGACACGACACTCAAATCATGACTCAAAAGCGTTTTCTGCAACGAAGAAACAGTAGCAGCTCTGCCTGAGAAATTATGAAGGCGTGCCGCCAAGACAAATGGAGAGACTTGCAAAAGAGATGAGGACAGACCTCAGGACCTTGATTAAACATTTGTAGTGAACATATCTATCAGGAATGTATACAAACTGACCGCTTAAGAGAAAGTTGATAGATAGCGCGCACCCTTCAAGTTAGACCCCTGCTTTGTCTCTGGACAGTATCCAGTTGAACCATATTACGCGGTCTTCAAGCAGGTGCTTCTCATATCTAAGCTGGGAAAACCAAAACAAGCGGATTTCCTTCAAGGTCTGTTGTTAATGGATCGTTTATCAAATCGTAGCAAACAGGGATTTTCATCTTCCATCCCGAATCCAAGATCCCAGATACCATAAGCGGAATGGAACATGCTCCAAATGTCATTGTTGACAAGACTAGGATTGAGGAGGCAAACATCACCAATTGTAGGGTTGAAGCAATACCGACTGAGAGAAGGAACAGGGAGATACCCCAGATCAAAGTTGTCCAGGTAAGAAGTCGTTGGCAAGCTTTGCGAACTCCCTTTAGGTAAACAACCGCCAAGACGGGACTGAAGTAGACTATACCAATCAAGAGACTGGCAACTATCCCTGCGACTGTAACTGCAGCCTCAGGCGCGAAGGCGAGGGGTGTGTATGAAATCTCTGATAGGCGGAGGATTCCGAGCAATGGCAGGAGCAATAGCTTAATGGGCTCCTCGACTGAAGGATTACTCACGATCCAAGAGGCGATCTGAGGACTGAACGAGTAGTACCAGAGATTGAAGACCTTCATGAACTCTCTCCCTGCAACAGTCGAGAGTACGTAACGATCCCTGAAATCTCTAAGAAACTGCACTTGCGGAGAGAACTCGGAGCCGTAGGTGGCTGTCGCTATTATACACTTACCATACGATTGTGCCCCGACTATGCGGAGCACAAAACTTGTTGTGTGGTTCTTGCCGCCTCCTGAACCGCTTACAGTCAAGGTGTAATCTCCAATATTGGCTGAGGGAATTGTCTTGATGACTAGATTTGTGAAGACGTATCCACCAGCAAGGGGAGCTACGGTTGCGTCTTTGAATGAGTAGGCAACTCCTGCTGGAATATTCTGTAGGGTGAGGGCCACGTCATCCTGAAAGTTGGCGATGGAAACTATCTGAACCATAACTGTACCGGAGTTGTTCCGAACTACCTGGAGTACAGTAGGAAATGATGGTGTGATGGGTGATATGTATATTGCAAAGTCGGGAGATGGGGCTACCCAGAATGGGTTGCTTGCTCCGGATTTTTCACTGCCAATTGTTGTTATGGTTACTCCTGCCTGAGCCTTGGCTACTGTGACGCTTCCAGTCCATACACCTGATGTGAATGTGCCTGTGGAGGCTGGTTTTACAGTTCCAGTTGAGTCGCTTAACGTATTCGTTCCAGCGTAGGCGGTGACAGTATTCCCATACTGGTCTCTGGCTATGATGGCTGTGGTGAAGGACGTGTTAACCGTCTGAGGACCACCGATGGGGTCAAATGCGAAGTGGTCGAGCGCAGCTGGGTTGATTGTCTCTTGCTGCGTCGCATCGATCAGGTCACCGTCTGGGTCCTCGGCGGCGGTGATTGTTGGCCTTCCAGCCGAGGCATCACTGTAATAGAAGCTGGCAGAGCTAGTCTTAGCGACAATAGTGACTGTGTTGATGTCTCTCCAGGGACTTGGAGATAGAGAGAACTTCCCAGCAGTGGATGTCGAGGTTAGAGTGATCTTGGTGTCTGAAGCGACCTTGACTGGGTTACCCAAGTTATCTTGAATTTGAACCGCCACGACAGCTGAGGCCACGCCGGCGGTCAATGTCTGAGGCGGAGTGGTGAAGACTATCTTGCGCAGGCCGCCTGCCGGCTTCACATAGAATGGGTCGCTTTCTCCAGACTTTCCGCTGCCCGCTGTCGTGATCGTCACCCATAATTCAGCCTTGGTTACTGTGACGTTTCCAGTCCATGAGCCGCTTGTGAAAGCGCCAGTTACAGTAGGACTGATCGTCCCAGTCGAGTCGCTTAGCGTATTCGTCCCAGAGTAGCCTGTAACAGTATTCTCGTAGGCGTCTTTGGCTGTTATGGTTATGCTGAAGATCGAGCCTGCGGCTTGGGGACTGCCAACAGTGTTGAACGTGAAGTGGTCCAGTGAAGCTGGATTGACCGTTAACGGTTTCCCGTCGCCTATTGAGCCATCAAAGACCGTTATCGTCCATGTTCCAGCCAACTCATCGTAGTAGTAGAAGTCTTTTGTGTTGCTTCCATCAGGGATTACTACAGAGGTGACTGGGCCTCCACCAGCAGTCTCAGCGAACTTCTTGTTTGTTCCTGTTGATGTTGAGGCTAGATGTATGGTGGTTGAGCCTGAGGTAACAGGGGTGCCAGACTGGTCTTGTCTCTGAACAGTATACTTACTCGTCCATGAACCTGCAGTCACAGAGGATGGATGAACGATGATCACATGCCTGTTGCTCTGGAATATGGCCGTTAAGGTGTGTGGGGCATTCATCTCCACAGCATAGGATGGGACTGAGCCTTTGTTTGAGCCGTCCAGGTCCCAGTGGTCGAACTGGAATCCGTTCCCCGGCGTCTCCGTCACCGTAACCGATGAGCCCATATCATGCCAGTAGGAGCCGGGGGCGGGATCTGTTGAGCCGCCTCCTGAAGGGCTTACTGAAATTGTTAGCTGGTACTCTGTCCCATATGTTCCTGTAACCGTCCCCGTTCCAGTCACAGAGAAACTTCCTGTCCTACCAGATTGCCCTAAACCAGATGTTGAAACCCAAGCGTAACGCTTAGTAGCTGTAGCTGAGACCGTTGATGAAAACTCATAATCTATCGTACTACCTGAATCATACCAGTCAGTGTACGGCAGATTACTCTTGGTCTTGGCGTTGCCATTCACTATAACTACTGTGCCACTCGAATCGTCACCAATATCATTACTTGTAAAGGTAACCTGATACTGTGTCTTCCAGTTGAAAGTTACTGTTTTTGGTCCATCCATTGTTATGGAGCCGCTTGTTCCTGAGCCTGACGCATCGCCAGAGTAGCCAGTGCATACGTATTGTGTTCCAGCACCACCGCTAACTGGAGATGTCACTGAGAATGATGCTGATGAGCCAGAATCATACCATCCTGCACCTGTAGGGGAGCCATAAGCAGAGTCAACAGTGAGGCAGTATTGTGTCTTGTAATTGGCGGTAAACGTGGTTACTGATGTCGGAGCGATTGTGTGCAGTTGGGCTCCAGTATCACTCCACGACTGAAAGACATACTGTGTCCCTGTCCCTCCACTAAGGGGTGATAGAGCCTCTATTGTATGTGATGAGCCGCTGTCCCACCAAGGCGTTGTATAGGGTGTCGTCTGCGCGATGTCATCAACCTTGACGAAGCCTGACGCTTCCACCGGAGATGAAGTTACAGTATGTTGATACTGTGTCTGCCAGCTGAATGTTATTGTTTTAACAGAATCCATGATTGTGGATCCGCTAGTGCCCGAGCCTGAAGCGTCACCGCTATACCCTGTGCAAACATATTGCGTTCCTGTCGGACCGCTGACAGGCGAAGTTACACTGAAGCTTGCCGTAGCACCTGAATCGTACCATCCGGCTCCTGACGGACTGCCGTATGCTGAATTTACTGTCAGATAATATTGAGTACTGTAGGTTCCAGTAATCGTGCCTCCACTGCTTACTGGGAAGGTATTAGTTTGAAGCATCTGAGACAATCCAGATGTCGAAGCCCACACATATTGTTTGGTAGAGCCAGCAGAGACAGGCGAGCTGAACGAGTATGTTAATGAGTATTCAGATGCAAGCCACTTCGAGTAGGGAAGCTGAGATTGAGTTTTAGCATCGCCATCAAGAGTCGCCACTGTTCCGCTTGTGTCCGCTCCAATGCCTGATGACGCAATCGCCACTTGGTACTGTATCCCGTATGTTCCAGTAATCGTTCCCCCAGCCGTCACTGAGAAAGTATTGGTTTGAAGAGTCTGACTCAACCCGCTAGTAGACGACCAAGTGTAACGCTTGTTAGAGTCTGATGTTGATACTGGCGAGCTGAAAGCGTAGGTCAGCGAGTAGGCATTGTTGAACCACGCTGAATACGGAAGTTGAGCCTGAGTCTTCGCCGCACCATCCAGCGTAGCCACCGTTCCTGTTGAGTCGGTGCTGATGCCTGATGATGTTACGGTGACTTGCCACTGAGTATTGTAGGTGCCAGTAATAGTTCCTGTACTGCCAAGTGTGAATGTGTTGCTTTGAAGAGTCTGGGACATCCCTGACGTTGATGTCCATGCGTATCGTTTATTTGAGTCACTAGTGGAGACGGGGGAGCTGAAACTGTATGAAAGTGAGCCTGCATCAAACCAAGCAGTATATGGCAATTGACTCTGAGTCTTCGCATTACTATTAACAGTAACAATAGTTCCACTCGAATCTGAACCAATCCCACTACTCGTAAACGTAACCTGATACTGGTGCTGGTAGCTGAAAGCGAGGGTCTGTGCTGAACTTATAGTTCCACTTGTCGTTTGGGATGTCCACCACTGTTCAGAAGATGTCGACCCTGTCAGTGGATTCGTTACAGACCATGAGGAGCCTGCATCAAACCAGTATCCGGTGGGAGTTGTGGTTAAGGTCTGCCCCAATGAGGAGCCGAAACTGTTTGCAGTAAATATGGGTGCAGAGTAACCTGAACCTCCACCACTAACAGCATAAGAAAGCGTTTGCAGATATTGATGGTAAAATCCAAAGACAATTGTGGTTGCTGAGGCTGTTCCGCTTAACGCTTGATTTGAATACCACCGCTCAGAAGATGTTGAGCCTGAGAGCGGATTTGGCGTAACGGACCAGGAGCTACCCACATCGACAGAGATAACTGTTGGCGTTGCTGTGAGCGTGTAAGTTTTTGAAACATAATTTTGTACGTAATTGAATGTGGGAGGAGCGGTTGGTGTACCAGGTGGTGTTCCAGCGATTGAATAGCTTACAGTCATAGTCACCTGCGGGAATTCGAGCCTTGTTTCGCTACCAACAGTCTCATATGTTCCATAGCCATCATAGTAAAAGGACATGCTCTGATCATAGCTTGAACCAGATCTAGATGTGAGGGTTAACCGAATCCTATCATTGGTGTTTACATTCCTCTCGGACCCGGATAGGCTGACCGTACGTAATGTGGGGGTTGTAGTGGAGATGCTTGTTCCCACAATGCCTGCGATCGGTCGGATGTCTGAGCCGTCTTGAGCCACGAGGTCGATTGAAGCATCCAACATTGATAGGCTGTCCCTTGTGCGAGCCCATATGTATAGATTCCATGTTCCGGCTGCTATGTTCCCTGCGGAAAGAGGAGGGTTCGTGTAGAAGTAGATTGAGCTGGCCCGAGTGATCGTGTATGAGTCTTCATCCTGAGTAGGAGGCCGATCTGAGCTCATAATTTGCGCTGGAGTACCTGCAGGAATAATACCTGATAGAACGGTTCTACGAAGATAGGGATCTCCAACACATACCGCCTCTCCTGCTTGAACCTTACCCACGAATGTGACACTGTACGAGATAACTACGAGTATAGATAGAAGGAGGAGCGGTAGGCAGTATCTGGCATATTGTTGTTTCTTTATTATAGAAAGGTGATTAGTGTTCTTGGATTGTGATCTGAGATTCTTGTGATGCCTATGGCGCCTGCCTATTGTGGTGGGTTTTCTCAGTTTCATTGGGTTTACTTTCCCAGACAAAACTCGCTCATTTTACTTGTTTCAAGTGTCCATACTCTCCATCACGGCATCTACTATGGGCACAATGTGGTGGGACATTTCAAATTTCTACAGCACCAAAAGGAGTATATAATAGTATCCGATTTGCCCACATCTTTGTATCAAAGATGTACATATGACCCGTGGCATGCACCCTACATGTGGAAGAGAACGTAATCCCTTGTTGCAGTCGAAAAGCGATGCAGCCTAATCAGAAGAAGAATTCTGCGATCCGTGAGTGCAACGATTACCAAATCGTATCTCGGACTCTTAGATCTCATCTTTAGGATGCTAAGACAAGTCTTTCAGACAAGTCACCATTGATCGCTTCCCAAGATCAACGAAAAGATATATGTTACACCTGTGCTACAAAGACTTACAGGCTGATTATAGAAATTCAGGATGTGAAGTCTTGCCCAAGACAATCAGTAGACTCACAACCCCTACGGTGCAGAAGAGGGTTCAGATTCGACTTCCCAGCACCATGATAGGTGAAGTAGACCGGATAGCCAGGGAGCATCCTGAACTGAACTATAACAGACAGCAGTTTGTCGAATCCGCTGTGAGAGAGAAGATTGAGTACATCAAGATACTGGAGGGCTCAAAATCCTCCAGAGCATTCATAAGGGTAGGAAACCATCTGAGACCTCTATGATCCATAGGTCTCAACTCTGCAGAAACTTGATCATTACTCTGCAAAACTCAAGCAGGTCTTCGGGCTTTCTCCTCCTCGGGCCGAAGCTTCGGGTACCAGAGCTCAAGGTCCTCGTAGCCATCCTCAGCCAGAATGGCGCCCCTCTTCCCTGCCAGACTCAACAACATTCACCGGATGTGAATCTTGGGACGAATATAAGTTAGAGTGAACCCTTAAGTCTTGTCGAAGATGAAGCCGACCAATCCCGCGTCAACTGATCTCGGAGAGAACTCAGTTTGAGAGCATGCAAGAGCTTGATGGTTCAGGGAACTGGTTCCCACAGCGGCAAGACCCTGCTTGCGGCAGCCCTCTGCAGGCTCTTCTCAAGGTCAGGCTACAGGGTGGCACCGTTCAAAGCTCAAAACATGTCCCTGAACTCTTCAGTGACCAAGGACGGAGCAGAGATCTCACGGGCTCAGGCCTTCCAGGCCTTTGCGGCGGGAGTTGAAGCCGCAGCGGACATGAATCCAATTCTCCTGAAGCCCAAGGACACCAAGACCTGCCAGGTGATCGTTCAGGGAAGACCGAGGGCTGACCTAGACTACAGACAATACACAGCCAATTTTGCGCTGACGAAGGGCCTTGAGGCTGTAAGAGACTCATACAGCCGCCTCGCCTCAAGCTTCGACGTAGTAGTAATTGAGGGTGCAGGATGTCCGGCCGAGGTGAATCTCAAACGTTACGACATCGCAAATATGCGAATAGCCGAGATGGCCCGTGCCCCAGTCATTTTGGTCGGGAATATTGATAGGGGCGGCGTCTTCGCCGGCCTAGTCGGAACGATCAGCCTCCTCAGCAAGAGGGAGAGAGCCAGAGTGAAGGGGCTCGTGATTAACAATCTACGCGGAGACTCCACACTGCTGAAGCCCGGAATCAAGATCGTCCAGAAAGCCACTGGAAAGAGGGTTCTTGGCGTGATACCCCACATCCCAAATCTTACTCTCCCACAGGAGGACTCTGTCTCCCTCCGAGACCACACTCCCTCAAACCTCGGCCGGTTCGAGATCGCCGTCGTGAGACTGCCCCGCATATCGAACTTCACAGACTTCGACCCCCTCTGCATGATCGAGGACTTCAAGTTGAGGTACGTCTCATTCCCGAGTGAGCTTGGGCTTCCAGACTTGATAATCCTCCCAGGAACCAAGAACACGATGAGCGACCTCAAATGGCTGATGACCGAAGGCTTGGGAGCAGAGATTCTGAAGCTCTCCAAGGCTGAGGTTCCAATCATCGGCATCTGCGGCGGATTCCAGATGCTTGGAAAGACCGTCGTTGATAGGAAGGGTATCGAAGATGGACTACAAACGGTTCAGGCCGGACTCAGCCTACTAGACATCACTACAGAATTTGAAGAGTACAGCAAGTTGACCAGGAGGGTCTCAGCCTTGGCGGTCGGAGGAGGCCCGATCCTCGGCCAGGCTGGCGGTTCGGTTGTTGAGGGCTACGAGATACATATGGGCAGAACGCTGCTCGGACCGGATGCAAGACCAGCCTTCAAGATCCTTGATGACAAAAGGGAAGAGGCCTTTGATGGAGCAGTAGACTCCTCAGGGCTGGTTTTCGGGACATACATCCATGGGCTCTTCGACAGACCACCCATGTCCGAGGCGCTGTTGAGATACCTCGCCCTCAAGAAAGGGCTAGAGCCCAGGACGCAAGACTTCAGGCCGGTGTCGCAGAGCTGGGCCTCGAGCATAAGCCTCGTCGCTGATGTTGTCAGCCGAAGTCTGGACATCCTAGAAATCTACAGGATTGTGGGCTTAGATCCTGAGAGCGTTCCGGAGACCCCTGACAGAGAGTCTCTATCAGAACCTTGCTAGGTAAGGCTAGTGTGAGTCTCCGTCTTTGCTGCTTGCGAGTCTTGAGACTATCTTGAGTGTGGTTTCCATACTTGAGGGGTCAGCTATACCTTTGCCTGCCTTGCCCAGTGCTGTGCCGTGAGCCGTTGTGCCGCATGGAACCGGCAGTCCCATGAAGAGTGTCGCGCCCCTCATCCCACCTATCAGTTTCCTCCCAATGTTTACCTGGTCGTGGTACATCCCGACGACTGAGTCAAACTCTCCCTTCTGGGCCCGGACAAATATTGTGTCCGCCGGGTAGGGTCCGTGCGCGTCTATTCCAAGTCTACGCGCCTCTTGAATTGCCGGACCGATTGCCTCAGTCTCCTCGTTGCCGAATAGGCCGCCTTCTCCTCCGTGGACGTTAAGGGCGGCCACGGCTATCCGAGGCTTCGTAAATCCATATCGCTTCATCGATTGGTCTATGGCTTCGATGTGGAATAGCACATTCTCTCTGGTTATCTTCTCGTGGATCTCCCGGAAAGGTATGTGGACGGTTACGGGTGTCGTCCATATACTGTCAGTAACGCCGACAAGAAATGGCTTCGGACTCCCTGTGATCCTAGAGAAGAATTCGAGCTCGTCCCTGAACGCGTAGCCACCTTCATTTAGGGCTTCCTTGTGAATGACTCCGGAAACGATTCCGTCAACTTTCCCATCGAGCGCGGCCTTCCAAGCGACCTCAAGATATTCGCCTGAAGCCTTGCCAAGAGACGGGACGACCTTCCCCCATTCAAACTCGTTGATAGGAGTATTCTGCAGATCTATTAAGTCGACGAGGCCGGGCTTGAACCTAGCTTCCTCAGGCTTCTCGATCTTGTTCCACTCTATCGTCACGCCGCATGTTTCAGCTATCTCCTGGAGGATTCTGCTGTCACCGACGACTATGGGTCTACACTCAAGACGCATCGTCGGTTTAGCCACTGTCTTGACGATGAGTTCCGGCCCAATACCGGCTGCGTAACCCATCGTTACGGCAACCCTTGGGAGAGCCTTCTCACTCAACCCTTCTCCATCCATTATTCTGCAGGAGACGAATTAGGAACTCGTCAAAGCGTTCCTTTAAGGTCTTGTATAGTTCCAGTGAATAACTGTCTCCAGATACTCCTCATGATCGATGTGCCTGACGGCTTCTCCGTCGACATCTATGATATAGATCGCGTGGATTCTACCGTTCCCAATATCTTCGGGAGATATTGGTGGACTGGTGTAGTATCTATCGCAGAGGTCTTTGGTCTGCTGAACCTCGCTGGCCTCCCTCTCCCTCGGAGGCTTCAAGAATAGTCTAGGTATCTGGAGAATATGGTATGGTGGTGCGCCCAAAGCAAACTTCTCTGCATAGTGACTGTAGCGCGCAATCTTGCTTGAGATTCTGGCCAAGCTGTAGGTTGCGGGGTCGAGTGCATGGTCGGGCGGGACAAACCCGGTCTCCACCTCAACGATTGTTGAGCCATCGCCTTTCCTGCCATAGAGGTCGCAAGTCAACTCGCGGCTGACGCTCTTCTCAAGCTCAACCTCATAACCATCCAAGACCATCTCCTTCGCACAGAGCAACTCCATAACCGAGTGGTTGATCTTCACGAGCTTGAGGTTATGGAGGTGTATCAGCCGATCCTTCAACTTCCGGATCTCTGAGGTTGCCTGAGCGTCCAGATTCGAGGTTATAGCCCTGAATATGAAATCAAGGTCTGCGTCAAACTTCTCCAATCGTTCGGCCTCTTTTGAGGGATTCTCCATAGAGTGAACACGAGGGTTCTGGTAACTTGACGGGTGGTCAAGCTGCCTCACAGCCATCGACTTTCAGGATTGCCTCAACTGAAGTTCCTGCACCATTGCTTCACTTGGCTGCGCGAATGGCGCGAACCTCACGCCTCTCGCCAAGATGTTCTTGGCCGCATTCACATCTCTATCTAAGGTATGCTCGTTTGGGCATTGGAGGGTCCGCTGCGCATTCGGGCGACTTCGGCACCCACATATCGCACAGGTCGAACTTGTCCCCCTGGCAGACACATAGATAACTGGGACTTCTTCCCACTGGGCTTTGTACTCGATCTGGCGTTGCAACTCGCGGAAACTCCAGCCGTTCATCATTCCACGGTACCATCTACTCTGCCAGTTGCCTCTATAGTAGAGCTTTCGGATATTGTTGACACTCTCCGCGACTGAAGTCGGGAGATTCATGCTTCCACCACGATCCTCCGTTGGGTGGGCATTCCGTTGTTGCGGTTCCACCCGCATCCATCCCATCGTAGAAGCATAGGCCAAGCCATTGGCCTGACAGCGTACTCGCCGCAGCGAGCAGCCATATTCAAGACGCCGACAGCGTCCCTATGTCCCTCCAAACCACAATCCAGACAGCGGAACCCGCGCAGAACACGCTCTGA
>Ga0315280_10007538_pt1 | contig 14559 bp, 10 predicted proteins | sample YL17G06_40_MG_FD_203697 | JGI IMG/M metagenome (GOLD analysis project Ga0315280, IMG submission 203697) | Sediment microbial communities from Yellowstone Lake, YNP, Wyoming, USA - YL17G06_40 | ecosystem: Environmental > Aquatic > Freshwater > Lake > Sediment | place: USA: Wyoming | collected...
AGAATTGGGAAGCTCTGCCGGTCCTGCCAATTCTGGCGGAGATTAGGAGTATTCTCGACATCTGGATTGTGAGGAGCCGATTCACCCAGAGGGCGCTGTATCCGCGAGCGGAAAATGGGTTCAGATAGCGCGGGATCGTCATTCTCCTCGGGCACCGGGGCGAGACGGAGGCGAGAACCAGTGGCACGCTTCACGAAGTCCAACCATCACGAGGTACTTACTCTACTCGCTCTTGTGGCGGGCTGCGCGTTCCCCGCCGGCCGGAACGAGCCGACCTCACTTGTGGCGGTGCCCAATTCGGCTCGCACTTCACCGGCCGGCGCCACCGAGTCTCGGCCAAATTTGCCGACGACCGCGAAGACTTTGCAGGTTGCCTACCAGGCCCCGGCGGAGAGCCCGCCCGCGCCGCCGAAACCCCCTGCTGGCGGCGCTCCACTCCCGGAAGGAGTCCCTCCCGACCCGATTCAGCCGGCCCCGCTGCCTGGGCAATCGGTCCCGAAAGCCGGCCACTCCAAACGGGAAACCTCCGAGCCTGAGTCTCCGCAGCCGGCTTACCGCTCGGACGATCCGTCCGATCCATTCAGCGGTCAGGCGGAATTGCCCGTCGAACAACTGGTGGCCGAGGTGCAAGCCCGCAATCCTTCGCTCCAGGCAGCCTCGGACGCATGGCGGGCCGCGACCGAGCGCTACCCGCAAGTAGTCTCGCTCGACGACCCGATGTTCACCTACATGATCAGCCCCGGCGGCGTCGGCATGGACAATGGCGGCGGCTGGATGGTGCAAGCCGGGCAGAAGATTCCGTGGGCGGGCAAGCGGGCTCTTCGCGGCAGCGCGGCCGCGGCTGAGGCCGACGTTATGCGTGGCGACATTGGCGATGCCCGGCTGAGGCTGGCAGAAGCGGCTAGGACGGCCTTCTACGACTATTACCTCGCCCGGCGGCAAATGCAAGTCAACGCCTCTACACGCAAGCTCTTGACGCAGTTTCGAGAGATCGCCTGGAACAAGTACCAAGTGAACCAAACGACGCAGCAGGACGTGCTCCAGGCCGACGTAGAACTAGCGAGCCTGGAGAGCCGCCGCACCGAACTCGCGCGCGACGAAGAAGTGGCGATTGCCCGCATCAACACCCTGTTGCACCGTGCTGCCGACCACCCTCTGCCGCCGCCGCCGGAGAAAGTCCCGCTTCCTGATTCGCTGCCGGCTGCCGAGGCATTACAGCAAGCCGCTGTGGAGTCGCGCCCCGATCTGTTTGCCGTGCAATCGCGCATTCGCGCCGAGCAGGCGAATCTCGCGTTGGCGTGCAAGGAATACTATCCCGACGTGAACCTGGTCGCCAAGTACGACGGCTTCATGCCCGAGAACATGCGCCCCGCAGTCGGGATGGACATCAACGTACCCATCCGTTACGCGCGGCGTTCGGCGGCGGTGCGTGAGGCGTCCGACAGGATTGCCCAACGGCGAGCCGAGTACCAAGACCGACTTGACCAGGTGCGGTACGAAGTCCAGGCAGGGCTGTCTCGCGCCTCCCAGAGTCAGCGCGTCGTCCACCTGTACGAGGAGAAGATTCTGCCAGCGACTCAGCGAAGCCTTGACTCGGCCCAGGTCAATTACACGAGCGGCAAGCTCGACTTCCTACGTCTGCTCGACGCCGAACGGCAACTCAACACGCAGCGCGAAATGTACTACCAGGCGATCGCCGAGCACCATCGGCGTTTGGCTGAACTGGAGCGGGCGGTGGGAGAGCCGGTGGGCACAGGGCCTTGACGCCTCCTGATCCTCAAGGCATGATGGGCTGGTCTCGTCAGATGTCCTGGCATTGAGGCGCCGGGGCGTTTCCGCGGAACTCGACGGGACAGGGCAGGATCATGGCGGCCCACGACGGCCGGCTGGTGCTCGAATCCTCGACAGACCGAGTGACGGTGTTCGCCCTTCGGATTCCCGTGGCGCAGACGGAGGAAGAGCCGACAAGGCTCCGCGAGAGCAATATGCCTGAAAAACCCGTGCAAAACGGTGTGGCAGGTGCCGGTGCTTGAGGAAGGAGGGCGGGACTCGTGGCTGGTCTGCGAAGCATCCGGTTTCGGCTCCTGGCGGCGGTCAACGCGGCGATGGCGCTGCTCCTGCTGGTTTTCCTCGTAGTTGACTATTACCGCGAGATCGCCGAGCGCGTGGCCCAGACGCACATCGCCTTGGAGGGCGAGGCCAAGACTTTGCTCCCGGCAGTCTTGCGTCTGCGTCCGCTGGGCACACCCGCGGTCCAGGAGTACGTGGACACGGTATGTGGCCAAATGCAGGACAGCACCTCGCCAGGACACCATATTGGCGCGCGCCTGGGCGATGTTGTGCTTCAGGCGACGGCGCACCACCGCGCATCTCCCGACATCTTCGCAGCCATGCAGGCCGCCGGGCAATCTGCCACACACCGGGCAATGGTCGGCCGTGAGGAATTGGTCGTCGGCAGCAGCGAATATGCCGACGTGGGTGTCTACGTATCCGAGTACCTGACCAACATTCAGCAGTCGGCCCGCGGACAGGTCCTCCTGCGGCTGGCGAGGATTATGCTGTTGGCGGTCGTGGCGACGGCCGTAGTCAACTTGGTCTTCCTGCGGATGGCAGCGAAGCCGCTGGAGAGACTGGTCGAGACGGTGCGACAGATTGCTCGGGGCCAACTCGGCGTTCAGGCTGGGCCATTCAAGACCGAGGAGTTGGGCTATTTGGCCGGCGAGATCAACTCCATGAGTTCTTCTCTGGCCGAGATCGACCGGCACCGACGGCACGAGATGGACAAGGCTCGTCGTATCCAGGAGCATCTTCTGCCACGCGAGATCAGTCTTCCGGGGTTGGCCGTTGCGCACCTCTACCAGCCTGCCACCGAAGTGGCAGGCGACTATTATGACGTGGTAGCTGTTTCGGACGGAAGTTGGCTTCTGTGCATCGCCGATGTGAGCGGACATGGCGTACCGGCGGCCATGAGCGCCGCCATGTTGAAGACGCTGTTGATGCACGCGGCCGATCGCCATGTCGCCCCCGCCCAGATTCTTCGGTTCATCAATGACCGATTCGCGGCCGTCTCTTTGGGTGGGGACTTTGCTTCCATGATGTTGGCACGCTGGGTGCCCGAGGCCGCGACGTTGGAATATGCCAGTGCGGGCCACGGGAACACCTGGTTCCTGCCAGCAGGCGGCGGAGCGCCGAGGGAACTGCCGTCCACCGGTTTGCCCCTGGGAATCCAAGAGAACTCCACTTGGGAGACGGGGTGCGTTCACGTCACCTCTGGGGATCGCCTGCTGTTGGTCACCGATGGCATTACAGAGACATTCAATCCAGCGGGGGAGGTTTTTGGATCAAACCGGCTGGCCGACGTGTTTCGGCAATGCGGAGGTATCGCTGTCACCGAACTCGTGAAGAAGATCGACGAGACTCTGAGTGCCCATCGGGCGGGCGGGGCACTCACGGACGACTGCACCGTGGTCGCCGTTGAATTTATGGCATGAGAAGCTGCCATAAAGGCGACGCCCCTGCCGTAGAATATGCCAGAGGTCCGAACCTCGCGCATCGGATCAACAATGGCACCCTAGCGCGTAATGTTTATTGACCGTGAGGAGGGAGATTCCACAATTCGTCGCAAGTCGATAGCACACAATACGTTCGGCCTCTGAAACACTCCTCGCCACCCTCGCCAAGTCCGTAGGCGCTACATTATTGTTGACTTCGTTAGGCAGAAACGGTAAAGTCAAGTTGGATTCTGTGTCGATCGGATGGACCATACCGGCAATACGAGGTCTGCGGCAGCCTTGGCGGCGCGAGATACCAAGCCGACGTAATGCGATTCTGCAATAGCATCACCGCGAAAGTCCTCGTGTGGCTGGCCGCCATATCGGTTCCCGCGCAAGCCCTGCCTGCGATGGCTTGCGATTGCGGGAGTCATTCCCCGCGGCGGGCGGAGGTGAAGCCTGGGAAATCTGGCCGCGCGGACGCTGCACCTGCCGCGAAATGTCCGCACTGCAGCGGCGGTTCGCGGCCCCGACATTCCTGCTGCGGCGGTACTGCCGCATCCTCGACACAGCACGGAAGCTGCTGTGGCGCAATGGGGTCATGCTGTGGCTGCTGCAAAGGCGGGCTGGGCTCGCACGGCAGTCCATGCCAGTGCTCAACCAACAAATCGACTCCCGCGCCCGATCCGTTGCCGAGTGATTCGCGGACGGACACCACAAAATCCTCGCTATCGACATCCTCGTTGGGTGGCATGGCGTCGGTCGCGATTCTCGCTCCGCCGGCAGCCCTCGCCCACGCCGATCAGCAACCGACATTCCTTGGCTCAAGCGCCCCCGAGCGATTGAGCATTCTCTGCCGACTCGTTATCTAATCGGCTCTCTCCACTTGGGCACTGCGCGCTGATCCGGCTCGCCACGTCCCGTCTCTCACAGTTCGCATCCGCACCCTGGCGGATTCGACCTTCGCTATTCAGCCATGCTTCGCGCTCACATTGCGTGGGTGGTGCAGCGTGAACCAGTGTTTCCCATTTCCAGGAACCCATGTGGATGAAGGAGAAAGTGCGATGTTCGTGAGGCTCTCGAAGACGGCAGGGAAAGCTGTGTTGGTGATGGCCGCCGTTGCCTGGGCCATCGGTTGGGGCAGCACACCGGCCTACGCCCAATGCGGCTGCTGTAACGGCACCACCAACCAGGTCTCGGCACCGGCCGGCCACCAACATGGAACTGCCCCTGATGACCACGCCGGCCACGACCATCCGACCAACCTTCGGTCGGTGCCCGATGGTGCCCGGCCTGCCCCACCGCATGGCGGTCAGTTGACGACCGCCGAGCCCATGACCTTCGAGGTTGTCTACCTGCCGCAGGAGATTCGCGTCTACCTCTACGGCCGCTTGCCACAACCGGAGACTGCTAAGGACGTGACGGGCGAAGCTTCCTTGCAGCTTCGTAACGACAGGCGCGCTACCCGCTTGGCGTTGCGTTATGTTGCATCGCCCGCTGGTGGGCAGGACTATCTCGCGGCGCCGGTGGACCTGAGCCGCGTCAAAGACGGTGACCTGACGGCCACGGTCAAATTGGCGAACCTGCCTCTCCAGAACCGCCCCGGGATCACCTTCGCGCAGGGCGTGGTCATGTCGAAGGCCAAAGCGCAAGTGGCGCTCGCCGCGCTCGACCAAAGCGACCAAGCCGGCATCGCACGTCAACGAGTGTGTCCCGTGACGGGGGCCGCGTTGGATAGCATGGGCGGTCCGATCAAGGTGCTGGTCGGCGGACAGCCGTTGTACCTCTGCTGCAAGGGTTGCCTCAGCAAGGTGCAAAACGCCCCAGAGGCGTACTTGAGGAAGGCAGGCCAAGTGAGTCAGCTTCAGTAACGTTCTCGTGGATACCTCTTTCTAACAAGGAGTTGGGTCATGTTGCGGCATTCTGCACGGATGCTGATTCTCGCCGTAGTTGTGTTGATGGCTAGCGTGATCGGCTGCGCGAGCGACGAGTCCAGCAGGTCAACGCGCAGCGATTCACCTTATGCCTCGGGCGTGGCCGATTCGGCGTCGCACGGATCGTGCCATTAGCCCCAGGAACCGCGGCGAGTTGCCGAAACCCCCAGGCCATGTGAACTGTGGCCGGGGGGATACGATGTCGTTCATCGAGCCTTTGACGCTCGGTCGAGTAACTTTAGAGGTGCTGTATGGCTGCTGAAGAGATTCTGTCCGCGGCTGCCAAGGCCGCCGCGATCGCGTCGGGCGTCGTCGCTGGCGAAGCTATTGTTGCCGCGGCTCCCGAGATTGCCGCGATCGCGGCGGGCGCCGCCGGACCCGTTCACGCTGAGACAAACGTCGCCCCGGACGAAAACGCTGTCGCAACCGTCGGCGCAATGCCGGTCACGGGCTGGCAGAAGCTCAGGCTCATCGGCCTGGTGATTCTGAAGCGGGTCCGTTTCATTGCCATCCTGGCAGGCGTCGGGATGTTCGTCGGCTACTGGGACACGGTAATGAACTACTGGGAGAAGTGGACCCAGCCACAAAACGTCGCTTCTCATGAGCTTGAGCCGGGACACGAGTTCTACTGCCCGATGGACCCGCAGGTCATCCGTTCGACCTACGAGCCCAACGGCGACGTGCCGAAGTGCCCCATCTGCGGAATGCCCCTGTCGCAGCGTAAGAAAGGGGAAGCGGCCAAGCTGCCAGAGGGCATCACCGGCCGGGTACAACTCTCGCCCGAGCGAATCCAACTCGCTGGCATCAAGACCGCAACCGTCGGCCATCGGCCGGTAGCCCGTGAGACCAAAACGGTCGGGTACATCGCGTTTGACGAGAGCCGGCTGTCGAGGATCGTCAGTCGCGTGGAGGGCTACGTCGAGAAGCTCTACGTGGACGAGACGTTCACCGTCGTCCACAAAGGAGACCCGTTGGCCGAGATATACAGCCCGGAGTTGTACAGCACGGCCAGAGAGCTTGTCCTGGCGACCCGGCGCGGGGGCGCGGCTGATCTTGCCACCGCCGCCCGGAACAGGTTGCTGCTCTTGGGCGTCAGCCAGCAGGAGATCGACGGCATCGTGGCCTCGGGACAGCCCCGGGCACCATCCGCAGGATGGTCGCGGCTGGTGATCCGGTCGCCGCAAGAAGGATACGTCGTGGAAAAGAAACTCGTGGTCGGTTGCAGCGTGGAAGCGAAGATGACGCTGTTCGAGGTAGCTGACCTCTCGACGGTGTGGGTGGAGGCCGACGTCTATGAGAAGGACATCCCTTTTCTTCGGGTTGGCCAAAAGGTAGAAGCGACGGTGGAGGCTTGCCCCCATCGCACCTTCACCGGGAAGCTCGCCCTCATCCATCCGCAACTGGAAGCCGCGACACGGACCAACCGCATTCGGCTCAAACTTGACAACCCCCGGCATGAACTCCGCCCCGGGATGTTTGCCACGGTGCGGATCAACACGCCGCTGGAGAGTATCGAGCCGTTCAAGAGCGTGGCAGCCGAGAATCGTTCCCTGCCTCTCCGGGAGAGGGCTAGAGTGAGGGCGGTGTCGCGTGAGAAACACGGCGATTCGGTCGATTCCCAACGGACTTACCCTCACCCTGACCCTCTCCCAGAGGGCGAGGGGACCGATCCAAACGCGCCGCCGCAGTACGAGTTCCTCTGTGTGCCGGAGCGGGCGGTTGTGGATACCGGGTCCAAGAAGGTGGTGTACGTCGAGCGGGAGCCTGGGATGTTTGAAGGCGTGCAAGTCGAGCTTGGGCCTCGCCAGGCCGGCTACTATCCAGTCATCAAGGGACTGATCGCTGGCGACAAGGTGGCAGCCGCGGGCGGCTTCTTGATCGACGCGGAAACGCGCCTCAACCCGGCTGCCGCCTCGACCTACTTCGGCGCTAGCGGCGGCCCACAGTCCACCGGGCGTCCCAATGCTCCATCAGCCCCCAGCCAGCGTCAGGGCGACCAAACGCCGGCCGATCAAGGGAAGCCGAATTCCGTTCGCCCGAAGCCGGAGCCACGGGTGGCGGTCGCCGCGCCCGAGCCAGAAGACCTCAAGAACATCGAGCAACTGCCCGAGGCCGACCGGAAACGGGCACTGGCGCAGCGGATTTGCCCTGTCACGGACGCCGCGCTGGGCTCGATGGGCGTGCCCGTCAAAATCACCCTGCGCGGCCAGACGGTCTTTTTGTGCTGCAAAGGGTGCCTGGGCAAGGCCAAGCGAAGTCCTGACGAAATGCTGAGAAAACTAGCGGACGCCGCGCTAGTGAGCAGGCGTTAACGATCCATCGAAGCAAGGAACTACTGTCCGCTACGGACGAGCGCTGAAACCCATGATCGAAAAAATCATTGAATTTTCCATTCGCAACCGGTTCGTGGTCATCCTGGCGGCACTCGGCATGGTGATCTGGGGCGTCCACGCCGTCATCAACACGCCGGTCGATGCGATTCCTGACCTGTCGGAGAACCAGGTGATCGTCTTCACCGACTGGATGGGCCGCAGTCCCAAGGAGATCGAGGACCAGATCACTTACCCGCTCTCCGTGAACTTGCAGGGTCTTGCGGGCGTAAAGGCCGTGCGATCATCGAGCGAGTTCAACTTCTCGATGATTAACATCATTTTCGAGGACAAGATAGACTTCTACTTCGCCCGGCAACGGGTGTTGGAGCGATTGACCTTGGCCAGCACCTTCCTGCCGCCGGGGGTCGTGCCCTATCTGGCCCCCGATGCCACGGCCCTGGGCCAGGTTTTCTGGTACACGGTCGAGGGCGAAGGGCAGGACTTGGGCCGTCTGCGTGCCATTCAAGATTGGTACGTGCGCTACCAACTCAACTCCGTCCCCGGCGTCGCGCAGGTGGCGTCGGCCGGAGGCTTCCCCATCGAATACCAGATCGACGTGGACCCCAACAATCTCCGCGCCTACAACGTGACCCTGGGCGAGTTATTCTCGGCCGTCGCCCAGTCCAACTCCGCGGTCGGCGGCAAGGTGATCCAGAAAGGAAACGCGGAATTCATCGTTCGCGGCGTGGGCTGGATCGAGACCACGGCCGACATCGAGAAGACCGTCGTGAAGGCTGACCCGAAGACGGGCACGCCGATCTACGTCTCCAATCTCGGCACGGTGAGTCTCGGGGCCGAGTTTCGCCGCAGCGTGCTGGAGAAGGACGGCAACGAAGCGGTCGGGGCGGTGGTGATGATGCGCCACGGCGAGAATCCGCTGGAGGTGACCAAGCGGATCAAAGCCAAGATTCAAGAGCTTCAGCCGGGCCTGCCGGAAGGGGTGCGGATCGTGCCTTTCTACGATCGCACCCGGCTCATCCACGGTGCCATCGAGACGGTCACGGAGACGCTCAGGGACGAGATGATAATCGCCTCGCTGGCGATCCTGCTGATCCTGATGCACTTCCGCAGCGCGCTGTTGATCTGCATGACCCTGCCTCTGGCGGTGCTGCTGTCGTTCATCCTCATGCGGCACTTCAACATTGCGTCGAACATCATGTCGCTCTCAGGGATCGCCATCTCCATCGGCATCCTGGTGGACCAGGCGATCGTGATGGTGGAAAACGCCACGCACCACTTGACGGCCCATTTCGGCCACCACAAGAAGATCACCGGCGACACCCGCGAGATCGTCATCCCGGCGTGCCGCATGGTGGGCCGGCCGATCTTCTTCTCGGTGATAATCATCCTCCTGTCGTTCATCCCCGTGTTTGCCTTGACCGGGCAAGAAGGCAAGACGTTCCATCCCTTGGCCTTCACCAAAAGCTTCGCCATGGTCGGCGTGGCCGTGCTTTCGATCACGCTGGTGCCGGCCCTGATCCCGACTTTCATCAAGGGCCGGCTGCGGAGCGAGGAGGATAGCTGGCTGGTGCGGAACATGATCGGCATCTATAAGCCCTGGCTCACCTGGCTCATGCCGCGATGGAACTTGGCGATGTGGGCATTTTCGGCGCTGTTGGTGCTCGGAGCCGGGATGTTCCCGATCAACGCCATCGTGCCCATCCCTTGGCACTGGTGTTTCCTGGCCGTAACCGGGTTCACAATGGCGATCACTGTGATCTTCACCAGGGGCGCGCGGTGGCAGTTATTGTCGTTTGTCACGCTCGCGGCCCTGTCCCTGACGGCGTACCACTTCCCCAAGATCGGCGTGGACTACATGCCCCCGCTGGACGAAGGGAGCATTCTCGACATGCCGGTGACGGTGCCGCGGGCATCGGTGACCCAGGCCACCGATGATCTCAAGGCCCGCGATGCGCTATTGCGGCGGTTCCCCGAGGTCGAGATGGTTGTAGGCAAGTCCGGCCGGGCAGATACGCCCACCGACCCCTCTCCGCTGGACATGGTGGAGAGCGTCATCACGCTGCGCCCGAAGGAGTATTGGCCCAAACGGAAGCTCCAGTACAAGGACGCCGAAAAGCAGACGGCCGTGGTGCTGGCGGCCCTTCAGCAGCGCGGTCTGATTGACCCGATCCCGGAGGAGTCAGAACGCCGCGCGCTAGTCGATCCGGCGACGATGAGTGCAGCGATGCGCTTGGACGAGACTATGCGCGAGATGGTGCTCCAGCGGTTCAGCGACTTCGAGGCGGACCTGGGGCCGAAGCTGCTGCGCGAGTTTATCGCCGAGCTGGTCGGCCGCTGGCAGGAGGCAGATCGACTGCTTGCGACGCTGTCCGAGGCCGACATGGACCGTCTGACTGCGGGGTTGCAGAAGCAGTTCGCGCCGATACTCTCTGCCGGCCCTGGGCAGGAAGACATAAACCGGCTCATCCAGCAAATCGCCGAGAAGCTCTCCGGCGAGAAGAAGGTGAAACTCAATCCCGAGCTGCTCACGGCCAAGTTCCACCCTTTGCACGCTGCCTACCTCGCCGTGGCCAACGTGCTCGGCTCGGACCAGCCGACGCTGTTCACGCAGATGTTTGAATTCATCGAGAAACAGCGAGACAAGCACTGGCGCGAGCAGGGCCGGCAACTCGACTATGACATCTTTCCGCGCGCCGCGGCGGCCTATGACCGCTATGCCATCGAGGAACTCCACAAGGTCGCCGACGAGAAGGGCCTCTGGGCGGAAGCCCCTCCCCCGTTCCCTCCGGGAGAGGCGACAGCGATTCTCCCCTCTCCCTCCGGGAGAGGGGCCGGGGGTGAGGGTGGGCCGCACGAAGCCGCATCCCCTCACCCTAACCCTCTCGCAAAGGGAGAGGGACAGCAACAACTCGTAGCGCTCCGCGCGGAACTGGACGCCGCCTGGTCGCCCCACTTGTTCCTCTGGAGGAAATCCAAAGACGATCTACTCAAGGAAGTGGACAGCGTGGTGCGGATGCCCGGATGGGCCAACATCTGGACCCAGCCCATCATCAACCGCATCGACATGCTGGCTACCGGTGTGCGGACCATGATCGGAGTGAAGGTCTTCGGCAACGACCTGGACAAGATCCAGGAGGTATCCGAACAGGTCGCCGACGTGCTCAAGCAGATTCCCGGCGCGGTGGACGTGTTCCCCGACCAAAGCCGAGGCAAGGGCTACCTGGAGATCAAGATCGACCGCGACCGGGCGGCGCGTTATGGCGTCAAGGTGAGTGACGTTCAGGACGTGATCGAAACGGCGCTGGGCGGCAAGGCGATCACGATGACGGTGGAAGGACGCGAGCGATTCCCGGTGCGGGTCCGCTACAACCGCGATTCGCGTGAGGACGAAGAGGAGGTGAAGAACCTGCTGGTCAGCGCGGCCACCTCGATGGGCCAGCAGAGCAGCGGTATGAACGGCGGCGGAATGGGCGGCGGCGCGGGCGGCGGTCGCGCGTTGCCGGCCGGCTCGCAATCCGGGCCGGTGCAAGTCCCGTTGGCGATGGTCGCCGACGTGAAGATCGTCGAAGGCCCTGCCATGATTAAAAGCGAAAATGGCATGTTGCGCAACTACGTGCAACTGAACGTCCGCGACCGTGACATTGTGGGATTCGTCGAAGAAGCACAGCGGATCGTGGCACAAAAGGTCAAGTTGCCCCAGGGGATGTACCTTGCCTGGAGCGGCCAGTTCGAGAACCAGGTCCGCGCCGGCAAAACGATGCTCGTGGTGTTCCCGGCGGTCATCCTGGTGATCTTCATTATCCTCTTTCTCACCTACAACGACCTGATCGACGCCCTGCTGATGATGAAGGCCGTGCCCGAGGCGATGGTCGGCGGAATCTTCCTCCTCTGGCTATTTGGTTATCACTTCAGTGTGGCCGTCCAGGTGGGATTCATCGCCTGCTTCGGCATGGCGACGGAGACGGGCATCATCATGCTCGTGTACCTCCGCGATGCGGTCCAGAGACGCGGCGGGCTGGAGAAGATTCGGTCGCTTGCGGAGCTCCGCGACGCCGTGATCGAAGGGGCCGTGCACCGGCTCCGCCCGAAACTGCTCACTGAAGGCGTGGCCATCATCGCCCTGGCCCCCATGCTCTGGGCTACGGGCGTGGGACACGAGGTTATTTCAGCAATGGCGGCCCCGGTGCTCGGCGGGCTGTTGATCGCCGACGAGGTCGTGGACATCTTTATCCCGGTGCGCTTCTACTGGGTCCGCCGCTACCGGTGGCTGAAGATGCACGGGATCGACGAGGCCACTGCGGGCTATGACAAAGCCGTTCGTCCCAGCGCCTCGCATGAGAAGGGTCGGGCCGCCGCGGGGCGGATGCCGGGGCCAGCAGGAGAACCTGCACGCACAGCGTCCGGCAACGGCGCTTCCGCACAGACCGCGGAGGCGTGAACAATCGAGAGTTTACCGCCGTCACACGCGACGGCACATTTTCAGTTCTTCAACCCAAGGAGACTTTACCATGTCCTGGAAACTCAGCACCCTTGCAATTGCCTTGGTCGGCATGTTCGCTTCGAGCCTGACGGCCGACGAACGAAGCGCCCCGTGGAAAGACGCCGGCCTCCAGAGCCACTCGCCCGCGACCAACCTTCGGGCGGTGCCCGCCTCGGGCGACACGAGCCCGGTCGCCGCGGCCAAGCAGACCGACAAGGAACTGATCGAGAAACAGAAGACCTGCCCCGTGACCGACCAAAAACTGGGGTCGATGGGCAAGCCCGTAAAGGTCGTCGTCAAGAAGCGCACTGTCTTCCTCTGCTGCGCCGGCTGCAAGAAGAAGCTCTTTGCCAATCCCGACAAGTATCTGAAGAAGCTCGACGAGAAGAAGTAGGCACGGCGGGCGGTGCACGGGCAATGTGCCCGTGCTATCGCTGCACCACACACACGGAGAATCACTATGAACGCAACAACTGTCGCTGGCGCGAAAGGAGGCGCGCTTTTGGGAGTAACCAACACGAAGTATGCCTTTCGGCAGCATCTCAGCCGGATCGGCTTCCTCATGGACCAGCCGCCCCAGCTTGTCATGCAGGAGTTGGTCCGGCACATGGGGCCGCAGCGGTACGCCCAGTATCAGCAGATCGGTGCCGCCGCCCATAAAGACGAAGACGGGCAGAACCGCATCTACGACTTCATGCAAGACCTGCGCGAGGCCAATCTCCTGCGGTGCTTGTCGCCGGACGTGACCCTTGACACCTCGTATTACCTTTACGAGAAGGCGCTGCCGCACCTGACGCCGGGCAAGCGGGTCGTCGAACTGGCCTGCTGGACCGGAGGTTTGTCGTCGTTCATCGCCGAGAACCATCCCGACTGCGCCGTGGTGGGCGTGGATCGGGCAAGGCGCATCGTCGAACTGAATCGCCTTCACTACAGCCTGCCGAACCTGGACTTCATGCTCTGGGACTACCGCCACGGCAAGCCGAATGACCTGGAGCCGGCCGATCTCCTCTTGTGCGGGCTGGGAACCAACAACGACTGCCCGCCAGGGTCGTACACCGGGCTCGATCCTCTTGCAGTCCGAGCCGCGAACGGCTACCGGCGGGAAAAGGAGGAAGCGAGCCGATACTTCAGAAACTGGCGGCAGGCGGCTAAGGAGGGTGCCATCCTGCTTACGGTGTTGCGAGTCGGTACGTTCCCTCGTTTCCTGGCGTTCATGGATGCCGCGCAGGAAGCCGGCTGGACGGCGTTGGTCGAACAGTTCGCATTCGCTCAATGTCCGAGCAATAAGGAGGCGATCCCGTCGCTCGCGTTTACTGCGCGGCCGTCAGAGCCGATCAGCGAGGAGACGGCCTTGTCACATTGGATGCGGGCCTGCGCCGGGAACCACCAACTGGTCCAGTTCGCCGGTCCTGCCGCCTTGGGCATATATCGGTCCCTGGGCGAAAAGCACATCCTCGCGCACAGAGATGCCTGCAATCCGCAAGGCTATGCGACCAGGGAAGAGCTGGGCATTTGCGGAGCGTTCGGCTACGTCTACGCGCAAGATACCCGTCCCGACTTCCGACTGTTCCTTATGTCGATCGCCCAGGCGGAGAGCGAGCGTCATTCGTTTGTCCAGACGACCGTTTCGCCCTCGTCCGGCGTCCATGTAGGCAACGGTGTCATCCTGGTGATGTAGAACAGTTTGCACGAAGCATCCCGCTTGGTGTTGCCGCTCAAGAGATGCCTTGTGGCGGCAGAGTCTCAACGCGCCGGCCCAATTGTCCATCTTGCGGATACCTCGCAGAGGGGATAAACTGGTGTCCGAGTGTTTCTGTCCCGGGCAACGCCAAGGCGAAGGGGGATCAGTTGGCTCCCGAACAAAAAGCCCGCCAGCAGATCGACCAGCAACTCACCGACTGTGGCTGGCTCGTCCAAAGGGCCAGCGAGATGAACATTTCGGCAGGCCGCTGGCGGTCGTTCGATTACGAGGAACTCATGAAGCGAGACAAGGTAAACCTCGACGTTTTCTGGCTGAAGGACAAGAGCCTGGAGGATTCCGAGGATCTGCCCGACCCGGACGTTCTGGCCCAGGAGATCGCCGACGATTTGCAGACGGCGTTGGAGGACTTCTCGTCGATTGCGGAGGGGTTGAAGGAATGACACTTCTGGCTGGTTTTGAAGCGGCTCACAGTGGCTGGTTTTGAAGCGCCCGGTGACACCTTTCGCGGCGTGACGCTCCCATCGGATAGGCGCGTTAGCGCCTTTGCGCGAAACCTCTTCTGACGAAAGAAACGCCATGGACTTTCTGCAACTGGCCGGCAAGCGGGTCTTGATCTTCG
>Ga0315280_10007539_pt1 | contig 14559 bp, 10 predicted proteins | sample YL17G06_40_MG_FD_203697 | JGI IMG/M metagenome (GOLD analysis project Ga0315280, IMG submission 203697) | Sediment microbial communities from Yellowstone Lake, YNP, Wyoming, USA - YL17G06_40 | ecosystem: Environmental > Aquatic > Freshwater > Lake > Sediment | place: USA: Wyoming | collected...
GTGTCGTGGACTGCTCGTGCCTGCCTTCGACATCACGCCGGAGATGCTCACTCACACGTTCGTCGTGGACCCGCGTACGTGTCACCCCGTTGAGCCACCGCTCTGGGAGCAGTACGACTGGGAGGCGCTGCCGATCGCTGAGGAAGAGCGGGTCTTCGACTACATCTCAACGGCCTGCCGCATCCTCTCGAACGTCGGCCTCGCGCCGGAGGGGGTCACTTCGCCCGGGGGCTTCGGCGGCCGCACGCTGGAGTTCTACGCCCGCGTGGCCGGTGAGGCTGTTCGGGCCGTCACCGGGAACCCCATCCCCTACTTCTTCAAGCGCGTCACCGCGGAGGGAACGGTGGAGACGCCCGTCTGGTTCAGCGATCGCGAGGCCGGGACAGCCGTCGGCGAGATCATCGCCTCGACCGGCGACTTCACTGGCTCCTGGACCGGGTATGGCGAGGCGGACGCGGACCAGTACATCGCGGCTGACCTGCAGGGAGGTCGCATTCCGTCGCTCATCGACGCCGGCGAGCCAGCAATCCTGTGCAGCCACTGGCAGGGCTTCTACGGGCTCCACAACGATGATCGCCGCGGCTTCCGCGTCCTGCAGGCAGTTGTGCAGCGACTGGAGGAGCGTGACCCACACCGTGAGCGCACCCAGTGGCGGAAGTGCAGCGAGATCACGGCCTATGCGTGCGCCAGGGAGATGGCCCGCGTCTGTCTCGAGGGCCAGACCATCTCCCTTGATCTGCCGGTGCTGGTTGCTGACCTCACGTTGCGTGTGGCGGGAGCGGCCATCCTGGGAGTTACCGTGGCAGGTCGCCCCCTGTGCCGCGTTGCCAAGCGCTCGCTCCTGACCAGCGGGACGTTCCTGGTGGAGGGCGGCACGACGTACATCGCGTTCACCCCGACCGCGCGGCGCACGACCCTGAAGCTGCAGATGAGGCCCCGGCGATGATGGGAGGGAGGCGCGAGCTGGCGCCACTCGACGCCCGTGACGCCTGCCCCCAACGCCTTGGTCACCCAGAGTAGGGGATGACGGCAATGCTGCCGAACGAGCTCGTCAAGCAACCGACACATGGGTGATCCGAACAGAGAGGTGGTGCATTGTGACCAAAGCGGCTGCGTTCCTGGTCCTCCTGACGAGCCTGGGGTCAGCGGTCTCGGGCGACAAGCCTGAACTGCCACCGGTCGTCGTCCTGCCTGTCACAGCCTCCGCCCTGGAGCGCCACGCCGCGCGGGAACTCGCCAGGTACATTGGGGCGATGTCGGGAGGGGACGCTGCGATCGAGACGGAGGACAGCCCTCGGGAGCCCGGCCGCACGGCCCTCTTCGTGGGCCGCACGAAGCTGGGAGCGGCGGCCATCCCTGCCGACCTCCCTCCTGACGGGTTCATCGTGAAGACGGTCCCCCAGGACGGGCGCACCGTTCTGCTGGTCGTCGGAGCGTCTGACACATCGACTCTCTATGCGGCGTATGACACGCTAGAGAGGCTGTGGGGTGTGGGCTTCATGTGGGACGGCGAGCATGTCCCCCATGTGACCGACTGGCGCTTGCCTGAGGTGAACATCCGGGAGGAGCCGCGCTTTCGGATTCGGCAGAACCTTCAGGGCTGCGCCTTCGGATACTCCACCCCCTACTGGGGGTGGGCGGAGTGGAAGGCCGAGATCGACTGGACTGTGAAGCACAAGTTCAACGCGGTCATGCTGCCGTGGCCGTCGCTCGAGTACGAGGTCTGGCGGCAGCTCGGGGTCGAGTTGTCGCCGCCTTCGGAGCACGACCGGGGGCGTCGGGACCTGATCCGGCGCGTGGCGAGCTACGCGCGGCGGCTGGGGGTCAGGTGCATCCTGCCGGGCTTCGGAGGCGGGGTGCCGCCGCAGTTCGTGGCGCAGCACCCCGAGGCGCGACTCGTGGACGTGAAGTGGGGCGAATCTGCCGCGGTTCCGCACCTGTTTCCGAGCGATCCCTGGTTCCGCCGGGTCGGCGAGGCGTTCGTGCGGGAGGAAGCCGCGGTCTACGGAACGGACCACCTCTACAACATCGACCCCTACGCGGAGACGCGGCCCGGCGCAAATGCGGAGGAGCAGGCGGCGATCAAGCCGGCGTTCGCCGAGAACGTGGTGGCCTATCTGAAGGCGGCAGACCCACAGGCCATCTGGTATGCGAGCGGGTGGGCGTTCCTGGACGAGGGGTTCTGGCCGAAGGAGGCGGTGTCGGCGTTCCTGTCGCGCATCCCGGCGGACAGCTTCTACGTGAACGATATCTGGGGCGAAGCGAATCCGGTCTACCAGCGCCTGAGCTACTTCGACCGCCACGACTGGGGCTTCTCAGTCCTGCACAGCTTCGGCGGCGATGACCACCTGCATGGAGACGTACACGCTCTGGTGGAGCGGGTGCAAGAGGTGGCGGCTGATCCACGGGCCGATCGCTGCGTCGCCTTCTACATCAACCCGGAGATCATCCACTACAACGTGCTCTACTTCGAGCTGGCAGCGCGCTTGGGCTGGGCGCCCCAAGATGTGGATGTCGGGCGCTTTCCCAACGAGTATGTCGGTCTCCGCTACGGCCGGGATGCCCCCTCATCGGCGCGAGAGGCGGTGAGAGCGCTGGCGGCGGGCGTGTACGGCCGGTCGCCCGGGCATGAGCCGGCATGGCAGCATCGGCCCGCGGCTGGGGCACTGCAGCCCGCCGACCTCTGGGTCCACGAGAACCTCGCGGATGACCTGCGTCGCGCCGCGGAGCTTCTGCTGCGCGACCGAGCCCGCATGCTCAGCAACCCACTCTACGGGCGTGACTGCGTGGATGTTGTCCGGCAGTACGCCGCTGAGGTGTTCAACCGTCTCCACGGCCGCGCGATCGCTGCGTTTGCTGCCGGCAACCGGGGTGATCTGCTCTCGTACACGCAGCAAGCGGAGCGTGTCATGGCTCTTGTGGAGGGGCTGTTGGCCACCCGGCCCGAGTACCGGGTGCAGACGATCCTGCAGACCGCCCTCACGGCCCCTGGCGCAACCCCGGCTCTGGAGCGCGGGATCAAGGATGACATGCTGACCTTCGCCAAGAGTCTCTCATGGCTGATCGACTACCAATCGAAGGACATGCAGGAGCTCCTCGCCGGCTACTACGGCCCTCGAGTGCGCGCCTTCTACCAGGAGCTTCGCTCCCGTGCCGAGCGTGGCGAGCGGACGCTGCCATCCACCGAGGACATGCTGCCCACCTACCGGGGCATCGAGACTGCCTGGCTCGACACGCCCCTCCGCGAGTGGGCGCGCAGCTCCCACGAACGAGCGGCCGAGGCCGCCGCTCGTGTGCTCGCGGAAGTGAGCACCGTTGCTGACCAGATCCCGCGGCGTGCCGCAGGGCAGGCCCGACCCGGCGACGCGGTGGGCTGGCAGGAGGACTTCACCGACGTCAGCAAATGGCGGGAGACGTACGCCGGGGGCCACTTCGCCGCGTCGAACGGTGTGGCGTCCCTGACCAGTGACACCAAGTGGTGTCTGGTTGGCACGGACATCGACCTGCCGGTGGCCGACTACCCGATCCTGAGCTTCCGGTACCGCAGCCAAGAGCCTGCCAAGCGCGGGGCATGGATCTGGATCACGTGGATCGACAGCGAGGGGCGGACGTCGCGCAACCTCGTCTGGAACCAGGGGCTGAGCGAGGAGTGGGAAGAGGTGAACCTTGACCTGGAGGCGCTCCTCGGCTTGCTCGGGCGGCCCATGCGGATCAGACAGATCGAGTTGAACAACCAGGAGCCGCCGCATCTCAGCGAGTGGGACTGGATCAAGCTCTCCTCGCGCGCGAAAGCACAACCGTAGGCTCTCGGGCGCCAGGGCGCCGCCGGTCCCGAGATGCCCGCGGAACCGGGGGACGTTCACGATAGGTAGTTGCCAAGGGGGAAAGCGGAGGTTTCTCGGTGGGGTGCCTTGGCGGTGGGTGTCGTCGTCATGCCTTGGGGCTGGGTGGGCTGAGGGTGTCGCCGCAGCAAGCGAATGGGTATGGTGTCCCCCTATTCCGTCCCTCGCTTCCGGCAGCGTGGCTCGCGAAGACCCTATAGGGTAGTACGGTGGATTGCTTCCGGTACCGGGAGTTGAGCCGCGCCGCAGGTGCTCCGGCGGCACGCGGAGCCTGACACCGGAGCACCGGACAGCCTCACGCCCTCTTCCTCACCGGCAGGAAGATCTGCACCGGCACGGTGCCTTCGTGGCAGCCGGGGCGGAACTGCTCGAAGGGCGCCTTCGAGGGGTCGTGCTCGTACCCCGAGGTCGGCAGCCACTCGCCGAAGATGGCTCCCCACGTGGCGCCGATGTCGCTCATCGTGCACTCGAAGACGGCGCACTCCGCCGCGGGCACCTCGCGGAGGATGAGGCCCTCGGGCACCGTGACGCTCGCGGGTACGGCCATGCCCCCGAAGACATCGGCCACGCCTTCCTCCTCGGTGGGGAAGTGGACTTCATAGGCGGCAGGCTCAGTGGCGAGCGGCTGCACCTCCGCCAGCCGCGCCGAGAACCTCGCCCAGAAGGCGCCGTAGTCCACCGCCATCGGGTTCGCGCGCTCCTGGATGCCGAGCACCCAGAAGGCATCCTTGCGCTCGAGGGTAGGTTCCAGCATCGGCGGTCTCCTCTCTCTGGCGGTCCGGGTGAGTTGACCCGGGATTCCCCATATGGGATCGGCTGCCCGGCTCCTTGACCGAGCAGCCAGCCATTCGCTCTCGTACTTCGCCAACCGGGCTCCAGAAACCTGCACATCTGGCGGTGGAACCTGAGATCGGCCGGTGTTGGCCCTCGTCATGAGGGTCTGTCGACCCTGTTTTCGCTGATACGCTGGACAGCAGGCGTGACGCCGCCTCCGTATCGGCAGGAATGACATGGTCGGTGACCTTGTGGCGGTTGACCTGGGCGATCATCATGTAGGTACTGGCGACAAGAGCCTGATGCGGCTGAGGATCTGCGCGAACAGGTCTCGCGTGATCGCGACCTCTGCCATCTGCAGAACCAGTCGCCGGGCGTGACGGGTCAACCGGGCCCCGATCTTCACCAACCTCTCGCGGAGACTCGTCAGGCTCCACCGGGCCATCTCCTTGGGCAGCACCAGCCTCCGGAGGAAGTTGCCCAGGTTGTAGGCCAGCACGAACAGAGCCAACCTCACCGCGTTGCGCTCGAAGGCATGACACGACAGGCGCATCCACTCGACGGCGTGCTTACCTTCCTTGATCCACTGCTCGCAGGTGCCTCGTCCGTTGTAGAAGCGAACGACGCCTTGGGCCGCGTCGGTGCGGTTGGTCACGATGAAACCGATCCTCGGGAACAACTCCCCGGCGTGCCACTCGATCTTGGACACCACCCGACGCGGGCGATCCCACGTGCCTGCTTGGTACAGCAAGTCGTGGTAGGTCACCACTGGGTCTCCAGGCTCCACGGTCTCGGGTCGCGTCAGATGGGGCTCGATCATCCGCTCCAGCACGGCATTGCCAGGGAGCCGGATGGCATACAGGAAAAGGTGCTCCTCCAGGTACTCGTAGAGCTCGGGGCGAGCAAACCCGGCGTCGCCCCGGAACTGCTTGCGCAGCCCGGACTCGGCGTACCGTTTCACAATCGGGTCCAGTAGCTCCCGCCAACCGTCCGCGCTGGAGACGTTGCCCTCTCGCAGCACCGCACCTTCGCAGTCACCGAACTGGTTGAAGCAGAACAGCGGGTGATAGCAGACGCTTCCGTAGTGGCCGTTGTACTTGGCTCCTTCCTGCTGGCCATGTACCGGGCTCTCCGAACTGTCCAGGTCCAGGATCAGACGCTGGGTCTTCGTGTGGGCCATCGCCGCCGAGACCCACGCGGCATTCAGCGCCGCCAACCCTTCCCGATTGCCCTTGGCCAAGAGTACCTCGGTCTCGAAACGTCCCACCGTATTCCGCGCTGCTGCCTTTCGATCACTCGCCCGTCTGCTCACCACCAAGCGCATCGTCGGGTCTCGGGCCAAGCGGGCGGCATCATTCGTGTCAGGGTATCCTGCCAGGCGGCTGTAGACCGACTGTCGGACCAGCGGCACGAGGTGGTGCTGGACATTGCGCCCCGATCGCTGCTCCGTCAGAAACTGACCTGCCATTTCCGTCAGTCCGAGCTTCTCATCCAACTCGCGGTGCGCCAGCAATCCGGCATCGGAGGTGATCTTGTTGCCCGCGAACTCCGGTCGCACCCGAGCGTCGAACTCCAGGCTCAACGGCTCCTGTTGGCCTTCACCCATTGGGTGCCTCCGGCGATCCTTGCTGCGATGACTACTGCTGTGCGGCTACGCCCCGTTTCTTGGCGTCCCCACCGGAAACCTCCCTGCTCATATGGGCAATGCGGGTATAGGGTGAGGACCTCGCGCCAAGCTCGCGATCACCTCACGGACCCTTGCGCCAGTAGCGGGCTGCTCTGCTAGCCTCGTAACCATCCCTGCCTACGACGGCAGCAGACCATGAGCCTATCCTGGAACCCCAACGTCCGTAGCCCTGGAGGGCTGCGCCACGGGTTCCAGGATGGGCTCCAAGCCAGAACGGCGATATGGCCCTGACAGGCCGCATCCTGCTCTGCGCAGTAGCCGGAGGCTCATAGCCTTGAGGTCGGAGGCTCGAATCCTCCCCGCGCTGCCAATGCCCCCGTAGACGGCCCCAGAGGCTCCTCTAGGGCCGTTCTCTCTCCCGGCCTCCTCCGGTCGGGCCGGCGAGACCCCGTTGGGTCCGCAAGGTTCGTGCCCCGGGTCCGCGCGGGTCGGACTGCGCCCGTCTGCGTTGGCGGCTCCAGCACTTCGACGACCTCCTCCGAGAGCTTCACGAAGACCCCGGAACGGCGCCTCGGTCGGCGCGAACCGAGGACCGCCACGCTCGGCTCGCGCAGGCTCGCGGCTCTCTGAGGCTACCGAAAGGCGCTGCGGCGGCTCAACGCTTCCTCAGGGATTGCGCAAGAAACCATGGCGGGCCGTTCGGGATGTGCGGTATACACCCCTCCAACGCGTAACCAGGCGGGAGCGGGCCCGCAGAGCACAGGCGTGAGACTCTGCTCCGACGAGCCCCAAACCTGGTGCAGGCCCGGCTCTGGTGGGGGAAGCGGTCGACCGATGGCAAGAGTGTTCGCACTCCTGGCGACAGCAATGGTCACAGCATCGGCGGCCTCTGCCCAAGGGAGCGCGAGCCACACGGTGACCGTCGTGGTCCTCGAACAGAACGACATCTATGTTACTGGCGGCGACATTACCCTCACCGTGATCCCCGCGTCTGACGGCAGCCCGACCTCTGTGAGCAACAGCGGCTGCGACCTCTACTGGATCACGAACAGCAACCGACCCAAGAAGATCACGGTCCAGACGAACCTGGCCTCCCCGCGCTATCGCCTGACGGTGGAGGGCCAGAATGTCGAGGAGCTGGCCGCGGACCCCAAGAGCGGCAAGGCAGGGACTCCGGCTGGCGTCGTCGTGCTCGCGGGCCTTACGCCACGCCTGTTCATCGACCAGATCAAGAGGGTCTTCGCTCGGTGCGACCTGTTCTACACGGCCACTGCGTCAACCGCCGACCTGCCGGGAAGCGAGACGCACACGGTCACTTACACCCTTCTCGACCGGTGACCGCGGCCGGCCCAGACGGCTGGGCCAGGCTGAGTGGGGCCGGACCGCCCGTCCCCACATAGCGGGGAACCGGATAACAGCCAGGCGGAACCGAGCCGCGAAGCCAGGCACCACCGCACGCAGACGCCAGTCGCGGCCGGGAGAGACAAGCGAAGCAGCAGCCGCGATCGGGATACACCTGGGACGGTCAAGGCCGGGAGACCCCAACAAGCCGGCCCTCGGATGAGGAGAAGACACACAGGATCGGCCACACAGGCAGTTCGCAGGTCCAGACAGCCTTCCCGCGACTCGCGAACGCCTTGAGCACCACGGGCAGAAGCCCGTCAAACGGAGGATCAGGAATCATGAAGAAGGCGCTCGTCGTTATCGGACTCTTGGCGTTCGCCGCCTCGGGCGTGTATGCCCAGGCGAGTGCCAACCACAACGTGACGGTCACAGTGCCCGAGATCTCCTGGATCACGGTCACAGGCGACATCACCCTAACGGTCGGCATCCCCTCGGGCAGCACCTCGGGAACGGCCACCGACGCGACTACCCAACTGAAGTGGGGCACGAACGGCTCCGGCTACAGGGTGGACATGTCCGACGTGCTGACAGCACCCGGCGCCACGGCAGGGCAGCAGTATGACCTGACGGTTGAGGTCAGTGGCGCGGTGACGGCGGATGTTGGGGCCAGCCCCGGAGCGCCGGGGGGCGTTCTGCAAGTCGACGGCGGAACCCATACACTCCTCACCGGCATCACCCGGAGCGCAGGGCACTGCAACCTGAAGTACACTGCCACGGCCACGATCGACGACCCGTCGGGGGCCGGCGAGGCCGAGACGCACCAGGTCACCTACACGATCACCAGCTAGCCCGTCTTGGGCTCCCACTGAGGCGGGGCGGGGCCTGGCGCAACGGCCCCGCCCCGCTTCAGAGCCGGAGGGGAGGTGTGAACGAGATGCAACGGGCCAGCCAACTCGCCGCAGGCCTGGCGTTGGTCCTGTTCGCCTCCCTCCTCCCCGTCTGGGCCGCGGACGTCATCGTCACGGGAGCTTTGGTTGAGGTGAACGACTCTGGCTGTACACCCGCGGCTCTGATCGACCGAGCCGGACGCGCTGTTGTGACGCGGAAGGACGAGGTGCTGGTGACGGTCTGCAACACCGGCGCCCCCAGGGCGGCCTGGCGGCTGGACATACGCCGCAATGACGTGGAGTGGCCCGTCGGCCTCCGACTCCGCGTTCGGCGCACCGGCGACGGCGCGGGCACGGGCCTGGTGGCCGGCGGGCGCGAGTACGTGGAGGTTGGCCCGACCTACCGCACGCTCTGCTCCGGCACTGGCGACCGCATGAACGTGCCCTTGCAGTTCAAGATCAGTGGCTTGCCGCTCGACCTCGATGCCGGCACACACGCAGCAAACATCGTCTACACTCTGGTCGAGATGGGAAGGTGACCAGCAGATGACCGCACTCAGAGCCATGGCCATCATCCTCTGTGCCGCTCTCCTCCCCGCCGCCTCCTCGTTCGCGGTCGACATCGCCGTCATCGGGGGGCTGACCCGGCAGGCTGAGGTGCAGCCGGGTGGCAAGGTCGAGGGGAAGATCGTCCTCAGCAACAGCGGAGCCAAGCCCCAGCAGGCCAAGGTCTACCAGACCGATTACATGCACTTTGCCGACGGCACCGCCAAGTACGACGCCCCAGGCGGCGTGGCCCGCTCGAACGCGGCCTGGATCACGTTCACTCCGCAACAGCTCGAAGTCCCCGCCGGCGGCTCAGCCTCGGTCTTCTACACCATCCAGGTGCCCGAGGTCCAGGACCTGCGCGGCACGTACTGGAGCATGCTGATGGTGGAGCCGTTGACCGAGGAGAGCCCTGAGCTGGTGCCGGCCGGTACCGACAAGCCGAGTGTGGGCATTCGGACGGTCATGCGCTACGGGATACAGATGCTGACCGAGGTCGGGAAGACGGGGTCGTGTGAGCTCAAGTTCCCGGCCAAGCGACTGGTCGCCCAAGACAACGATCGAGCTTTGCAGGTAGACGTGGAGAACGTGGGGGAGCGGCAAGTGGACCCGCTGGTGTGGGCGGAGCTCTACGGCGCTGACGGCATCTCGATCGGCCGCTTCGATGGCCAGCGCGCGCGGATCTACCCCGGGTGCTCCGCGAGATTCGAGATGAACCTCTCTCGAGTCCCGGCTGGTCCCTACACCGTGCTGATCGTGGCGGACAACGGCGACGACCATGTGTTCGGAACCCAAGCGAAACTCGAGATCAAGTAGCGCCCGGCCGGTCTGCGCCGTGTGCGTCGCAGTGTTCTGCGGGTTCGCCGCAGTTCCCGGCGCCGTCGGGCAGATGAAGGGGAACCAGGTCGAGGCGCGACTCCTGTCCGCGGCCCCGGTGAACGCCGTGCCTGGGGCCGTTGTGACTATCAGCTTCCGGGTCACGAACACGAGGGCCAGGGCCGAGGAGTACGTCGAGGCGCTGTCGCTCCCCCCGGGCTGGCAGTCCATCATGCCCTCCGGCACGTTCTCCTTGCAGCCCGGGGAGGCAGTGGCTCGGGTGGTCTCCTTCGTCGTGCCTAGGACGGCCGCGGCTGGGGATGTGGACCTGGGCTACGCCGTGGAGAGCCGTCGCGATCCGTCGATCCGCGACTCGGCCACGGTAGCCCTGACCGTGGCCGCCGTGGGCAAGCTGGCGCTCCTCGTCTGCCAGACGCCGCCGCGAGTGGTGGCGGGAACTGAGTACGAGGCCCTCCTTCAGGTGCTGAACCAGGGCAACTCGCCGCGGGACGTGCGGCTGTCGGCGATCAGCGGCGACGAGTTCCCGGTACGGCTGGACCCGGGTGACATACCGTTGGCTCCCGGTGGCGGCGCGACTGTCCGGGTGATCGTCACGACCAAGAAGACCGTCGCCCATCGCTTCACCCACGTGGTGCAAGTGACCGCGAAGCCAGTGTCCGGTGGGAAGCCCGAAGAGGAAGCCAGCGCGACCATCATGGTGGAGGTCACGCCGGAAAGCACAAAGCGCGTCGATCCCCATCACTACCTGCCCGTGAAGCTCACCACCACAGCCCACACCGGCAGTGGCGGTTCCGCAGCGCAGGTTGAGCTGAGCGGACACGGCACGCTGTCGGATCAGGGCGAGGCCGAGGTGGAGTTCCTCTTCCGCGGCCCGGACACCACCGGCACCGGCTACTTCGGGAGTCGGTCCGAGTACTGGCTGAACTACGCGGCCCGCGATCTCACGGTGTCCCTCGGGGACCAGGCCCGCACACTCTCACCCCTGACGGACTACGGCTCCTACGGACGGGGAGTCGGCTTCGCCGTGCGTCCGGCGGGGGCGGGGGGCATGGAGCTGGGAGCGTACGAGATGGCATCCCGATGGACCCAGCCTGCCGAGCAGTCCGTGGGCGCGTACGCCTCGGCGGCAGTAGGGGACCGCGCGAAGCTCAAGCTGAACCTGCTGCAGAGAACGGGCAGCGACCCGCGAGAGGCGGCCAAGCTGCGCGAAGGCGTGTGGAGCGTCGAGGCCGACGCCACCCCCTGCGACGCGCTGCACATCAGCGCAGAGTACGCGATGAGCAGGCTGCAGGGGTCAGCGGCCGCCGGCTCCGACGCCGCTTACCGCATTGACCTGGACGGGCAGGTAGGGCGCGGGACTCACTACGCTGCCAGCCAGATCCACGCCGGCCCGGCTTTCCGTGGGGGCTACCGGGATGTCGACCTCGTGAGCACCTCGGTGAGCGTGGCCTTGGGCCCCAAGACACTGACCCACGCCAGCTACCGGACGGCGCAGCAGAACCTGGCCCTGGACGCGACGCAGCTCTCGGCACCGGACGAGCAGCTGCTGAGCCTCGGGGTGCAGCATCGGGTCTCCGAGCGGTGGACCACGGGCCTTGACTACGAGGCGACGAGTTACCGCGACCGCCTGCCGACGGCCTCCTACGACCGCCAGGAGCAGTCGCTCAGACTCACGGCAGGCTGCGCCGCCAGGACGTACAGCGCGCAGGCGGCTCTGCGGCTCGGGCAGCAGCGGGACAGGCAGGCCGCCCAGACACACGCGGTGCAGGACGTCACGCTCTCCGGCTCGTACCGGCCCGCGGCAGGGAAGGTGTTTACGCTCTACGCTGCATTCGGGTCGGACCGTCTACCTGACGCCCGGCTGCTCGGCGGCGGCACCAACCTTGGCGCTTCAGCCCTGTGGGAGGTCGGCGATCGACTCGGCTTCAGGCTGAACTGCATCGCCTACGCCGGCCAGGGCCCGGCCCAGCAGGCATCCTTCAGCGTCACCTACGGTCGCCCGACCGAGCCCAACTGGGCCCTCGAGGTCTGGCAGGCGGGCCCGAGCGCAGGACAGAGAGGCGACCTCGAGTTGATGGTCTCCTATTCCCGGCCGCTCATGGTGCCGATCGGGCGCAAACGGCGTATCGGTGGCATCCAGGGCATCGTCCGGGATGTCGCCGAGCCGGGGAGCCCCGGCAAGCCCGGGGTGGTCGTGTCTGTGGGGGGCACGGCCGCAGCCACCGATCGGAGCGGCCGCTTCGCGCTGGCAGACCTGCCGCCCGGCAAGTACGGACTCTCCGTCGACGCCGACTCCATCGGACTGGACCGTGTGCCGAATGTCCGCCTGCCCATCGAGGTCGAGGTCGCCGCCGGGCGCGTGTCCGAGGTGGAGATCCCGATCACCTTGGCGGCCCGCCTGGCCGGGCGGGTGGCCGTCGTCACCGAGGGCGCGCCGAAGCTACCCGCCGATTCAGAGGACGCCTACGTGACGGGCGGTCCGGAAGAGGGGGGGAATGCGACGGCAGGCGCGGGCCTGGCCGGCGTCGTCATCGAACTGGCCAGCGGGGAGGAGGTTCAGCGTCGTGTGACCGACTCCGGCGGGCGCTTTGCGTTCGAGCGGCTGCGGCCGGGGCGATGGCACCTCAAGGTGTATGAGTCCGGCCTCCCGCCCTTCCACGCCCTGGAGAACCCGGAGGCCGACCTCGAGTTGTCCCCCGGGCAGAAGCAGGAGATCGCGATCAACGTCAGACCCGTCCAGCGCCGCATCCGCATGACCGATGATGGCGACTCCGGGGTCATCAGGACGGAGTCCGCTGCGACAGGCTCTCGGTCTGAGAGCGCCTCACTGCCGGCGTCGCCGAGCGCGAGAGCCGGTGCCTGACTGTCCTGGACTGGCGGGCCTGTCAGCTGCCGTCGGTGATGGTGTACGTCACAAGGTGGACCTCGCGCCCCGGGGGCACCGCTTCCAGAACCCATGCGGCGTACTTCAGAACGCAACTGCCCGCTCCGCGAGGGATCGCGGTGAGGAGATCCTTGCTCTCAGCGTCAAGCCGCACCTCGCCGACCCGGCTGCCTTTGGTGGGATCGACTGCCGTCACCGAAAGGGTGTACTGCGGCGAGGCGAGGTCGCTCGCCACCGTGATCTTCTGGTTCGGTACGTTGGTGAGCCAGGTCAGGGCGCAGGTTGAGTCGTCCGCCGCGCGGTACGGTCCGCTCGACCCGGGGTCCACAGGGATAGTGAGCGTCACATCCCCTCCGGTAAGGGACAGAGTGCTCAAGCGCTCGACAGTGACAGTGACCTGCTGGGCGGCGCTCCCGTCCGCGTGTGCCGCGCCGGCACCCAGGAGGACCAGTGCTGCGCCCAGAACGCACGCGGCGTACCGGCCTCGAGCCGGCAGGTCCAGACGCCGACCTACTCCGCTCCGCCGGTGCATGGCCGCCTGGCTCCTCGTTCGCGAGATCATCACTGATGCCTCTCTCCGGCCGCCCCCAGCGGCCCGCGACTGGACCTCGTCCTCGCACAAGTGCATGTCCTCCTAGAGACCACATACCCCTGGCAGAGGCAGGCCTGCCACTCAATCGGGCTCTGAAGACCTCAATCCTGGTCAGCAGCGGCTCAAGAGCTGCCCCGCGGCGAGTGGCATGGGCGAGGGCCGGTGGGCCCTGGGGGCCGCAGCCGGCCGCCCTAGCTGGCTGAAGTCGAAGGGATCTCGAGCCAGTACCCACGGCCTCGGGCGGTCCGAATCGCGTCTGGCGGGCAGCCGACGGTGGTCAATTTGCGGCGCAGGCTGGAGATGAACACCTCGATGAGATGGGCGTCGCGCTCGTCCTCCCACAGCGCCTCCAGCAGCCGCTGCTTCGACACGACCCGGCCGGCATGCCGAGCCAGATAGGCCAGCACGCGGGCTTCGGTCCCGGAGAGTCCGATGTCCTGTCCGCTGTACGTTGCCAGACCCTTGCTCTCGTCGACGGTCAGAGGACCGAGTTCGACGGCCCCGGAGTCCGACTCCTCCTGGCCTCCTCGTCTCCGGGCCGCCGCCACACGCGCCACCAGCTCGTCGATGTCAAACGGCTTCCGCACATAGTCCGTGGCGCCGAGGTTCAGTGCCCGGACTGCCGTCTCCGGAGCGCTGTCAGCGGTTAGCATGACGATGGACGCGTCGGTGAGCTCCCGCGCGCGTTTGCAGAGGCTGACGCCGTCGATGTCGGGCAGCCTAATGTCCAGTATGATCACGTCAGGCCGGAACTTCGCGATAAGCCGGAGCCCCTCGGAGCCTGTCGCGGCCACCCTGACATCGTAGCCCTCTCCCCGGAAGAGCCGCGTCAGGACCTCACGCAGGTCGGACTCGTCATCGACGACGACCAGTCGAGGTCGCATTGCCGAATCGCTCCCTGTCGCTTGGTCTCCAGAACACCTTCGCTGCCCCCCCGGCTTCCTCCTCCACGGCGAGGTTGTGTTGCGTAAGATGCTAACCTTGCGTGAGGAGGGAACCAGAGGCCAGCTCCCCAATAGACGTTGGGTTACCCTCACGAGTCGCGACGCACACGGCGTCGGACGGAAGGAGAGAACCATGCCAAGATGGTTCGGGCCTGCGCTCTCGGCGGCGATCGTGTTCGCCGCGGCAGTCGGTGCCGTGGCACAGGCGCTGCCGGCCCCTGACAAGCCCCCCCTGTCTGCGAACGAGGCAGAGGGGAAGATCCTGTCCGTGCTCGACGACAT
>Ga0315280_10007540_pt1 | contig 14559 bp, 12 predicted proteins | sample YL17G06_40_MG_FD_203697 | JGI IMG/M metagenome (GOLD analysis project Ga0315280, IMG submission 203697) | Sediment microbial communities from Yellowstone Lake, YNP, Wyoming, USA - YL17G06_40 | ecosystem: Environmental > Aquatic > Freshwater > Lake > Sediment | place: USA: Wyoming | collected...
CATCGCCAGGTCTATGTTATCAAAGGCGTCTTGCTCTGCCATTATTGCCTTACCTCCGTATAGCTCCTCAGCCGGCGTGCCGATAACAAGGACGCTGCCCCCGAATCGGTCGATAGCTAGTTTACAGGCTACTGCGGCACCAACGGCGCAGCCAGCTATTAGATTATGACCACAGGCATGGCCAAGCTTGGGTAGGGCATCATACTCAGCCAGAATGGCAATAGCTGGTTTCTCTTGTCCGTAGCTCCCTCGGAAAGCCGTGGGTAGCTCACAGACGCCCCGCTCTATAGAGAAGCCATTTTCCTCCAGGTATTGGCTCAGCCAGGCTACTGCTTTAACCTCTTGAAAACCTAGCTCGGGGCTGGAGTGAATTTTTAGGCTTAACTGGCGAAGTTGGTGGCGGCAAGTTTCTATTTCTGCTATGACTGAAGCCTTTAATTCTTCTATCTCGGAACGGCTCACCATTTTGATGACTGCCTGCTATATTTACTGCCAATTATAGCTCAGTGCTCATGGAATTTCTAGGCGGGTCTAGGTAATGAGCTAGTTCAGATAGATTAGTGACACAGATTATCATGCTTCGTTTCTCCGTGACATTGACCCCATCCCCTTGGCCCCTTTCCCCTAGAGGGGAAGAGGGAAGTAGTTTTAAGAGGGGGCTTCGCCCCCTCTTTTTTATTCCTCCCCCTCGCCTTCCAGGAGAGGGGGACTAAGCGGGTGAGGTGCAGAAAGTTGAGGTGTCACTAAGGTATTGAACGAGTACAAGGTATTGCATCTCAGACCCAATTATGGTATACTCATTTTAGGTAAAGGCTGATTGATAAGTGGGTTTTATTCCCACTTTTTTAATTGTGAGGGGAAGTAATAGGGTCGGAGGTCTTCGGCTTAGATGAAGAGCGAATTTATGCTAGCCATAACTCAGCTCTCAGCGGAGAAGAACCTGCCTAAGGAGGTGGTTATTGCTGCGGTAGAGAATGCGCTGGTCTCAGCTTATAGGAAGGACAATTTTGCCCCCAATCAAGATATTTCGGTCAAGATTGATCCCACTACCGGCGCGGTTAAGGTGTGGGCGGAGAAAACTGTAGTCGAGCAACCTACAGACACGCGCCATGAAATATCACTAAGCGAAGCGACCCGGATTAAGCCAGATGCCCAGATTGGTGACGCTATTAAGGTAGAAGCCACGCCGCGTAATGCTGGACGAATTGCTGCTCAAACGGCAAAGCAGGTTATTCTCCAGCGCCTTCATGAGGCGGAGCATAGCGCCATATTTGAAGAATATTCTGACAAGGAAGGTGATATTGTCACCGGGCTGGTGCAGCGCATTGAGCCCAGGCAGGTCTTCATCGATCTGGGTAGAGCCGAGGCAGTACTCCCCGCTGTTGAGCAGGTGCGTAATGAGAGGTATCGTGTCGGTCAACGGCTTAAGGTTTATCTTCTTGAGGTGGTTCGGACCAATAGGGGCTCTCAGATAACGGTGTCACGCTCGCACCCAGATTTACTCCGCCGACTTTTTGAGCTAGAGGTTCCCGAGGTGCTTAATGGGATAGTGGAGGTGAAAGCCATCGCCCGTGAGGCTGGTTATCGGAGTAAGATAGCAGTGGCAGCACGCCAGGACGGCATTGACCCGGTTGGTTGCTGTGTCGGACTTCGTGGTATCAGGATACAAAATATTATGAAAGAATTGAATGGTGAAAAGCTGGATGTCGTCGCCTGGAGTCCTGATACCTCAGTCTTCATTGCTAATGCCCTCAGCCCGGCACAGGTATTAAGTGTGGAGTTGAATAAGGACGATGGGATAGCTACTGTGGTTGTCCCTGATAAGCAGCTCTCGTTAGCCATCGGTAAGGAGGGGCAGAATGCCAGGCTGGCGGCTAAGCTCACCGGGTGGCGGATTGACATTAAGAGTGCCTCAGCCGCCGAGGCAGAAAGACTGGTAAAAGCCGAATCTTTACCCAAGGTAGAGGCGGAGACTATAGCTGGCGAGGCGCTGGCTGCTGAATTGCCAGCTATTGAGGAGTCGGCCTTGGCCCCGGCAGAAGTAGCGGCTGAGCCTCTTCACCCTGGTGATACCACCCTTGTTCCTCCTGAGACCTTTTTGGAACCGCAAGCCCCACTAGAAAAACCTCAGATTCGGTTTGCTGAGGATGTTTTGGTGTTTGGCCCGACCAAGCCTGTGGCTAAAGTGAAGAAGAAAAAGAAGGCCACTGGTGACCGCGGAGCTGATGACGGCGTCAGGCTGGGGAAACGGCGCCAAAAGCCAGAATTATTTGGTGAGGAAGAGGAGTATTAATCCTATTTTGGTCAGGTATGCACCCCAGCGGACTTGCGTCGCATGTGGTGGGGTAAGACCTAAGCGGGAGTTAATCCGTTTGGTTCGAACTTCCGGTGGCGGTGTCGAGGTTGACCCTGATGGGAAGAGGTCGGGGCGTGGTGCTTATTTATGTCCAGCTCCAGAGTGCTGGGAGATTGGGCTGAAGAAGGGTCGACTGGAGTATGCCTTACGCACCACTCTTACCCAGGACAATCGGGAGCAGCTTATTAGATACGGGAAGGAACTGGGATAGGGAGACATTTAGTGGCAGAGGTGAGTAAATCAGGTGAAACCAGGGCAAACCCGGTTGAGATTCCTCACTCTATAGCGGTGAGGCAACTGGCTGACCTTTTGCAGGTCAGTGCCGTAGACATTATCAAGCAACTGATGAGAAACGGCATTTTTGCCAATATTAACCAGGTCATTGACTATGAGGTAGCCGCGGCTGCAGCTGCTACCTTTGGTTATGAAGCCCAGCCGAAGCCTTTAGCCACTATTGCCGGGAGTAAGAGGTATCGGCCTCAGGAGGAGGAGCTCAGTGGTCTGCGACCACGCCCCGCGGTGATTACTATCATGGGGCATGTCGATCACGGTAAGACCAGACTTTTGGATGCTATCCGGCAAACCAATGTCATGGCTACTGAAGCTGGGGGTATTACCCAGCATATTGGTGCCTATCAGGTAGAGATCAATGGGCAAAAGATTACCTTCTTGGATACCCCGGGTCATGAAGCCTTTACTGCCATGCGAGCTCGTGGCGCCCAGGTAACCGATATCACCGTTTTGGTTGTGGCTGCTGATGACGGGGTAATGCCACAAACTTTGGAAGCTATTGACCATGCCCGGGCTGCCGGCGTGCCAATCGTGGTGGCGATTAATAAGATTGACAAGCCTGAGGCTAACCCTGAGCTGGTTAAGCAACAGCTAGCTGATGCTGGCTTGGTTATTGAGAAGTGGGGGGGCGATGTGATCTGTGTTCCCATCTCAGCTAAGAAGAAGATAGGCATCTCTGAGCTACTGGAAAATCTTCTGCTGGTAGCTGAGATGGAGGACCTTAGGGCAGACCCATCCCGATCGGCAGTAGGTGTGGTTATTGAGGCTAAGCTGGACAAGAGCAAAGGACCATTGGCCACGGTGCTTATTCAAAACGGAACCTTGAAGCTCGGTGATACCGTGGTTGTTGGCACTACCTGGGGTAGGGTAAGGGCTATGTTTACTGACGTGGGTAAGCGAGTGAGGAAGGCTGAGCCAGCTATGCCGGTTGAAGTCCTTGGTCTAGACACTGTGCCTCCAGTGGGTGACACCCTAACTGCAGTGGCTGGCGAACACCAGGCCCGGGCTTTAATCCAGAAGCACCAGCAGGAGGGGCAGCCTAAAGCAGTGAGCCTTGATAATCTCTTTGACCAGATAAGTGCTGGCCAGGTAAAGGAGCTCAATGTTATTCTCAAGGCCGATGTTCAAGGCAGTATTGAGCCGATAAGGAGTTCTCTGGAACGGCTGGCAACGGAGCAAGTTCAGGTGAGACTTATCCACAGTGGCAGTGGCAATATTACCGAGAGTGATGTTATGTTAGCTATCGCTTCTAAGGGGCTAATTATTGGTTTTGGCACCAGCGTTGACGCCGGGGCACGGCGCCTGGCTGAGGTGGAAGGTGTTGACATCCGTTTATATGACGTGATTTACCACCTGGTGGATGATGTGGAAAAGGCACTCAAAGGTATGTTAGAGCCCCATCATGTTGAGGTTATTGAGGGCAGGACTGAGGTAAAAGCTAGCTTTGCCAGGGGCAAGAAGGGAAAGGTAGCTGGTGTCTATGTTACCGAGGGCAAGGTGAATCGGGGTGCCTCAGTCAGGGTGCGGCGTGGGGAGCAGATAGTATGTGAATCCAAGGTTAACAGCCTGAGGCGTTTTAAGGATGATGTTAATGAGGTGACCTCTGGCTATGAATGCGGGGTAGGTATCGAAGATTTTAGCGACTTTCAACCTGGCGATATACTGGAACTTTTCAAAAGAGAGAAGGCTGGCTAAGGGGCACCAATTATGGCACATCGCATTGAGCGGTTGAATAATCTTATTCGCCACGAAATTAGCGAATTGCTTCAGCGCCAAGTCAAAGACCCACGACTTGGCAATTTTGTTACCGTGACTGATGTTTCCCTCTCCCCTGACCTGCGGTATGCCAAAGTATTCGTCAGTTGTATGGGTGGTGAGGAGGAAAAGCAGGTGACGCTAACTGGATTGAGCGCTGCTTCCGGTTTCTTTCGTAGCCAGCTGGCTAAACGTCTGAGACTGCGCCGTGTCCCTGAGCTAAGCTTTCAGTGGGATGATTCTATTGAGCGGGGGGCTCACCTGTTGCAGTTGATTGACAAGGTTAGCGCCGATAGCTCTCCACAACAGGATAGTGACTAGCTGTGGATGGCATCCTAAATATTAATAAGCCCTGCGGTAAGACTTCCTTTAGTATTGTCTCTTTGGTGAGGCGGCTGAGTGGAGAGAGGCGCGTTGGTCATGCCGGTACCCTCGACCCGGTAGCTACCGGTGTTTTACCTGTTTGCCTGGGTCAAGGGACGCGTGTGGTTCAATTTTTATTAGACGCTACCAAGGCTTATCGGGCTGAGATTGAATTTGGTGTAGCTACCGACACCTATGATGCCACCGGTAGTATTATCACTAGGGGAGACCCGTCGGGGATTAGCCGAGAACAATTGCTGTCAGCCCTTAATTCCTTTTGTGGTTTAATATCCCAGACTCCGCCAATGTATAGTGCCGTGAAGCATGGTGGTAAGCCACTTTATCAGTTGGCCCGCTCCGGTATCCAGGTGGAGAGGAAAAGCCGGCTGACTTGGATTTATCATCTGGAACTTATAGACTGGCAGCCGCCGGTAGCTACTATAGAGGTGGAATGTGGTAAGGGCACCTATATCCGCTCATTAGCTCATGATTTAGGGCAACTTCTGGGTTGTGGGGCTAATTTAAAGAGCTTGACCCGTTTGAGGTGCGGCTGCTTTGATATTGAGGACGCAGTTTCCCTACCGCAGCTTGAGGATGCCTTCCGCTACGGCTACTGGCAACGCTTTATCTATCCTATAGATGTTGTCCTTTTACATTGGGCGGCTATGGTGGTTGGTGATGCCACTGAACAAGATATCAGGCACGGGCGCCCTTTGGTCTTTGACCGGTCTTCTTATGGCAACCACTGCCGTGTCTATACCCGTGATGGTCACTTCTTGGCGGTGCTGGAGTTTGATTCGGAAAAGAGGCAGTGGCAGCCGGAGAAGGTTTTTTCGCCACTGATAAATAGCTAAATTCTTTTGGCAGGTAAGTATTTAACGGAGATTGTTTATTAACCTCACCCCCTTAATCCCCCTTCCCTTATTAAGGGAAGGGGGATTAAGGGGGATAGGTTGCTAAACGACCTCTTTAACGGGGTCTTGACAGCTTGCGTATAATAAGGGTATAGTTCAACCGACACTAAGAAGGAGGTGGCTTCAATTGCAAGCTTATTGTTTTAAGTGCCGAAGGAAGGTAGATATAAGGAATCCCCAGAAGGTTACCCTGAAGAATGGCAGGCCAGCCACGCGAGGGGTCTGCTATGCATGTGGAACCAAAGTATTTAGAATTGGTCGAAGCTAATCGCTTACTGGTCGGACGATAGGTAGGTTTTTGACTGATTGCCGAAGCCAGACGGTGGTAAGCTGATTTTTATGTAAGTACCAGCGTCTGGTGGTGATTTAGTTTTTACTTGTGTCAGGGAGCTGTTTGCTTATTGACTAAGTCTTCCAGTATTAATCTCGTTGAGGGATATTACTGGTAGTCATTAAGAGGGCTTCTTCAGTTTGGTGTCTTTTTCCATGGTTTTATTGTGGGAAAGGAGGCTTAAACTTTGGGGAAGGTAAATGTAGCTATAATAGGTGTGGGTAATTGTGCCTCTTCCCTGGTTCAGGGTGTCTACTACTATCGGAAAGCGAAAGAGAATGAATTTGTCCCCGGGCTTATGCATGTTAATCTTGGTGGGTACCACATTAGGGATATTAACTTCGTAGCTGCCATTGATATTGACAAAAACAAGGTAGGTAAAGACCTAGCCCAGGCTATTTTTACCAAGCCCAATAATACCATTAAATTCTGTGACGTGCCGGCTACCGGGGTTAAGGTTGAGCGGGGCATGACCCATGATGGCTTAGGTGTGTATCTTTCTCAGATAATAGAGAAGGCACCAGGCTCAACCGCCGATATAGTTAAAATTCTGAAGGAAACCAAGACCGATGTGGTGCTTAATTACCTGCCTGTTGGTAGTGAAGAGGCGACTAAGTGGTATGTTGAGCAGGTGCTAACCGCTGGCTGTGGCCTTATCAACTGCATACCAGTTTTTATTGCCCGGGAGAAGTACTGGCAGCAGCGTTTCGAGCAAACAGGGCTTCCGGTTATCGGCGATGATATAAAATCTCAAGTAGGAGCTACTATTGTCCATCGTGTCCTTACCCGTCTGTTTAGAGACCGTGGGGTTAAACTGGAACGAACCTATCAATTGAACTTTGGTGGTAACACTGACTTCTATAATATGCTGGAGAGGGCACGACTTGAGTCTAAGAAGATATCAAAGACTAATGCCGTTACCTCTCAACTAGATTACCAGCTTGACCCTGATAATATCCACGTAGGTCCCAGTGATTATGTCCCCTGGCTAGCTGACCGCAAGTTTTGCCATATCAGGATGGAGGGGCGGACCTTTGGCGATGTTCCTCTCAACCTGGAGTTGAAGCTTGAGGTCTGGGATAGCCCTAACTCAGCAGGGGTGGTTATTGATGCTGTAAGGTGCTGCAAACTTGCTTTAGACCGTGGACTTAAGGGAGCTCTGGTGGCTCCTTCGGCTTACTTTATGAAGTCACCACCTATCCAATATACTGATGATGAAGCTTGCCAGATGGTGGAAGAGTTCATTGCTAGTATTCAGCAAGAAGAGAGCAAACCGGCTGATTGAGTTTCCACGGAGGTTTTAGGCAGCTACTGGTGAAGATAGCATTGGTCTCCCCGTACGATTTTGCTTATCCCGGCGGTGTTGCCCTTCATATTTTCTATCTTGAGCGTCATTTTACCCGGATGGGTCACCAGGTTAAGGTCATCGCCCCGGCGTCTAAGGCTATTACCAGCTTTGATGATAGGTTCATACCTATAGGCAGACCTCGTCCCATTCCCACCAGTGGTTCTATTGCTCGGGTTACTATTTCGCCCTGGTTATCCTCTAAAATAAAAGCTGTCCTTGAGCGGGAAAATTTTGACGTTATCCACCTCCATGAACCTTTGATGCCAATGTTATGTACTACCGTGCTCCGGTTGTCGCAGACAGCCAATATCGGAACCTTTCATGCCTGTCATGGCAGACCGGGGTATAACTTTGCCAAGCCCTTTGGCAAGTGGATTTTGAAGCGGTGGTTCCGCAAACTTGATGGCAAGATTGCGGTGTCTAAATCAGCCATGGAGTTTGCCCGGGGGCACTTCCCGGGGTACTACCATATTATCCCTAATGGGGTGGATTTAGACCATTTTTCCCCAAATGTATCCTCCATTGATGAATTCTGTGACGGTAAGTTGAATATCCTGTTTGTTAGTCGCCTGGAGAAGCGGAAAGGCTTGAATTATCTACTGGAAGCTTTTATGCAGGTTAAACAGGAAATCCCAAATTCCCGACTTATTGTTGTTGGTCCGGGCACGAGGCTACGGCGTAAGTATGAAAAGCTGGTGGTGAGGAACGGTTTAACTGACGTGGTCTTTACCGGCCTTGTCCCTTACGACGAATTGCCTAGATACTACAAGACGGCCGATGTTTTTTGTGCCCCAGCCACCGGTCGGGAGAGCTTCGGCATTATTTTGCTTGAGGCTATGGCGGCAGGTAAGCCGATTGTTGCCTCAAATATAGAAGGTTATGCCAGCGTAGTAAGCCATGAGGTTGAGGGGCTGCTGGTGCCGCCCGGGGATAAAGAAATGTTAGCCCGGGCCCTAATTTCCCTCTTGACTGACCCATCACTGCGCCAGGAGATGGGAGCCAGGGGGAGGGCTAAAGCCATGGAGTATAGCTGGGAGCACATTGCCCGCAGTGTTTTGGATTATTATATTAGGGTTCTCAGTGAGCCGCCATGGAGGAAAAAGTTTCCGGAATTTAACGCTACGTCAATTTGAGTTTAAGCTAAAGGGGGTAGTTTAGTTAATACCGGTTCACAAAGATCACGGTCAAAAACAAACTTGTCCCGGGTTCGTAATGCCATAGCCTATTGGCTTACTGAACCAGTGGTGCGGGTTCTGGCTAGGACGCCGGTAACGCCTAGTGCCGTAACCTGGTTTGGTTTTATCCTAGCCCTTAGTGCTGCGGCACTGGTTATTACCAGACATCTTTTCGCCGCTGGCTTTGTCGTCCTTATTGCTGGTTTTTTCGATCTCCTGGATGGGGCACTGGCTCGGCGTATGGAGCAAGCTACTCCCTTCGGCGCTGTCCTTGACTCCACTCTCGACCGTTTATCTGAGGCGGTGGTGCTGCTGGCTATTTTAGTGTCATTTATTGAGATACCGTTACTGGTTTTGCTAGTTTTCCTTGCCTTGCTTGGTTCACTGCTGGTGAGCTATATCCGGGCTAGGGCGGAGGCAGTTGGTCTGGAGTGTCGGCTGGGATTATTCACTCGGGCAGAGAGGGTGGTGGTGCTGGCATTAGGTCTTTTACTAAGTCATCTTGCTAATGCCCTAGTTATTGCCCTAGCCATTATAGTGGTATTCAGCTTTGTCACCGTTGGTCAGAGGTTAGTTTATGTCTGGCAGCAAAGAAAAACCGGGTAGCCCTTTTATTTATGGTGCTGTTTATGTTATAAGTTAACCGCTAGGGTAAGAGCTATATGCAGAAAGAATAGCCTTCTTATTTTGATATTAGCTTGGAGGAATAATGCCAGTTATTGCTATTATTGGGGCTCAGTGGGGGGATGAGGGGAAGGGCAAGGTGGTTGACATGCTGGCTCAGAGAGCCGGGATGGTAGTCCGTTTTTCCGGTGGTGATAATGCCGGACATTCCGTGGTTAACCCCTATGGTGAGTTCAAATTGCACCTTGTCCCTTCTGGTATTTTTTCTCCTCGGGTGGTCTGCATTATTGGTAACGGGGTGGTGATTAACCCCAGGGTGCTGATTGGGGAGATAGAGCAGCTTAACCAGCGTGGTGTGGATACCTCCAGGCTATTTATCAGTGACCGGGCTCACTTGATTATGCCATATCATGTCCTCCTCGATGGCTTGGAGGAGGAAGCCCGGGGTGGCGGGGCACTGGGGACAACACGCAAGGGCGTAGGTCCTGCCTTTACCGATAAGGCAGCCAGGTTGGGTATCAGAACCGGCGACCTTTTGGATAAAGAGGTGCTGCTGGAGCGACTCCGTTTTGTACTGGAGTACAAGAATACCATTTTGACCAAAGTCTATGGGATTAGCCCGCTATCACTGGATGAGGTCTATGCTCAGTATTGCCAGTATGGCAAGCGTCTGGCTCGTTATATTCGGGAGACAACCACCATGCTGGAGGAGGCATTGAGCCGGGGGGAGCTGGTTCTGTTGGAGGGGGCTCAAGGGACTTTACTTGACCCCGATTTCGGCACCTATCCCTATACCACCTCATCCTCACCGCTGGCGGGGGGAGGTTGCTTGGGTGCCGGTCTGAGCCCCACCAGGCTCGACCGCATTTTAGGTGTGTTTAAGGCTTACTGCACTAGGGTGGGCGGTGGTCCCATGCCCACTGAACTGAAGGATGAGACTGGCGACCTAATTCGGGAAAGGGCTCATGAGTATGGCACTACTACTGGCAGGCCACGCCGCTGCGGTTGGTTTGATGCCGTTGCCGCTCGCTTTAGCACCAGGATTAATGGCTTTACTGGGGCGGCAATTACCCGCCTTGATATCCTTGATGTTTTGACTCGTCTGAAGATATGTGTTGGCTATGAACTGGATGGTAAGACTATTGATTATTTCCCCGGTAGCGTAGCTGCACTAGCCAGATGTCAACCTATCTATGAGGAGCTACCTGGGTGGCAAGCCCCTACCTGTGATATTCGGAATTACGACCAGTTGCCGGTTGAGGCTCGCCAGTATATAGCTAGAATAGCAGAGTTCATCTCCTGCCCGGTTAACCTTATCTGCGTCGGACCTGAGCGGGAGCAGACCATCCACAAGACGCCTATCTTATAGAGCTGTTTATCAACCTATCCCCCTGACCCCCTTCCCTTAATAAGGGAAGGGGGAATCTAGGTAAGAGAAGGGCTTCGCCCCTCTCTATAATCTCTCCCTCCTTTCCCTTTGATAATGAGCCTAGCTTGATAGGGTGTTTAAGAGGGGCTAACGCCCCTCTCTTTAATATCATCCCCTATCCTCTTTGAGGGAGTAAATACGAAAGGAGAGTCAAAGAGAGGCGAAGCCTCTCTATATAATTAATTCTCCCTCCCTTATCAAGGGAGGGAGATAAAAGGGAGGGTTGCTGAATAGAAACTTAAAGGGGGGTGAGGTTAAATTAAAATCTCTATACCGGAAGGTCAATCTTATACTTCTTCAGCGTCTCTCTGATAATTGCGGCTGATTTTTCATCAGGCTCGGTGAGAGGCAGGCGTGGCTTGCCGACATAGAAGCCGAGCTGGTTAAGGGCGTATTTAACCGGAACAGGGTTGGAGATAATAAACAGGGCATCAATTAGCGGCAGCAGGCGGTGGTGTATGCTGGCGGCTTCATCCATTTTACCCGAAATAGCGCTATCAATCATCTCCTTGATTTGGTTGCCAACAAGGTGTGAGGCAACGCTAATGATGCCATAGCCGCCCAAGGCTAGTATGTGAAAGGTATCGCTGTCATTGCCACTCCAGACGAGGAAACCTTCTCTTGCCTCGGTGATAATCTTGGAAATCTGCCCCAGATTGCCGCTGGCTTCCTTTACCCCGATAATGTTGTCTATGTGGCTTAGCCTGATAGTGGTATCGGCAGAGAGGCTGGTAACGGTGCGTGACGGCACATTATAAAGGATGCAGGGAAGACTGGTCCCCTGAGCAATAGTCTTAAAGTGCTGATATAAGCCTTCTTGAGTTGGTTTATTATAGTAGGGAACGACAAGTAAGCAGGCGTCAACCCCGATTTTCTCCGCTCTCTTGGTTGCGTCGACCGCCTCAGCTGTGCTGTTGCTACCAGTGCCAGCTATTACCGTCCCCCGTTTGCCTACTGCTGATTTGACCTCGGCAAACAGGCGTAACCCCTCCTCCCAGGTGAGGGTAGGGGATTCTCCGGTTGTACCTGACACAACCAACCCATCACTTCCTGAGTTGAGCAAGGCTAGGGCTAACTTCTTAGCCTGCTCATAATCAACATTCCCCTTTTCAGTGAAGGGAGTTACCATAGCTGTGAGCAATCGCCCGAGCTGTTTCATTTCCCTACCTCCCGGGACTTATCCAGTCCCGTTTAATCATCTCTTCGGCAATCTGGACGGCATTTAGTGCCGCTCCCTTACGTATGTTGTCAGCGACAACCCACATGACTAAGCCATTGGGGTGAGAGGCATCTCGGTGAATCCGGCCAACAAAGACTTCATCGGTGCCCGCCGCTGACCAGGGCTGGGGATAAAGACTGATAGCTGGGTCATCTAATACCTTGACCCCCGGCGCTTGGGCGAGGATGCGTCGTGCCTCATCAGGAGACATAGGCTGGGAGAATTCTATATGGAGCGCCTCGCTGTGCCCGATAAATACCGGCACTCTGGCACAAACCGCCGAAATGGCAATCTCGGGGGCATGCATTATCTTCCTGGTTTCCTCCACCAACTTCCACTCTTCTTTAGTATAGTCGTTATCCAGGAAAACATCTATCTCCGGTAATATATTAAAGGCTATCTGGTGAGGGTAGACATGGGGGACAGTGGTCTCTCCCTCCAATACCTGCTTAGTTTGTTCGGTTAGCTCCTCTACTGCTGCTGAGCCAGTGCCTGATACCGACTGGTAGGTAACAGCAATAATGCGCTTGATGGGATTAACCCTGTGCAGCGGGTATAGTGCCACCACCATTTGAATGGTGGAGCAATTTGGATTGGCGATAATCCCCTTATGCCATTTAATGTCGTCAACATTGACCTCAGGTACCACCAGTGGCACCTTTGGCTCTATTCTAAATGCTGAGCTATTATCAATGACTACCGCTCCTGATTGGGCAGCTATAGGCGAGAAGTAGCGACTAATCTCAGCCCCCGCCGAGAAAAGGGCGATATCTATATCTTTAAACGAGGTAGGAGCAGTCTCTTTGACCACAATCTCGTGGTGACTGACAAACATCTTCCTGCCTGCTGAGCGGTCTGAAGCTAGAAGTTCAGCGGAGTCCATAGGGAAGTTACGCTGCTCTAATACCTTGATGAACTCCTGTCCTACCAGCCCGGTAGCACCAACGATAGCCACTCTAAACCCCATCGTTACCCCTCCTGTAAACCGAGCAGAGTATCTAGACCGTAGATTAGCCCCTTGTGCTTCACCACTTTCCTGATGGCTAGCATAACGCCTGGCATGTAGCACTCTCGGCTAATAGTATCATGCCGGATGCTTAGTGTTTGCCCTGGTCCTCCCAGGAGCACCTCCTGGTGTGCCAGGAAACCGGGTAGGCGCACACTATGAATGGTAACACCTTCAACTTGCTCACCCCGACTATCCGAGGTCTTCGCCTGTTGGGGGGTGGAGAATGGTTTACCTCTGGCTTGAGCCATGGCTTTGGCTGTAGCTAGGGCAGTGCCTGAAGGCGAGTCGGCTTTCAGGTGGTGGTGTAGCTCGATAATCTCGGCGAAGTCAAAGTATTTGGCAGCTACCTTGGCTAGATGTATCATCAGCACTGCGCCAAGGGCAAAGTTTGGCGCTACCACTGCCCCAACTTGGTGAGTTTGTGCCAGGCGGTCAATTTCATTGACGTTGTCGGCGGTTAAGCCGGTGGTTCCTATTACCAGGTTAACCCCGTGTTCGGTTGCCAAGCGTACTGCTAGCATGGTAGCTTGGGCGGTGGTGAAATCTACCAATACCTCCGGCTGGCAGGTGGTGAGGATGTAATCCAGGTTTGGGGAAAAGGGCACCCTGCCAGCGCCATCGGGCAAAGGTAGGTAATCCTCAGCCGCCTTTATGTCTACAGCCCCTACTATTTGCATGTCGGGCTCGTGGCACAAGGTATTAACCACCTGCTGTCCCACTCTACCCGAGGCACCATGAACTGCTACCCTTATTGGCTTCATCACCTAGCCCCTTTTATTATAGTAACCCCGCTTAGTCCGGGGAGGACGAACCTCACGCTGCTTCCTGAATGGGTAGTCTTTAGATAGAGAATCCTTTATCTTAGCCCCGGGCACTTGAGATAGCTTTTCGAATACAGCCCGTCGTGACAGGTTTATCCTGCCAAGTTCATCGATGTTAATTACCTTAACCGTAATCTCATCGCCAACTTTGACTACGTCCTCAACCTTGGGTACCCGATAGTCAGCCAGTTCACTGATGTGAACCAGGCCCTCTTTGCCGGGAAGGATTTCCACGAAGGCACCGAAGTCTACTAGACGGGTTACCTTCCCAGTGTAAATACCGCCAACCTCTGCCTCCTTAGTTAGCCCTTCAATAATTTCGATAGCCTTACGGGCTGATTCTTCATTAGGTGAGCCGATAATCACTGTGCCATCGTTCTCAATATCAACGGTTGCCTTAGTTTCATCAATGATTGACCTGATTGTTTTACCTCCGGTGCCAATGACAGCGCCGATTTTATCCGGGTCAATGGTTATTTTATACATTCTTGGTGCGTAGCGGCTCAGTTCAGGTCGACTGGAGCCGAGGGTCTGATTCATTACCTCCAGGATGGACAGGCGAGCCTGGTGGGCTTGATGGAGCGCCTTTCCCACAATTTCTGTGCTTATGCCCTTGAGCTTAATATCTAGCTGTATTGCCGTGACACCGTTCGCTGTCCCAGCCACCTTAAAGTCCATATCGCCATAGGCATCCTCTATGCCCTCAATGTCAGTTAAAATGACATAGTCACCCTGCTCACCAGTGACCAGGCCCATAGCCACCCCGGCTACCGCTGCCTTGATGGGTATTCCAGCATCCATCAGGGATAAGCTTGAGGCGCAAACACTAGCCATAGAGGTACTGCCACTGGAGCTGAGAACCTCGGAGACAAGACGGATGGTGTAGGGGAAGTCCTTGTCCTTAGGTAGCACCGGGGCAATAGC
>Ga0315280_10007541_pt1 | contig 14557 bp, 15 predicted proteins | sample YL17G06_40_MG_FD_203697 | JGI IMG/M metagenome (GOLD analysis project Ga0315280, IMG submission 203697) | Sediment microbial communities from Yellowstone Lake, YNP, Wyoming, USA - YL17G06_40 | ecosystem: Environmental > Aquatic > Freshwater > Lake > Sediment | place: USA: Wyoming | collected...
GCCCGCGATGCGAATCTCGATCTGGTCGCCTTCCTTCAGCTCGAGTGCCTCGACGACCGCGGCGGGAAGCCGCAAAGCGAGACTGTTGCCCCATTTCCCGACCTGCATTGGTTCACCCCCTGCTTGTAGATATACATCGCATATTGTATATCCAACTCACCTCCCGCGGCAAGTAGCGTTGTAGGAGCCGAGCCCGCTTCGCGGGCTGGTCTTCCCTCTGCTGTCGCTACACTTTTGGGAGAGGAGCCTCCGGCCCTCCGCGTTTGGGGTCGTGGTAACGGGCGAACTGAGGGTCGTCGGGATAGTAGGGCACGCCCAGGTAGCCGCCGAATTTTAGCATGCCCGCGTACTCGCCTTCTTTCAGCCCGGGACGAAGATTCCGCGCGACATCGCCGTGTCCCCCTTATGTCGGGCCGGTGATCGAGCGCCCAGAGGATGGCCGACCCGCCAACAGAACCGCGACCGTTGGCCTACTACGGCCTCTGGGAGAAGCACCGGATCCTGTACGGCGGCCTGGTGGAGCTGATCGTGAACGCCATGACCGACGTGCGGCCCGGCTTCATCCAGTGGGAATGGCGCTGAGACCCGTTTCCCAGCCAACGATGCTTTATCTCCGGTGAGTGACGCAACCGCCAAGAGGGCGGGCCACCCGCCTTTATGAAGCTTTTTGCCATGACTTTTGTCTCAAATATGATACATTGCGGCCGTGAGGCCGGTCCTTTTCCACCCGTGGGCGCGCGACGCGATCCGCCGGTTCCCCAAAGACGTCCGGAACCGATTGGGCAGACGCCTTTTCCGGCTCCAGATGGGGGAGCAGTTGGGAATGCCGCACTCCCGGCCGATGCCCAGCGTGGCCGCCGGGGTTTCGGAACTCCGTGTTCACGGCGAGGATGGCGTGTATCGCGCGTTTTACTTCACGCTTTCGGCAAAAGGAATTCTCGTCTTCCATGCGTTCGTCAAGAAGGCGCAGCGGACCCCGGCGGCGGAAATTGAACTTGCCAGAAAACGGTTGAGGGAGCTTCTCGATGTCTAGAGTCAAACCCACTGTTGCAACAACGCCCGAGGCGCTGGCTGAAGCTCTTGGGCTTTCCGCGGCCGACGCGAAGGAATGGCAGGTCCAGTATGCGCTCCTGAAGCGGCTGAAACAGATCGTTCGGAGGAGGAAGATCACTCACGCCGAGATCGCAGGGCGGGCGGGAACGTCCCGGACGAGGATAACAGCCATCCTGAATGACAAACTGGACAACGTCTCCAGCGATCTCCTGATTCGCATCCTCGGTTCTCTTGGGTACCGGGTAAAGGTCACCGTGTCGAAAGTGGACGCCGCCGCATAAAGGACCTTGATTTCAACCATAGCGCCGTCAGTGATGACGCCAAGGCACGGTGTATTCGCCGTGGCATGTAGCGGTAGTTCCCGATCATCCTCTGCCGGGCGGAAGTCCGCCGCGGCGGACTGAAGGACCGGCAAAGCGTCGGCTCCCCTCTTTGTAACAAAAAACGGCTCCACTCCAGTTCCGGCTGAACCAAGACACAGGTTGCGGCCTGATTTCCAGCGGCTCGAAGATCACTCGCGATCCTTCCAATAGTCCGGTCGTCGCTTCAAATGGGCGACCGCGACAATCACGCTCGCGTCTGAAGCGAACCGCCTCGTACAGCTCGGCGGACGCGGCCTGACTCATCCGGATCGGCCGCCTCACCTCCCCAAAAGCTCTTTCTCAATTCGCTGTTTGACCCGTTCCCACGGCTCCAGTTTCGCTGTTCCAGCGTCGATCGCAGCGACCCGCCGCTCGATTTCGGCGGCCCACGCGGCTTCCGCATCCGGATCTGCGGGCCCGTCGAGGCTCGCCAGCAATTCCGCGGCCACCCCCGCACGCGACTCCGGGTCCAGTCGCAGTGCGTCTGCCAGCACAGATTCGGCAGTCTTTATCATGCCTCGATCTTACGCCGCCGACAGCCACCTGACAAGGGCTGCACGCTGGTCAGCAGAAGTTGGATCAACCTGGCCAGCAATTCTTCTTTGGTGTTGCTCCCTCTTCCCAGGTCGCGGAGCGGGCCGGCGTTTTGAATGTCGGCGGATTGGGAGGGGGGCTTGACAAGCGTGGTATACTATAGCTAGTGGGAATCGTAATAAAGGACAACTGATAGCGATTTCTGCTCGGGGCGGCGCCGGGACGCCAGCTCTCGTCTTTGACAACCCAATCAAGAACGGTCCAAAGTCCAAGGTCTAAGGCCCAAGGTCCGAGGTAAAGGAAGCCGGACACGTTTGGCTCTTTTGCCTGCTTTTCGCCTGTATTAGCAGGTGACGGCGCAGGCAGCGGTTATGTGGCTGTTTCTCCTGGACTTACGGGTAAAAGGGGACCTAAATAGTCAGCAATCATTGCCCGCAAGCTGCTGAAAACGAGGAAGTTGGCGCTCACCTGTTATCGAGAGATAAAGGACTCTTCAAACCAAGACAATGGCGTACGAGTTGCGGCTCGCGACTGACGGCTTTCGGTGTTCGGACAGCCGATAGCTTTGGGCCGATTCGGCGGTTAGAATGCATCTTGCCATGAAGCGAATCGTGCTGTTTCACTGGAATGCCGGGGAAGCGGCGGAGCGGGCGGAACGGCTGCGCACGGCCGGCTACCAGTCCCATTGCTTCTCTGAGGCGATCCCTTCTGACCTGCGCAATCTCGGTCAGCATCCGCCGGCGGCGGTGGTCATCGATTTGTCCCGCCTGCCGTCGCACGGCAGGGAGGTTGCCGGGGCACTGCGCCGCCAAAGGGGCACGCGGGCGATTCCGATCGTGTTTGTCGGCGGAGCGCCGGAAAAGCTTGCCGCGGTGAAAAGACTGCTACCCGATGCCGTTTACGCGGAATGGGACGGCATTGGCGAGGCTCTCAGGCAGGCAACCGCCAATCCGCCGGCTGCACCCGTCGTCCCCGGCACAATGGCTGGTTACTCCGGCACGCCGCTGCTGAAGAAACTCGGCATCCGCCCCGGAGCTGTCGTGGCCTTGCTCGATGCCCCAAAGCATTTCGAGGACGTGCTGGGCGAACTGCCGCAGGGCGCCCGCCTGCGCAGGCACACGCGCGGCCCCGCGCAGTTGGTGCTGCTGTTCTGCAGGTCGCGGGTGGAACTCGATGGCCGGCTCCCGGCCGCGCGGAGCGTGTTGGCCCAAAAAGGCGGCTTGTGGATCATCTGGCCGAAGCAGGGCTCGGCTCTGGAGGGCGATCTGACACAGACCGCCGTTCGCGAGCGCGGTTTGGCGGCGGGAATGGTGGATTACAAAATCTGCGCGGTCGATGAAACCTGGTCCGGCTTGCTGTTCACCCACCGCCGGTAAGAACGTCTTTCACCACAGGGCCACGGAGGGCACAGAGAGACCTTCTTTCTCGCCGGCCTTTATTTTCTGCTTGACACGTTTCTGTGTTTCTACTATTTTAGAAACATGGAAACAAAGACACGGCGCCGGGAGGTGGCCCGCTACGCGGAGATGATGGCGGCCATGGGCGCCGAGCCGCGGCTGCGCATCATGCGGCTGCTGCTGGCCGCCCACCCGCATGGCATGGTGGTGGGCGACATTCAGGAGGAACTGGGCATTCCCGGCTCCACCCTGTCCCATCACCTGGAGAAGCTCAAAAACGAGGGACTGGTGGGCGTGCGGCGCCAGCGCACCTACCTCTGGTATACGGCCAACACCGAAGCGCTCGGCGAGCTGCTCTCGTTTCTGTACGCGGAGTGCTGCACGCGGAACAAGGCCATCCGGCCGGCGGCCATTGCCAGGCCGTCGCTCGGCTGACGGCTATCGGCTCCCGGCCTTTGTGCTTCCGAGAGCCGACAGCCGTGAGCCGCTTTTGGGAAGGGAGAAGCAGTCAATGGACATCAAGGACCTGGTGAAGGAAAAATACGGCCAGGCGGCGCTGCGGGTGGTCGGCGGCGCTTCCTCTTGTTGCGGAGGGAGCGGCGCTGTCCCCAGCGGCTGCGATCCCGTCACCAGCAACCTCTATGACAGCGGCGAGAAGGCGTTGCTGCCGGAAACGGCGGTGCTGGCCTCGCTGGGCTGCGGCAATCCCACGGCCCTGGCCGAGCTGAAGGCGGGCGAAGTGGTGCTCGACCTGGGCTCCGGCGGAGGCATCGACGTGCTGCTGTCGGCGCGGCGCGTGGCCCCCGGTGGCAAGGCCTACGGCCTGGACATGACCGAGGAGATGCTGGCGCTGGCCCACGAGAACCAGCGCAAAGCCGGCGCCGAGAACGTCGAGTTTCTGAAAGGTGAGATCGAGTACATCCCCCTGCCGGACAACACCGTCGATGTCGTCATTTCCAACTGCGTCATCAACCTCTCCGGCGACAAGGACCGCGTGTTGGCCGAGGCCTTTCGCGTGCTCAAGCCGGGCGGGCGCTTCGCCGTCTCCGACGTGGTGGTGCGCGGTCAGGTGCCGCCCGAGATTCGCCGCAGCATCGAGCTATGGGTGGGATGCGTGGCGGGCGCCTTGCAGGAAGACGACTACCGCGACAAGCTGGCGGCCGCCGGTTTCGTTGACATCGGGATTGAGCCGACGCGCATTTACAAAGTGGAAGACGCGCGACAGTTCCTGGCGGGGGCGGGAATCGATGCCGGCGCCATCGCCCCGCTGGTTGATGGGAAGTTCATTAGCGCCTTCATCCGCGCCCGGAAACCGCAGTGACATGAACCGCAGTGATGAGTGACAAGTGATGAGTGACAAGAAATCAGTGGCCTGCGGCGCGTCACTCGTCACTGGTCACTCGTCACTGCCGTTCAAGCGCTGGCCGTGGGCGTCCGCACCGGCCAGAGCCCGCCGCGGTATTCGTACTCGCGGGTGAGCACCACGCTCACGCCGCCCCCTTCGGCGACGACGCGCGCGACCGTGCTGCGCGGAAACCAGATTTCGTCACCGGTCCCCAGGTTGACCGCGCAGAATTCAATCCGTGTGCCGCGTTCCAGCCGCCAGCGGTTCTCGGCAAACCCGCGTATGGGAGGCTGGAAAACGAAGGCGCTGCCCTCGGCGGCTTTCACCAGAGCCAGGTCCTCTTCGGTGAGCATGCGGAAGCCTAGCACGAATCGGGTCCCAAGGTCCAAGGGTCCAAGGGTCCGAAGAGGTTGAGACCCTTGAACCCTTAGACCCTTGGACCCTTGGACCTTGGTTAATTCCCGCGGGAAATGACCACGATGGCGGCCACCAGGATGGCGATGCCGGTCACCGAATAGTTGCTGGCTTTGCGGCTGGCTCCTTTCCACTCGCCGGTGATGAAGCCCCAGACATTGGCGGTGACGATGACCATGGCCATAAACACCGGCCAGCCCAGCACCGGCCCAAGCTGCTTGCCCAGGTTGGCCGCGCCCATGCCGTAGGTGGTGATGCCGCCGAACCACAGCAAGCCCATCAGCGCGCCGCCCAGCCAGTAGCCTGCCGGCACCTGCGCTCCAGTGAACAGTCCCCAGGTGCGGTTCTTCTGAAGCAGGTAGAGGCAATACCCGGCGTTGGCCAGGAACCCCGCCAGCAAGGCCAGCGCCCAGGTGGCGTTGGCGGCGAATAGAGGATGTCCGCCCATGGCGACGGCCTCCTGCTCGATCTTCTGCCCGTAAACGAAACCGACGTTCAGCATCGGCGAAAGCAGGCCGGAGGCCACGCAGATCATCAGGCCCAACACGATGTTGCGCCCCGCCGCGCCGGCATCAGCGCCGCGCTGCTCACGCTCCCGCATGCCGCCGGCGACGGAGCAGAACCAGATGCCGACGATCACCAGCAGCAGGCCGGCCATCAGGATGTAGCCGCGGCGGCTGAACAGCTCGCCGGGGCTTTGCGTGATCAGCGGCAGCAGCGAGCCCACCGAGCTGGTGATGCCCAGGATGATGGCGAAGCCCAGCGCCATGCCCAGCCGGCTGATACCCAGGCCGAACAGTGTCGAGCCGATTCCCCAACCCAGGCCGCACAGCGCCACCGCCAGCAGCGTTCCCCAGGAAACGCGCTGATAGGCCTCAAACAGGCGCGGCACGCTCGCCGCGGCGAGCGCCATCGGAAGCACGATCAGGCCGAAGACGGAATAGACCAGCCAGTAGTTTTCCCACTGCCAGTTCTTGATCCGCTTCATGGGCAAGGCCCAGCTTCCATGCACCAAACCGCCCAGCAGGACGAGCAGTATTCCCAATCCGGCGTTCTCGTTCATGACGTCCTCGACTGAATTCAAAGTTCCACAGATGCCGGGATTATACGTTGAGGGCACGCGGCCGTGTGAATATTTCAAGCAGCTTGCGCCCCCTGTGTTGTAACCGACCGTTCAACGCAGAGACGCAGAGGGCGCAGAGAAAACGCAGAGAATCCACTCTGCGTGCCTCGGCGTGCTCTGCGTCTCTGCGTTGAGATGCCTGTCAGGGATTTCCTTACGGTGCTTTGCATTCCGGGTAGCTCTCGGCCGACGAGCGGCGCACGTATATGGGATTGGTCCACGCCATTGTCTTGTCAAAGTCGTAGGTGATCCGGGCGCGGATGTAGGTTTCCCGGCCGGTGGCTTGGTAGGCGGCGGTGAAAGCGGACAATGCCGAATAAACCAGTGTGCCGCCGTCGATCAGGAAATCGACCTTTGCCGGCCGGTCGGTGGTCAGCGCGAGATACGCGCCGCCGGTGCTGATGGAAAGAATCGCGCCGCCGTTGCTGGCGTAGAAATTCCCCTGCCGCAGCCCCTCCAGGATTTCCTCGGCGGCCAGCTTGTCGGCGAAGACGCGCGTGGAGCCGGTTTTGCACGCGCTGTTGCGCACGTCGTGGCAATCGTCGGTGCCCACCAGCGTGAACCGGCGCTGCTGCGTCAGCAAAAAGTCAGCGCGCTGCTCGGCGTTGCTGTTGGACCCCACCAGCGAGTTCCAGACCTCGACCCCGCAGTAGTTGCGCACCGCCAGCAGCTCGGCGTCGGTCCAGTTGGGGTTCTGCGGGTATCCGCCGGGCCAGTTGGGGTGGTTGAGGAAGACCAGGCCGCCCTTGGCCAGCGTGGTGTCGATCATGTTCTGCTCGTTGCCCAGCGCGATGTCGGTTACGTTGATGCGGTTCAGGTGATTGCCGTTGGGCTCCTGTTCCATGCCGGGGATGAACAGGATTCCGGGGACGCCCGGATCGGGCGCCGGCGTGTCGTGGTCGGTGAGCGCCATGAAATCGTAGCCGGCGTCGCGGTAGGCGGCCACCACGGTGGCCGGGTCCTGCGTGCCGTCGCTGCGCGTGGAATGCGCGTGCATCTGGCCCTTGTAGACATTTGCCCGTAGCGCATACGGGGAAAGCAGCTTGGGCGGATCGATGGCGGCGCGGACGGCCACCGTGACATTCGCCGGGCTGCTCGCGCCGCCGACGGTGAGCGCCAGCGGGACCGCTTCGCCGATGGCCGCGTCGTCGGGCACCACCAAGTTGATTTGCATGACGCCGGCGATCATGCCGGGCGCGGCCCCGGCGTAAAGCACCCCGGCCGCCGCTCCGCCGATGGTGGCGGTGACGGGCAATTGCAGCGGCGCCGCCTGCCGCGCGATGGCGCCGTCGTCGAGCGCCGGCGCAAGCGCCCCGCCGGCGGTGGCGTAGACAATGATGATGGAGCCGCGCGGCGCGGCTCGGGCGGCGTCGTTCAGGCTGCCGTCCGGCCAGTTCGCCGCCGCCGCCGGCCCGCGCCCGCTGGCCGCAGCCGTGAACAGGCCCGGCGCCGCGGCCGCCACCGGCAGCGTGACCGCGCTCGACAGCGCCCCTCTGTACTCGACCTGCACCTGCGTGCTCGATTTGCCCGCCACGCGGAAGGGAACAACCGCGGTGGTCTGAGAACCGGAGGCGTACAGCAAGGGCGCGGCCACGCCGTCAAACAGCACGCGCGTCTCGCCCAGCAGCGTGGAGGCGTGCTGGCCGTCGGCGCTCAGTTGCGGGCCGGCGGGAGCAGGCGGCCCGACGCCGCTGCCGAAAATCGTCACCAGCTCGCCCGCCGCCACCGGCCCGCCCGCGTAGCTGGCCGCGTTCACCACGCCGGCGGCGGTGAAGATGGGCGCCTGCGCCTGCAGGCTCACCGCGAGGCAGGTGAGAACAACAAAGACAGCAGGCCGGACAAGCATAGGCTCCTCCGGGGATGGCTGGAAATGTACGAGGGAATCGCGGCGGAGTCAAGCCGGGATACGTTGTCGTTCGGGCGCTGACACCCGAGGAGCAGGCGGCCGTTCGCGAGTTCGTTGAATTCCTGAAACGAAGGGCGCCGCCGATCAGCGCTTCTCGCGCAACGTGCGGCGCAGAAGGGGCAGAACGGCTGTATCCTTCTCGCCACCCGTCGCTTCTTTGATTTCGATCAGAGTCTCCAGGTTGAGAACGCGTACCCTTACATTCCCGCCGACCAGCATCTCGGTGCTGTGCGGCAGGAGCTCTTCGTAACCGCGGCCGCCGGTAACCGCGCCCAAAACATCGAACGGACCAAAGCGTGTCATTAGAAGCTGATGGCCGGGCGAGGAGAAATGAGAAGCCTGAGGCCTGAGTTTCTTTCCGGGGTGTGTTCTGTACCATGCATCGAGCGCCTGCAGCGCCGCCATCAGGCGTTCGATGTTTGTCGCTTGGCGGGAATGGACAACATCCAGATCGAAGGTGTTCACCGGCGCGCCGTGCAATACGGCGCAGATGCCGCCGATCACAATAAAGTTCACCCGGTGGTCGTTAAGCGCCCGCAGGAGCGCAAGAAAATCAGGTTTTGGGTAGTCCGGCACGCAACTCCAGAATCGACCAGACGGCGTGCTGCAACACTTCAAGCCGCTGGGCCGGCGTCAGCGACAGCATCCAGCGAATCAGCGTCACATCAACGCCATCTTCGCGGTGGGTTGGCCGGCGATAGCGCTTCCCCACGCTCCCGTTCTCCCCATGTCGCCGGCTTCTCTTCATAAGTCTGTCTGCGCATATAAAGGTACCACTTTGGGTGAACAACGAGTCAACCCTCGCTCCGAAAAACGCCGGGCCGGCGGCTGGCGCGGGAACCGCCCGGGGTGATGCGGGGGTTTCGTCACGGCCGGCAGCGCTGTCTCGCTGGCAGTCACCGTGGCTGGCTATTCTCGCGGTGAAGCGGTCCTCCTCGTGATTGCCTTGAGCACCGGTCCAATGATCGGATCAGACAAGGCCCTCTGCCACTGCATCTTGCGGGCCTCTTCCTCCCCCATCTCGGCGGCTTCTTTTCGCAGTTGTTCCTGGATTTTCGCCTTCATCTCAACGCAGTCGAATTCCTTTGGTTTCCTCATGCCTCCACCACCTCACGAGGTGAGTAAATGCGGAGCGGCTTGTAGCCATGGACCAGATTTACCGCTTGGAATCCCGCTATTTTGTCGAAATGCACGATGTGCTTGAAGTTCCAACTGACCAGAATATCTGCTTCAGCCACCGAAGCGGCTGCCACATGCTCGGCGTCAGCCAAGGAACCTGCGCCGAGCACGCCAGCAGCAATATATGCGTCGCGCAGACGTGCAATTTCCTCGCACGGCGCCACAGCCTCGAGTTTCTCTGGTGCGATTTCCCGAAGCACCTTGCGGACATTCTCGGGTGCTCCCCCCAGTTCACGGCCCGTCATTTCACCGACGAGAAGCTTGAACCGGCCCGCGGCCACTTCCCGAAAGAAAGCGGTACTCGCGGCTTCAAATTCCGGGTCAAAGCAACCGCCGAACACGGACGTGTCGGCGTAGACTCGCAATCGCTTCATCGCTCCTATTCTAACGCCGAAAAGGGGCCGGCCTGAATTTCGGATCTCGGATTTCGGATTGCGGATTGCGGGCGGCTGGGCTTGAAATCCGCACTCCGCACTCCGAACTCCGCACTCCGCAATTGGTGGTGGTATACTGCGCGGAAGCTGTTGGAGGCAGTCGCCATGAAGTGCAGTAATTGGCGGGCCCTTTGCTCCCTCTTGGTCTTGGTTCTTCTGAGCGCGCCGGCGGCGCGGGCGCAGGGCGTGATCACCACGGTCGCGGGCAGCACCTGGGTTTTCCGCGGCGACGGCGGCCCGGGCACAGACGCGCCCTTGGGGCGAGCTACCGGCGTGGCGGTGGATACTGCGGGCGCCGTTTACGCGACTGATCCTGGCAACTGCCTCGTAGTGAAGACCCTGGCAAGCGGGATCCTTCGCGTGGTGGCGGGAAACGGGATCTGCGGGTACTCGGGCGACGGCGGGCCGGCCACCGCCGCTTCGCTCAAGGATCCCTGGGGCGTGGCGGTGGACGCCGCCGGCAACCTGTATATCGTGGACACCGGGAACGTGCGCATCCGCAAGGTCACGCCCGCAGGAACCATCGCAACGGTAGCGGGCGGGGGGTACTACTTGGGCGACGGCGGGCCGGCTACCAGCACGTCGCTCGGGCATCCGGAGGGCGTGGCGGTGGACGCCGCCGGCAACCTGTACATCGCAGATAACTACCGCATCCGCAAGGTCAGCCCGTCCGGAATCATCAGCACCGTGGCCGGCAACGGGCAGCGCGGATTCTCTGGCGACAGCGGTCCAGCCACCGGTGCCCGGCTGGGCCAGCCGGCGGGCCTCGCCGTGGACGCCGCTGGCAACCTATACATCGCCGATTACGGGAACCAGCGCATCCGCAGGGTCAGCCCGGCCGGAATCATCAGCACGGTGGCCGGCAATGGGCAGCAGGGCTATTCCGGCGACGGCGGGCCGGCCACCAGCGCGTCGCTCCAGGGCCCGTGGGGCGTGGCGGTGGACGCGGCTGGCAACCTGTACATCGCCGATCAGTTCAACGACCGCATCCGCAGGGTCAGCCCGTCCGGAATCATCAGCACGGTGGCCGGCAACGGGCAGCGAGGCTACTCGGGCGACGGCGGGCCGGCCACCAGCGCGGCGCTCTCGTATCCAGCCCATGTGGCGGTGGACGCGGCCGGAAACCTCTTCATCGCTGATCAGGAGAATCACCGCATCCGCAAGGTCAGCGCGGCCGGAATCATCAGCACGGTGGCCGGCAACGGCGCGTACAAGTTTTCCGGCGACGGCGGGCCGGCCACCGCCGCCTCCTTGAATGGGCCCCGGGGCGTGGCGGTGGATGCGGCCGGGAACATGCACATTGCGGGCGACGGCAACCAGCGGATCCGAAGGGTTACTCCGGCCGGCGGCATCACCACGGTGGCCGGCAATGGCAGCGGCGGTTTTTCCGGCGACGGCGGGCCGGCCACCAGCGCGTCGTTGTCGGATCCCTTCGGTGTGGCGGTGGACGCCGCCGGCAACCTGTACATCGCCGATACAAGCAACTACCGCGTGCGCAAGGTCAGCCCGTCCGGAATCATCAGCACGGTGGCGGGCAATGGGGTCGAGGGTTTTTCCGGTGACGGCGGGCCGGCCACCAGCGCCTCGTTGTCGGATCCCTTCGGTGTGGCGGTGGACGCGGCCGGCGACCTGTACATCGCCCATCCGTACCATCACCGCGTGCGCAAGGTCAGCCCGTCCGGCATCATCACCACGGTGGCCGGCAACGGCAGCGGCGGTTTTTCCGGCGACGGCGGGCCGGCCACCGCCGCCTCGCTGAACGAGCCCCTGGGTGTGGCCGTGGACGCCGCTGGCAATCTGTACATCGCCGATAGAAACAACTACCGCGTGCGCAAGGTCAGCTCGTCCGGAATCATCACCACGGTGGCCGGCAACGGCGGGTATATGTTCTCCGGCGACGGCGGCCCGGCCACCAGCGCCTCGCTGGCGTATCCCTCTGGTGTGGCTGTGGACGCGGCTGGCAACCTGTACATCGCCGATATGGACAATCACCGCATCCGCAAGGTCGCCCCGGCAGGAGCCATCACCACGGTGGCCGGCAAATGGCAGGGGGGCTACTCCGGCGACGGCGGACCGGCCACCAGTGCCTCGCTGGCGTATCCCTCTGGTGTGGCTGTGGACGCGGCCGGCAACCTGTACATCGCCGACGCTGCGAATGACCGCATCCGCAAGGTGCTCGCCGTGCCGCCCGCTTTCGGGGCCACGCCCAGCGCCTTGACCTTCTCAGCGCCTGCCGGCATCGCGGACAACCCTGCGCAGACAATCGTGCTCAGCAGCACTGTTCCTGGCCTAGCCTGGGTGACGTCGGTGTCTACCGGCAGCGGCGGGGCATGGCTGAGCATCACGCCCGCTGCCGGCCGGAGTCCCTCCACGATTTGGGTCTTGGTGGACGCGAGCAACCTCGTGCCGGGCGCCTACGAAGGGGCGATTCAGGTTTCTGTGCCCGTCGCGGTGCCATCGGTAATCAGCATAGCGGTGAAGCTCACGGTGACGGCAGCCCTTCCCCGGAGCTTGCTGGTGGAGCCCGGCAGCCTGACTTTTCAAATGCAGGCGGGCCCCTCCCCGCCGGAGCAGGTGCTGCGCATTACCAATTCCGGCGCCGGAACACTTCGCTGGACGGCGACGGCGACAACGGCGACGGGCACTTGGCTGAAGCTCGGGGCAAGCGCGGGTTCGACCCCGGCCAGCCTAGCGGTGCGCGTAGATCCCACCGGCTTGCCGGCCGGCAACTACACCGGCATGATCACCGTTCAAAGCGCAGACACCGGGCAGACGCTCGCCGTGCCGGTGAGCCTGCTGAGCTCGCCGCCGGCCGGCGTGATGTTGTTGAGCCAGACCAGCATGGCGTTTCGCGCTGTCCAGGGCGGGGGCACGGAGCCGCCACAAGTCTTCGGCGTATTGAACGTAGGCAGCGGCGCTTTTTCCTGGCTGGCCGATTCCAGCGCGTCGTGGCTCCAAGTATCGCCCATCAGCGGCGAGAGCGCGCCGGGAGCGGCCCAGGCATCGTCAGCAACCGTATCTGTCGATCCGAGGGGTCTAGCGGTCGGATCGTACGTCGGCTTCATTCGCGTCATCAGCGCGGGCGTCAACAACTCGCCTCAGCGGCTGCGTGTCGATTTGCGTGTGTTTCCATCCGGAAGCAAACTGGGCGCGGTCGTACGGCCTACCGCCCTGATCTTCTCCGGCGTGGCCGGTGCGTGCTCACCCGGGTCCCAAGACGTCAGCGTCGCGAACCTGGATACTGGACAGACGATGTTCGGGAGCCAAGTGCAGGACGGAGACTGGGTTATCCGCGTGCCCGATAACGGCATTGCCACCGCCGACAGCCCGGGCAGGATCGTTGTTCAACCGGTAATCGAGAATCTGGCTCCGAGACCATACCTGGCCGCGCTGAATGTCGCAACGCAGACAGCCGAGGAGACGCGGGTCGATCCGGTGCGATTGTTCTTCCTGGTGTCACCAGCAGGCACGGTTAGCTCCGCAATGGTCAGCGAGACGGATGTTGCCGCCGCCGACGGGTCTTCCTGCGTGAGCAGCAAGCTCGATGTGTATTTTGGGAGTGTGTTCTCGAACTTCCCCGCCACCATGGGTTGGGGCACGCCCATTTTGGTCGTCGCCAAAGATAACTGCGGGACGGCGGCGGCAAACGGAACTGCCTGGCTATCGTTCACGAACGGCGATCCACCGCTCGAGCTCAAAGACTTGAAGGACGGGCGGTATCTGGAAGCCTGGCGGCCGGGCAAGGACAACCCCAGCGCGGTGACGGTGACCGCCCGGGCACGCTGGCGCGGCCTGGAGGCGGAAGCCAAAGCCACCGCGACCATAGGAACAAATCCGAACCCCAAGGGCCTGCTCAGCCAGGGGGGCGTGCTGCTGGCCGCCGGCTATCGCAGCGGCCCGGTGGCGCCCGGCAGTATCGTCTCGCTGTTCGGGCAGAACTTCACGGCCTCAGCGACGACCTCGCACTCCGCCGTCTCGCTGCCCTTGCCGACCAAGCTCGGCGGTGTGCGGGTGTTAGTCGGGGAAAAGGAAGCGCCGCTGTTCTATGTGGGCAGCGGGCAGGTGAACGCGCAGGTGCCGGCCGAGCTGCCCGCCGACCGGCGCTTGCAAGTGCAGGTGGAGACCGACGGGGTGCTGAGCGCGCCTGAGCCGCTGCTCACCGTTACCAACCAGCCAGGCATCTTTACGCTCGACCCCAGGTACGGCAAGCAGCAGGGGGCGATTCTGGTCGCCAACACCGACCGGCTGGCGATGCGCGCAACGCCGGGCGTGCCAAGCGAGCCAGTCGAGCGCGGCGGCTACATCTCGATCTACTGCACGGGACTGGGGGCGACCGAGCCGGCGGTAGCGTCGGGCCAGGGCGGGCCCAGCTCCGGACCGCCTGCTCTGGTGAAGCTGTCCGTCAGTGTGACCATCGGCGGGCAACCGGCCACGGTGAGTTTTGCGGGGCTGGCGCCGGGGTTGGCCGGTGTGTACCAGGTGAACGCCCTGGTACCAGCAGGAGTCACGCCGGGCGATGAAGTGCCGGTGGTGATCACGCAGGGCGGCGCGCAGAGCAACACCGTGACCATTGCCGTGCGGTAACGCCGTTGTACCGCCGGCGCTCCGCCGCCCCTGGGATGCCCCGGCGTGCCGGGGCGCAGGGGCCCGGCCGGCGAGACGCCAGCGGTACAACACCTTCAACGGATGTTCACCTCTGAACATTTGAGATAACTGGCGAGCGCTCATGCGGTGGAGCGTGATTTCGGGCTGGAAATGTAGACATGCAATGAATCGGCAGATGCGGCGATATTTCGCTTGAGATTGAACA
>Ga0315280_10007542_pt1 | contig 14557 bp, 8 predicted proteins | sample YL17G06_40_MG_FD_203697 | JGI IMG/M metagenome (GOLD analysis project Ga0315280, IMG submission 203697) | Sediment microbial communities from Yellowstone Lake, YNP, Wyoming, USA - YL17G06_40 | ecosystem: Environmental > Aquatic > Freshwater > Lake > Sediment | place: USA: Wyoming | collected...
ACCGCCTGAATAGATGTAGATGTACTTGCCTGTTAGAGGATTGGTTTCTTCAGATCCAAAAGAAGTTGTTGGCTCTGTAGAAGCGTATTTGCGGACAAAAAGATTGTCAATCTCAAAAGCTCCGTTCCAGTTAATTAAACCGATTTTCAAGGGTGTTTCAGTCGAATAGTTAGAGTTGTATGAAGTTTCCCATGAATTGCCTCCGTCGCTACTCCTTTGGTACAATACCCCCCCATCTGTTTTCATTGGCATTTTTATTTTGTATACATTGTTATCTAGCCATGAACCGTATGTCGTTCCACGGGCAGTTCCATCTTCATATATTTGGACAGTGCTAGCATCATAATAGCCATAAACAAGATTTGTGTAACTCCACCCCGTAGTTGCATCTTTCCACCCGAACATGAAATAGGTTCCACCAGTTGGTTTGTATTCCCATTGCGCGAGCAATGAATCTGATCTACCGAAATTTGCAACACTGTATAAACCGTTGCTAGTCCAAGTGCTAGAGCCACCTGTAGCTATCAACTTATCGTTTTGGGACAGATAGTTGCCGTTGTCAGTTTCAACCCATTTATCCGTGCTAATTACAGTGCCCGTGAAATCATCAAAGAAATTAAATGTTTGATCACCATTGCTTGCTGAAGTTGCTGTAGGATTTCCATAGTAAACATAAATTGTGTTGCTGCCTGATGCAATATAGGGGTCCTTAACCCAGAAGTTTCCATCTGTTTGCATCCAATAGTTTAATTCAGTTTCAGTTGCATCAGTTGAGTTGTAATAAGTGAATCTAACATCAGCATAATCTAATCTAGCCTTTGCGTTGTAGAGAGCTGAGATTTCTGAGGCCGATAAAGCTCGGTTGTAGATTTGGACTTCGTCGATGGTGCCGTTGAAATAATTGGTACTATCACCTTGTCGTCCTATTCTTAAATTGTTTGTCACAGATACCAAAGAACTATATGATGCAGGACGAATACCACTTGCTTGTCCATTTATGTAAAAAATAACATTAGTTCCATCATAAGTCACAGCAACATGCGACCATGACCCACTTGCAACAGTTCCATCGGAATAAATCCAAACAGCATCTCGAGCATAAAAAGCCAATTTATTCGTATCAGACCTTGAAAACAGATGATGATTTTGGTCAACTTGAGCATTGCCTGTACCCCTTCCAGTTATGGATAAATATGTTCCATCTGTATTTGGTTTTATCCAAGCGGAAATTGTAATCTTAGCAGTATTCAGACTACTTGCATTACCAGCATCAACATAATCATTCACCCCATCAAACTGCATCGCACTTCCATATTTGCCAGAAGTCCAACTGGCTCCAGAAACAGTTCCTGCGTTGTTATTACCTGAGCTGTCAGCGGTGGAAGTGCCTGAGCCTTCGCCGAAGTGCCAAGAACCGACCAAACCAGCTTCATTGTAAATGGGGCTACTTACATTCACTGGATAATCTGTTTGAGCTGAGCCTGAATTGCTGACTGTGATTGGTCTTCTATATGTCCAAAATGTTGTAAAATTCAAGTTGTAATTTGTTTTCAAGTTTAGCGTTCCGCCAGACTTTACTAAAATGTTTTTTGGTATTGTTTCCTCATGCCAGGGTATGCAAGAAGGTTCTGGTGAAGCATATTTGCGAATAATAACATCGTCCACATATCCTGGATTGTAATAAGTAGCACCCACAGCACATGGGCGAATCGTATTTACGCTAGATACGGCACTATAGAACGTTGCACCACTAACTCGCAATATGCCATTGACATATATATCGTATGTGTCGCTTGTTGTGTTGACCACCAATTTTATTTTATACCACGTATTTACAGAAGTGTCATAGACGTTGTTCCATGCACTACCTGAATTTAGCCATTTCAACCAATCCAGCCAAAACGCCAATTCTACAGCAGTTGTAGCATCGCTCATTAACAAGGAATAGTCATAAGCATCGCCTGATGATGTATATCTACCTTGATATTCCACTACAAAATTTGTTTGGGCTGTGAAACTTTTGGATATATACTCACCCACACCGCAGTAGACAGAATAAGGTGAACTAACATATTGTGTTCCAGTAACATCCGGCGTTCCTCCCTGAGTCCAGTCAGAAATGCTTCCATCATCAAAATTGTCCCACAAGATAAAAGTGTTGGTTCCATTGCTTACTCCAGTAGCAGAGGGGTTGCCGTAATACATGTAAATTGTAGAATTCCCAGATGCTGGAATGGAAGGAACTTTAACCCATATACTTGTAGAACCGGTGTTGCAACCTGATTCTAACCAATGGCTTATCACTGTTTCTGCTTGAGTCGTAGAATTGTAATAGGTAAATCTTATGTCACTACAATCGCTATTCATCTTGCCAGCAGAAATCAAGCTGTTTGTCTCAATCTGTAAATAAACTTGATAATCTGTTAAAGCTGATGTTAAAGAATTGTTTACTGTGATTGGCTTTCTGAATTTCCAACTGGTGCTATACCAAGTCAATGTGCAGGAACTGTCAACAACCCAGTCGCCAACAGCTGGTGGTATGCATTTGTCTCTTAAACCAGGCGCAGGTGCAATAGGCGATGCTGCAAAGATTGTTTGAATATAGCCAAGCATATAAAACTGGTAGGAAATAAAGAAAACCAGAATTACAAGATAGATTGCAATTCTTGAGAGTGATTTTTCACTTATCTTTGAAAATAGATAATTGAAACTACTAAAAAGTTTCTTATTCATAGACACACATTAAATTAATCTTGATTTTTAAAATAAATAAATGGTTAATCTATGTTATAAAAACAAGTGAAACAACTGAAACATACAATAATAAGCTTCCAAGGATTGCAAATGTTTTTCCTATACTGCCGGCTTTGATTCCAATAAGGTAAATGCCGATAGAAAGTAAAATCACACCTAAGAGCATGCTCAAAAAAACTATATTTTCTTTGCCAAGTTTGTTTTTTTTAACCATGTTTTTAACTTACTTTTCTTTCGTATATAAAATAGCTTGGGATGCCTGAAAATGTTTCTCTCAACTCATATTTGCTTTCTATGTATGCCCTAAAATTCGGGTTAGACATATAATAGTTTTCCATGTCAATAATAAATTTTGGTTTCTGGTTTTCCAAATTCCCTATCACCTTTTGTTCACTGATGTAAGACATGTAAGACAGGAAAGAATCTAAGTAATTTGAAGTTATAGGAGTGTCAGTAGTAAAAGAAATGTAGTCTGTGATGGAAGATTCGCCGAATATGTTGTCATTCTTTGAAGTATTATTTTGAATATATTGTTTTATCTGCTGAATGTTTTCTGAATTTTTTGGATTGAGGTAGTAATCAATTGTTCTGAAATTACTGATAAAAGATAAAAATAAAACTGTAATTAAAAACAATCTTATGACCATGTCTTTTGAAATGGAAAATGCTCTAGTTGTAGCTATCATGATAAATGGCAGAGATAAAAGAAAGTAATGATAAATAACTGTCTTGAATGTTGCTAATACTAATAAATCAATGACAATTGGGTAAACAGATAGGAGGAGTAAAAGATTATCTTTTTTTATGTAGGCAACATAAGTTGAAACTAGACATAAAAACAAGGTAAAAAATCCATAATCGAGGTATTGGGAATACATTTTTGGTAATTGAACAGAATAAAGTCTGGCATAGACCTGATAAAGAACTGTGTCATCAATAAAATTATAACCAAAGACTAGGTAAAGTGTTGAAAAAACAAGGGAAGCTGAGACTAAGAAAATAAGCAAAAATTGTTTTACATTTCTTTTCTTTAAGTAGATGAAAATCAGAAGAAAAGGAAAATAAAAAATAGCAATGTATCTGAAAAAGATTGAAATTGTAAACATTAGTGCTGACAATTTGATTTTGTTTTTGAGAATGAAAAAAGTCGATATCAGCAAAAAGAGTAAAGATTCCCACATCCCATAGCCCTGATCAGAGAAAGCAATGAATATTGGTGTCAGAAGAAAGATAATTGCTGAAAATATTCCAACTTTTTCCTTGTATAGCTCTGTGCCAATCAAGTAAATCAAATAAACAGATAAGCTGCTTGCTATCAAAGGCAGAAGTTTGCCTACGAGAATAGAAACGCCAAAAAGTTTGAAAAGAAATGCCAGAAGATAGATTTGAAATGGCGGATGAACAAAATTAAAGCCTTTGTAAGGCATTTGACCTTCTGAAATTCTTTTGCCCATCAGGAAATAGACATTTTCATCTGAAAAGCTTGGATGGGCTATAGCAAGTTTTAGAAAAAAACACAAGACTATTAGCGCTATCAAAGCCCGTTTTTCTGGTATTTTCATATACATTCATTATAAATTTTTATTAATTTGTCTATATTTTTCCTGCTATCGTACTTCTCTACGTCTCTTCTTGCATTTTCTGCTATATTTTTAGCCAGCTTTTGGTCTTTCAATAATTTCATTATTTCATCTGCTAATTTGTTTATGTCTCCTGGAGGAACGAGCAAACTGTTTTTGTTGTGCTCCAGTATTTCTGATAGACCGCCTGCATTCGAAGCAACTATAGGTTTTGAATAGACCATGGCTTCCAAAGCAACGATGCCGAACCCTTCGTGCAAGGAAGGAATGACAAAAACATCTGAGCAATAAATCGCGCTTTTTAACATTTTATCAGAAACTATTCCAGTAAAAATTATTTTATCTTTCAGTTTCATTTTTTTAACCAAACTCACCAGCTCATTCTTATAATTGTGCCATGGCCCTATAATCACAAGGACAGCTTCAGGAAAGTTTTCTAATATTTTTGGAAAGGCTTTGATCAAATATTGAAATCCTTTTTTTCTTACTAATCTACCAACAGCAAGAATTATCTTTTTATTTTCTAGCTTGTATTTTTTTCTGAATTCAACGCTCTTTGAATTATACTCGTTCAAATTGATCATGTCAGGGATTACATGAATTTTCTTTGCTTGTATTTTGTATATGTTTATCAATTCTTTTTTAGTAGAGTTTGATATTGCTATAGCTACGTCTGTAGATTTGGATATTGTTGGAACGAAAAATTTGTTGTAAAAATCGATGAACAGCTTTGTTATCCCAGTTTCCCTTGGATATTCGTGTTCAATCAAGAAAAATGGCTTTTTAGATTTTTTTGCTGCCAATGCAGAAATAAAAGTTGTGAAATGATGGAAATCGCTTGCATGAATTATGTCTGCATTTGATTTAATCAATTCAAAAAACATTGTATACGGTATTCTGTAATAAGTTCCTGCTACTGGAATCCTTATGGTAGGAAAATATCGAATAAAAAATTTTGAATTTATAGTTTTTTTAAAACTCTTGCTAAAAGAATCACTGCAGGTAAAAACTTCTACTTCATGTCTTTTACTCAAAGCATTGGCAAGAGTAAAAATACATTTCTCCCTCCCGCCGATTGAGCCGGGGTAAAAAGAATGTGTTACTAAAATAATTTTCATGCTATCTACCTATGAAAGTAATATATTTTAATAAATTTTCTTTCACAGATGCTGGGTTAAGAGAAAGTATGCAGTTGAGTTCTATATAACAAGTGTTGACACAGAGACAATTTTTAATTTCGGGTAACATTTTGAACGCCTCAACAAAACCGTATTTTAATCCATCCACGCCAAGTTCTTCTTTAAAGTAACATGGAGCAACAGTTCCATCTGGCAGGAGATCGCAAAAAAGTTTACCTGCCAGGCAACTTTCCTGTTTCCTAGGGTTTTTCAACATATCTATGCAAGGGTCAGAGAACATGATGAAACCAGGCTTTGATTTTTTAGTGTCTTCTATGATTTTAAAGGCATTTTTTAATTCTTTTTTAGAAGGAAAGAGTTTTTTAACATGTTTTTTATTAAACTGATCAGAATATACAACACTAAAAGTTAATTTGCAATCCAATTCAAGTGCTATTTCTATCAATTTTTTTATACCTTCAAAATTGTTTTTTGTATTTGCTTTGGAGATTACAGCATTAATCACAACATCTATGTTTCTCTTTCTTGCAGTTTTAATTCCTTCAACAGCTTTGTCAAATGTACCTTCTCCTCTGTTAAAATCTGTAACTTCTTTTGGACCATCAATAGAAACTGTCAAGTAATTGACACTTTTTATTTCATCGATTCTTTTTTTAAGAAGAATGCCATTTGTTGTAATAGTAACAATTGGAAATAATTTTTTTGCATAATCAGCAAGTTCACCTATATCTTTTCTTAACAAAGGTTCTCCTCCTGTAAATGTCCAGAAAAGTGTACCTGCATCAGCAAATTCATCCATAGCTTTTTTTATTTGTTCAGTTGACAGTTCTTTTCTAGGAGTCCTCCACAAACCGCAATATTTGCAGTGAAGATTGCATCTGAAAGTGATAAAATGCAATACTCTCAAAGGACTTTTAACCCCGACTCTTGCTAGTAGTACAGAGAATGGAAGTTTCAAAGTATTGTAATTCATATGTAGATAATCAAAAGTAAAAATAATAAAGATGATTAGCTGTTCAGATAGATTTTTTCTTGTAATGGATAGCTAAAACCAAGATTCCAATCAAGGAAAGTAATGAAACAGGCAAGGCTATGTTTTCGGTGAAGGTTGGTTTATATTCCAGGTATAAAATATAGTTTCCAGAAATAGGTGATTTTATAGAAATTAAATGTAAGTCTCCCTTTTCTATTTTAATAGAATTGTTGTTAACATAAGCATGCCAATGATTATTGTAAGTTGTTTTTATGGTGATTTTATCATTAAAAGTTATATTTCTAATCTGAAAAGCTATTTCTTTGTTGTCAAATTTTATAAGTTCTATTTTTGTATTAGGATTATCTGTAGTGGCATAGCTTTTTTCTGCTTTCATATACTCGAAAATATGCAAAAAATTATCTTTTGAAGAGTATGTCAAATTAAAAACCTCATAACTATTTAAAAATTTCAGAAACTGAGGCGTCCATGCAACAATATACCTAATGTTAAATTTATCCAACTTGTATGTAAATTCTTCCAAAGAATATTCAGTTATATTTTTACCCATAATTATGCTACTGAAAGCATTTGCATTTTGATCAGTTAGCATCATGTGCGGAAATGGGCCGCCAATAAAATCTTTTCCAGTTAAAACAGGGGCCATTGCAAGCATATAACCGCCTAAAAATCCTTCTTTTGAATCTTCAAAAAGAATTCTTGAATTGTCTGAATTTTTTTTAATCCAATCAAATGCTTCAATTGTGCTTTCTTTTGGTTGATAAGAAAAGAAACCATCATTTATACTAAACCCTGCAACGAGTTGTGAATTATCAGTTAAGAAGTTTGTTGGGTTTGACCAGACAATATATATATAAGGAATATAGGCAATTGAACTTGTTATAAATGCTATAGAAATTAATGAAATTAACAAAAGTTTTATATTTTTTGACGAAGAGAGATGTTTTTCTTTTATAACCTCAGATGAAAAATACACTGTTAAAACAATTAGAAAACTTCTTAACATTATGACTATCTTTTCAGGTTGAATTAGGGACAGAAAATAGAAATTATTTATTAATTTTTCCTGAAGTAAAAGAAATACAAGCATTATTCCTACAAACATTAGCAGATTATTCATTTGTTTATCTTCTTTTTTTCTCAAAAGATATCCAAAGAATAAAAAGAAAAAGAGGGCTGGACTTAATTGCAAGAAACGGATGAAAAACTGATAATAAAGTTGAAACCATTCAGGGTGATATAGTACGCCTAAAGGATGAATGGATGAGATGTACTCAAAATTAGAAAAAACTTGAACAATCCAAATAAAGCATATTAAAGTTGATAGAAAAATCATCAAAAGAATGTCTCTTTTCTTAATTTGGTTTAAAGTTATCAAAACAAAAAATCCAAGTGGTACAACAAGAATTGGGTTAGATAAAACAGTTAGAGAAAAAAATATCGAAGAAAACAGTAGACCATTTTTTTTGTTTTTGTCAAGATATTGTAAATAATAACTTAGCCCGAAAAGAGCAAAACCAATAGAAATATAGGTCGTGTAGTTTCCAAAAACAAACTGTTGATGCGGAAATCCTAGCCATAAAAGCGAGCAAATTAAGGAAAGAAAGCCAGAAAATTTTAATGATTTTGCAAATTTGTAAATACCAACTACAGGAAGTAGAAAAGCAAATGCAACAGTTATTCTAAAAATAAATTCTAAGGAAATTCTTCCAAGAAAAATGTAATACAAAAATGAACAAACTAAATAGGGAAGGGGGGAATAATCATAGAATTCTGGCATTCCTGCCTGAAAATGTTTGGACCAGCCAATCACCCCTCTGAATTCAGGTAGCAGTATATTTGTCAAGAGATTGACTCTAAAAAAATGAAACGGATAATCCTGATAAACTATTATTCCATTATCAAATATTTTTGCTTTGTAAAGAATTACCAGAGAAATTAGCAATATAAAAATTAAAAATATTAGTTGATTCTTTTCTACAAAGTTAATTATTTTGTCAACTTCTTTATGTTTGAATTTTAGAGCTAAAAAAATGAAAATCGTAGATGCTGGCACTATTAAAAATGGAAATAAAAAAGAGAATTTAAATGTATAATAAAAAGTCACAAGCAATATTGCTATAAGAATCACATGATTTAATATTGACACATCTTTCATTTGGATGCAAATCCTGTAAGTTGATTTATTGCATTTAGCATGCTTTCAAAATTTAAAGAAAAACATAAATTGAATTCATTGGAACCATGACATGTACACTGAGGGCAGTGGGGCTCTATTGATGGTAATTGGTTGAATGCATTCAAAAATCCTTTTTCTAAACCATTTATTCCTCGTTTTTCAGTAAAATAGCAAGGAGCAACAACACCATCTGGAAAAACATAACAAAAGAGCCTACCAGCATAACATTTCAGTTCATTCATCTTAAAATCTTTCAATTTGTTCCAATAACCGTTAGATCCTATGACATTTTTATTTTTTCTTTTGTAATGTTGTATAATTTCTATAGCTTCAACAAAATTTTTTGGAAATATTTCTTTCAAGTTCAAATAGTTGTACTGATCTACATAGATGGGTTGGAAATTTATTTTACATCCTAAGTCATTTGATAGTTCCAATAATTTTTTAATTCCATAGCAATTGTTTGCAGTAACTTCATCGGTAATTGTTGATATTATATGAGAAAAAATGCCATTGTCTCTAGCTATTTTTAAACCTTCAACAGATTTTTCAAAAACGCCTTTTCCTCTTATTTTATCATGAATATTCTTAGGGCCATCAATAGAAACAGAGATTGAGTCTATTTTTTTTATTTCTCTTATTCTGTTCTTTATCAAGGTACCGTTGGTCACAAGATGTGTATATATGCCACAATCATTTGAAAAATCAATAATTTCTTTGATATTGTTCCTCAACAAAGGCTCTCCTCCAGTAAAAATCAGAATTTGCATACCACCATCAGAAAACTCACTAATAAGTTGTTTTATTTGTTCATCAGTCAATATATCTCGTCTATGTTCTTTCCATATCCCGCAAAAAGAGCATCTTAAGTTACATTTGAAAGTTAAAGCTAGAGAAGTGATTAGAGGAGTTTTAGCAATACCAATCTTTGCTTTTGTCACCGCTTTAATGGCTTTTGCTAATTTTCCCATATTTTCACAATCAATTCTAATCTATCCTGACAACTGATATAATTGGCGCTTCATCATCACAATTACCATATATTTGAGATTCTATTTTTATTTTATGATCTCTGTTATCGGCATACTTGCTAATGCCATAGTATACTTCAATAGCAGAATTTGAAGGTATAAGGGTTGATTTCAATACAGAATTATCTACAGAAACATTGATAATGACTCCATCTCCTCCTGCAAATCTGGCTAAAGCTCTTATGAATAAATATTTTGATGATTCAGACAATTTGACTGAGCTCTCTATACTGCTTGAATTATCACAGGATCCTACACCTAACTCTATTCCATATTTATCAAATCTTAAAGAAGGCCCATTAAATTTTATATTTCTGTAAAAGTTTTCTTTAGCTTCTGATGGTAATAATTTAATTTGACTTAAAGAAAAATCTTCGGAATTACAATCCCCATACTCAACAGCTTTAATTTTTATATCATGATTTTTACCATCTGCAATTTGTGTAATGTTAAAATAATAATCTCCACAAATATATGAAGGTATGAAGACAGCATCTTTTATTTTGTCATCAATAGATAAATTAAGATATATACCATCGTGGCCAGTCATGTTTGCACAGGCTTGGATATACAAAGATTTCTTGTCTTTGTTGATAGCAACTTCTCTTTCCACTTCTTTCTGAGTTTTACAGTTATCCACATACACCATCAACCCCTTATTTGAAAACACACTTTTGTACGGTTCAAAGGTGTTGGCAGTTTTCCATAATAGCCAAGAGGTTTCATAATTTTTATAATAACTTATATCAACAAAGATGATCATAATAAGAAAAATTACGATAACCTTGGTTTTGCTATACTTTTTATCAAAAAAAGTCAGTGATAAAAGTAAAGGAATAAGGAATAAAGAAATAGATTGATTTAATGAATTTTGAGGCAGCAGATTATCTTCTTCAGAAAAAAGCTCTTTAACATTCTTATACAGAAAATCTTTTTTAATTAAAAATAGAAATGTAGTTTCTAAAGCTAAAAAGATGAAAAATAGGACGAAAAATTTCAGTATATCAAATTTTGATAAAATGATTTTTTTATTAATATAAGAAAAAATAGTGTAAAAGAGTATACAAAAAGAAATGAAGATAAAGACAAAAGGCTGAATACAAATTTTTCTAATGAAATAGACCTGCAAGATAATTAAGGCAGCTAGAAATAAAATATATCCATTCATGTTTTTTCTAAAAATTTCTTTTCTCCAAATAAAAGTTAGGACAGTTGCTAGAAATACCAAAGTGAAAATAGATGATATCCATGGATTTACAGGTGGCAAAGATGGATCACGAGAGATAGGATTCTGACGACAATCAATTATACTGTCACAATTAATCACACTATCAAAAATTCTACTTCTGGGTCCGTTTTGCAGAAACAAAGGAAGATAGTAATCATAGAGAGGATTTAGAAAAATATCAAATGTTGTAGTAATTCTCTTTCCGTAGCCTGGCACACTGTCAATTCTATTTTCACTTTTTATTTCATCCCTTAAGGGTTGGAGTCCAATGAAATTAACTATTATCGAAAAAACAACAGATAAAGTGACAATATATTTTAAAATCTTGCTATTTTTGACCCTATCAAACACAGACAGAATAGATATCATCAGAAATGGTGTTGTAGGAGCTAAATATCTGGCCCCAAAAGAAGCACCTTCTGCCCATATAAATCGAGAATCAAGCAATAAGAACAAGACAAATATAGAAATTATTATGATTGTTTCCGCTTTAAATTTTTTATATAGATAAAACAATCCTATAAATGAAAATATCAAAATTGGGTAATAGAAAAACAATCCTCTACGAAGATCGAACAATGATCTGAGGATTACAAAAATGTTCGGAATTCTTAAAATTGTGAATTCATCTCTTGGCGGTGGCCAGACAGAAGGATCGAGATAAAGTCTGGTAGATTCGAGAAATGTGCCGAATATAGAGTAATTGTAAAAAACCAAAGGTAAAATGCCTAGTAAAGCACCTAAAACGAATAAAAGAATATACACTTTATTCTTGGATAATAACACATAGATGAAATAAAATATCAATAAAACTATCGTAACTATTTGAACAGTTACCATATACCCAGCTAGTATGCCAGCCAAGGCAAAATATTTTTTATCAATGATCTTATCTTGCTTTATTTTGATCAGGAGATAAAATGTCAAGAAAATAATGAAAGTGCTAATGGCTTGTTCGTAAAAAACTATCCCATAAGGAAGGGCCAGGGTTCCTAGCCCAAAGGTGAAAACCAAAAGTAGTCTATGCTTTTCATTCTTTGTGAAATATTTAGAAATTTTGTAAACTAAAGTTACCGTTAAAGCTGAAAATAGTGATGAGGTAAAAATCACCAACAGTATCATTGATGTTAGAGTGAAAAATCCTGGACTAACGTAGTCGAATATTGGAATCTTGTTTTCGGACACAAATGTTGTTGAATATTGGTTAGTTCTATTGTAAGCATTTCTGAAGTTTTCTGGAAAAATGCCGTAAATTACTTTCCACGAATAATAAACAGGAATGCTGAAAAATGAAATGCCAGGATCTTTGTCGGAATAATAATGCCCATTATAGAAAGATCTGTCTGTGGTTTGGTTGTAGAATGAATCAATGTCTAATCTATTTTCATCAACTATTGATCTTATTAGAAAAAATCTAGAATTTTCATTCCAGCCCACCCAAGAAGCAAAGAAAGAATAAATAAGAAAAAATGTTAGGAAAATTAAAATTCTTTTTGACATTTTGCCGAAATTTAAACTTATCATTTAATATTATTTATTGATGAAAATCCTTAAATCAACGTTAAGTATTTGCCCAAAATGTAGAATTGTTGTAAATGCTAATGTTTTTGAAAAGAAGAATGAAGTTTTTATAACAAAAAATTGTGAAAAGCACGGAAGATTCGTTGGCAAGTATGTTTGGAGCGATTACAACATATATAAGGAACTGGGTAAAATATACAAACTCAATTCAAAAGATAAGCCAAACACAGAAAGTAAATATGTGCGTGACAATTCTTTTTTTGAATTGATATTGCCATTCACTCAAAAATGTAATTTGAATTGTCCTATTTGTTTTGTTGGGTCTAGAAAGAATATAAAAGAATTAAATCAAAGGGAATTATTAAAATTGGTTGAACAAAAGCCAGAATTGAAATCTGTTGCTTTGTCAGAAATGGAACCGACTACAAGAAAAGATCTAGTACAAATTATAAAAAAATTAAAGAAAATGAATTTAAATGTTAGTCTAATAACAAACGGTGTTAAACTAAGTGATTTAGATTATGCAAAGAAAATAAAAGAAAGTGGTATTGATGAGGTCGCTGTATCATTTGATGGATTGACAAAAAAACCATATATGGTACTCCGTGGGCAAAACTTACTCGAGAAAAAATTGATGGCAATTGATAATTTAAAAAAAATAGGAATACCATTTCGTCTATCTTTTACTTTGATGAAAGGAGTGAATGATGATCAAATAGGTGATATCATTGATTTTTGCTTTAAAAATAATGTGAAACGTTTGACAATTTCTTCTCTTTTTTACGGTGGTAAAGCAAGAAATTTGAAGAGTGGAGCAATGACAACTAGTGAAATTGTTAAGGAATTTTCACAGCAATGCAATGTAAGTGTAAATGATATATTAGAGTGCTGTAAAAAAAGATATCTTGAGATGCAACTCTATCATTTTTTTAATGGAATGAAAACTAGAGAAAAAATATGTGGAATGTCTTGTTATTTAACACAAAAAGAAAATGGATATCAATCGTTAAACAAAACATTCAAATTCAAATTAGATCTGACACTTCTGGCAATGGCGTGGAAAACTCGAAAAATATTGTATCCATTTAGAAGATCTTTAATCAAATTAAATAGGACGAGAAAATTAATTGATAAAAAAGTGTTAGATGTTTTAATGTTGAGGCATATGGACCTATCTAACCTAGACTTTGATTTGATAGAAGATTGTTCTACATTAGTCCTAAATTCAAAATCTAAAGAAGATACAATTACATCTTACTGTCTGTTTGTCAACTCTATATAGTTCATGGTTCGTGCAAAGTTACTATATCGAGTCCACTATCAAGGCCTTTTATACTTTTTGTAACTTCAACGCTTCTGAAATTGATTTTTGGAAAATTAAGATCATAGAGTTTTTCTATTTTTAACACAAATAAATCTTCTCTTTTTAAAAGCCCTTCAGTTCTTGTGTGATTGCCTGAAAGGAGGACAGGTTTGAAGAATAGCGAAAATATCTTAATCAAATCCTTATCTAACAACTCTTTGGTTAATTTAAGAAAATTGATAGTCTTATTTTCATCATTGAGTATTTTGTCTAAAATTTCATTCAACTTTTTTATTTTCTCCAAGCTAGGGATAATTTTAATTTTCTTATCTTTGACTACAAACATAACGGCCAAATGTAAATCAGGAAATAGATTGACAGCAGTTTTTTTATTGAAAAACTTATAGAAGAATTCAAATAAATTTATCCTGAATTTTCTAAATTCCATCATGTATTCCATTGGAATGCCAATCTGAAATTCTACCTCCTTTGCCAGATCTGACATAGCATTTCTTTCTATCACAAGTTTCAATCTTCCACAACATGAAAGCGGTCTATAATAAACTCCCTTAATAAAATCACTATTCTTCACAGCAAATCTAAATATTTTACTAATCTGGTCATCATTAATTCCATGAATAATAACAGGAGCTAAAATCACTTTTATTCTATGTTTTTTGAGATTTGCTAGAGCTTTCAACTTTATCTTTAACTGCTTTCCATCACCTCTTATTTTTTCAAGAATTTCTTCTCTAAAACCATCAAATGTAAAGTATAAGTTTTCCAGTCCAGCTGCTTTCAATTTTTTGACATATTCTTCATCTGCCA
>Ga0315280_10007543_pt1 | contig 14555 bp, 8 predicted proteins | sample YL17G06_40_MG_FD_203697 | JGI IMG/M metagenome (GOLD analysis project Ga0315280, IMG submission 203697) | Sediment microbial communities from Yellowstone Lake, YNP, Wyoming, USA - YL17G06_40 | ecosystem: Environmental > Aquatic > Freshwater > Lake > Sediment | place: USA: Wyoming | collected...
CAACCGCGGCCTGCCGATGGATCTCCTGAATCCCCCATCCAATATGGAGGCGCTGCTCCGCGGCACGAGCGAAGCCCGCATCCAAGCCTGCATTCATGCTATCGGTGACCGGGCCGTGGCCGAGATGCTCGACCTTTATGGCCGCGTCGGTGGAGACGAGGCTGCGGCGCATCGCTTTCGCATTGAACACGCCCAGCACGTGCGTCCGCAAGATTTTGCGCGCTTCGGGAAGCTCGGTGTGATTGCTTCCATGCAGCCCTATCATGCCATCGATGATGGCCGCTGGGCCGAGAAGCGCCTGGGGCCAGCGCGCGCCCGCTCAAGCTATGCCTGGCGCTCCATGCTCGATGCCGGAGCGCCCCTGGCGTTCGGCTCCGACTGGCCCGTGGCGCCGCTTGACCCGCTACTCGGCATCTACGCGGCGGTGACGCGAGCTACGCTCGATGGCAAGCACCCAGATGGCTGGTTCCCCGAAGAGAAGCTAACAGTCGTCGAGGCCTTGCGGGCCTACACGGCAGGCAGCGCCTTCGCAGCTTTCGAGGAGAATGAGAAGGGAACGATCTCACCCGGGAAACTTGGCGATCTGGTTGTCCTTTCCGATGATCTCTTCAGCATCCCACCTGAGAAAATCAAGGACGTGCGCGTCCTCCTGACGGTCGTGGGCGGCAAGGTGGTTTACGAAGCTAAGTAGCGGCGCCCCTCCGCGCGTGCATGACCTACTTCGCCTGGCGTGACGGGCGCCTCGCCCGCAGGGGGATTATCGACTGCCGCTCCAGAGCACGAGGCGCAGCACTCCTCTATGAGATGACTACCTGAAGTGAGTCACCGACGTTGAGTGCGATGCCTTGGTCCGCTTCCAGGCGCACAATTCGGGCGATGAAGCTGGGCTTCAGCGAAATTGCCTTGCTGTTGTGCGTGGCTGAGGCTTTGGTGGGTTTTCCCTGGCAGGCGAATTCGAGCCTTCGGAGGCTGATACGTCCGTAGCGCGCGGTGAGGGTCTGCACCTGGACGCTTTGAGAAATTCGCTGGTCGAAGGTTCCCCAGCCATCGGCGGTGATGAAGAAGCAGCGGAAGTCTTCGGGTGTGGTCTTGGGGGCGAAGGCCAGGAATCCCTCGGCGGCATGGTAGCGCTGGCCGGCGGCAGCTTCGAGCAGCGTCCAACTGCTCATGGCCCGGGCGTAGTGGTCGCCGCACTCGATATCGTTCCAGGGGCTGCGCTCACGGCCGTCGTAGCGGGCGCGCACCCCGCGAAGAATCTTCAAGGCATCCTCCACGCGGCCTTCATAAAGGAGTAACGCTGCCACCTCATATTCAATGCCTGTCCAGACTTCATCGGAATAAAGTGTGGGAATCTTGGGGCGACCCTCCTTCGGCCAAGTGCAGATCAGCAAGCCCTGGTCGCGGTCGGAAGCGAAAACCCGGGGTGCCTGTTTGAAGCCGACGAAGTTCTCCCGCCAGTTGTACTTCAGGAGGGAATCAAGAGTCTTGCGCACCTGTTCCTCGGGCAAGATGTAGCCAAGTTCCAACTGGTGAGCCCACCACTGGCCGAGCAACTGGTCGGCGTGGCAGCCGAGGCCATACTGGTGCTCGACATGCGCCGTGAGGTCAACCTTCTGGGTATAGTACTCACCATTCCATACTTCGCGTGGCAGGTTGACACGTCCCTTCTCGTAAATCGCGTGATAACGCTGGGCGATCGCCGGCTCGCCGGCAAGGCGGGCCATCTCCTCGGCGGCCCGGAGCGCGGCCAAGTAGAGGCTGCCGATGAAGCTGTTTGGACCATAAATGGAGATGTCATAGGTATTGGGCTGCTCACCGTGGATGACACCATCGCCGTCGGCATCAAGCGTTTTGATGACATACTCCATCAGCTTTGCCACGCGCGGCCACAGCCGCTTCAGCCATTCCTGGCCGGCGCCCTGGCGGTACTCGCGATATGTCTTGAGCACCGTGCCCAGCATGCCGTCGAGCGCGGGGTTTTCCGGCCCGCCGATCTTCCGGTCCCAGTTACGGGGCAGGTAGAAGGGCAGGATGGTGCGATGGGGGATGTAACCCGAGGGGTGCTGCTGGATTTCAAGGTCTGTGTGGCGCATCGTCCGTTCCAAATCGGGGAAGAGGCGGGAAAGCGTCTGCTCGTAGTTCCACACGTGCGTGCAGTTGAGCGGGCAACAGCCGGAGTTCCGGCAGTGCGTGGTGCTGGCGCCGCAACAGCCTTCGAAGCCGTGCAGGTTACCATCCTGGATCCAGATACAAGTAGGCGTGCGGATGATGGACGCTTGCGAGCTCACGCAGTCGAGCAGTTCAACCGGCAAAGTGGAATCGTACAAGCCGGTGCGAAAGCGGCGGGTTTCTTCCGACAAACGCAGGAAGTTGTCGCGAACATACTGGGCGACCTCCAAGGCGCTGTGGAACCAGTTGGCGTACATGGTCCCCAGCCAGAATTTCGTCTTCGTATCCTGGATGGTGAAGGCCGGCTGGTCCCAGTTGACGTAGCGGTTGGGGAAAAACCAAGCGACAAGAAACACGACCCTTTTTGTTTCTCCTGCTTTGAGTTCCAGGGGTGCGGCCAATGCGCTATTCCAGGTGCGGCCCGCCGCACTCGGCTCTGCGCCTTCGCGATTGGCCAATGCGCCGTCTTCCGAGAAATCTCTCCACAGAAGTTCCAGGTTGTCCCACTGGGTAAGGTAGCTGGCCTGTTCCGTCAGCGCTGCGAGCGCCAGCCGGCCCTGAAAGGGAAAGTCGCCGGGCAAGCGCGGATTCGAGAGCTCAATGGCTGTCAGACCCTGGGAGCGCGCCAGGGTGTTGCGGTTCGACCCATAGGCAAAATTCTCAACTCCTACAATGGGACTCTGTCCATCCCAGCCCACCAGGTTTTGGAGTGTGGCGAGAAGCGATGCCCGCAGCAGACCTGGGCCCGGATTCTTGACTTTGAATTCGAAGACGATGACCGGCAGCCCGGAGTCTTTTGCATTGAGCGGAATGAAGGGCGAATACGCTTCGAGCGAGACCTCGGCGGGGAGGGCAGGGTCGAGGTAGCGAATTTGCGCGATGGGATACTCGCCTGCGAACTCCAGCTCTTTCACCCCGGGAAGCTGTTGGAGGAGCTGGCGGGACTCGGGGGGGACCACATGGTCGTTGCTAGTGGCGGGCGGTACGAAGTTGCTCTGGTCATACAGCGCGGAGGATTGCAGGACGCGCGCCACGCCCGATCCCTCCTCGGGCTTGGCCCAAAAGGCGAAGAAACTATGCGGCACGTGCGCGAGGTGATTGACGTTGTGCACAATCTGCCATTGCCGCAGGCCGCCATCACCCGCCAGCGCGAGGGAGCCGGTGCCGATGCCACCCAGCGGCATAGCCACGGCGCGTAGCCTCTCGCCGCGATAGACGGCGTGTTCCCCTCGGCGCGCAGGCGGCGCCGAAGTGGCCGCGCTCGGCGCCTGAGGCTCCCCGGGCTGTGCCGGGAGGAAAGAAGCGTTCGCCAGAGCTGCTGCCCCCGCGCTGACGTTCCGTAAGAACGCTCTGCGATCGATTCCGGCATCTTCTTCGTTCGCCATGATCACCTCCGAGTCGGTCCGGCGCGAAACTACCCCTCATAGAGGCTGCGAGCTGAGGCAAAGCCGCACTGCCCAAAGCCTTGTCTGGAAGATGTAGGGGGGGAGGATAGCACGTCTGGTGGCTCACCACCAGGCGAGCAGGCTGCGTTGGCAGTTAGGGTGAGGGAAACATTTTCAGTAACGGGTGATTGCGCTCGCTTCGTCTGCGCGCTAAGATGCCAGACGCAGGAGGCCAGGGGGAAAGGGGAGGATTGTCCCCACCCGGCCTTCGCGCAGGATGGAGCCTGTCATGTGGTGGGAGAAAAAACCGCGGTCGCTCACGCCCCAGCAAGCGCACCCGCTGTCAGCTCCACCTGCGACTCCCAAAATGGAAAAGCCTATGATTGAAACCATGCCGAGGGTCTCTGACGCGTTGCCCTCCAGCCCCAACCAGACCCTACTGGGCCAGTCGGTGGTCCTGCGCGGGGATCTGTCGGGGAAAGAGGATCTCCTGATTGAGGGCCACTTCGAAGGAACCATCAATCTTCAGGAACACTGCGTGACGGTGGGTCCGCACGGCCAAGTGAAGGGTGAAATCCATGCCCGGCAGGTGATTGTCCAGGGAACGATGAACGGCAACGTCACGGCCCGGGAGAAGATTGAGATTCGCAAGGCCGGCGAGGTAGTCGGCGACTTGGTTGCGGCGGGCATTGCCATCGAAGACGGCGCTTACTTCAAGGGCAGCATCGACGTGCTGCGCGAGTCAGGCAAGGATGCGTCCCGCTCCCTACCCCTGCCCAACGCCGTCAAGGCCGGCGCGTAGGGATGCGCGGGAGCGGTCAGCCGCCGGGGAAGAGGGGAGGCAAGAAGCGAAAACCGCCTGGCGGCGAGGCACGGCGATTCACACCGATCCTGCGAATCCGCAAGGAGCAAGCCCGCCGGGGCGGGCAAGCTCGGCCCCAAGCGAGTGCTTTTGATGCCTCTCACTGCCGGCCAGCAAGGTGCAACCAAGACGACACGTGCCGGGGCTGGCCCGGCCAACGCCAGCGCCGCCCTCGAGTGGCTCTGGGCGCAACTTCAAGACGTTCGTTCTCCCCACACTCTGGACTGTGGACCCATCTGCCAGGCTACAGTCGATGTTCTGCTGCGGCGCGGCGCGAAGCTTTATGTAAGCGACCTCGTGACCCCGGCACTTCGCGGAGACGAGCTGTTCTGGGACCGGCGAGGGAAAATCCCGGCCTTTCGCCTCACTGATTTTCTTGCGCAGTTGCCCCCTATCCCGGCGGGGTCGCTTTCTATAATCTTCTGCTGGCACCTGTTGGATTTCCTCCCTCGGGATACGCTCCCGGGCCTCGCGGAGCGCTTGTTTTCCTACCTGCAGCCGGATGGTTTCCTGTTCTGCCTACTCCGCGAGCCCTACCTGTCGGCGGGCGCTGACACGCCATGGTGGCTTGAGAGCTTGACTGTTTTGGCCACGGGCCGCGAGGGTCACAGGCCCTTTCCTTATCCGGCCCTCTCCAACCGCGAGATGGAACGGCTTGCCCCGTCCGGCAGCGTCAAGACCTTCCTCACGCGCTCCGGTCGCCGCGAAGTACTGGCTCTGAAGTAGGCGGGGGGCAAGGGCATAGAAGGCGGGCTGGGGAAGACGTACCCAGATTGAGCGCCGCTGCCCGCAACCCGCGGGGTAATTTGTTGCGAGCGCGGCCTCCGTGTAGCTCGGCGGGGTGACGGAGAGCGCTGGGCATTGACGGGCGGGCCCAAACCTGCCAAAGTTCTGGGGGCTGTTCCCCAGGCGCGGATCCTGGCCGGAGTTGAGCCCAGCCTTGAGCTTGCCTGGGTGACGCGGGAATTTGTGGAGGCGGAAGATGAGGAAGTGGAGTTTATGCTTTTGTGTGCTTGTGCTGGAAGCGCTGGTTCTGCCGTGGGCAGCTCAAGCCCAAACCCTGGTGAACGAGTCTCTGGCGAGTTTTCCGCCGCCGACAATCCGCTTGGAGTATTCGCGACTGGCCAAACTGCGCACGCTGCCCAACTACGCACGCCTGCGGCAGCGTTATGTTGGCCCTCGGCTCCGCGCGTTGGAGGAGTCGTTCTCACAACTCGGCGTGGAAGAGAGTCAGATCGATGAAGTCGTGCTGGGCTGGCAGCCTGGTTCGACAGAGATGGAGCTGGAGGGCCTTGTGGCCGGAAGTTTCACCGCCCGGGCGATTGCCGACCGCGCGGCGGCGCGTGGTATGTCGCCCGCGACGATAGCCGATATGCCCGCCTATTGCCTGGGAACCGAGTCTGCTTCTATTTGCCTGGTGGTGCTGAAGGACTCACTGGGTGCTTTTGGCACAGAGAACTCTCTGGCAACCATGCTGGAAGCTCGTGAGGGTCAGACTCCAAGTCTCGCTTCGGAAGAGCGCTTCGTCAAGCTGGTGGGCGAAGCTAAGCCGGAAGCGCCCATCTGGGGCGTAGCCATTGGCGAGGCGGTCCCCGACTGGTTTCGGGCCTGGATGCCGGCCCAAGGTAATCTCCAGCTAGACTGGGGAAAAGCGTTTCAGTCTGTGGAGGCGCTGGTTTACAGCGTGGAGACTGCCGACGCGGTTCGCCTGGAAATCAAGATGGATTGTACGACGTCCCAATCCGCGGCAAGCACGCGGCAGGTCTTTGAAGGCCTCAAGATGTTTCAACAGCTCGCCTGGCAAAACCTCAACCCTAACCTACCCAACCCGTTTGAGACGGTGGAGATTGGCCAGGATGACCGCCGCGTTTCCCTCAAGATGACAACGAGCTATGCGGACCTCGAAGTCCCCGGAGCACCAGGCGGCCCGGGCAACTGACGCGTTTTGCAGTAACCCACGCAGTTTCAGAGGGATAGAGGCTGAGAACGCGCTCGTCTAACGTGGTTCCGCAGGGACCGGCTCTTCTTCTCGGAACAATTCCAGGTGAACGGGATGCGCCTCAACGACTAGCGTGGCGCCCACCAGGTTTTTGTCTTCGATGCGGACGTCCTTGCCGACGCCCGGCGAGTCGAACCATTGGTGCTTGGCGGAGCTGGCGGACTTCAGCCACTCCGCGATGCGCTCTGCCGGGAGCGGTGCGGATTCTTGCTTTGGATCCTCCAGAGCATCCGCGGCGTAGCTCTTGATCAACTTCGACCAGAGTTTCTTGAGCGTGGCCGGCTGGTCAAACAAGTCGGCGCCGGCAATCTTGCCATGAATCACGAAGACGGCGCCATTGCTGTCCTCCGGTGCGGGGAGGCTGTTGGTCACGGCGTCCAACTTCCGCGCGTAGTCCGCGTACATGTCGTGCAGCGCGCCGGAGGAGGAACTTGAACCCATCCTGTCCATCTTCCTCGCGATCTCATTCCAGACGGCCCCCTGGTCAGCCTGGGGTGAGCCCACTGCCCGGTAGCTTCCCGTCACATGCTTCGACATCATCATGCGTAAGTGGCCATGGGAGGAGCTTGATCCGCTGCCGAATCTCCTGGACTTGTACCCCCAGCGGCCCACCTCTACGCAAGTCACCGGGATGGGCGTCGCGGTCTTGGCGGGCACCATGATGCTGGAGTTGAGCACGCGGTTCTGCTTGCCACCTACCAGTTCTTCGCCGGCCATGAGGAAGACCATTTTGACTGACTTGTTGACCACCTTGAGCGTCGGCACACTGCCGCCCTCGCTGACCTCGGTCACGTCGAGAAGCTGCTGCTCCAGCGCCTCGTCCAGGGTGGCATAGTCGTGAAGCTTTTCGGTCGGCCAGCGCAGGTCGAACACCTGCAACCCGGCCGCCTGCCGGACGCCGGTCACCTCCGCTCTCCCCAATGCTTCGAGCACGTTCGGCATCTGCGACGCCATGGTGGTCTCCTTTCGCCCGTGTCACCAAGTCTACGCTCTTACCCCCACCCGGTCAAACGCCCTCTGGAGTATGATGGGCGCAGGTCTGAGTCCTTTGCTGCGCTGGGGAACTGCCTGAAGCCACCGGCCTCACGTTCCTCGCCTGCCGGGCACGGAGGACTAGGGATGGCGGCCACGCGTCCGGAGAAATCAATATTGACCCCCAGGTGCGGGTAGGCTGTTGCGGGTTTCCCCAGGCGCTTGCCCCATACGCCATGACCTTTCCCGTCGTCGAGGTACAACAGCAAGGTAGCGCGGAGTTGTCTTTTAACTCCGCGGCTCTTTGCTTTCCCAATTAAGGGCCGCAGACTTTAAGGACAAGTGTGCGCTACCCAGTGCACGTGCGAGCCTGGACTCGTCCCCATCTTTGAGACAAGCGGTTAAGACTCCAAATTCAGCGAATGGTATGAAAATGCCATCGAAGGGAGGATGGAGTCAGGGGTTTGTCTCGACCCCGCCTGCGGCAGGCAGGGGCAGTTCACGAAGGAATTCCAGCGGGCCGCGATCCAGCGGCGGCGCGGAAAGTTGAGATTCTTGAACTCGCTGACGGCGCCGAGGTGACCACAGACAAATTGAGATTCAGGGCTGTCGCCCGGCACGCTTAGGGGTGTGCCATTTTGTTGAGCATGGGCTGTGATATACTGCAGGTATAACGTTTTGGGCGCGCACTCAGATGAAGAGTTGCCCCATCTGTGAAACAGCTTATCCAGACACCTTCGTGGTTTGTCCGCAGGATGGCTCTGCGCTTGTGGGAGCAGGCTTGTGGCCGGAAGGGACCTTGGTCCGCGGCAAATACCGCATCCTGAGCAAGATCGGGCAAGGCGGTATGGGCTCGGTGTACAAGGCGCTGCACGTGAGCTTCGACGAGCTGCGGGCGCTGAAGGTGATGAGTCCGGAGCTGTTGCGCGACGAGCTCTTTGTCAGGCGTTTCAAACACGAAGCGGTAATCACGCGGAGACTCCAGCACCCCAATGCGGTGCGGGTGGACGACATCGACGAGACGGAGGATGGCCGTCCGTTCATCGTCATGGAGTACATCGAGGGCGAGAGCCTGAAGAAACTGATCAAGCGCGAGGGGGCGCTGCCGGTTCCGCGGGTCTGCCCCGTCATCAAGCAGGTCGCGGCCGCGCTGGACGCTGCTCATCGGCTGGGCATGGTCCACCGGGATATCAAGCCTGACAATATTGTTCTGGTTCAGACACCTGAAGGCGTACAGGCCAAGGTGCTCGACTTCGGCATTGCCAAGGTGAAAGAGAGCCGGTTGGGCGGCACGGGTAGCATGACGCTGACGGGCACCGGGGTGGTGATCGGGACGCCCCAGTACATGTCGCCGGAGCAAGCCATGGGCAAGCGGGGCGAGCAACTTGATGGCCGCTCTGACCTCTATTCGCTCGGCGTGGTCATGTACGAAATGCTGGCCGGCGATTTGCCCTTTAAGGCCGACACCAGCATGGAGATGTTGCTCGCGCATCTGATGAAGGCGCCCACTCCCATTCGCACTCTGCGGCCGGAATTGCAGATCCCTGAGCCTGTCGCCGACCTGGTGATGCGTCTGCTGGAAAAGAAGGCGGAACTGCGCCCCGCAACAGGCCAGGCGCTGATTGCCGAAATCGAACGGGTGGAAAAGGACATGGTTGCTCCCTCTGCGACGCGGGTGGCCGGCGGCCTTTACTCGCCGAGCGCAGCAGAGGCTCTGCAAGCGGCTCTCCGCGCAACCTCCCCCGCCAGAGCGAGCAGTGGTCCGCCTCCAGTGACTCCGGCTCCCGTGAAACCCGCCCCGCAAGCTCGTCCGGCCAGCGTGGCGCGTCCTGCGGTGGCTCCAGCTCCGCAACCGCGCGCCGTGCCCGCTCCGCCTCCACCCCGGGCGTCGCAATGGGGGATATGGGTCTCGATGGGCATCTTGGTGGTTGGCCTTGGGGGAGGAGGATGGTACTACATCGGGCACCGCCCGCCGCCTCCGACGAAGCCTCCGACGGAAACGACAAGCCCGCCCAAGGCACCCGAAAAGATTACCGTGCCGGAGAATCCTCCCGACTCAACGGGAGCCACGGAAGGCCGCGGCGGGCAGACGAACAGAGTCTCTGAGGGAAGAACAACTCCAACTTCGAGCTCTACAGAGACGACCACGCGTCGCAAGGCCGGTTCCACCTCCAGCCAGCCCCCGTCTCGGCCTCAGCCGCCGACGCCGGTTGTTGATCCGAAAAAGGTCACCGCGGCGATTAAGATGGGAGACTTCTATTTCGACCGCGGCGAATATGAAAACGCCATCAACGAATATCAGCAGGGTCTGAATGCCGATCGCACGAATCGCGAGCTCAACTCCAAGCTTGTCCGCGCCCGTCGCGCCAAATCTGCCGAAGAGCGGCTCAACCAGTAATCTTCTACGTTGATTGCCCCTGCGTTCCTGCGGCTTGACTCTCCTCGACCCCAAAGCCATACTACATTTTCGAGTAAGGGCGGGTTCTGCCCTCCCACAGCGGGAGAAGGCGGGTGGCGTACCGGTCTGCCGGCGAATACACACAGGTGGCTTGATGACAGAAGCAAACTCCGGTCAGGCGCTGCTGGTAGACCTCTACGAGCTGACCATGGCGGCGGCCTACTTTGAGCACCGTGTTGACTGCCGCGCCAGCTTCGAACTTTTCGTCCGCCAACTTCCGGCCGAGCGCGCTTATCTGGTGGCGGCGGGAATTGACTCCGCGCTCGATTACCTGGAGTCACTGCGCTTCAGCGAAGAGGATGTCCGGTTCCTGCGCGGCCAACCTGCCTTTCGTACGGTGTCGGATTCTTTCTTTGAGTACCTCCGGACCTTTCGCTTCACGGGCGATGTGGAAGCCGTGGAGGAGGGAACGCTGGTCTTTGCGGAGGAACCCATCCTTCAGGTCACCGGGCCGGTCCTGGAAGCCCAGGTGGTGGAGACCTATCTCCTTTCCGTCATCAACTTTGAGACCCTGATTGCTTCCAAGGCGGCGCGCGTGATCAGTGCGGCGCGGGGCAGGGGAGTGCTGGAATTTGGCACGCGTCGCGCCCACGGGCCGGAAGCCGGTGTGCGTGCGGCCCGCGCCGCGTACGTGGGCGGATGCGTTGCCACCTCCAACGTGCTGGCGGGTTACCGTTATGGGATTCCGCTGGCTGGCACCGCCGCGCACTCCTGGACTCAGGTTTTCCCGACTGAGCGGGAGAGCTTCGAGGCGCTGCTGGAGACTTTTCCGGAAAAAGCCATCCTTCTGATCGACACCTATGACTCGCTGACGGGCGCCGAGACCGCTGCGGCGCTCGGCCGCAAGGTTGCCGGGGTGCGGCTGGACAGTGGCGATTTGCTCGAGAAAAGTCGCCGCGTGCGGGAAATCCTCGACCGGCATGGTCTTAACCGCACGCGAATTGTGGCAAGCGGCGACCTCAACGAATACAAAATCGAGGAACTGGTGTCGCAGGGTGCGCCCATCAACGTCTTCGGTGTGGGCACCGATCTGGCTACTTCGCGCGACGTGCCCGCGCTGAGCGTCGTCTACAAATTGGTGGAGGTGGAGCGGGGCGGGCGGGTCGAGTATAAGACCAAGTTCAGCGAGCAGAAAGTTTACTTCCCGGGCCGCAAGCAGGTGTTCCGGTTCTGGCGCGAAGAACAATGCCACTATGACCTTATCGCGCGCGCCGACGAGCACTACGCAGAGGCCTCGGCGCTGCTCCAGCCGGTGATGCGGGGCGGGAAGCGTCTGGCGCCGCCGCCGGCGCTGGCAGAGGTCCGGGCCCGGGCCATGGCCAATCTCGGGCGTCTGCCGGAGGTCTATCGCGTGCTACGCGGCGCCCCTTCTTATCCGGTCACCAAGAGTGCGGCGCTCGAGCGCCTGCTGGACCAGGTGCGCGAGCGCTATCTTGGCGCACCGGAAGCTTCCGATGCGCGGCGTCATCCGGGAGGAACGGACCGCGAGTGAATCGACCATGAACGTTCCCCTGGTCTTCCTCGACGTTGATACGCAGGTTGATTTCATGCTTCGCACGGGCAGCCTGTATGTGCCCGGGGCAGAAGCGATCGTTCCCAACCTGAAAAAACTCATGGCTTATGCTCAGGAGCGCCGCATCCCGGTGCTCTCCTCCACGGACGCCCACTCTGCCGACGACCCCTCGTTTGCCCAGTGGCCGCCGCATTGCGTCGTCGGGACGCCCGGCCAAGCGCGCATCCCCGAAACCCAGCTCGCTTCTGCCACGGTCATCCCCAACCGCGTCGGAGCCTTCACCGCGCCGCCGGAATGGTCGGGGCAGTTCGTTATCGAAAAGCAGGAATACGATGTCTCAACCAACGTGAACTTCGCGGCCATCTTGGCTTCGCTGGGGCGGCGGCGGTTTGTAGTCTTCGGTGTCGCCACCGAATACTGTGTGCTTTCTTCCGCCTTGGCGCTGCGCAGGCGCGATCTGCCGGTGGACCTGGTCACGGACGCCATCAAAGCCATCACCGAGGAAGGCGGCCGCAAGGCCATCGCCGAGATGACTGCCGCCAGCGTCAGGCTGGTGACCACGGCGGACGTCTGCGCGCTCGAGGCCCCCGCAACACTGAGGTAGGGCTTTCGCGGCCGTGCCGTCTTGAGCTTGTGGGAGCACTACTCAGATTACTTCCCCAGGCCGAGGCGCCGCCTTCTACTCTCCAACTTGTCAGGTCTCAGCTTGAAACTCAGTCGTAGCTGGCGTAGTGTTTCGCCGAGTGCAAAGACGGCAAGTGGAAAACATGTCCTCTTGGAGATGACTCATGAATTCTCACAAGGTGCGCTTCGGAATTCTCTGCGCGGGCCTGCTGGCCTTGTTGGCGAAGCCGTGTGCTGCGAAGGAAGGGATTGTGCTCAACGAGAAAGAGTATTTTGAGGGACCGGGACTTTCTTTCCTCCTTTTCCACAACAATTACCAAGTAGGTTTTCAAGGCGGACTGCAAATGATCTTGAACGGCGAGCGGGTGCTCGATTCGGGTGACCTGCTGCTCGTGCCCAAAGGCGGCGGAATGGAGAGAACCGAACTCCACGTCCTGCGGCGGGTGGTGGATCGCGCACAATCCGCTGCCACCGTGTACGGCGAAATAGGCGCGGGGGGTTCCGGCTACCAATTGATCTGCCGGACCGACGGCGAGCGCATCTTCATTACGCTTAAGTTGGATCGGCCCATCGACTGGAGCAAGATCGAGCGCGCTGGTTTTCGCATTTCTCTCTACCCGGGGACGTATTTCTCTAAATCCTACCAGGGTGAGTCAGGGGGCGGCGTGTTCCCGCAGCAATACACGGGTCAGATGATATTCTTCGGTCCCACCAAAACGCTGCGCGTGGCACAGGAAGACCCTCTGCACAGTTTCGTCATGTCTCGTGCCGACGGCGCGCTTCTTCTTATAGACCCACGACAGGATGGGCCGGAGCCATGGTTCTTCGTGCTGGCGCCGCTCGAGGCCGGCTCGCGCGACACGGAAGTGCGCGTGGAGATTATGCCGTCACTTCGTCTCGAGTGGCGGCGTCCGCCGGTGATTGGGATCTCGCAAGTTGGCTATCACCCCAACCAGGTAAAACGCGCCGTGCTGGAACTCGATCCGCGCGATGCCGCGAATGATCCAGTCAACCTCTATCAGCTTCAGGTTGCTGGAGATAAGAAGCTGGTCAAATCCGAACCGGCGAAAGCCTGGGGGCGATTCCTCCGCTTTCAATATGCCACCTTCGATTTCACCGAGGTGCAGCAGCCGGGTGTTTATGTGCTTGAGTTCCAGGGACAGACGGCGGGGCCGTTCCGCATCGCCCCGGATGTCTACGAGCAAGCCTGGCAGCCGGCGCTGGAGTATTTCCTGCCGGCGCAAATGTGCCACGTGGCGGTCAAGGAAGGGCTACGCACCTGGCACGGCGCGTGTCATCTGGATGACGCCTTGCAGGCGCCGAGAGGGAAGATGTACATCGATGGTTATCAGCAGGGCGAGCGGGAGACGGAGTTTGCTGACAACGAGCATGTCCCCGGGCTCGACTGGGGCGGCTGGCACGACGCGGGCGACCAGGATTTGCCTGCGGGAAGCATCGCTTTGACCACGCTCCCGCTGGCGCTGGCCCAGGAGGAATTCAGGCCCAACCTTGACCAGACCAGCGTGCGCCGCGCCACGCGGGAAGTGCTGCTCCACATCCCGGACGGCCACCAGGATCTGCTGCAACAGATCGAGTATGGCGCGGAAGGCATGCTCGCTTCGTTCCGCGTTGCTGGCTGGATTTTCCCGGGGATCATTGAAAGCAGCGACTGGGGCTACAATCATTTGGGCGACCCGGTCAACATCACTGACAACCGTGTATACGACCCCAAATTGAAGCCCGGCGAGGTCGTCGGAGAGCGCTCGGGGAAGTTCGATGACCGCTGGGTATTCACGAACCGGAATACGGGCCTTCAGTACGAAGTTGCGCAGGCGCTGGCCGCGGCCAGCCGGGTGCTGCGCGGATCGAATGCCGCCCTGGCGGAGGAATGTCTGGGGGCGGCGAAAAAACTCTGGGAGTACGAGCAGACTCACAATCCGGTTTACACACCGAATTCCTACGCGCCCCGCGACAGTGGTTATCGCAGAGAGGAGATCGCCGCCACGACAGAGTTGTTCATCACTACGGGCGAAGCGAAATATCGCGACCGCTTGCTGGCCCTGCTGCCGGTGATCCGTCCGATTTCAGCCGAGCAGTTCGGAGGCGGGCCGGGCTGGACGCTGGTGCGGGCTCTTCCCGTGGTGGCGGACGCGGATTTCCAATCGACGGTAAAAGGGCTCGCCAAGCAGTGGAAAGCGGTTGCCGACAAGCGCGCGGCTTCCAATCCCTATGGCGTGCGCTATCCCGACGAAGTCTCCAATCCCAGTTGGCAGCTGGAGGCCCGTTCGCATGTCCACTCCGGCTTCGTGTGGGGTGAAGGGTGGAATCTGCAAGAGGATGCCATGGCCCAGTATTACTTCCACAAGCATCTGCCGGACCTGTTCGATAAAGAAGCCTTGCTGGCGGTGGTGAATTTCGTCTTGGGTTGCCATCCGGCCAACAATCAATCCTACGTGTCGGGCGTGGGCGCGCGCTCGCCGCTTATCGCTTACGGATTTAACCGCGCTGACTGGTCGCATATCCCCGGCGGCGTAATCTCCGGCGCGTCGCTGGTGAAACCCGACCTGATGGAG
>Ga0315280_10007544_pt1 | contig 14552 bp, 10 predicted proteins | sample YL17G06_40_MG_FD_203697 | JGI IMG/M metagenome (GOLD analysis project Ga0315280, IMG submission 203697) | Sediment microbial communities from Yellowstone Lake, YNP, Wyoming, USA - YL17G06_40 | ecosystem: Environmental > Aquatic > Freshwater > Lake > Sediment | place: USA: Wyoming | collected...
GAAGCGGCCGTACTTGCCGGCAGCGACGCTGGCGGTCGCCATGCTTGCCGCGGTGACGCCTGGGCAGACCACGTTGACCCGAATGCCGGCGGGTCCCCGGCACTCGAGGGCCAGGATTCGCGCGGCGTGGACCAGGGCGGCTTTGGGGGCAGCGTAGGGGGTGGAGCCGGGGAACAGGGCCACGGCCTGCATGGAGGCGAGCAGCACGATGGCGCCGTGAGTGCCGCGGGCCTTCATCTGTTCGGCGGCCTCGCGCGCCAGCAGAATCGGCCCCAAGTAGTTCACCTGGTGCGAGCGCAGCATGGTTCCCTCGGTTCTGGAAGGATTAGTGACCCGCGCCGGATCGCCGGCAAACACCACCAGGCCGTAAAGGTTGGGCGCAGCCCCGAGCAGGTCGCGCCGGTCTTTGGCCACCGTCAGGTCGGCCTGCACCAGGGTGGCGATTTCGGCGAATCGACCGGCCCGCGCCGCGTTCGAGCGGTAGCTGATGACCAGGCTCGCGCCCTCAGAGGCCAACAGTTCCGCAGTCGCCGAGCCCAGGCCGCCGGACCCGCCGGCCAGCAACACTTCCATTCCGCGCAAGGATTCAGGCACGTTCAGGTTCCCCCTCGAAGACTTTCGCGACGGCCAGGTAGCCGCAGGCGATCACGGCCAGGAACATGGTGAGAACCTCACTGTCCCCCAGGTTGAGCTCGGAGATCCCGCTGATCATGATGGCCAGCACCACCGCGGTGGCGCCATGCAGAATGAACTTTTGGCTGCTGGGGCCGGCGGGGAGGCGCAGGATGGCGCGGCGGAAATCCCACAGGCACTTGGCGAGCAGCCAGAGCAGAGCGAGCAGGACCGGGATGCCGCGTTCGGCAGCGTAGTGGATGTAGATGCTGTGGAGGTGCCCATACCCGCCGGTGGGGAGCGGGCGTGGAACGTCGGCGGGGACATAATCCATGAACTTGGTTTTGACCAGTTCCGGCCCTACCCCCAGCCAGGGGTGGGCCTTGATCATCTCCCAGCCCGTGCGCCAGCAAATGATGCGGTGCTGGTTGGAGTCCACCTCCTGACGTGGCTGGAAGCCGGAAAGGAAGCGCGTCCGAACCGAGGCCGGACCCAGCCAGAGCGCCGCCACGAGCAGCACCGGCAGCGCCAGAAGCAGAAGGCGTTTCCAGTACCAGAGCAGGTAGAGCGCCGCGCCAGCCGCCCCCAGCCAGATCCCGCGGGTCAGCCCCAGCAGCAGGGCCAGCGCCAGCACGCCAGCGCACGGGATTCCAAGCCACCGGCCGCCCCGCTCGGTCCGCGGAGAAAAAAGCAGGGAGGCTGAGAGCATCACCAGGGCCATCATGAGCAGCCCGCCGAAGGTCATCCAGTGACTCATCGGGCCAGTCATTCGTTCGCCTACATAAGACTCATAGAAACCTTGGCCGGCGCGGCGCGCGGTCTCGAGCTTCTGGAGGAACTGCGACAGGCCCCAGACACCCGCCAGGGCCCCGATCCCGCCCCACCAAGCCACCAGCCGGCGGACATCGGCCAGATGCCGGAAAGTCGAGTAGACGGCGAGCAGCGTCAGATACACGAAGAATTTGCGGATCTGGGGGCGGCCCGCGGAGGGCTGCCCGGAAAGCGCCAGCGAGAGCAGGGTCCCGGCCATGAACAGGGCCAGGGGCAACCAGACTGGGGGAAGGCGCAGCTTGGCGCCGGAGATGAACAAGGCGGCAATCGCCAGCGCCAGCAGGATCTGGGAAACCGCAATCGACAGCAGGGTGGAAGCCGCGGCGCCGAAAGCGCAGTAGAAAGCAGCACGCTGGAGAAGGGGCTGGGAAGGACTCATAGGGATTGTGGGTTGTGGATTGTGGGTTGTGGAAACTGCCCGGGCCCACAATCCACGATCCACGATCTACAATCCTTTTACACCAAATCGAATTTCTCCTGCTGGAGGGTGGCGTCGCCGGTGACCAGGACGGGGCGGCCGAGGATTTCTTCGAGTTCCTCGAGGTAGTCGTTCTGGCTGGACTTGAGGACCTTGGCCACTTCGGGGTTGACCCGCAGCACAAGGTCCTTGCCCTCGACGGCCCTAGCGATCTTGTGGGCTTCCTGGATGATTTCGCCGATGACGGTCTGAACGCTCTTGACGTAGCCGGAGCCTTCGCAGTAGGGGCAGGACGAGCAGAGGGTGCGCTCGAGGCTTTGCTTGACGCGCTTGCGGGTGATGGCCACCAGGCCGAAATCGTTGAACTGGAGGATCTTGTTGGGAGCGCGGTCGGAGCGCATGGCCTCTTCCAGCGTCTGCATGACCTTCTGGCGGTTCTTGCGCTCATCCATGTCGATGAAGTCCACCACGATGATTCCACCCAGGTCGCGCAGGCGGACTTGGCGGACAATCTCTTTGACGGCCTCGGTGTTGGTTTTGAGAATGGTGTCCTCGAGGCGGTTGGATTTGCCCACGAATTTGCCGGTGTTGACATCGATGGCCACCAGGGCCTCGGTCTGGTTGATGACGATGTAGCCGCCGGATTTCAGCCAGACTTTAGGCCGCAGGGCTTTTTCGAGCTCGGAGGTGACGTTGAAGCCGTCGAAGATGGGGGTGGAGCGGGTATACAGTTTGACGCGGGCGATGGCGGTGGGCTGGAAGCGCTGAACGAAGCGCAGCACGCTTTCGTAGATCTCCTCGTTATCCACCCAAACGGCCTTGAAGGTGTCGGTCATCTGGTCCCGAAGAATGCGCTGGACCAGGTCGAGGTCGTGGTGCAGGAGGGCAGGGGCGGGGCGGCTCTCGGCTTTCTGGCGCATGTCCTGCCAGAGGTTGAAGAGGAACTGCATGTCGGAGGCGATGTCGTGCTCGGAGCGGCCTTCGCCGGCGGTGCGGACGATGAAGCCGCCGGGCATGCCGACGCGGTGGTTCTGGAGGATCCTCTTCAAGCGCAGGCGCTCTTCATCGGAAGCGATTTTGCGGGAGACCCCCAGGTGCTCGACGGTGGGCATGTAGACCACGTAACGGCCGGGGAGAGCGATGTGAGAGGTGATGCGCGCGCCTTTCTGGCCGAGGGGTTCTTTGGCGATCTGAACGAGAATTTCCTGGCCTTCGCTGAGGAGTTCGGCGATGGAGGGTTGGGGGGAGGTCTCAGCGCGAGCGGAGCGCTCCTCGGGGCTGTCTCCGGGTGCGGGCTTGAGAGGGTCGTCGGGGCGGGCTTCCGGGAAGGCGCCGCCATGCATCTTGCGGCGCGTGCGGCGGGAAACGCGGTGCATGTAACGGTAGCCCTGTTCGCGGAGGGTGGCGGTGAGGCTGACGGGCATGCGGGCAGGCTCGACCTCCTCGGCGGGCTCCGTTTGGCCAGCCTCCGGCTGCTCAGCCGGCTCGGCGGCCTCTTCCTCCGCCAGTTCCAGGGGCTCGCTCACCGATTCTGCGGGAGGCTCCTCTGAAAACGCCTCACCGCTCCCTGTCGGTCGCGGCTCGGAAAGATCTTCGGAGCCGCGCGCGTCAGCGAGCGGCTGCTCGTCTTCATGCTCCGTTGCGTCCGGATCGCCGGAGGGGTCGAGGGGAGCCGGCGGGTCTGGGACTTCGGGCTCGCAATCGGTTTCCTCAGCGGGTTCGGGCGGGGCCAGGCTGACAGGGGGTTCCTCATCAGCGCGCCGGTACTTGGCCAGGGATTCTCCGGGCAGGACGGGGAAGTCCTGGGCGGGGGGCTGAGGCGGCAGAGGCTCGGGGCCTTCGTGGCGAGGTGCCATCCGAGGGGGAGCCAGTTCGGAGGCATACTTAGATTCCGGAAAACCACGGCCACGGGGGCGGCGGCGGCGGGCGCGGCGCCCCCGGCGGTCCCGGGGGTCGCCCTCTTCTTCGCGGGCAGGGCCGACGGGTGTTTCGGCCGGGGCGGCGGCCACGGCAGGCGGGGGCTCGGGTTTCTCGGCCCGCACCGGTTTCTCTTCGGCGGTCGTGGCAATACGGTCGTATTCTTCGTGCTCCTCGAAAAAGTCGGAGACGTACAGAAAAGCGTCCCGCTCCAATCCGATATTGACGAAGGCGGATTGCATGCCGGGCAGCACGCGGGTCACGCGCCCCTTGTGGATGCTGCCGGCCAGCGAGTATTCATTGGCTCTCTGGAAGTAGATTTCCACTAACTGATCGTCTTCCAGGACGGCCACCTTGGTTTCGTGGCGGCTGCCGGATATGATCAACTCTTTTCCCATGTGGTTGCTCCACTGCCGGACGGGGAGGGCGGATCGTCAGAGTAGAGAGGTTGGGCGGGCGTGTGAGAGTCCCTGCGGAGAGCACTCGGCGGGCAGGAGCCCTCGGTCGCTACAACAATCTTGTATCGGGCCGGGAGGGCGGAGCGCTTCTCTCAACGCCGACCACAGGCCGGGGGAACCGTCACCTGCCGGGGACCTGTCCGGCGGGGCTCCCCAACTCGCTCAAGGCGCCAAACTCTTCGCCAACCTCAATCTCTGGGCTGAACCGCTTCTACCGTCTCAGCTCACAAAACGCCAGAGCCGGACATTATTCACCAGCCCCAGCATCAAAAAAAACGACAGGCTGTTTGAGCCGCCGTAACTCATCAGCGGCAGGGGGATGCCCGTCACAGGCATGCGTCCCACCACCATCCCGATGTTCACCAAGATGTGAAACAGCAACAGCGCGCAGACACCCATGCAGACGTACAGGCCGGCCCGGTCGGGGGCGGTCTGCGCATTTTGCACCATCTGCATGAGCAGCACAAAGTACAACCCTAACGTCACCACGACTCCCACGAAGCCGTGCTCCTCGGCGAAGGCCGAGAAAATAAAATCGGTGTGGGGGACCGGGAGAAACTGTAATTGGGTCTGGGATCCTCGAGTCACTCCTTTGCCCCACATGCCGCCGCTACCGACGGCGATCTTCGACTGAATCACCTGGTACCCGGACCCCTGCGGATCCTGCGAGGGATCCAGGAAACTCTTCAAACGAGCCTGCTGGTAGTCCTTGAGAAAATGCCAGCTCAGGGGCAGGACCAGCGCCACCACAAGCGCAATCACCACCAGGTACCGCCAGCGCAACCCGGCGAACAGCACTCCTGCGCCCAAAATGGGCAGGTAGGTCAGCGCCGTTCCCAGGTCCGGCTGCCGGATCACCAACAGCATGGGAACCAGAACCAGCCCTGTCACTTTGAACAGGTCACTGGCTTCGAGCCGGTCGCCCTTAAGCTCGGTCATGTACCTGGCTATCAGTAATATTAACACTATCTTGACGAATTCCGATACTTGCAGGTGGAAGCCGCCGTAGCCGATCCAGCGCCGGCTCCCAAAGACCTGCTTGCCCACGAGCAGCACCAGCACCAGCAGCCCCACCGACAGGAAGTAGAAAACAAAGGCGTGGCCGACCAGGGTGTGGTAGTCGATGGCGGAGGCGATCCACAGGATGACAAACCCCGCCGCCACCCAGAGAGCCTGCCGCCACCAGGCGTCATCCCAGCGGGTGCCGCGAGTGGCGCTGTAGATCTGAAGGATGCCCAGCGCGCAGATGACCAGGGTGGTCACCAATAGCGGCCAGTCCAGGTCACGGACGGAGCGGTATCTAGCCATACCTGACACGCAATCCACCGCAGAGGCGCAGAGGCGCAGAGAAATCCATTGATTGCTCTCTGCGCCTCGGCGTCTCTGCGGTGAAAGGATTGTTCATGGCGTCGGCGGCATCGGACCCAGTTGCGGCGCGGCCCGTTTGAGTTCGGCCAGCATCTGGGAGCGGGTGGTGCGGGCCTTCTTGTCAAAGTAGGCTTTGATCACGTCGCGGACAATGGGGGCGGCGAATTGGCCGTGCTCGGCGTTCTCGTAGAGAGCCGCCACCACGATCGCGGGGCTTTCACAAGGGGCGAAGCCCACAAACCAGGCATTGTCCTTCATGGACTGGTCGAGTTTGGTGGCTTTGAGGAGCTCATTGGAGGCCAACTGGGCGGTCCCGGTCTTGCCGCACACGCTGATGCCTGGCAGGCGGGCGCGGACGCCGGTCCCGCCTTCATTGACCACGCCGTACATTCCGGAGACCACCTTGCTGGCGTTGACCGGGTCGATCTTGGCGATGCGGGGCGGGTCGTTGCGGTTGGGGTCACGGACCAAGTGCGGGCGGTACCAGACGCCTCCCAAAGCCAGACCGCCCATGGCGTAGGCCAACTGGAGCGGGGTCACCGTGAGAGCGCCCTGGCCGACGGAGACCGAAATGGTTTCGCCGGCGTACCACTTCTGGCGGAAGTTCTTCATCTTCCATTCGGCGGAGGGAACCACTCCCTCGGCCTCGTTGGGCAGGTCGATGCCGGTCTTCTTCCCGAAGCCTACCTCGTGGGCATAATGCGCGATCTGGTCGATGCCGGTGCGGTTCCCGACGTTGTAGAAGAAGACGTCGCAAGACTGCGTCAGCCCCTTGTGCAACTCAACGGCGCCATGCCCGGTCTTGATGTGGCACTTGAAGTAGCGGCCATAGAAGACGGCGCCGCCCCGGCAGTAAACCTTGAAGTTGTCGTCGATGGCCCCGGATTCCAATCCCGCCAGCGCCACAAAGGGCTTGAAGGTCGAGCCAGGGGCAAGCTGGGCCTGGATGGCCCGGTTGAGCAGGGGGTCGTCGGGGTTGTTGACCAGTTCGCGCCAGTCCTCGGCGCGAATGCGGCTGGCGAACTTGTTGGGATCGTAGGCCGGGGTGGAGACCATGGCCAGGACCTCGCCGTTGTGAGGATCCAGAGCCACGACGGCGCCTTTGCGGCCCTCCATGGCGAGTTCGGCCACCACTTGCAAGTCCAGGTCCAAGGTGAGCTGGAGGTTCTTGCCCGGAATGGCCTCCTTGATGCCCAGGACTTCCATCTCCCGGCCGCGGTTGTTGACCACGACCTGGCGCTGGCCATCCACGCCGATCAGGAGATCGTTGTATTGGCGCTCGATGCCGGCTTTCCCAATCACGTCGCCCTGGTCGTACTTGATGAACTCCGGTGAGTTGAGCTCGGGTTCGCTGACCTCGCCGACATAGCCGATGACGTGGGCCGCCAGGCCGTTTTGGGGATATAGCCGGCGTTGGGCGCGGATCAATTCCATTTCCGGGAAGGTCTCCGGGTCGCGGTGAGCCTCAACAAAGGACAGTTCCCCTGGGGTCAGCTCGTGCTTGAGGATGATGGGGAGGTATTTGGGACGAGAGCTGAACTGGGCCAGGCGGGTTGCCAGGCGGCTGTAGTCCAGGTTGAGGCCGGTGGCGATGGTGCGGAGGTGCTGTTCTTTAAGGTTCTCGCGAGACAGGATCAGGCTGATGGAAGCGTGATTGTCCACGATCACGCGCCCATCCCGGTCCAGGATCTTGCCGCGCGGGGCCAGAACCGGGAGGGACTTGATACGGTTGCGCTCGGCCTGTTCGCTGTACAGCTCGGGATTGCGCACCTGAAGGTTCCAAAAGCCCGAGATCAGGAACAAGAAAACGGCGACGGCGAGGTACTGAAAAAAAGCCAGCTTTCCAGCGGCGAACGTGGTGTCATCGCGCACCACTCGCGGGGAAAGGACCTGCTGGCCGTCAGGCTCGGGATCTGCCGGGAAGCTCACGCTCTCTCTTTCAGTTTATCCAAAATGTGGAACAGGGAGACGGCCACGGCGGCGTTGAGGAGGCCCATAAAGAAGGTTTGCCGGACGTCAATGCCCACCTGTTGCCCCAGCAGAGCCCGGGCCAGGGCCCAATACAGGAACTGGTGAAAGAGGAAGAAGAACAGCCCCAGCAGGAAGCGAATGACGAAATGGTCCACGTCAAACCGCATGCCGATGGAGGCGGCGAAGTAGCCGACCAGGGTCTTGACGATCCCGAACATGCCGATGGGCTGATGCGAGAGGGAATCCTGAACCAGGCCGATGGCGGCGCCGACCAGCATGCCGCCGACGGGGCTGCGGCGCAGCAGGGCGAAATAGACGGTGACCAGCAGGGGCAGCTCGAGATAGGAAAGGAACTGGAAAAACAAGGGGACATAGACCTGGAAGAGGATGGCCGCCAGGGGGATGACGATCAGGGCCCAGCGGCGATACCGGGTGACACGGGTCTCCCTGGCGCTGCCCAGCAGGACGCGGTCGCTCCACTCGGTCATGGGTTGGTGGGGGGAGCCGCGGGCTTGGGCGGGCCACCGCTCGCGGGGGGTCGGGGCTGGGAAGCGGGGGGCTGGGCGGCGGGGGGCTGGCCGGGGGTAAGGTTGAAATCCGGCGGCTTGGAGCCGGGCAGGCCTTCGCCAAACTTGTGATTCTGGGCCTCGCCGATCTGCTTGTAGCGTTCCCGGAGGCGATCGGCCTCGGTCCCCGGGGAGGCGGGCTCCGCGGGCGCTCCGGCGCCGGCGGCCTGGGGCTGGTCGGTAGGCGGCGGAGGCAGCAACTGCACCTCGGATCCCGCCAGTTGCGGTTCCGGGATGGGTTGATGGACCCCTTCCAGGATGATCAGCACTTCCTCCAAGCCGCGCTGAAGCCCGGCTGGGAGGAGGTAGATCTGTTTGAGCGGGTTGCCCGGACGCGAGACGGTGACCGTGCCGGCGGGGAGGCCCTTGGGAAACACCCCGTCGTCTCCAGAGGTGTAGAACCACTCGCCGGGGTCGACCGGTTCCTCGTTCTGGACGTAATCGACCAGGCAGGTGCTGTGTCCCTGGCCTTTCAGAACGCCATGGACGCGGTGCTTCTGCGAGATCACGCCAGCGGCGAAGGTGGGATCGGTAACCAGCAGGACTTGAGAAGTGATCGGGTAAGCGGCGATCACTTTGCCGACGATGCCATCCGGGGTCACCACGGCCATGCCCCGGATGACGCCGCTGGGGGAACCCCGGTCCACGAACACCACCCGGGAGTTGGCGCCGGTGCCGGTCCCGATGATGCGGGCGGCGATAGTGCGCGAGGGAGTGCGGGCCTGAAAGAGGCTCAGGGCCTTGACCCGGTCGGTGGTTTCGAGCTCGGACTTCAGTTGCTGGTTTTCCATTTTGATGCGGCCGAGCTCGGCCCTCAGGCGCCGGTTCTCCTGGACCGAGTCGTGCAGCAGGACATAGTCTTCGAGCAGGCGGGCAGCGCCGCTGCGCAGGCTCTCGATGAGCCAGGCCAGGGGGGTCACCCCGGTCACGGCCCAGACGCGGATCAGGCGGACGTCCTGGTTGCTCTTGACCTGGTAGGCCAGCAGGATGAGCTGGGCAAAGATCACCAGCAGCAGCAGAGTGATGTTGCGGTACCGGTTGAGGAGCGAGTCCACTTCTCACTCCAGGGAGATTTTGCGCAAGAGCTTGAAATCGGTCAGCATTTTCCCGGTCCCCAGCACCACCGAACCCAGCGGGTCCTCGGCGATGGAAACCGGCAGGCCGGTCTCTTGGCGGATGCGCGAGTCCAGGTTTTTCAGCAGCGCGCATCCTCCGGTCAGCACGATGCCGTGGTCGCTGATGTCGGCGCTCAGTTCCGGGGGAGTCCGTTCCAGTGCCACCCGGATGGCATTAATGATGGTGGCCACGCATTCCGAGAGCGCTTCGCGGATCTCGGTGTCGTCCACGGTCAGGGCCTTGGGCACGCCCTCGATCAGGTGGCGTCCCTTGATCTCCATGGTGAGGGGCTTGTCCAGGGGGTAGGCGGACCCGACCTGGATCTTGATCTGCTCGGCGGTGCGCTCGCCGATCAGCAGGTTGTACTTGCGCTTGAGAAACTGCATGATGGCGTCGTCCATCTCGTTGCCGGCCACCCGCACCGAGCGCGAATAGACAATGCCGGAGAGCGAAATGACGGCCACATCGGTGGTACCCCCGCCAATGTCCACGATCATGTTGCCGCAGGGTTCGGTGATCGGCAGGCCGGCCCCGATGGCGGCCACCATGGCCTGCTCGACCAGGTACACCTCGCTGGCCTTGGCGCGGTAGGCGGAGTCCACCACGGCGCGCTTCTCGACCTGGGTGATCTCGCAGGGCACCCCGATCACGATGCGCGGATGCACCAGCATCTTGCGCCCGTGGGCCTTGTGGATGAAGTAATTGAGCATGCGCTCGGTGACTTTGAAATCCGCGATCACGCCGTCCTTCATGGGGCGGATGGCCACGATGTTGCCGGGGGTGCGGCCTAGCATCTCCTTGGCTTCCTTGCCCACGGCCTCGACCTCGCCGGTGTTCTTGTTGAGAGCCACAATGGAGGGCTCGTTGACCACGATGCCCTTGCCCTTGGCGTAGACCAGCGTGTTGGCGGTGCCCAGGTCAATGGCCAGGTCGGAGGAAAACAAGCTGAATAGAAAGCGCAGATTCATGGCCGTCTCGGCGGGAAGGAACCGATCCCCTGCAAGCGTAGCACACTCGCCGGAGAGGCTTCAAACAGCCACTAGAGCTAGCGGCTAGTGGCTCAGTAGCGGCACAACCAGCGGGCCTTTTCGAGGACCTTGGCGGCGTTGGGCAGAAAGGCCTCTTCCAGGGGCGGGCTGTAGGGGACCGGGGTGTCGGCCGAGGCGATACGCACCACCGGCGCATCCAGGTGCTCGAAGGCGCGCTCCGTGATGCGGGCCGCGATCTCACCGCCGATCCCTCCGGTGAGGGTATCTTCGTGCAGCAGGATCACCCGGGAGGTCTTGCGCACGCTGGCCAGAATGGTCTCATCGTCCAGCGGGAGCAGGGTGCGCAGGTCGATGATCTCGGTCGAAAGGCCTTCCTGGTGGAGGGTTTCGGCGGCCTCGAGGGCCACGTACAGCATGGCGCCGTAGGTCACGATGGTCAGGTCCGTGCCGGCGCGGTACACAGAGGCCTTGCCGATGGGCACGGTGTAGTCTTCAGCGGGCAGGTCCTCCTTGATGCGGCGATAGAGGCCTTTGTGTTCGAAGAACAGCACCGGATCGTTGTCCCGGATGGCCGACTTGATCAGCCCTTTAGCGTCGTAGGCAGTGGCGGGGGCCACCACCTTGAGGCCCGGCGTGTGTACGAACCAGGCCTCGGGGTTCTGCGAGTGGAATGGGCCGCTGTGGCCGCCTCCGCCGCAGGGCCCGCGCACCACGATGGGGACCGGAGCGCCCCAGCGGTAGCGGCACTTGGCGGCAAAATTCACCACCTGGTCGAAAGCGCAGGAGATGAAGTCGGAGAACTGCATCTCGGCGACGGGGCGCAGGCCCATCAGTCCGGCTCCGATGGCGGCGGCCACGATGGCGGATTCGGCGAGCGGGGTGTCGATCACCCGGCGTTCCCCGAAGCGTTCGAGCATGCCGGCGGTGACCTTGAAGGCGCCGCCATAGACCCCGATGTCCTCTCCGATGACGAACACGCTGGGGTCGCGCTCCATCTCCTCCCAGATGCCCTGGCGGATGGCTTCGACGTAGGTGGTGGGCATGGGCTAGCGCGCTCCGCCGGCGCCGCTGGGGGGCTCGTAGAGGTTGTCGAGTAACTCGGAAGGGTCGGGATAGGGGCTGTTTTCGGCCCACTGGACGGCTTCATCGACCTCCTGGCGGATGCGGGCGTGGGTCTGGTCGACGTCAGCCTGGCTGGCCCAGCCCCGCTCGACCATGCCGCGCTCCAGCCGCCGGATGGGGTCCTTCTGGGCCCACTCTTCCCACAGGTGCTTGGGAACGTAATCGCCGGGGTCATGCGCGGCGTGGCCGCTCATCCGGAAGGTCTTGCACTCGACCAGGTAAGGTCCCAGGCCGGCGCGGGCGTGCTGGGTGGCGCGGCGGGCGGCTTCATAGACGGCGAACACGTCGTTGCCATCCACGATCTCGGCGGGGATGCCGTAGGCCGGCCCACGGTCGGCCACGTTAGCGCAGGCCATCTGCTTGTCGAGCGGGGTCGAGTAAGCGTACTGGTTGTTGTTGCAGATCAGCACCAGCGGCAGGCGCTGGACGGCGGCCAGGTTGACCCCCTCGTGCCAGTCGCCCCGGCTGGTGGCCCCGTCCCCGAAGAACACAAATGCGACATTGCGCGTGCCTTGGTACTTGAGCGCCAGAGCCGCGCCGGCAGCCACCGGGACCGAAGCGCCGATGGAACTGATGATGGCCACGATCTTCAGCCGCAGGTCCCCCATGTGCATGTTGCCGTCTTTGCCCCGGGTCAGGCCCCCGATGCGCCCCATGTACTGCGCGAAGACCTGACGGGGATGGACGCCCCGGATGAAGAAAAGGCCCATGTCGCGGTGGCACGGGAAGACCACGTCGTCGGCTTCGGCCACCAGGCCGGCGCCCACCGAGATGGCTTCCTGCCCGCGACCGGAGTAAACACCCCCCACGATTTTGCCCTGCCGGTAGAGCTTCCGCTCGATGCGGTCTTCGACCTCCCGCATCAGCGACATGTAGTAAAGAAACTGCCGGGCCAGCTCGGCGTTGGGGTCCGGCTCATCCGCCAACGCCCGGCTGGCCCGAGCTAGATCCAGTGGTTCTACGGCTGCCATGGCAAGCTCCGGCTGACCAGGTTCTCGATGCCCAAAGGTTGTAGTATACGCCATCTGGGGCGCTTACCAAAGTGCTACGATTTGGAGGGACATGAAACGCATCGCAGTGTTGACCAGCGGGGGCGATGCCCCCGGCATGAACGCCGCCATCCGGGCGGTGGTGCGGACCGGCCTCGAGAAGGGCTGCGAAGTCTTCGGCGTGCAGAGCGGGTACCAGGGACTGATCACCGGGGATTTCATCTCCATGGGGGCGCGGGACGTGGGCGGGATCATGCAGCGGGGCGGCACCATGCTGGGCAGCGCCCGCTGCCCGGAGTTCAAGACCGACGAGGGGCGCCGCAAAGCCATCCAGCAGCTCGACCAGCAAGGGATCAGCGGCCTGGTGACCATCGGCGGGAACGGCACGCAGACCGGCGCACAGGCCCTTTCGCAGATGGGATTCCCAGTGATCGGCGTGGCCTCGACCATCGACAACGACCTGTGCGGCTCCGACATCACCATCGGCGTGGACACGGCGCTCAACATCGCCCTGGAGGCCATTGACCGGCTGAAAGTGACCGCCTCGTCCCACCACCGCGCCTTCGCCGTCGAGGTGATGGGCCGGGATTGCGGCTACGTGGCCCTGATGGCGGGCATCGCGGGCGGGGCGGAGGCCATCACCATTCCGGAGGTCGAGACCGATCCGGAAGCCCTGGCCCGGGAGGTGCGCGACGCCTACGAGCGGGGCAAGCCGCATGCCATCATCGTAGCCGCCGAGGGCGCCCGCTACAACGCTGAGAGGCTGATGAACTACTTCAGGGACAACCAGGTGCGGCTGGGCTTCGATCTGCGGATTACCGTTCTGGGACACGTGCAGCGGGGCGGCACCCCCACCTTCTTCGACCGCATCCTGGCCAGCCGGCTGGGCGCGGCGGCCGCCGCGCGGCTCAGCGACGGCGAGCACGGCGTGCTGGTGGGGCTGCTGAAGAGCGAGATTCGCACCACCCCGCTGGCCGAGGTGGTCTGCGGCAAAAAGCCGCTGGACAAGCACCTGCTCGAGCTGGCGCGTGTCCTGGCCAAGTAGGGCCTGTGACACAGCGCGCCAGGCCGCAAGGCAAAAGGCAAAAGTGGCGGGACAGAGCCCCTGGGGCGAACGCCCGCAAGGCTGATGCGCGGGCTCGCGACAGAAAACGCCGGCCAGGAAACACGAGGGGACTTAACCGGCCGATCTCTGCCCACTATGGCGCGACGTCGAGAATGACGTTCGGCGGCCCGCCGATGACTCTTTTGTCGCACCGCGAATGGCCGAATGCATGACAGATGCGGGATGCCCGCCTCGATTGCGGAAGTAAGCAGTCGGCCGCCGAGGACATCGGCACGTGCGCCTCCAGTTCAAGCGCGATTTCGAGCCGGTCTTCTGTGGCGCGCGCGACCTGGACGCCGCTCGGGCGTTGAACCCGTCGCTCGAAACCTTCGCCGCGTGGCTCGCCCAAAACAGCAGCCGCATCCCGCTCGAGTAACATAAAACCAGCGGCTAAACTCCTGCCTCACCGGTCTCGCGGAGCCGGGCGAAAGATCTCGAGAAGTGGCAGGCACGAAGCCTCCCGGTCAGAGCGCGACCGCAACACTGGCCGAAAAGCACCAGCGGCGGTGGAAAACGGCCACTGCGGGTGCTTCCCGATCACGTCTTTTCAACAAATTGGCGAGGATTTTGGCATGGCTACCGACGTGCATAGCATAGTTGTGATGCATCGAAGGGAGTTCAATATGACGGACCGATCTCGCAGACAGACACGCGTTCGCATTGCCGGGCTGGCTTTCCTGGCCGTGCCCGGATTTTTGTTCGCGCAGAGCCAAACAGACGGTCCTCCGCCGCCCGGTCCGCAGCCACAGAGTTCGACGGCTCGCGAGGGTTGGCGGCGTGTCGATGAACTGCCGCCGAATCCGGCGGAGGGTATGCCGCAGCGGAGTACGAACCCGGCGGACGCGACGTCGCAGCGGAGGACTCCGGTCGCCGCCGCGTATTCGGGGAGCGGGCCGCTCGATCAATATGGGGAACCCGTGCGACGCGACCCGCAGATGACGGATGCGCCGCCGGCCCAGATGGCGCTTCCGCCGCAGTTGACGCTGAGACGGGGCTCCTTCGTGACGGTGCGCATCGATCAGCCCCTGTCTTCGGATCGGAACCAGCAGGGAGATGCCTTTGCCGCGACTCTGGTACGGCCGGTGGTGGT
>Ga0315280_10007545_pt1 | contig 14552 bp, 10 predicted proteins | sample YL17G06_40_MG_FD_203697 | JGI IMG/M metagenome (GOLD analysis project Ga0315280, IMG submission 203697) | Sediment microbial communities from Yellowstone Lake, YNP, Wyoming, USA - YL17G06_40 | ecosystem: Environmental > Aquatic > Freshwater > Lake > Sediment | place: USA: Wyoming | collected...
ATGTCTTTGGCGATGCCAGCTTAAAACTCTTTGGAACCTTCGGCCTTTATTATGATGTGATCAAGACCTATATGGCTGCCCATTCTTATGCCGGGTTCAAATGGAAGAGCGCTTACTACCAGATAAACGACTACAGATGGAGCCAATTTACTGGCAACGGCTCCTCATTGCCAGGACCTCTGATTACGATTTATGACTGGCGTCACCCCTCTTTTGAATCCACGGATCCTGATCTCAAGCCCGTCAGCAACCGGGAAATTTCTTTCGGCGTCGAGAAAATGCTGATGGAAAACCTTTCCACGACGGTTCGCTTTGTCCAGAAGCACCTCCGCTATACCATCGAAGACGTGGGTTTCATTGAGCCGGGTGTAGGAGAAGTGTATTACGAATCCAACCCTGGCTATGGCTATAACCTCCATAAAGGCAACGGAACCGGCAAGATGGATCCAAAATATCCGGAGACTCCTAAGGCGAAGCGTGAATACTATGCGGTCAATTTCTCCGTTGATAAGAGGCTGGCCAAGAATTGGTTGGGAGGGTTCTCTTACACCTGGAGCAAACTGACGGGTAATTATTCCGGCCTGGGAAGCTCCGACGAGTTCGGCCGGGTCAGCCCTTATGTGGAGAGAAGCTTTGACAACTGGATTATGTCGATTGATAAGGAAGGGAACTACCTCGATGGGCTGCTGCCAACCGACCGGACCCACTTCTTCAAATTTTACGGCGCTTACACCTTCCCCTTCCACCTGACGGTCGGCACGGTTCTCAATGCCATGAGCGGCGTTCCCATTAGCGAGACTTGGAGCGTTTTTGATACCTATTTCTATCCCTTCAACAGAGGTTATGTGAGAGAAGGGACATCAGGTAACACGCTCAAAAGGGTCCGGACGCCCTTCCTGTGGTTTGTCAACGCTTATGCTGAATACAACCTGAAGATCGGAAAGAACACCCTCAACTTCAACGTCAACCTGGACAACGCTTTTGACATCTCAACGGCGACGAGACTTTACAACTATCGAACCCTGTACAATCTGAATATCTCAGAAGAGCAGGCTCTTGCCGGAGGTTGGGATCTGGACACCCCTGGTATTGATTATGCACCAAATGCTTTGTACCTGAAGAAAATGGATTTCTACGGCGCAATCTCGGTCAGATTCGGATTGAAGTTCATCTTCTAATTTACTCCTGAAGTAGAACCTCGAACCCGCCTCCCCCGCAAGGGGAGGCGGGTTTTTTTTTGATTTGACTCATCTGTATTAATCAAGTAAATTCATTTAGCTTGGACTATTCAAAAAAATGAGAGAAAACCTCATCCCTCTCCCTTGAGGGGAGAGGGTGATTAATAGATGGATAGCAATCTAAAACATTTTGCAAAAACACTCAGAAAGAGACCTACAGATGCTGAAAGAATATTATGGAAGCATTTGAAAGCAAAAAAGTTGAAGGGCTTAAAATTCAGAAGACAAGAACCGATAGGGAAATATATAGTTGATTTCGTTTGTTAAGAAAAAGGGATTATAATAGAGGTTGATGGAGGGCAACATTCTATAGATAAGAAGAGAGATCAGGAAAGAGATATCTGGTTCAGGGACGAGGGATTCAAGGTGATAAGATTTTGGAATAATGAGGTACTCAGTAATACCGAAGGCGTATTAACAGCAACAATGACGACTTTCTTAGAATCACCCTCCCTTTTATCCCCTCCCATCGAGGGAGGAGATGTCCGCGGAAAAGTGTGAAGAGCCATTTTTTAAAGGAAAGCCGTGGGCAAAAAAAAAAGAAAAAAGAAAAGAACTAAAAATCAGGCGGGAACGGTCCGAAGCCCCGTTTTGAAAAAAGTCATCGCTGAGACTGTTCAGGCCAGGAGGCCCCGGCGGATAAAGCTTCTGCCGGCACTTATCGCAGCTCTTTTCATGGTCATCGCTGCATTCATTGTCTGGCGGTTTATTATCCCTCAGAACAGAATCAAGAAAGACAGCGGCCTGAACGTCCTGCTTGTCACCATGGATACCACGCGGGCAGACAGGCTTGGATGCTACGGTTATAAAAGAGCCGAGACTCCCAACCTGGACAATTTAGCGGCAAGGGGAGTCGAGTTCCTGAATGTTTACTGCCAGGCGCCGTTGACCACTCCTTCCCATTGCTCAATCCTCACCGGCACTTATCCGCTTTATCATCGGGTCCGCAATAATGGCTCCTATGTCCTTTCCCCCGCGCTCGTGACGCTGGCCGAAGTCCTGAAGGACCAAGGCTTCGCCACGGCGGCTTTTGTCAGCTCATTCACCGTGGATTCCCGTTTCGGGCTCGACCAGGGTTTCGAGGTCTACGACGACAGGTTCGCCGAAGCCCAGGCTTTTAAAGCCTTGAATTCCGAGAGGAAGGCGGAGAAAACCTTTGAGGCCTTCTCCCGCTGGTTGGGCAAGAATCAAGCCCGAACTTTCTTCTGCTGGGTTCATTTTTATGACCCCCATCTTCCTTATGATCCGCCCGCGCCTTACAACGTGGAATTCGCCGACAGCCTCTATGATGGCGAAATAGCTTACATGGACCAGTATATCGGCAAAACCATCGAGGCCCTGCGGGAAAAAGGTCTCTTGGCCAAGACTCTGGTCATCCTGGCCGGAGACCACGGAGAAGCCTTTGGGGAGAAAGTCGAAGCCGGCCACGGCGTCTTTCTCTATGACGGAACGATGAAAGTCCCCCTCATCTTTTATGGCGAGAATCATCTTCCCGCCGGCCTGGCCATCAAATCGCGGGTCAGGCTTATCGACCTCGCGCCCTCCATCCTGGATATGCTTAACGTCCCGGTCAACAAAGAAGTCCAGGGGACGAGCCTCCTGCCCTATATCAGCGGAAAAAAGAAAGAAGACCTGAGTTCTTACATCGAGACGTATTTCCCCAGAGAAAATTACGGCTGGTCGGAACTCGTTGGCTTGGTGGACGGCGATTGGAAATACATCAAGGCGCCCAAGGAAGAGCTTTACAACCTTAAAGCCGACCCCGAAGAGACGAAGAATGACATCGGCAAAGAAAACAGGGTAGCGATGGAAAAGAGGGCCAGGCTTGAGGATTCGATAGCGAAATATTCCTCCGGAATTAAATCGGAAAAAAGAGAGCTGACCGCGGAGGAGAAGGAAAAATTAGAGTCCTTGGGTTATGTCAGTCACACGACGAAAGTCTCCTCGGGGCCTCTACCCGACCCCAAAGACATGACCGAAGAACTGCGGATGAATCAGCAGGGGGAGTTGTCTGACCTCGAGGGGAACTACGCCGAGGCGGCAAAGATTTATGAAACGATTCTCACCCTGAGGCCCGAGACACCGACCAGCTATATCAACCTCACCCTCATGCGCGCCAAAATGGGCCAGTTCGAGGAGGCCATCCGCGTCCTCGAGCAGGGAATCGCCAGGATCCCGGGCTCGGAAATGCTTCTCTCCCGGTTGGCGCATACCTACATGGTTATGGGCAGGTTGAAAAAGGCGCTGGATGCCTGGCAGGCCGTGCTCGTGATCGACCCGCGCTATTTTGACGCCCTCCTGGCCTCGGGCTGGATTCTGGATTTTATGGGGAAGCTGGAGGAGGCCCGGACCTATTTTGAGAAGGCTTTAGGGGTCGAGCCGGAAAATAGATTTCTCCGCAAGTACTACGCGGAGAACCTGGCCAAGAGGGGAAAGATCAAAGAGGCCATCGAGGTTTATGAGCGCCTGAAAGAGGATTATTCTGATGACTATGAAGTCTTCCAGGACTTGGGGATCGCCTACGGCTACGCGGGAGATTTGAGCCGTTCGATCGAGAACTTAAAGAAGGCGGTCAGCCTTCATCCCACTCCAGTCGCCTATTCCAATCTTGCCGTCGCCCTGAGAAAGGTCGGGAGCATCCAGGAGGCAGTTTACTATCTCAAACTCTATCTCGGGAATCCTGAGGGCGAAAGCGAGGAGAGTATTAGAGCGGCCCAGCAGGAGCTTGATAATCTCGAGAAGCTCCTCAAGCAATAGGCCTCAGCCGGCCATCTATTTCTTGATTTTTTCCAGGTATTCGAGGATATTTTTCGCTTGCGCGGCGAGCTCGGAGTCGGGCTCGAGTTCCACAAATTTCTTGAAATTCTCTTTGGCCTGCTCGTAATCAGCTTTGTTGAGATTCACCAACCCCAACTTGTAGTAGGGAGGGGCCCAGTCCGGCTTGATCTTGGTCGCGATGGTGAAGTACTGAATGGCTTCATCGAGTTTTTGGCTGGAGAAATAGATTTCTCCGACATTGTAAGCGAGAGTCTCATTATCAGGATAGGTGTCGATGGATTGTTTGAAGAAGCTCTGGGTCTTCTCGAAATCTCCCTTCCTCAGGTAGCAATCACCGATCGCCGCCAGCCCTTTGGCCGTTATCTCCTTGCCCATTTTTTCGTCTTTCTTGGCCTCTTCTATGGCTTTGTTATAGGTATCAATGGCTTTATCGAAATCCCCTTTTTCCCTGTAGCAGTCGCCGACGAGAATATAGGCTTGATAGGCTGTTGGATTTTGGGCCAGGAATTGCTCGAGGACGCCGAGAGCCCCGTCATAATCTTTTTCGTTAAAGAGCTGGGTGGCTTTATCGATGAAAGCCAGGGAGGCTTCATCGCGGATCACGGCGTCTTTGGTTAGCTCGGGCCTTTTCAATTTCAGGACCACTTTGGGGTTTTTTTCAATCTGGCTGACAAACACGGTCGTGATCGTTGGAATATATCCCTGGGCGCTCACGCTTATCTGCCAGTTCCCCGAGCCGAGGCCTATAAACACCCATTCACCCTTTTTATCCGTGGTAGTTTCACGCTGGACATGCTCGGTCTGAAGAAGGACGATCTCCACCTTGGCCGAAACGACGGGATTTCCTTGTTCATCCAAAATCAATCCGTTGAGCCTGGCCTTCCCTCTTCCTGCCTGGGGAGACGCAGAATGAAAGCAAAAGAATAGAGCCATAGTCAGGCCTAAAAAGAGCTGAAATTTTTTCGTTTTCATCAGGACCTCCAATCAGAAAATGGGATGATCATTCCTCTTGATTGATCAGATTCCTAAACCGCAAATGTTATTATTTTTTTGACCTTAGTTTGTTCCGTCAAGTTTTCCAAGGTGATGCTGGCGTGATAGTTTCCAGGATCAAGCTGGACCGGAATCTCGATCAGGTAATCTTGGCCCATCAAGGCCTTCAGTTGCTCCTTCGCCAAGGAAATGGGATAAACTTTGGCCTCTTGCCAGACTTTTTTCTCAGCCGAGTCAAATATTTCCAAGGACAGTTTCAGGCTTGTCTTGAGTTCATCCCCTTCGGCGGAAAGCCAGATGTTTTTGTAAGGAATGGAAATCAGAATGAGCGTTTGTCGTTCGGCCGTCCTTTTTATGTCCAGGTTGAAGTCGAAAAAAACTTTTTCCGGCTTCATCTCCGGGTTGAGCAGCTCTTGAGCATGGCTGATCTCGGCGAGCATGTGGGCACTTTCTTGGAGCTCATAATTTCCGTTCTTGCGATAATCCCTGAAAGTGAGCACGTGGAAGCCGTAGTGCCAATATTCCGTGGGGATGTCACGGAGGTCCTCCCCTCTGGGGTAAGTTTCTCTTTGCTCCGGCGGCCCGAGGAGAATATAGACTCTTCCCCTGTCTTGGAGCCAGCCCGAAGGTCCTCCTTCGCCGCTGAAGAGGTGTTTTGCTTCTTTAACGCGTCTCAAATACTCTTCCTTGTACTCATTGACGTCGGTCTCCGGAATGAGATCCCTTTTTTTCCAGAATTCTTCGATGAAGGCTTTCCGTTCTGAAGGGGGAAGATTAAGAAAAGCTTTCTTCTCTTGTCTGGTGATGATAAATCTGACTGTGGAAAGAAAATCTTTATCTTCCGGGGTGGTGCTTTTTTCTGTTTGGAAGGTGGCACCGGAAAGCAGGAGAAAAGCGATGACCAAAGAGAGGCTGAGGCTTTTTTTCATTTTTTCTCCTTGATGGAGTCCACCATTCTTTTGATTTTTTCCTGCTTGGGATTCAGTTCCAGGGATTTTTCCCAGGCGACGAGAGCTTCCTGCGGGTCGCCCAATTGATAATAACATTCGCCTATGGAATTAAGGATCTGAATGTTGGTCCCATAATGAGAGAGATATTCTTTATAGTAAGAAATCGCTTCTGCCAGCTGTCCCAGGGCCTGCGAGGATTGGCCCACAGTGGCTAAAAATTCGTACTTCTCCTGCCCCTGCAGGAAAGGCGAGGCCGCTTCTTTGACCTTCTGGTATTCTTTGTCCAGGAAAAGGACCCGGCAGTAATCCAGGGCGAATGTTTTGGACTGTGGATTTTTTTTATAAGCTTCGCCAAGCAGGCGCCTGGCCGTTGCCATATCGTTTTTATTGAGGAACTGGTTTCCCAAGATGTTCGCATAGACGGGATTTTCTGAGGAAGGCAGAGGGATGGAGAGAACCCAGGGCCTGGGTAAAGAAGGAAGATGGGAGACGTAGAAATTGGCTTGCTCGAAAAGAAGCTCGTTCTTATTCCGGTCATGGAGAGAGACCCTGATTTTATAATAAGCCGTGGTCAGATTGGCCAGAGAAAATTCTTCCAGGAAATTCATCTTGTCTTGATAATCTTTAATATTTTTGGTTAGGGAAAAGACTACTTCTTCTTCTTTGAGAATGGAGTACTCCAAGAGCCCATTTTCTTTGAGGTCATCTGTCAGTCCAAAGACCTGAAAATAAAGATAGAGTTTATCGCCGGCCGAGAAATCGTTCCTCGGCGAGGGAACAAGCTGCACATCATCGATAAGAAAAGGCTTGTTTTTTCCCCGGTATTCTGAATTCCGGATGACCTTGTTGGCCAGCACAAGTTGGCTGAATCGCAGATCCGAGGGGCCGAATACGGACAGGTCTCTCTCTGCTGAGGTGAATTCTTTGGAAATGGTGTTCTTGAGGAGGATGTTAAGCCTGTAATTTCCTTCGATCAAAGGAAACATATCCTGGAAGCTGAAGAGCTTCGCCCTGACGTTATTCAATTGCTCTTGGCTAAAGTCGATAGGAACGGACCTTTCATACTGGTAGATCGTGTGTCCCTGAAGGTCGGCGACTTTGCCGTTGACTTCCAGATGAGCCCGGAATTTGTCTCCCACCTGCTCAAAAGTTAGTTTTTTGGGCTCGATGAGATAATGAACGAAAGAGATTCCGCTTTTATCTTTGATGACTTCGGCGCAGGCATCGTTGTCGATATAGTTGGCCGTGTAATCCACTTCGACAATATCCTTGTACATCAAAAGCTTCTCTGCATAGGAGTCTTTCACCCTCTGGTAAGGAGCGCTGGGAATTTTGCCGGTCACAAGGACTTCCGAGGCTATGGAGGGGGAAACGATCTGGCCGGCTTCTGTCGGAATTAAGGTCATGGAGACTTCCGCGACAGCCGGCTCGATTTCCAAGAGTTTGTTGTAAGCGGCGAGATAATCCCCAGGGTCGCCCTGGTAATGGGTGAGCAGGCTATGCGGCCCGAATTTTACGGGACTGTAAAGCAGGTATTGGCCTATGCCTGATTGCTTGAAAAAGACCACATTGAAAGAATCGGGGAGGCCGTATTCGCTCATGCCCTGGTAGAACCAGATGATGACGGGATAGAACTGCGGGTCGTTCTCGAACCTATCGATGCTCTGCGGTTCTCCCAGGATGATGTAAATCTTCCCCATATCTGTCCGCCAGCCCTCACCGGGACCTTCTCTCCCAAGCCACTGGTTGGCGTAATTGAGCCGACGGTAATGCTCTTTTTTGAACTCGTTTTCAGGCGTGTTGGGGTCAGGGTCCCGCGCCTTCCAGAACGCTTCGATGAAGATCTCCCTCTCCCTGTCGGTTTCGAGCTGCAAAAAGACCTCCTTTTCCTTGGCCGTAATGATATAGACGACTTCCTCCTCCAGCCATTTTCGGTACTGGGGAGGCAAATCTTTAGGGGATTTTTTCTTCTGAGGTGACGGGGAAAGGATAATCGTGAAAATAAACAGAAGGCACAAGAAGAATGTGTATTTTCTTTTCACGTTATTATTATAACCTATGTCTAAACTGCCTTCAAGAAATAGAGAAATTTCAGATTATAGCCAAGGAGTTTAAGAAAATGATTATTTTCCTGCCGCCTTCAGGACGGCTTCTTTTAGTTTCGAATTTACTTGGACGCCGTTGGCCTCGGCTTGGTTCACGAGCTTGAGGGCCCCTTCATAATTTTTTCCTATGTATTGCAGATTGATAAGGTTGTTATAGGCGTTGGCGTGCCTAGGGTTGGTTTTGATAGCCTCAAGATACTGGCCGTTGGCTTCTTCGAATTTCTGCAGCTTGAACAGGATATTGCCATGGATATAGTAATAATCAGCCGGGGTTGTCATAACGTCCGGCAGGGGCTCGTTCAAGCGCGTGCTAACGGCTGCGAGCTCGCTTTGGATGGGGTTCATCGCCATTTGGATTTTCTGCCTGTCTTCGTCTGACCTGGCTCTGGAGAGTTGATCCTGCAAGGAGGCGAGTTCACTTTGCAGTCTCATCTTGTCGTCGCGCAACTGTTCGAGGCGAAGCTCGTGAGTATAAGTATAGAATTGGCCGATCAGTTTATAATTCGACTCGGCTTTCTCGATGTCGGCCAGAGCCTGATTGAAATCTCCCTTCCTATAGCCAATCTGGGCGAGGAAAAAGCAGGCGTCAGCATGTTCGGGCATGATTTCGAGGCACTGTTTCAATTCCTTTTCGGCCTGATCGTACTTTTCTTTGGCAAAATATCCCTTGCCCTTCTCAAATCTGGCGTCAGAGCGCTTGAATTTATCGACGAGCTTTCTCTCTTCCATTCCCAGACCTCTCTGGCCGAAGCTATTGGTGACGCCGATGAGGACAAAGAAAAAAACCAGGAGGATGAAAGCGACGTTTCTTTTTTTCATGATAGTTTTCCCCTTTATTACTCCACGGATAAGATCAAAGTATCCATACCATGCTCGTTTCCTTGTGTCAAGTGCCCTGGCGGAGATTTGGCGCCAGACCCGATGACAGCCGGAGCTCATTCCAGTTTTTTCCTGAATCTCAATACGCTCAACGCAAGAATCGCCAATCCGAAAGCGAGAAGGATGAGCGTCTCCGGCCAGAGATCGGCCAGGCCGACGCCTTTAAGAAAGAGCCCGCGGATGATGACAAGATAGTAGCGTAAGGGCACGATATAGGTGATATACTGAATCACCTTCGGCATATTCTCTATCGGAAAGACAAACCCGGACAGGACGATCATCGGAATCATGAAGAAGACGGTCGTCAGCATGGCCTGCTGTTGGCTTTTTGAAATGGTGGAAAACAAAAGCCCCAGCCCTAAAGTTGTCAGCATATAAACCGAGCTGAGGCCAAAGAGAAGAACAGGACTCCCTTTCACGGGCACCCGGAACCAAAAGGTGGCCACGAGGAGAACCAAGACGATATCGATGAGGCCGACAATAAAGAAAGGCAAAAGCTTTCCCACGATGAGCTCATGAGGCCTTATGGGGGTCACGATCAACTGCTCCATGGTGCCCATTTCTTTTTCCTTGACGATGCCGAGCGAGGTCAACATTGTCGTTATGACCATTAAGAGAAGACCCAGGACCCCTGGCACCATGAAGTTGCGGCTCTTGAGCTCGGGGTTATACCAGACACGGACCTCGGGATTGATCCTGCCGAAGGCGACAGGCGGCGAGGCGCGCTGGAGCCTTTCGAGGAGGATTTGCTCGGAATATTTCGACCCGATCATGATGGCGTAATTGAGGGCGATGATGGCGGATTGGCTTTCGGAGCCATCGACAATAATCTGAAGGCGGACAGGCTCCCCGCCGGCCAGCCGTCTCCCCATGCCCCTGGGGATGATCATGGCCAAAGAAGCCCTCCCCTTATCTATATATTCATCAACATTTTGCATTCGGGTGACAACGGCTTCGAGGGTGAAATAGCCGGAATGGGGAAATTGGGAGATAAAATCCCGGCTTGTCTCGGAAGCGTCAAGGTCGCAGAAAACCGCCGGAATATTCTTGATGTCGAGGTTGGCAGCATATCCAAGAAGGATGAGCTGAATAACGGGGGAAACAAAGAGGATGGCAAACATCCGCGGGTCCCGACGCAGTTGAATAAACTCTTTGCGGATGATGTGCCCGATCTTTCTCATAAAAGTGACGTTCTCCCTTTCCTCTGCAGCTTTATCCTTTTCTTAGAGACTTGCCCAGACGCGCCGAGCTGACGCCGAGGGTCAAGATAGCAAAAATAACCAGAAACCCCATCTGGCTCCAAAAAGCACCGAGGCCAACGCCCTTGAGCATGATGCTTCGGAGAATGAAAAGAAAATATCTCGCCGGTATGAAATAGGTGACGACCTGGATCGCCACCGGCATATTCCGAATAGGAAAGACGAATCCAGAGAGCACAAAAGTGGGCAGCATGGTAGTCAAGATAGCGATCATGAACGCGACTTGCTGGGTGTGGGCAATGGTGGAGATGAGCAGCCCTAAGCCTAAACCGCCGATAAGGAAAAAGATCATCCCGAGCAAAAGCCATAGATAGCTCCCCTTGATAGAAACGCCGAAAAAGAAGTCGCCCAAGAGCAAGACAAGATGCGACGAGACAAGCGAGATTACGGCATAAGGAATCGTCTTGCCGATGATCAGGTCAATCGGCTTAACCGGTGAGACGATGATTTGCTCGATCGAGCCCTTTTCTCTCTCTCGAACCACCGAAAGAGATGTGGAAATGACGACGACGATCATCAGGATGAAGGCCATGAGCCCGGGCACGAGGAAGAGGGAACTCTTAAGGTCGGGGTTAAACCAGACCCGAGGGTGATAATCGATGGGCAGCAAGAGCCGCTGACTTCCCTTTCTCATCAGCGCCTTTATGGCGACCTCGCTCGAATAGCTCCGGGCAATGGTATTCACGTAGCCAATGGCCGTTCCGGCGACATTCGACTCTTGGCCGTCCACAATGACTTGAATGGATGTCCCGCCCGCTTGGAGTAAGGATTTGGAGAATTCCGGGGGAATCACCAAAGCCAACTGAATTTTGCCTTCATCCATGAGCTTATCAATTTCGCCGATGTTTTCGAGCGCGCCTTTGAAGTCAAAGTATTCTGAGTGGAAGAATCTGTCGCTGAAATCGCGAGTTTGCCGGCTTTTTTCCAGGTCAAGAACAGCGAGATGAAGATGTTTGACATCAAAGTTAAGGGCGTAGCCAAACATGATCAGAAGAAAACCCGGAATGAAAAGCAAGATGACCAAGGTCCGCTTGTCTCTGGCTATCTGTCTGAACTCTTTCTTGACAAAGGGCCTGATGCGGTCGAACATGTTTAACCGGTCTCCTTACTCGGGCAGCGGCTCTTCTTTCGCTTTTTCCTCGATCAGATGAATAAAAACGTCTTCGAGAGAGGGCCTAATACGTTCGATGCGTTTTGCGGGGATGCCATTTTGGAGAAGCAGCGCGGCCGTTTTTTCCCTCCCCTCGATTTCAGCGGCCACGCCGACATGGAGATAGCTCCCGAAAACAGACGTCCCCATCACCCAATCCTGCTTCTGGAGCAATTCCATGGCCTCAACGGCTCTGTCGCATTCGACCTCCAGAATAGAGTAGAGAATATACTCCTTCTTGAGCTCTTGGGGGCTTCCCCCGGCGATGAGGGCGCCGGCGTGCATGAGCATGATCCTATGGCAGTATTCCGCCTCGTCAAGATAATGAGTGGTGACAAAGACAGTAACCCCGTTGGCCGAGAAATCATTGATCAAGTCCCAAAAGTGGCGCCTCGAAATGGGGTCAACGCCTCCCGTCGGCTCGTCCAGGAAGACGATCTTAGGCTCATGAAGCACGGCGCACCCGAGGGCCAGGCGCTGTCTCCAACCGCTCGCCAGCTCCTTCGTCAAAGAACGCTCCCTTCCTCTGAGTCCGGCCATGTCGAGAACCCAGGACATCCGGGTCTTGATCCGGCGGCTGCTCAACCCGTAAACCCCGCCGTAAAAGCGGATATTTTCTTCGACCGTGAGGTCTTCGTACAAAGAGAATTTCTGCGACATATAGCCGATTGTCTCTTTGACCTTCTCCGGCTGCCGGCCGATATCGTAGCCGCCGACTCTGGCGCTTCCTGAGCTGGGAGTAAGGAGACCGCAGAGCATCCGGATCGTCGTTGATTTGCCGGCGCCGTTGGCGCCGAGGAAGCCGAAGACCTCTCCTCTAACCACATTAAAACTGACACTGTCAACCGCTACGAAATCGCCGAAATTCTTGCTCAGGTTGAGGACTTCTATGGAATAATCAACCATCTCCCCTACTCCCAACTCGCCAAGAGATGCTGCCGCAGGTTTTTAACCATGATCTTTATCCCAACCGCTCTCTCTTGTCAGAGAAATAAACACGTTCTCGAGGGATGGCGGAACTTGACGCCATTGGACAATCTGGATACCTCGGTCGAGAAGCCGCCGCCGCATCTTCGGAAAATCTTTTTCCATATTTTCGATGACAAGCTGGAGCCTGTCCCCGAAGGTCTGGACTTCGGTGACCTCGGCCATCCCCTTCGCGGTTTCAGAGGCCTTGCGGATGTCATCGCAGACGAGCTCAACGATAGACCCTTTCATCATGGACTTGACTTTCTGAGGAGTGTCAATGACAGCAAGACGGCCCTTGGACATCAGCGCCACGCGCGAGGCTCTCTCCGCTTCATCCAGATAGGGCGTCGTCATGATGATCGTAATTCCGGCTTGGAGCAGCCGGAAGAGAATCTTCCAAAAGTCGCGCCGCGACAGCGGATCAACTCCTGTCGTCGGCTCATCCAGCAGCAGGAGATCGGGAGTGTGAATCAGGGTGCAGGCCAGGGCGAGTTTTCGTTTCATCCCTCCGGAAAGGTTCTCGGCCAGGCGCCACCGGAAAGGCCGCAGCCGCGTAAACTCCAAGAGCTCTTCGCGCCTGTTATCATAGTTTTTGACCTGGTGGATCTCAGCAAAGAATTCGATGTTTTCATCCACCGTCAAGTCGCCGTAGAGGGTGAACCTTTGGGATAAATAGCCGATGTGTTTTTTTATTTGGGCCATATCTTTCCGCAGGTCGTAGCCCATGATTTGGGCGCTTCCTGAGGTCGGCTTGATGATTCCGCAGAGCATCCTGATCGTGGTTGTTTTTCCGGCGCCATCCGGCCCGACTAGGCCAAACAGTTCTCCCTTGTTTAGAGAAAATTGAAGATTGTCGACAGCCCTGACATCTCCAAAATGCTTGGTCAGGCCTTGAGCTTCGAGCACAGGTTCAGGCGCCAAAATGACTCCCTATGGTATGACTGCGATTTGGATGACGGCATCGGCTGGCATCCCCGGTTTGAGGATGTTCTCTTGGTTTGGGATTTGAATCTTGACTCTGTAGACCAGTTTGACTCTTTCCTCTTTGGTCTGGATATTTTTGGGCGTGAATTCTGCTTCGGGCGATATGAAAATCACTTTTCCGGGAAAAGCGCGGCCCGGATAGGAATCAATCGTGACTTCGGCCTCTTGGCCGAGACGGACCTTCCCGAGCTCCATCTCAGTGATGTAGATATTGAGGTGCACTTCGCTCAGGTCGGCGATGGTCAACAGAGGGGTGCCGGGTCCCACGAACTCTCCCTGCTCAACGATTTTGTGGGTGATGATACCGGACGCAGGAGAGGTGATCGTCGAATCAGAAATGGTCTTCTTCAACAGGTTCCGGCCAGCGATAGCCTGATCAAGCCTGGCCTGGGCTGATTTAATTTCCTCGGGTCGGGCATATTTCCGCCATTTTTGCAGGGCTTGTTGGGCGGCGTCATATTGAGCCCTGGCCACGGTGTAGCGAGCCTCGGCGTCGTCATTCTGCTTGGCCGTCGCGCTCTGCTTTTCATAAAGATTTCGGATGCGCTCCCGGTCCTCTCGAGCAATCCGGAGGTTTGCCTCCGCTTGTTTTAAGGCTTCCTCGGCCAGCCGGATATCTTCGATGCGGGCGCCTTTGACGAGGAGTTGAAGCTGAGATTCCGCGAGGTCTACACCGGCTTGGGCTTGATTGAGCTGGATCTTGAGAGAATCGCTGTCGATGACCGCTAATGTATCTCCGTTTTTCACCAGGACCCCTTCATCGACCAACATCTTTTCCACCTGGCCGCTTGTCTTGGAGGAAACGGTGACTTCGATCGCCTCAATCGTGCCTGAGGCAGAGATCACGCCGGCATTTTTATTATTATGGCACGAAAGTAAAATTAGCGCAGAGAAGACAACGATGGCCCATATTAAGATGTTTGAATGCGATCTTTTCCTTTTCATGGCTTACTCCTAAGAGTTTTTGTCTACAGACCGCTTACCCGGGTGATCTTCTGAATATTGACTCTTTGAAGGAGCATCTGGCCGGCGGCGGGCTGCTGCTGAATTTTTTTGACGATGTCCAGGCCCTCGATCACCTTCCCGAAAGCCGCGAATCCCTGGCCGTCGGGGTTTCGCTGCCCTCCGAAATCAAGCTCCGGCTGGTCGCCGATGCAGATGAAGAACTCGGAAGAGGCCGTTCCGGGAGTATTTCTGGCCATGGAGATAACTCCGTCCTTATGAAGGATGCCTGTCTTTGCCGTCGT
>Ga0315280_10007546_pt1 | contig 14546 bp, 8 predicted proteins | sample YL17G06_40_MG_FD_203697 | JGI IMG/M metagenome (GOLD analysis project Ga0315280, IMG submission 203697) | Sediment microbial communities from Yellowstone Lake, YNP, Wyoming, USA - YL17G06_40 | ecosystem: Environmental > Aquatic > Freshwater > Lake > Sediment | place: USA: Wyoming | collected...
TTGTCGGCGCCTAGCCACTCCCACAGAGCCTGCCCCTTCGGCTTCGCTCAGGGCAAGCTCTGAGCCTGTCGAAGGGTGCGTCGCCCGATCCCCACTCTCCGAGGTCACACCCCCGAGCCGGGTCGCGTTGACAGCCGCAGGCAGCGGTTGCTATAATCCGCCTTGACCCCCGCGATGACGCAAGAGGGCTGCTGGAACTCATCGCCATCGTGTAAGCACCCAAAGGAGCGAAGATTTTGCCGGTCACCGTCGATCTTGAGAAACTAAAGGCCACGTGCGACGCGAGCAAGTTCCGCAGCTTCGAGCGCGAGCTCGAGCAGGCTGTCGATCGCGAGGCGCACGAGCGTCGCCGAAAGGCGGATGAGACCAAGCGCGCGAAGGAAAAGCGCGCGCGCAAGAAGCGCCAGAAGGCTTCCGCGCAAGCCTCGGCGTAGCTGTCGCCAGCCCTTCCCGCGAATCCCGATTGGCGCCAGGACCAATGGCTGATCGCTAGGGCGACGGGCCGGCGCCTACTCCATCCTGTCACCACACGGCTGGCGACCTTGACCGAACTGGCTCCGCGCGGGCCGCGGCGGCGCTTCACAGGTCAGCATTGGACGCGGAGATACTCGATCAGCTTTGCGCGTTAATGCAGCTGGCGCAGCAGCATCGCCTGTCCGAGCTCACGGTCGAGAGCGGCGACGGCTCCGTGCGGCTGCGCCGGGCAGGGCGCCGTCAGGCGAAATCCCAACCGCACATCACTTCTACCCACCGGCGCACCGAGGAGATTCGAGCGCCGCTGATCGGCGTTTTCTACCGTTCGCCGGCGCCCGATGCGCCGCCCTATGTGCGGGTCGGCGACTGGATCGAGTCCGATCAGACCATCGGCTTGATTGAGGCGATGAAGGTGTTCAACGAGATCACGAGCGAAGTCGCGGGCAGGGTCGCTGCCCTGCCGGTGGCGAATGGCGAGCTGGTCGAGGCGGGACAAATCCTCGTAGCCGTCGAGCTGGAGGAGAGGAATAGGCCGCGCGGCGGTGGGCGAGGCGGGGCGCGAGGTCGCGCCGACGCGAGGATCGACTGCGGAGGTCAACCGAACGGCATGGCGCGGGACGTGATTCGCATCGGCATCCTGGGCTTCGGCAAGGTCGGGGGCGGCGCCTACCAGGTGCTGGAGGAAAACGCCGACAGCATCGCGCTCAAGGTGGGCTCGCGGCTGGAGATCGCGCGCGTCGCCGATATTGACTGGCAGCGCCCACGCGAAGTTGACCTGCCCCAGGAGAAGCGCGCCACCGACGCGCGCGCGGTGATCGAGGACCCCGCGATTGACATCATCGTCGAGACCATCGGCGGCACCGACCCGGCGCTGGGATTCGTCCTCGCCGCCCTGCGCGCCGGCAAGTGCGTGGTCACCTCGAATAAAGAGCTGATCGCCAAGCACGGGCGCGAGATCCTGGAGGAGGCCGATGCGCGCGGCCTGGACATCTACTTCGAGGGCGCGGTCGGCGGCGGCATCCCCATCATCCAGCCCCTCAAGCAGTCGCTTGCCGCGAACCGCATCGCGAGCATCGTCGGCATCGTCAACGGCACCACCAACTACATCCTGACGCAGATGGCCAGCGGCGGCGGCGACTTCGCGCACGCCCTCGCCGAGGCGCAGCGCAAGGGCTATGCTGAGCCCGATCCCACCGACGATATCGAAGGCAACGACGCCGCCTACAAGCTCGCCATTCTCGCCTCCATCGCCTTCAACAGCCGCGCCGCGATTGACCAGATCTACCGCGAGGGCATCTCGCGCATCGCCCCGGCGGACATGGTCTATGCGCGCGAGCTCGGCTTCGTGGTCAAGCTGCTCGCCATCGGCCGCGACCGCGGCGACGCGGTCGAGCTGCGCGTCCATCCCGCGTTCCTGCCGCAGAGCCATCCGCTGGCGGCGGTAAGCGATGTCTTCAACGCCATCTTCGTCGAGGGCAGCGCCGCCGGCCGGCTGATGTTCTACGGGCGCGGCGCCGGCGCGCGGCCGACCGGCTCGGCGGTCGTGGGCGACATTATCGAGGTCGCGCGCAACATCAATCACGGCGCGCGCGGGCGCGTGCCCTGCACCTGTTTTGCGGAGCGACCGGTCAAGCCCATGGACGAGGTCGTGACCAAGCACTATGTGCGGATGCAGGTGGCGGACCGCCCCGGGGTGCTCGCCAAGATCGCGGCGGTCTTCGGCGACGAGGGAGTGAGCCTCGCCTCGGTGGTGCAGAAGGCGGCATCGGGGGGCGGCGCCGAGATCGTATGGGTCACCCACGAATCGCTGGAGCGCGCGGTGCGGCGGTCGCTCGATCGCATCCGCGCCTTGCCCGAGGTCAACGAGATCTCGAACTGGGTGCGAGTCGAGGAGGGATGAGTTTGCCCTACGGCGGCGTCATAGAACGCTATCGGGAGCTGCTGCCCGTCACCCCGGCGACCCCCGTGGTAACGCTTCTGGAGGGCGATACGCCGCTGATCGACGCCCCGCGGCTGGCGGGGGCGATCGGCGTGAGGCTGGCACTGCGCCTCAAGTACGAGGGGCTCAACCCGACGGGCTCGTTCAAGGACCGCGGCATGACGATGGCCATATCGAAGGCCGTCGAGGAGGGCTCGCCGGCGGTCATCTGCGCCTCGACCGGCAACACCGCCGCGAGCGCCGCCGCGTATGCGGCGCGGGCGGGCGTACGCTGCGCGGTGGTCATCCCCGAGGGCCACATCGCCATGGGCAAGCTCGCGCAGAGCATGATCCCGGGGGCGCAGGTGCTCGCGCTGCGGGGCAACTTCGACGAGTGCCTGCGAGTGGTGCGCGAGATCACGGAGCGCTACCCGATCACGCTGGTCAATTCGCTCAACCCCTATCGCATCGAGGGGCAGAAGACGGGCGCGTTCGAGATCTGCGATACGCTGGGCGATGCGCCGCAGTACCATGCCCTGCCGGTGGGCAACGCGGGCAACATCACCGCCTACTGGAAGGGCTACAAGGAGTACCGCGCGCTGGGCAAGATCTCGCGGCTGCCCAAGATGCTGGGGTTCCAAGCGGAGGGCGCCGCGCCGATCGTGCGCGGGCATCGGATCGAGCGACCGGAGACGATCGCGACGGCGATCCGCATCGGCAATCCCGCAAGCTGGCGCCAAGCCGAGGCGGCGCGCGACGAATCGGGCGGGGTGATCGACACCGTGACCGACGACGAGATCCTCGATGCGTACCACCTGGTCGCGGAGCTGGAGGGCGTGTTCGTCGAGCCGGCGTCGGCGGCGTCAATCGCCGGCGTGCGCAAGCTCGCAGCGGCCGGCTATTTCGATGACGCGCGGGCCGAGGCATGCGTCGTCTGCATCCTCACCGGGCATGGTCTGAAGGATCCGGACCGCGCGATCGCGTCGGCCGCCGAGCCGGTGCATATGCCGGCGCACGTGGAAGCGGTCGTGGAGGCCATCCATCTGGCGCCGCAGCCGCTAACGACATGAGGCGGTGATAGCGGCCGGCCATAGGTGCGCTGGCTAGGGCGGGCAGACCCCTCTCCCTATCAGGGAGAGGGTTGGGGTGAGGGTAGATGCCACAGTCATCCGCTGGGCCTCCTCAGAAGCGCCACCGACTACGTCCGCGACTGCTAGAGCGCGCCAGAGCTTTGCGCTGTGAATCGCCGATTCCCGAGAGGCTCCTCTGGAGCCGCCTGAGAGACGGACGCCTGGCGGGTCTGAAATGGCGCCCGCAACATCCGATCGGGCCGTACGTCGTGGACTTCTTTTGTCCCGCTGCGCGCCTCGTGATCGAACTTGATGGCAGGACGCATATTGACACTGCGCGTACGGATTCGGCGCGTACCCGATGGTTGGAAAAGCAAGGCGTGAGGGTTGTTCGGTTCACCGATGACGAAGTGATCCGGGATCTCAATGCGGTGGCGATCGCTATCGCCGTCGCAGCGGGAGCCCACCTCTGAGCCACGACCCTCACCCTGCCCATCTGCGCTGAAGCTTAGATGGGCAGACCTCTCCCTGAGGGCTTAGCATTACCCACACGTCGCCTGGCGGCGGAACGTGCCTTATGGAGTGCGGGAGCTGCGCTCCCGCTTTGAAAGCGGCGGCGAGCCGCCGCACTCCAAATCGGTCGCCACATTCCCGTTGGCGCAAGGTGAGACCAGCCCGTCGCTTGCCGCGAACCTCCTCTCGATCTGTTCCGCGAGCAAGATGTGGGTAATGGTAAGCCCTGAGAGGGAGAGGGGTAGCAGCCGCAGTGCGGCAATCGGCTCTCGGTTCGACTGAAGTCACGACGCGTGTCGCCTGCCGCATACTGCCGTTTCCAGGGTGCCCTATGGAGGAGAAACCGGGGTGAGCGAGCGCGTGACGAATGACATGATGGTGGAGTTCGTGGATTTCCTGATGCCCCTTCTCACGCCCTCTGAGACCACCGTCTATCGCTACTTGCTTCGGAGGGCGCATCTCGGCGAGGGGTCGTCGTCCGTAAGGGTGGGGAAACGGACTATCGCACGTGACTGCGGCCGTGGCGCTCGCGCTGCATCCTCCAACTTCGGGCACGTCACGGAGGTACTAACGAGCCTCGAAGCAAGACAGTGCGTATCGATCGGCGACACGACGCGTGAGGGCACGCTGTACACAGTCGCTCTGCCCCTGCAAGTTCCCCTTGCCAGAGAGCGAAAAGACGCAACCCAAGCGCTCGAGTCGACGAGAAACGACTACCGCGACCCGGCGTTGCGCGAAACACTATTCCGGCGCGACGCGTGGACATGTCAGTACTGCGGCGAACGAGTGTCTTCCGAGAACGCTACGCTGGACCACAGGATTCCCGTCTCGAAAGGGGGAGTGGACTCCCCGGAGAACTTGGTGACCTGCTGTCTTGTCTGCAACGCCATCAAGTCTGGCAGATCCTATGAGGAGGCCGCTGCTGACATTCCGAGCTCATTGCGAGGGCGGCGGTCAAGACAACAGCCAGATTCACCGACATCGGGATAGGCAATGAACACCAAAGCCCTGCTGGAGACCAACCTGCCCGGCGTGGCGCTTTTCAACCGCGGCAAGGTGCGCGACATCTACGACCTGGGCGACCGCCTGCTGATCGTCGCCACCGACCGCATCTCGGCCTTCGATGTCATCATGCCCAACGGCATCCCGGGCAAAGGCAAGGTCCTCACCGCGCTGTCGCTATTCTGGTTTGACCTGCTGCGCGACCTCGCGCCCAACCACCTGCTGGCCAGCGACGTCGCGTGCTACCCGGAGCCGCTGCCGCGCTGCCGCGATCAGCTCGAAGGGCGCAGCATGCTGGTGACCAAGGCCCGCGTCCTGCCCATCGAATGCGTGGTGCGCGGCTACCTCGCCGGCAGCGGCTGGAAGGACTATCGCCAGACCGGCGGCATCTGCGGCATCGCGCTGCCCGCCGGCCTTCAGGAATCCGCGCAGCTCCCCGAGGCCATTTTCACCCCCGCGACCAAGGCGGCCTCCGGGCACGACCTCAACATCAGTCCCACCCAAGCCGCGGATATGGTCGGCGAGGAGTTGTTTCACAAGCTGCGCGATCTCAGCCTGGCACTCTATCGCACCGCGGGTGCCTATGCCCTGGAGCGCGGGATTATCATCGCCGACACCAAGTTCGAGTTCGGCCTGCCCGATGCGACGGCGCAAGATGCCTGCGGCGCGCCCCCGACCGACGGCGGCGCCGCAACGGATGGCGAGCCGCTGCTCATTGACGAGGTGCTGACGCCCGATTCCTCGCGCTTCTGGGACGCGGCTGATTATCGCGTCGGCCAGAGCCAAGACAGCTTCGACAAGCAGTACGTGCGCGACTACCTGGAGACGCTGGCGTGGAACAAGGAGCCGCCGGCGCCGAAGCTGCCGCCCGAGGTCGTCGCGCGCACGCGGGAGAAATACCTTCAGGCCTACCGGCGACTCGTCGGCGAAGACCTCGACCTCGGCTAACCGCGCCGCAGAATCATCCGCAGGGTAATCCACAGATTCCGCAGATGGGCCTGCCGGGTCCCCGAGGGGCCGCACCAGGGCTCCGTAGGGACATGGCATGCCGTGCCCCTACACCGCCTTCGTGCCGCTGCGAGCCGCGCGCGCAATTGTCTCTGCGCGGTCTGGGCGCTCTGCGGTGGCTAGGCCCCGATACGTCGGGGCCGCCACGGCGGCGGCGAAGCCGCCCAGCCGTTCAACCAGCCCCTACTTCGGCTGCAGCGGGAAGTTGACGTAGGTCGTATTGCCTGCGGTCACCACGATCCCGAGCCGCCCGAAGTCCTGGTAGCCAGGGGCAGTGCAGAGCATGGTGTAGGTGCCGGCGCGCAGGTCGGAGTTGATCTGGTAAACGCCATAGGGCCCAACCGTGGTCCCCGTCGCCCGCACCACGCCGCCGCTGCGCGCGCTCACCGTCGCGCCGATGATGGACTGGCCGCCCACCTTGTCCCACACTTGCCCCATGAGCTTGCCCGAAACCGCAAGGTTGAAGTTGACGTAGGTGGTTTGCCCATCTGTGACCGCGACGTTCCACTTCTCTTGCCGGACGTATCCCGCGGCTGAAGCCACCACCGTATATGTCCCAGCGCCGAGGCCCGCAGGGATCTTGTAGATGCCGTTGGCGTCGGTCGTGGCGCTAGCAACCGACGTCTCGCCCGAGAAGACCCCAACGGTTGCGCCTGCCAGATTGGCACCAGTCCCGACTGCCCGCACCTGCCCCATGATCGCCGGCACGCGCTCGAATGCGAGGAAGTTGACGTAGGTGGTCGCTCCGGCAGTCACCGCGATGCCGGTCTTCATCTGCGTCACGTATCCTGCCTTGGACACGGCGACGGTGTACGTTCCCGCGGGCAGGTCCGAGCCCATTGTGTAGATGCCGTTTGCGTCGGTGGTCGCAGTCGCCCGCACGATGCCGGCCGACCGCGCCACGACCGTCGCGCCCTCGACATTCGCGCTCGTGCCCTTCTCCCGCACCTGGCCCATCAGCTTGCCCGACAGGTCGAGGTTGAAGTTGATGTAGGTGGCCTGACCCGCCGCAACCGCGATGCTCGCCTTTGACTGCGCCACGTAACCTTGCTTGTGCGCTACAGCCGTGTATGCTCCGGCGGCTAGGCCCCCCATCTGGTAGATGCCGTTGGCTCCGGTCATCGTCGCGCCCTTGAGCTCGCCGCCGAGATACGCTTCGACTGTCGCGCCCTCGATGTTGGCTCCGGTGCCCCGGGCGCGAACCTGGCCCATTAGACTGAGCGGCACGACGACTGTCACGCTCGTGCTCACAGGATTATCGGCAGCATCCCGGCCTGAGATGGTGAGCGGCCACATGCCCGGCGTCATGCCCGAGATGTCCGCCGTCAGGCTCCACGTGCCGTTCTCGGCCAGCGCGGGCAGCGGGAGAGGCATCTCGCCCAGCATCGCCACGACCATCAGCGGCGCCTCGTCGTCTGACCAGGCTCCTGCCGCGTTCAGCGCTCCGGCGGCGGTTGCGCCAGGGAGCGGGGAGGTAATGGTGAGCGTCGGAGCCGGCGCTCCGCCAGCCAGCGTCACGCTGACTTGGGCGCGACCCTCATTGCCGCACGCGTCCTTCGCTACCGCGGCAATGACGTATGCCCCCGGCGGATGTCGCGACGCGTCGAACGTGCAAGACCAGCCGTCGCTGCCGGCGACATCCGTATCCAGCAGCAAGTCGCCGAGATAGAACTGCACCGACGCCACGCCGTTGTCATCCCAGGCGTCGGCGGTTATGGTCGTGCTGCCGGACAAGGCCGCGCCCGGCGCCGGGCTGGTGATGCTGATGCCCGGTGGATTGGTCTCTTCGGGCATCGCAGCGCTCAGGGCGAAGGTGCCCAAGGTCGTGACCGCGGCGGTCACCGTGTGCGCGTTCTCATCCACCACGCTCGGCAGCGCAACCCACGTCTCCTGGTCGGTGTCGAACCAATAGATCGCGAGCGTTGCCTGCGGATAGAGCGTAACTTCGCGGGGGTCGTAACCCAAGCGCAGCAGGTTGCTGCCCTGTAGTTGCGCCGCCGGAAGGAAGCGATAGCATGGGCCCACATAGCCCATGGGCGGCGCCGGGGTCGGCCGATCCTCCGGCGCGAGCAGGTACGCATTGACTGTGCCTGCCAGGCCAGTCTGTGGCTGCGAGATTTCGAGGTGGGCTTGATCGAAGTCAATCACCACCGGAGGAACGACTGCCCTGCCGGCCGCAGCCGCCTGCGGCGTCCAGGTGTACGTCTGAATCCCTTGCCGCCCGATGAAGATCGGCTGGGTCCAGCTTATCGCCGGCCAATATCCCCCTGTCGAGACCTCAGCGCGAACGTAACCGTCGGGTGTGTTGGTTGAGACACTGTACGTGAATGTGGCTTCATAGTCGCCGTCGCCGCGCACCGTGAGGCTCCCGGAGTAGGCTCGACCGTTCGAGACGAAACGCACTACCGGCTCCCATGTTCGGATCACGAGGTGGACGACTACGCTGCCCGTGGCGGACTCAGCCCACCACCCCTCAATGATCGGCGCGCCATTGCCGTTGTGCCACGCCCCCGTGCCTGGCAGGCAGGGGCCCTTCGAGGCGTAGAAGGCCCCCCGCTTGAGCGCATTCACCGCCTGCTGGGTGGTAAGGCTGGGCGATGCCGAGACGATGACCACGCAGCCGTCGTCGAACTGCGGCCAGGGCGTCGTGAAGTCGTCGCCGGCAGTACCCCAGATCGGCTTGTTGAGACCCAGGAGCATGTCCCACTTGTCTCGTCCGTCGGCCGCCGAGTTGCGAACGTAGAATGTGCCGGCGTTGAAGATCTCGACGCCAGTGAGCGATGCGTTCAGCACGCAGTTCCTCAGCACCCAGTCCTGCCATGCGTATTTGGGCTCGTTGGGGTGTGCGGCGATGGCGATGCCGCCCCGGCCGACGATTGCCTGAACACGCTCGAGCTCGTGGCTGTTCTTGCCTGCGTAGGTCATGTCCATACCGTTGTGGTTGAAGCCGATGCCGAGGATATGAGTATTCGCGGTGTCTTCGAAGGAATCGCAGATGCGGCCCACGTCTTCAGCGCCCGCGGTGTTCCAAAAGTTCTTGTCCCAACTGAAGTCGCCGTTCGCCTGCCAATGCTCCGTCGCCGCGGTAAAGGAGTATCCTTGGTTGCGGTACCTCTGGGCCAGTTGCTTCGGAGTCATGTCCCAGGCGCCCCACGCGCCCGGCGTGCCGGGCAGGCGCTCGCATCGGTAGTGCGCGTGCAGTTGCGTCGGGTAGTGATAGACGGGACCGATGGACGGCCAATCCGCGCACCAGGGCGTGTCGGGAAACATGCCCGGCGGACCGCCATACCCGTAGCGATCAACGACGAAGACGTCGTCGGTGCCGTTAGTGTCGCCGGGCACCAGGGATGCGTCAGACTGGAACGCCACGAAGCGCCAATCCGCGCTGAGGACAGTGCTGCCGCCGTCGGCGAGGGACAGGCGCTCGGTGATCCCGGTCGCCCGGTCGTGGACGAAGACGTCTCCCCATCCGTTCGCGCCGCCAGGAACGAGGTTACTAGCTAAGGATCCGAACGCGACGAACCGCCCATCCGCGCTCATCGATCCACCAAACGACGCCGCATCGCCCTGCGTTCCGTCGGAAGCGACGGAGACGCGCTCGGTTACCCCGGTCGCGCGGTCGTGGACGAAGACGTCCTCCCAGCCGTTGGTGTCCCCGGGCACGAGGTTGGAGGCGAAGGACTCGAACGCCACGAACCGCCCGTCGGCGCTGATGGACAGGTAGTCGGACCAATCGTTCCCCTGGCTGCCATCGGAGGCGACCGAAACGCGCTCGGTGCGGCCAGTGGCCCGGTCATGGACGAAGATGTCGCATCCATTCATGCTGTCGACCACGCCATTTGTGTCGCCGGGCACCAAGTTGCTAGCGTAAGAGTCGAACGCAACGAAGCGGGCGTCCGCGCTCATGGAGGAGTTGTACGAATCGGCGTTCGCCTCGTTGCCGTCACAGCCCACCGACAGCCGCTCTGTCACGCCTGTTGCACGATCGTGGAGAAAGATGTCCCTGCAGCCGTTGGCGTCGCCGGGTACCAGCGTGGATGCCTCTGAGCTGAACGTCACGAACCGGCCGTCGGCGCTGATGCAGGGACGGAAGTCTTGTGAGTCGGTGTTCACCTCGCTGCCGTCCGAGGCCACCGAGACGCGCTCGGTGCGGCGAGTCAGCCGGTCGTGGGTGAAGAGGTCGCACGCGCCGTTGGTGTCGTGGGAAACTAAGTTGGATGCATCTGAATGGAAGACGACAAACCGCCCGTCGGCCGAGATGTGGGCTCCGGCCGAAAAGGCGTTCCCAGAGCTACCGTCCGAGGCGACGGAGACGCGCTCAGTGCGCGCGGTGGCTCGGTCGTGAACGAAGACGTCCCCCCATCCGTTCGCGCCGCCAGGAACGAGGTTACTAGCTAAGGATCCGAACGCGACGAACCGGCCATCCGCGCTCATTGATCCACCAAACGACGCCGCATCGCCCTGCGTTCCGTCGGAGGCGACGGAGACGCGCTCGATGGTGTGGGCGCAGGCGGGTTGGGCAGTGAAGAAGGCAGCGAGGGTGCAGCAGAACGCGAGGAGAAGCAGCGACAACCAGGACGCCGTGGGGCCTTTCATGGCAATGCCTCTCGGATCACAGAGTCTTGCGGCGTGGGGCTATTTCGCCAGGCTACCAAGCTGTTCCTGCCGGGGAGAGAGGGTTAATCCACAGATGGCTAGGCCCATAGGGCCGCCATGGCGGTCCGCGCGGCGGACCTAGCCATTTCACCAACGCGTCGCGCCGTACCATACTGGTGCTCATCCGTTTTCATCGGCGTGAATCCGCGGCCAATCTTGTTCGGACTCTCCGAGCGCTCCGCGTCCTCCGCGGTGGTGTGACCTTTCTTATTTCGTGGAACCGCCCTGGGGCAGGTTAGGCCATGCCCTCGGTCATGTGGCACAGGCGCCCTCGCCTGTGAATTCGCGCCGCGCGAGTGGCGCGGCCACACCCGGGGGCGGGTGTGCCACATGGGTTGCTCCGGTGCGGGGCGGCCAGGAGACCGACCCCTACGTGTCCTCGGCGACTTCCGCGGGCTCTGCGGTTAACCCGGTCTCGCGGGTCGGCCAGGAGGCCGACCCCTACTTCGTGTCCTCGGCGACTTCCGCGGGCTCTGCGGTCAATCCACTCTCACTGGGGCCAAATTCACTCCGGCACCAGCAGGACATCGGGCGCGCTCGCTGAAGTGGTTTCGGCATGAGATACGTGCTTTTGATCCCCGATGGCGCGGCGGATGAGCCGCGCGACGAACTCGACGGCCGCACTCCGCTCGCCGCGGCGCGCACGCCGGCCATGGATGCGCTCGCCAAGCAAGGGCAGGTTGGCCTGGTGCGCACGGTCCCGCCCGAGGCGGAGTCGCCGGGCAGCGATGTCGCTTGCCTGTCGCTGCTGGGCTACGATCCCCGCCGCTACTACACCGGGCGCGGGCCGCTGGAGGCGGTGAGCATGGGCGTTGACCTGGCGCCCGCCGACCTCGCCTTCCGCTGCAACCTGGTCACGGTCGGCGATGACATGACCATGGTGGACTACAGCGCCGGCGAAGTGCCCACGCCGCTTGCCCGCGAGCTGATGGAGATCGTCTCCGATAACCTGGGCACGCCGATGCTGCGCTTCTACCCGGGCATCAGCTATCGCCACTTGCTGGTGTGGCGCGACGGCCCGGCGGACACCCGCACCACGCCGCCGCATGACATCCTCGGCCAGCCCATCGAGAAACACCTGCCACAGGGCGATGGCGAAGAGACGCTGCGACGGCTGATCTACGATTCCTACGAGCTGCTGCATGCGCTGCCGGTCAACCGGCGGCTGCGCGACGTGGGCCAGAACCCGGCGAATATGATCTGGCCGTGGGGGCAGGGGCGGCTGATGCGCCTGCCGGCGTTTGCGCTGCGTTGGGGGGTGCCGGGGATGGCGGTAGCGGCGGTGGACCTGGTGCGAGGCATCGCCAAGGCGGCGGGCCTGAGCGCGCCGGAGATCTATGGCGCCACCGGCAACCTGGATACCGATTTCGCGGCGAAGGGCGATGCGGCAACGAAGGCCCTGGAGCGCTATGGCTTCGTCCTGGTGCACGTCGAGGCGCCGGACGAGGCGAGCCACCACGGCGATGTCGAGAAGAAAGTGTGGGCGTTGGAGCGGTTCGATGCGGAGGTGGTCGCGCCGGTCGTGGCTGCGCTGGAGGGCCACCGCGAGTTTCGGGTTATGATATCGCCCGACCACCCGACGCCGATCTCGGTGCGCACGCATACACGCGAACCGGTGCCGTTCCTGCTGGCGGGGTCGGGGATTGAGGCCGACGGCGCCGATCGCTTTGACGAGACCGTGGCCGCCGAGAGCGGGCTCCTCGTCGAGGAGGGCCACCGGCTGATCGGGCGGCTGATGGGGTAGGGGCCGGGGCAAGGTTGGGCGCGGTGGCGTGTGTTCAGGGACCGCGGGAATGGTCGAGGAAACTCCTCTCCCTTTAGGGAGAGGACTAACCTGGATTATTCACCACCAGCGTGTGGCGAGTGCACACTGTCATTCCGAGCGCAGCGAGGAATCCCCTATCGTTGGCGCTTCCTGGTAGGGGATTCCTCACTCCGCCTTGCTCCGTTCGGAATGACATGAATAATGCGGACTACGGTGAGGGTGGAAGGCCGCGTGGTCCGACCCTCACCCAGCCTCTCCCCTTCGACAAGCTCAGGGCAAGCTCTGGAAGGGAGAGGGGTTGTCAGGCGCGTTACGATACCCACTGCAGAGGAACACGCCCGCGCGAGATGCGCAATGCTCCTTGACCTCGTCCGCGAGACAATAGACCGCCACGGCGCGTACATGCTGGAGCGGGGCAAGCGCGTCATCGTCGCTGTCTCCGGCGGGCCCGATTCGGTGGCGCTGCTCGATGTGCTGGTGCAGTTGCGGGCGAAGTATGACCTCGATTTGCGCGTTGCCCATCTCAACCACCTGCTGCGTCCTGAGGCCGCCGAGGACGCCGAGTTCGTGCGCGCCCTCGCCGCCGACCACGGGCTGCCTATCACCGTCGAATCAGCGGATGTCCGCGCGCTCGCGGCTCGCGACAAGCTGTCGTTAGAAGAAGCAGGACGCAACGCCCGACGCGAGTTCCTGCTGCGAACCGCGCAGGCCGCGCGCGCGCATCGCATCGCCCTCGGCCACCACGCCGACGACCGCGTCGAGACGGTGCTGATGCGCATCCTGCGCGGCACCGGCGTTGACGGCCTCGCCGGCATCCGGCCGGTCTCTCTTCCCTTCATCCGACCCTTCTTCGATGCCACACGCGCGCAGATCGAGCAGTACCTGCGCGAGCGAGGCCTCCCCTATCGCGAGGACCCATCCAACCGCGACCCCGCCTTTCTGCGCAACCGGATCCGGTGGGAGGTCGTGCCGCTGCTGGAGGATTTGCAGCCGGGGTTCAAGGCCGCGGTGCTGCGGCTGTCGGAGCTGGCGTCGCAGGATCGCAAGTACCTGTTCGTGCAGTCCGCGACGCTGTTGTTCCAGAAGGTGCAAGCCGAACGCAGCAAGCGCCAGGTGGCCTTGCGACTGGCGGCGCTGTCGCGCCTGCGCGGCCAAGCATCATCCGCCATGCGCTGGCGGGTGGTGCGGGAGGCGCTGCGGTTTCTCTCTGGCGGCCTTGCCGATATGGAGCAGACCCATGTCGAGGCGGTGCTGCGCTTGGCCGCGGAAGGTAAGAGCGGCGATCGCATCCACTTGCCGCGCGGCATCGTCGCCGAGCGGGGGTATGGAGTGCTTATTCTGCGCTTGGGAGAGGCAGCGCGCCGCAGGACGGGGGCGCCATCCCCGAAAGACGTTGGCGAGTTCGTGCTCAGCGTGCCTGGGGAGACCGAGGTTGCGCCGCTGGACGTGACCATCGTCGCGGAGGTGCTGCCGCGGGGTGGGGCGCTGCCGCCGTTCGAGGAGCCGCCGAACGTCGCGCAGTTGGATTATGACGCTGTCACGTTGCCCCTGATGCTGCGCACCTGGCGGCGCGGCGACCGCTTCACGCCGCTGGGCATGACCGGCTCGATGAAGCTGCACGACTTCTTCGTTAATCAGAAAGTGCCGCGTGACCAGCGACAGCGCGTGCCCATCGTCACCGCCGGCGGCGACATCGCGTGGGTCGTGGGGATGCGCATTGACGAGCGCTTCAAAGTGACCGACGCCGCGACCACGGTGCTGCGACTGGAGGCGCGCGGTCTTGGGTAGGCCAGGCGTCTCGCCTGACCATCACAGCCGAGGCCTGCCCGCAGGCGGCGGGGCGGCTGTGCCACATGGAGTGAGCCGTCAGCCGCGTAGACACAGAGACGCGAGGAGGCTGGCCACGGATTGGCACGGATGAACACGGATCGGCAATCGCGGCGATGAGGCAGGGAATGACCGTTTTTCGCTGGGGTGGCAAAACCGCTCCTCAACCCCTCTCCCTCTCCGAGGGCTTAGCATTACCCACATCGTGCTCTACGCGGGTATCGAGGTGAGATTCGGGCGGGCGGGCCTTCGTAGGGGCACGGCATGCCGTGCCCCTACCGCGCCCCGGCGCAGACTGGGCGACGATCTCGCA
>Ga0315280_10007548_pt1 | contig 14542 bp, 11 predicted proteins | sample YL17G06_40_MG_FD_203697 | JGI IMG/M metagenome (GOLD analysis project Ga0315280, IMG submission 203697) | Sediment microbial communities from Yellowstone Lake, YNP, Wyoming, USA - YL17G06_40 | ecosystem: Environmental > Aquatic > Freshwater > Lake > Sediment | place: USA: Wyoming | collected...
AACGAGTGGTCCATCCATTTCAACGTCACGCGCGACGGCTCGCTCATCTGCGGTGACGGCGGTGATGAAGGGCAGGTGGCCCGCGCCCCGGATGGGAAGTGGATCTACCTGTTTCGTCCCGAGCTGATCCCGAACCGCGGCACTGAGGATAAGAGCTTCGTCAAGCCCGGGGTGCTGCGCGCCGAGCGCCTGGTGAACATGTCCAAGCACCAGTACAAGCTGGAACCGAACGTCAGTTTCACGCCCGACCAGAAGTGGGTCGTTTTCCGGTCCAACATGTTCGGAGCGACGTACGTCTTCGCCGTCGAGGTCGCCAAGGCGGAAGCGGCTCGGGAACCACGGTAGTGGGCCAGTTTCCGAGACAAAGTCGGGCGCCCGGCGGGCCCCTCAGGCATGGCCGAGGGCGTGGCCGGCTGCCCCTTGACTGAGTATAGACGCACGTATATACTTACAGCTTATGAAGCCCCAATGTGCCAAGCTCTTTCGTAATGGCGGCAGCCAGGCGGTTCGCCTACCCAAAAGTTGCCGGTTCTCCGACGATGAGAAGGAGGTCCTGGTCCGAAGGGAGGGCAAGCGGGTCATCATCGAACCGGCTGACGTTTGGCCGCCCGAGTTCCTGCACTGTCTTGGCGCCTGGCCCGAGGAGATCGAGAGGCCGCCCCAGACGCCTATCTCTTCGCTCGGCAGGGGGTCGAGGTGAGTGCGCGCTTCATGCTGGACACGGACACGGTCAGTTTCGCCCTGCGCGGCGTGGATAGCGTCCGAACTCGCTTGCTTGATCTCCACCCGTCCGAGGTCTGCATCAGCGTTTTGACTCTTGCCGAACTGCGCTTCGGCGCTGACCGGAAGCGCTCGAAGCGGCTCCACTCTCTGATCGACACGTTTGTGGCGTCCGTCCGGCCAGTGGTCTTCAACGAGAACGCCGCCGCCGCTTTCGGGCCGCTGGCGAACGCTTTGCTCGACAAGGGTGAACCGATCGGCCACATGGACACGCTGATTGCCGCCCACGCTGTGGCGCTTAACGTGGTTCTGGTGACCAACAACACCCGCCACTTTAGCCGGGTCCGCGGGCTGCGCACCGAGAGCTGGGCCGAGGAATGAGGCTTTGGCGCCCGGGCGCCCAGCACGCCGATGGAGCTGGCGCGCCTTCTCCTTACGACCCAAGGCGCTCACGTAACCGCTCGAGCTGCCGCCGAAGAACCGGCAGATCAGCGGCGACGATGTCCCAAACAGTGCCGAGTTCGAGGCCCAGATAGTCGTGCACAACCACGTTGCGAAACCCGGCCAACTGCCGCCAGTCGATTTCCGGGGCATTTTCCTTGAGACCATGCGACACGCGCTGGGACGATTCAGCGAGGGTCTGCAGATTGCGGATGACGGCGTCGGCAATCATGCTATCCGAAAAGAACGCTTCCCTGCCACCTCGCGTGTACCGCTCAATTCTGGCGATGCACTCCAGCATGTACTCGATGTAAAAAAGATCGTCCTTCACAAGGAAACAGCTTCCTTCAAAATGCGGTCGCGGAGCCGAGGATGAAGCCCTCCTTCAGTAAAGACCTGGACCTTGCGCCCGAGCAAATCCTGAAGGTCCATTAGGAGGCCGCCGGGGAAAAATGGGGTCCGGTTTGGGCTGCGGTCCACCAGGAAGTCAACATCGCTGTCCGGCCGCGCTTCCCCCCGCGCCACTGAACCAAAGACCCGCACGTTGCGAGCGCCATGCCGCTCGGCGATTTGGAGGATTTCGCGGCGGTTCCTGCTCAGAATTTCCTCAATCCCCATGGTGCAATTGTCTCAAAACAACCGCCGATTTGCTCGTCCGATCTCACGCCAGCGCAAACGGGCGAATCGGAAGTGCGCCTGAGTCGCTCCCGCTTCAGGCAGCCGCTGACGAAGGGAATGCAGCGGCTCACCACGGCCAGGCAAGCAGGCACGCAGCTCATTTTCCAGCTTGAGGCCGGGGTCCGACGCGGCGCAGAAGGACCGCGCCGGCCAGCTCCAGATGGTGGACGCCGGAGTTCCACAGGGCGGCAGCCAGCGGTTCGGCCAACACCGAAAGATGCTCACCGATGAACCGGCTGGCGGCCTCCGCGGTGATGGCGGCGTGCCCGGCGTCAGAGGAGGCCAGCGCGAACGCTTCCTTCAACCTCAGGTAGCCAACGAATCCGATCTCGACCGAGACGTGGTCCGGCGCTTCCGGGGTCGCCAGGCGATATGCGAAGGCTTCATAGAAGGCGTTCAACTCCGACATCAGGTAGCCGAGCTGGAGCGACTCGCGGTAACTCGCTTCGCGGGCCGGCGCGGGCCCGCCCGGCCCGAAAACGGAATGGTAGAGCGGTTCCGTGGCGTCCTGGAGCGCCTGTTGGGCCGCGGCGCTTCTACTCGACCGGCAAGTTCAGGCCCCAGCAGGTGCGCCAGGACAATGCCCGGCCCTGGAAAACCACAAAGCTCTTCTACGGCGGCCAGCGGCGCCGCGTCCGCTACAAGGAAGTGGGCAGCGTCTACTGGCAAGGCGGCGCCCGTCGCCGTCCACTTCGCCTGCTGGTGGTCGCTCCCACTCCCTACCGCAAACGCAAGAGCGGCCCATTCTACTATCGCCAGCCCGCCTACCTGCTCACCACCGACCTAACCGCCCCGGCCCATACCCTGCTGCAGATCTATTTCGATCGCTGGCAAATCGAAGTCAACCACCGCGAAGAGAAAGACACGCTCGGCATCGGCCAAGCCCAGTTATGGAACGTTACCTCGGTGCCTCGACAACCCGTCTTAGCTGTCGCTGCATACAGCGCCTTGTTATTAGCATCCTTGTTAACGTTCGGCGCCGCCCGCGGCCAAGCCTACGCCCCCCTGCCCAAATGGCGCCGCAATGCGAAACGGCCCTCCTGCCTCGATCTGGTTACGCTTCTCCGCAAGGAAGCGGCCGAACAACCGCAATTGCTAGCCCCGGTCGGCCTCCATCCCTCGGCTGAAGCCTTCACTTCGGCCGCCGCAGCATGAAAGAATGTAGAAACTCCAGCGCACAGGCTGAAGGCCTGTGCCACTTGGAAAATGGCCCAGGCGTTCCCCCGGGCTATCGTTGACACGATTACAGGGAACGCCTAACATCGAAGCCACAGGGAGGCGGCCACGCATGATCGGCCAAACCATCTCGCACTACCGCATCCTGGAGAAGCTGGGCGGCGGCGGGATGGGTGTGGTCTATAAGGCTGAGGACCTGAAGCTTGGCCGGCAAGTGGCCCTGAAGTTCCTGCCCGAAGAGCTTTCCCGCGACAGACACGCGCTGGAACGGTTTCAGCGCGAGGCGCGGGCCGCCTCCGCCCTGAACCATCCCAACATCTGTGTCGTTTACGACATTGACGAAGCCGACGGCCGGCACTTCATTGCCATGGAGTTGCTGGAGGGCAAGACGCTGAAGCACCGCATCGCCGGCAGGCCGCTGCCAACCGACGAGCTGCTGGAACTGGGCATCCAGATTGCCGATGCGCTCGATGCCGCGCACAGGAAAGGCATCGTTCATCGCGATATCAAGCCGGCCAATATCTTCGTGACCGAGCGCGGGCAGGCCAAGATACTCGATTTTGGCCTGGCGAAGCTGACGCCGGGCGAGGCAGCGAAAGCTGCCGGAGCATCCGAAGGAGCAACCGTTGATGTTGTCGAGGAGCAACTGACCAGCCCGGGGGCGGCCTTGGGCACGGTGGCCTACATGTCGCCTGAGCAGGCGCTGGGCCAGGAACTGGATACGCGTACCGACCTGTTCTCGTTTGGCGTGGTGCTGTACGAGATGGCGACCGGTGCCTTCGCCTTTAAGGGGGCCACAACGGCAGCGCTGTTTGACGCCATCCTGCACAAGGTCCCGGTGGCGCCAATCCGCTTGAACCCGGAGTTGCCAGCCGAACTGGAACGGATCATCAACAAGGCGGTGGAGAAAGATCGCAAGCTGCGTTACCAGACCGCCGCCGATCTGGGCGCCGACCTGCAGCGGCTCAAGCGCGACAGCGATTCAGCGAGGACTGCGGCGGCGTCCGCAGTTGCTGAGCCGGTTCCGGTTGCTGTGGCGGCGCCTGCGCCGTCCCGGTGGCGGGGCTGGGGCGCGGTGGTGGCGGCGCTGAGCGGCGTGGCACTGCTGGCGGTGATTGGCTACCTGGCTTATACGCGTCTTGAGCCCCGGCGGGAGATGCCCGCTCAGCGCACCTTGACTCGCCTCACGTTCGATCCGGGCCTGCAGGCGGAGCCGACCTGGTCGCCCGACGGGCGCCTGATCGCTTATAGTTCCGACCGCTCCGGCAACTTCGACATCTGGGTGCAGCAGGCCGACGGCAGCAATCCGGTGCAGGTCACGAAAAACCCGGCGCACGACTGGCAGCCCGATTGGTCGCCCGATGGCCGCCAGATCGTCTTTCGTTCGGAGCGCGGCCGGGGCGGGCTATTCGTGGTGCCGGCGCTAGGTGGCCCCGAACGGCAGATCGCCCCGTTCGGCCACCGGCCCCGCTGGTCGCCCGACGGCTCGCAGGTGCTGTTCTACTCCGCCCCCGTCCTGGTCTCAGGCATCCCTCCGAAGCTGTTTGTGGCGACACTCGATGGCAGCCCGCCCCGCGAGGTACTCAAGGATTTCTTCATCCGCGCGGTCGGTTGGCATCCTGATGGCCGCAGAGTCTCGTTCTGGGGCCGGCCGGTTGATTCGCCTGCAGCCATCCAGGACATTTGGACGACTGCCTTTGCGGCCACCCTGGGCTTTTGGACCGCGCCTCTGGATGGCGGAGCGGCGAGCCGTTCCGAACGGTCCCCGGCCGTGGAAAGGCAGTTCAAGGAGGCTGAGCTGGCGGTGTCGAATTTCATGTGGGCGCCGCCCGGCAACGCCCTATATCTGGAGGCTACCTCGAAGGGCGTGCAGAACCTGTGGCGAGTCGGAATCGATCCGAGCACCCTGCGGATCATCTCCGGCCCCGAACGTCTGACAACCGGCCCCGGCGCCGATGCGGGTATCGCACTCCCTGCCGACGGCAAGAAACTCGCGTTCACGGTGCAGACGGAAAACACGCGCGTTTGGGTGCTCCCGATGGATGCCCTCCACGGAAGGGTGCAAGGAGACGGGAGGCCGGAGACCCCGGCGGGCGTGCAAGCGATGAACGCCGACCTCTCGCCGGACGGCAAGAAACTGGCTTTTATAGGCCAGCAGGGCGGCAGGTTCGAACTGCGCATTCGCTCCTTGGAAGACGGTCGGGAGACGTTACTCGGAAGCCAGGATTACGATGCGTTCACCGCGACGCGCTGGTCCCGGGACGGCACCCGGCTTGCGTACGGCCGATACCAGCCAGGACCGAAGCCGGATATCCCCGCCACTCATTCAATTGCCCTGGTGGATGACAGCGGGAGCAGCGAGCAGATCCTTTCGGCCCCCAGCAAATATACGGCTCAAGCTCCTACTGACTGGTCGCCGGATGGTCAGTGGATTGCTGTCAGTGCGAGGCCGGCGGATTCGCCTACTTGCGCTCTCTGGCTCTACCCGCTGGCTGCCGCGCCGCGGGCCGAGACGCAGCGCCGCCTGCTGGCTTCGAGCCGCGAGCACGACCTCTGGCAGGGGAGATTCTCGCCAGACGGGCGCTGGATTGCCTTCAACGCGACGCGCGCGCCCACCGGAGGCACCTCCCTCATTCACGTCATCTCTGTGAACGGCGGCGAGTGGCGACCGATCGTGCAGGATGGATATTGGTACGACAAGCCGCGCTGGGCGCCGGACGGCAGAACTCTCTACTTTTTGTCCAACCGTACCGGCTTCTTTAACGTCTGGGGCATTCGCTTCGATTCAGATCAAGGCCGGCCGATCGGCGAACCATTCCGTGTGACGGCATTCGAAAGCCCCGGGCGCATGATCAGCAGCGTTATCTCGGCCGCAGAGATCTCCGTCGTTCCGAACAAGCTGGCCGTGCCCATCACGGAAGTCTCGGGCAACATCTGGATGCTGGATAGTGTAGATCGCTGACCGCCCGCCGCCGCCGGTTGACTCAGTGCCTCGTGTCATAAATCCGCTAACGTATTCCGGGGTAGCATGCGTGAGTTCCTTTTCTGTAGCCCAGGCGTTTACGCCCAATGTCACCTAATTTTGGGTCTTAAGCCGCGCAGCGGCGACTGAACTTAGCCAGCGTTTCAACGCTGGGTTTTGAGGGGCAAGGATTTGGAGTCCCGGAGGGACGACTGAAGCGATTGGAATTGCTCGCTTTCAGCCGTGCCTACGGCACTTGAGCTGCTGCGGCTGGGTTCCCAGCCTTGAAAGGCTGGGCTAAGGTCGGTCGCGCCTACGGCGCTCGATTTGCCAGAATTAAGTGGCATTGGGCGTTCACGCCTGGGCTCCGAGCAAACCGATCCCCGGTCCCGCGCCGCTACCGCGACTGGTACGGCCCGAAAACCTTGGTGACGCGGTGGCTCTCTGACGAGTCGTCCACGATCACCACGCGAAACTCGCCGCCCGGCGAAACCCGCAGGACGATGTGGCCGCGGTCGCTGGCCAGCTTTTCGATGCCGCTGATCACCACCCGCGTTCCGGGGTGCAAGTCGGTGGCGAAGACCTCGCGGGGTCCGGGATAGATTCGCTGTGACTGCAGGCGGCTCCACACCCGCGCCGTCGGGTGCCCGGAATCCCACACCGACAACACCCACACCCGCGGCCGTAGGGTGGCCACCAGGAACTCATTCTGCGAGTCGATGTAGCCGTGGTGATCCAGGATGGCCGCCTCCACCGGGCCCACGGCCTTGGCCACCGGCGTTTCCACGTCGTGCCACGGCGGAAAACCTTCGGAGGGAATGCCCGGAATGTCGGCGCCGTTGAAGTAATCGAACTTGCCGTAGCTCAGGCGGAACGCGGTGCTGCACATGTTCTCGGTTGGCCAGTCGGCGCGCGGGACGGCGTCCAGCGGCGGGAAGTGGCGCCGCGTGGTGGCGCCCACCCCGGTCCAGATATCCCCGTTTGCGCCCACGTTGCGGAACTCGAAATCGGCATACTTCTTCGGGTCGCGCAGCAGCACCACCTGGTCGTTGCGTCCGGGCGCGAAGCGTTCCACCTTCATGCCGCGGTTCTCGGTTTGCCACTTGACGAAGGCGCGGTAGTTCTTGGTGGCGGCGTCTTCGATGGGAGTCGGAAAGTTGTAGTCCGGCCAGCCGCGGTCCAGCATCTTGCCGATGCGCAGGTTCTCGCCCACCCAGGCCAACCCCGTAAGCTTGTAAGCGCCGGAGGGCGCGGCGGGCGTCTTGTCCGACACATCGCCCATGTGGTCGCTGTGAAAGTGGGTGAGCAGGGCGTAGTCGAGCAAGGGCCGCGGGTCGTGGCCGAGCGCGTGGCGGATGTAGCGGGTGATCCAGTCGCCGGCCGGGCGCGTGCCGTCCGGGCGGTCCGGCGTATGCCGCGGGGTCTTCTGCGCCTGTTCCCCGGCGTCCACCAGCATGGTGGTGCCGTCCGGGAAGATGTACAGGGCGGCGTTGCCGCGGCCGGAGCTGATCTGGTGGATGTCCAGCATCCCCGGTTCCCAGGGCGTGATCTCCCGGCCGGCAACGTCCTGGGCCGGCGCGGCCAGGGCGGCCGCCGCAACAAGAACGAGAAGCGCGAGCCGTTTCATGCCCGACAGCCTACCAATTCGATCCAGCGAATGCCAGGTTTTCGCGTTTTGGCCTTGAACGACGTGGCGGGGGGCCGCGTGCCCCCACAGTGGTATTGACAAGCCGAGTGCCCGGGACCATACTGGCTCTAAACGAGCGGACAAGTTTCCTCGACGAACGGAGGTTGTTATGGCTCGACTCAAAGGGCTCTTTTTGGTCGCATTGGTGTGTCTTCTTGGGGTTTCGTTCAGTTACGGACAGGAAGTCCGCGCCAGTATCCGGGGTACCGTGACCGACCCGAGCGGCGCGCCGGTCCCGAACGCCTCGATCACGGTGACCCACGTGGCGCAAAACGTTTCTGTCACCACGCGCAGCAACGAGGCCGGCAACTTTCTCAGCCCGTTTCTGGCGCCGGGTACCTACCGGCTGGCGGCTGAGGCCCCCGGTTTCAAGAAAGCAGTGCGGGAAAACATAGGCCTGCAGGCGCAAGACATGGCCCGGGTGGACGTGCAACTGGAAATCGGCAGCCTCACCGAGAGCGTCACGGTCCGGGAGTCGGTCTCGATGCTGCAAACCGAGACGGCCACCCGCTCCCAAACCATTACCAACGAGTTGATCGCCAACGTCCCCACGCAGGGCCGCAATCCCTTCCAGGTGGCTTGGTCGGCTGCCGGCGTGATCAAAGCGGGTGATTGGCGATATCTGCGCTCCTTCGACATCGGCGGCACCTCGGGGTTCTCGGTCAATGGGGGCAGAAACAAGGAAAACGAGGTGCTGCTGGACGGCATCAGCAACGTGCAGGGCGACCGGACGGTGATTCACGTTCCGACCATGGACTCGGTGCAGGAGTTCAAGGTCGTTACCAACACCTATGACGCCCAGTACGGCCGCACCGGCGGCGGCGTCATGACCATCGTCACCAAGCAGGGCGGCAACGCCTTTCACGGCACCGTTTCTGAATACTTCCAGAACGACAAGCTCAACGCCAACACCTTCGAGTTGAACGCCAGGGGCCAGGCGCGGCAGTCCACCCGCATCAACACCTTCGGTTTCCAGACCAGCGGGCCGGTCTATGTTCCCAAGGTGTTCGACGGACGCAACCGGCTCTTCTGGATGCTGGCCTACGAGGGCATCCGCCAACGGACGCCGGATCCGGGCGTGGCCACTTTCCCGCTGACGGAATGGCGCACCGGCGACTTCTCGACGTTGCGCAATGCCCAGGGGCAGCCGGTATTGATGTACGACCCGACCACCACGCTGGCCGACGGGTCGCGCAAGCCCTTCGCCGATAACAAGATTCCGGCCGACCGCATCAATCGCGTGGCCACCGAGGTGCTGAAGTTCTATCCGGCGCCCAATTCCGCGGGGGACGGACCGGCCCACGTCAACAACTACATCTATGCCTCGCCGTGGATCGGCGGCCTGGACCAGTGGATCGGGCGTGCCGACTATGTGATCAATTCGCGCAACAATTTCTTCTTCCGCTATGGCCAGAATCCGTGGCACGAGTTTCGCAGCCTGGTTTGGGGCGGCTCCAACGCCGCGGAGCCGAGCGGCAACGCGCCGTTGATCCGCAACGGCCGCAACTGGACCTTCGACTGGACCTCGACGCTCACGCCGCGCATGACCTTCAACCTGCGCGCCGGCCTGAACCGCTGGGAAGAAACCACGGGCAACATCTATGGCGGGGGCTTCGACCCGCGCAAGCTGGGGTTCGCCGACAGCCTGGTGGCCCAGTTCACCAAGCTCCAGTTTCCGGTTTTCAGTCTCGGCACCTACCAGGGTCTTGGGTCCAGCCGCCTGCTGAACTACACCGCCGACGACACCTACACGATTCAGCCGAATTCGAACCTGGTGGTGGGGAAACACTTCCTGAAGTTCGGCTGGGAGGGACGCCAGTACCGCGACAACAAGCCCAATCCCGGCACGGCCAGCGGCACCTACACCTTCGACAAGAACTGGACGCGGGCCAACTCAGCCCGCAGTGACGCCGTCTCCGGCAACGAGCTGGCCACCTTCCTGCTCGGCTATCCGACCAGCGGCTCGGTGGACCGCAACATCGATCCCGGTTACGCGCACCGCTACTATGCGCTGTACCTGAACGACGACTGGAAAGTGAGGCCCCGGCTGACCCTGAACCTGGGGCTGCGCTGGGACTACGAAACGCCGCCGGCGGAGCGCTACAACCGCATGCTGCGCGGATTCGATTTCAACATGGCCAGCCCGATTGCCTCGAAGGTACAGGGCCTCACGCTGAAGGGCGGGGTGATGTTTGCCGGGGTGAGCGGCCAGCCGCGCACCGCCTTCAATCCCGACAAGAACAACTTCCAGCCGCGCTTGGGCGCGGCCTATCGGGTCGGCAACCGCTGGGTGATCCGGGCCGGCTACGGGCTCTACTACCTGGGACAAAACGATTGGGGCGCGGCCACGGGATTCAGCCGCACCACCAGCGTCACCACCAGCGTAGATGGCGGCCTGACGCCGGCCGTCACCCTCACCAGCCCGTTTGCCAACCAGCCGGGCGGCCTGCTGCTGGCTGCCATCGGCAACTCGCTGGGAGCCGCCAGTTTCCTGGGCGAGAGCGTCACTGCCGCCTACCTGAATCGGCGGCTCGCCTATTCCCACCAGTACTCGCTCGATATTGAGCGCGAACTGCCCGGCAACTTCCTGATTGAAGCCGGCTATGTGGGCAACCTGACACGCAAGCTGCCCCTCAGTTTCGGCGTGGACGTGCTTCCGGCCTCGGAACTCGGCCACCGGACGGCTGCCGGCGTCATCGACACCGCGTACTACACGGCACAGTTGCCGAATCCCATGGCCGGGCTGATCCCCAACAACGCCGCTTATAACGGCGCCACCATCACGCGCCAGAATCTATTGCGGCCCTACCCGCAGTACAGCGGCATCAGCCTGGCCGTCGTGCCCATCGGCAAACAGCGCTACGACGGCTTCCAATCCAAGGTCACCAAGCGCTACAGCCAGGGAATCAGCTTTGTGGCCAGCTACACCATCATGAAGAACCTGGAGCAAGCCTCGGCGCTGAACAACCAGGACTTCGTGCTCAGCGATCCGGAATCCACGCGGCTGGAAAAGCGCTCGGCCGGCCAAGTTGATATCCCACAGAAGTTTGTGATTGCCGGGGTGTTCGATCTACCGGTGGGCAAGAGCAAGAAGTTCGCCGCCCACGTGCCGAAGGCGGTTGATCAGATCATCGGCGGCTGGCAGCTTAGCTGGAACGTCACCTACCAGAGCGGATGGGTGCCGAGCTATCCGAACAACAAGCAGGTCAAACCCGGCAGCGCGAAGCTGAGCAATCCCACTATAGCCCAGTGGTTTGACACTTCTCTCTGGAACGACGCAACCGGCAAGCGTGTGGCGGCCCAGGAACCGCAAACCTTGCGCGACTACCCGACCCTGTTCGGCGACGTCCGCCTGCCCGGCTACAAGAACTGGGACACTGCGGTTTCCAAGTATTTTCCGATTCACGAACAGGTGCGCCTGCAATTCCGCTGCGAAATGATCAACATGATGAATCACGTCTGGTTCGCGACCCTGGCCAGCGGCGGAAACGACGTCACCAGCGCCAACTTCGGCCGGCTCGACCCCACGCAGCGCAACCTGCCGCGCTTCGTCAAGCTGGCGCTCAACCTCCAGTGGTAAAGTAAGTCGTGCGATGTAGGGGCGACCGTCGCCGCGGCGACTGGTCGCCCCTGCGTTTGCCGCCGATGTGCAATTCGCGGTCCGAGAGGTTCCCGCGGAATCGCAGGGGGAGTTGTATGCATCGAGCTCTCTGGGTTTGGCTCGCAGCCTTATCGGCACTGGCGTTCCTGTCCGCGGGCGCGGCGGAGCTGACGCCGAAACAGGAGCAGGCCTGGCGGGAACAGATCAAGGCGGCGCTGTTCGTTCCCGACCCGCTGCCGGCGCTGGCGCCGGAAACGCATAGCCGCTTTGAGCCGGCGCCGGGGGTGCTGGCCGAACGAGTCACCTACGCCACCGAGTCCGGGATGCGCGTCCCGGCCATCCTGTATCTTCCGAAAGAGCGCCGCGGCAAGGTCCCGGCGCTGATCGTCGTCAACGGGCACGGCGGCGACAAATACAGTTGGTACGCCTTCTACTCCGGAGTGCTGTACGCCAGGGGCGGGGCGGCCGTGTTGACGTACGATCCGGCGGGGGAAGGCGAGCGCAACAGCGAACGGAAATCCGGGACCCGCGCGCACGACAAGGTCGAGCCCCCTCGGGAGCTGGCGCAGCGCCTGGGCGGCCTGATGATGACCGACGTGATGCAGGCCGTCTCCTACCTTTCCCAACGCCCGGAAGTGGACGCGCGGCGCATCGGCGCCATGGGCTACTCGATGGGCTCGTTCGTCCTGAGCCTGGCCTGCGCGGTGGAGACGCGCTTGCGCGCCTGCGTGCTGGTGGGCGGCGGCAATCTGGACGGGCCGGGCGAGTACTGGGACAAGTCCAAACCCATGTGCCAGGGCATCCCCTATCAGTCGCTGGCGTTTCTGGGCGACCGGGCCGCCGCCATTTACTCCCTTCACGCTTCGCGCGGGCCCACGCTGGTCTACAACGGTTTGCAGGACGTTACCGTTTCCATCCCCACGCACAGCAAGCCGTTCTTCGATGATCTTTACCGGCGAACGGCTGAACTGCGGGGGAATTCGAAGGGGCTGTTCCAATATGAATTTACCGAGGGGGCGCACCGGCCCTATTTCGTGACCAGGCCGGTGGCCGGCTGGCTGGAACGGCAGCTTGATTTCCCGAACTGGACCGAGGCCGACATCGCCGCCCTGCCGGTCACGCACATCAGCGAGTGGGCGAAGGCGAATAGCGTGGAAATGGATCGCCTGTACTCGAGCGAAGACCGCGAGGGCGGCACGCCCGCCCTGGGCACGGGGGTTCCGGCGCCGTCTCGCAAAAACCTGAGCGTTTTCACCGCCGAGCAATGGGAGCGCGAGAAGGACCGCCTGATTCACGAAAGCTGGCTGAAGCAAGCCAAAGCCGCAGTCGCTCCCCGCTGAGCCACGAAGCCGCCGCGTGAGCCGTTAGACCGTTATGCCCGGCGTAACGGGGATTTTGCTCTCGTTTCGGAAGTCAGAAGTTAGGCGCCTCTCCTAAGAGTGCAAGGCGTTGACCGATAGGGGGAAAGGCGGCCACAAGGGCTGCGGGCGGAACGTCGCGAAGCGACAGAACGAACTTAGCCCGCCGTTTCAACGGCGGGGAACCGTGTAGGGCACAGGCGCCGCGAAGCGGCAGCATGAGCTGCTGGCCGCCAAGCCACTGTGCTTCCTCCGAGGTGGGCGTTGGGATGGTCCGGGAGTTGGCCGGTCCGGTCGCTTCATGCTGCCGCTTCGCGGCGCGGCCTTCCTCGGCTTCCTGACCCGCCGTTGAAACGGCGGGCTAAGATCAGGCGGTCGCTTCGCGACCTTTAGGGAGGCAGCGCCGACAGCCGTTTTCGCTTTTGGAGGCAGTTCTTCCTGGAGAAGTGGCATGAGTATTTTGGTGGAAAAGGCTGAAGCCCTGGCCGTGGAGGCGTCCTGCTCCGGCGACGCGCTCTCGGTCACCTTGTCCGACGGGCGGGTCCTCTCGGCGCCGCTGGTGTGGTTCCCGCGGCTTATGGAGGCGACGCCTCGCGAGCGCGCCGATTGGGAATTGATCGGCGGTGGCATCGGAGTCCATTGGGAGGCAATCGACGAAGACATTTCGGTGGCGAGTCTGCTGCAGCCCGAGAACTTCATGAGGCTACCCAACGCGGCGCTGCAACCGACGAGCCGCGCCCGCCGCGCCGGCAGAGGCGTGAGGCGCCAGCGCGCGCCTCGCCGATAAGCGCTAGGTTGTTGCGTCCGCCAGAAAGAGCACCCGGTCCATGAGGGCTGGCTGAAGCAAGCCCAAGCCGCAATGACGCCCCACTGAGCCACGAAGCAGCCGTCGGACGCCGAGGACCTGCTCGAACTTCGGCAGGCAGAGCGATAAGGAGGGCGGCGGGCCTGCCGGGCTTTCGCTTCCACGATCTGCGCGATTACTCCTTCAGTTATTGGCCCCCGTAGCTGCCACAATCGCGCCGAGCACGAGAATGGCAGCGAGTGTGATTCCCACGATGGCCCAGACGCGCATCGCGCGCGCATTCTTCTGCTTGACGGATTTCACGTCGTCAAAGGCCACCTTTTGCTCCGCGATTGTGTTTCCTTTCACTGCCTGAAGCCCAAAGGAGTCGTCCGAGATGGCCGTTATTCGGCCCACCAGTCTCTCCTTGCTGTAAAGACGCACTTCCACAAGGCTCCCAGGGCCAATCTCAATAACCCGCTGCTTGATCCTGGCTTCTGGTGAGGTTTCAGTGGACTGCGGCAGGAACGGTTCGAGGACAACCGCCTTGGTGTCCAGGGCAGAAACAGTAAGGACCAGTATCAGGAGGGCATTGATCAGGGGGCGCATATTCATCCTCCTTGGCTCGAAGATTCACCGCTTGGACCCATCGTCGGAAGCCTGGGCAATCGTCGGGCCATTACCCAAGCCGGACAAGAGGTTCAATACCAGGGGAATAGGGTCTATCGGATCGGTCGGCGGTGCCGGGAAACGCCGACACTGATAGGCCGGCCTGACAGCGCGTCAGCGTCCCGCTGAAAAAAAGGCCGCATGGCGGAGAGTGCGGAGTTATCCCTTTGACAAACCCGGAATTAACAGTCTTCTGAAAGTGCCGTTCGGCACTACCGCCGTTTCTTCGATTTAACGGGCTTTTTCCGTTGGTTTCTCGATTCGGAGTCAGGTGGTGGGGTCGATAATGGCGCTTTGACAGCATCCTCGAATCTGACCGGATGCAGCGTGAGCGCTCGGTTGGCGATTCCGGGGCATGTCGATCACTGATTCCGACGCATGTCGATCACCCATTCCGACGCGATGTCGATCACTGATTCCGACGTGATGCCGATCACTTTTTGGCGCAGTCGGAATGGGTGATCGG
>Ga0315280_10007549_pt1 | contig 14542 bp, 11 predicted proteins | sample YL17G06_40_MG_FD_203697 | JGI IMG/M metagenome (GOLD analysis project Ga0315280, IMG submission 203697) | Sediment microbial communities from Yellowstone Lake, YNP, Wyoming, USA - YL17G06_40 | ecosystem: Environmental > Aquatic > Freshwater > Lake > Sediment | place: USA: Wyoming | collected...
CAGCACCTCGTCCATTACCTCGACGAGGTAGACGTTCAGGATGTCGAGGACGTTCTTGGGGATGTCCGCGAGGTCCTTCTCGTTGTCCTTCGGCAGGACGATGTTCCTCAGGCCTGCCCGGTGCGCCGCGAGCACCTTCTCCTTCACGCCGCCGATCGGCAGCACCTTGCCGCGCAGCGTGATCTCGCCGGTCATCGCCACGTCGCGGCGCGACGGGATGCGGGTGAGCGCCGAGACGAGCGCCGTCGCCATCGTGATGCCTGCCGAGGGACCGTCCTTCGGGATGGCGCCCTCGGGCACGTGGATGTGCACGTCGTTGCGAAGGTTGAAGTCCTTCGCGATGCCGAATTCTTCGGCCTTCGACCGCACGTAGCTCATCGCCGCCTGGGCCGACTCCTGCATGACGTCGCCGAGCTTTCCGGTGAGGGTCAGGTGCCCCTTGCCCGGCATCAGCGTCGCCTCGGTGACGAGGATCTCGCCGCCGACCTCGGTCCAGGCGAGGCCGGTGGCGATCCCGATCTCGTTGTTCTGTTCGGCCTCGGTCGGCCGGAAGCGCGGCACGCCGAGGTGCTGCGTCACTCTCTCCGGCGTCACCTCCTCGGCGAAGTCGCGGCCGTCGGTGACGACCTTGCGCGCCACCTTGCGGCAGATGGAGGAGAGTTCGCGTTCGAGGTTGCGCACGCCCGCTTCGCGCGTGTACCGCTGGATGATCGTCTGGATCGCGTCGTCGGTGAAGGAAATGTTCGCCTTCGTCAGGCCGGTTCCCTGCACCGCCTTCGGGATCAGGAAGCGCTTGGCGATCTCGGTCTTCTCCTGCTCGGTGTAGCCGGGCAGGTTCAGCACCTCCATGCGGTCGCGCAGCGCCTGGGGCACGGTGTGCAGGACGTTGGCCGTGCAGATGAACATCACGTTCGACAGGTCGTACTCGACGTCGAGGTAGTGGTCGAGGAACGTGTGATTCTGCTCGGGGTCGAGCACTTCGAGCAGCGCCGCCGAGGGGTCGCCGCGGAAGTCCATCGACATCTTGTCGACTTCGTCGAGCAGGAACACCGGGTTCATCGACCCGGCCTTCTTCATCATCTGGATGATCTGGCCCGGGAAGGCGCCGATGTAGGTGCGCCGGTGCCCGCGGACCTCCGCCTCGTCGCGCACGCCGCCGAGCGACAGGCGGACGAACTTGCGGTTCATCGCGCGCGCGATCGACTTGGCGAGCGACGTCTTGCCGACGCCCGGAGGCCCGGAAAAGGTGAGGATGGTCGCCTTCGGCTTCTTGACCAGGGCGCGCACGGCCAGGAATTCGAGGATGCGTTCCTTGATCTTCTCCAGCCCGTAATGGTCTTCGTGCAGGATTTCCTCGGCCCGCTTCAGGTCGCGGCTCTCGCGCGTCCGCTTGTGCCACGGGACCGCGATCAGCCAGTCGAGGTAGTTGCGCGAGACGGTCGCCTCGGCCGACATCGGCGGCATCGCCTCGAGGCGCTTCAGCTCCTGGACGGCCTTCTCCTCGACGTCCTTCGGCATCTTCGACTGTTCGATCTTCTTCTTCAGCTCGTCGATCTCGTTGAGCTTCTCGTCCTTGCGGCCCAGTTCCTTCTGGATCGCCTTCATCTTCTCGTTGAGGTAGTACTCCTTCTGCGCCTTCTCCATCTGCTTCTTGACGCGCGACTGGATGCGGCGGTCCACCTGGAGTTTGTCCACCTCGACTTCGAGGATCGACGAGATGCGGTTCAGCCGCTCGAGCTGGGAAATCATCTCGAGCAGGTTCTGCTTCTCTTCGACGCTCACCACCAGGTGGGCGGCAATCGTGTCGGCCAGCTTGCCCGGGTCGTCCACCCGGACCGCGGCGATCATCGCGTCGTAGTGCAGGTTGTTCGACAGCTTGACGTACTGCTCGAACAGCGAGACGACGCGGCTCATGGCGCTCTCGACGTCGCCGCTGGCGTCGCGCTGGCGCGCGACCACCTTCACCACGACGCGGTAGAAGCCCTTGTCTTCCTTCCACTCGACCGCGCGGGCGCGATCCACCCCTTCGACCAGCACCTTCACGTTGCCATCCGGCAGCTTCAGGCTCTGCACGATGTTGGCGATGCAGCCCATCGAGTAGATGTCGGCGGGCGCCGGGTCGTCGACGGCGGCGTCGTGCTGGGCGGCCAGGAAGATCCGCTTGTCCTTGAGCAGCGCGTGTTCGAGGGCGCGCGTCGAGGCCGGCCGCCCGATGACGAACGGCATCATCATGTGGGGGAACACGACGACGTCACGAAGCGGGACGATTGGGATCGTTTCGTAGACTTCCATGGAATCCTGGGTGTACCGCCTTCTCTTCGATTATCGGCTGATAGCGGGCGAGACTCAAGCCGGTGTGCGCCGCCTGCACGCTATTGCACAGCGGCGCACTGGAAAGCGGGATAGCACTGCCCGGCGACCTATCCCGCTTTCTCCATGAGCGTGATCGGCTGTTCCTTGGCCTCGACGACCTCACGCGTGATGACGCACTCGCGCACCTTCTTCTGGTTGGGCAGCGTGTACATCAGGTCCAGCATGAGGTCTTCGATGATCATGCGCAGTCCGCGCGCGCCGATCTTGCGCTTGAGCGCGGATTCGGCGATGGCGTCCAGCGCGTCCTCGGTGAAGCGCAGCTTCACGTTCTCGTACTCGAACAGCCGCTGGTACTGCCGCGTGATGGCGTTCCGGGGCTGCGTGAGGATCTGGATCAGCGCGGCCTTGTCGAGCTCGTGCAGCGTGCCGACGACCGGCAGGCGGCCGACGAACTCGGGGATCAGCCCGTACTTGATCAGGTCCTCCGGCTCCACCTGCTCGAGCGTCGCGCCGATTTCCTTCTTGCTGGCCGGCTTGACGTCGGCTTTGAAGCCGAGCGTCTTCTTGCCGGTGCGCCGGTCGATCATCTTGTCCAGGCCGACGAACGCGCCGCCGCAGATGAACAGGATGTTGGTCGTATCGATCTGGAAGAACTCCTGGTGGGGGTGCTTGCGCCCGCCCTGCGGGGGCACGTTGGCGACGGTGCCCTCCAGGATCTTCAGCAGCGCCTGCTGCACCCCCTCGCCCGACACGTCGCGGGTGATCGACGGGTTCTCGTCCTTGCGGCAGATCTTGTCGACCTCGTCGATGTAGATGATCCCCTGCTGGCACTTCTCGATGTCGCCGCCGGCCGCCTGCAGCAGCTTGAGGATGATGTTCTCGACGTCCTCGCCGACGTAGCCCGCCTCGGTCAGCGTCGTCGCGTCGACGATCGTGAAGGGCACCGACAGCAGCTTGGCGAGCGTCTGCGCGAGCAGCGTCTTGCCGGTGCCGGTCGGCCCGATCAGCAGGATGTTCGACTTGGTCAGCTCGATGTCGTTGCGCGTGCGCGTCTGCTTGAGGATCTCGATCCGCTTGTAATGGTTGTAGACCGCGACCGCGAGCTTCTTCTTCGTCCGTTCCTGCCCGATGACGTACTCGTCGAGGAACTTCTTCACTTCCTGCGGCGTGGGCAGCGACGAGCGGACGGCCCGGTTCTCGAAGCGGTTGTCATCGGCGATGATGTCGTTGCACACCTCGACGCATTCATCGCAGATGAACACGGTCGGGCCCGCGATCAGCTTGCGGACGTCGTTCTGATCCTTGTTGCAGAACGAACACCGGAGAACCTCGGACTCGCCAGTTTTCTTGACCATAAGGGAACCCTGCGCGGGGGACCGCTCGTGCGCGGCGGGCACGGACCGCCGTGCCCCCTAGGCGCGCTTCGAGATGACGTCGTCAATGATACCGTATTCCTTGCCCTGCTCCGCCGTCATGATGTAGTCGCGCTCGGTGTCGTCCTGGATGCGCTTGAGCGGCTGGCCCGTGTGTTTCGCCAGGATCTCGTTCAGCCGCTCGCGCGTGCGCAGCAACTCGCGCGCGTGGATGTCGATGTCGGTCGCCTGGCCGGCCAGCCCGCCCTGGATCCACGGCTGGTGGATGACGACCCGCGAGTTCGGCAGCGAGTACCGCTTTCCCTTGGCTCCGCCCGCCAGCAACACCGCCGCCATCGAGGCGGCCTGCCCCAGGCAGTAGGTCGACACGTCGGGCCGGATGAACTGCATCGTGTCGTAGATCGCCATGCCGGCCGTGATCGAGCCGCCGGGACTGTTGATGTAGAGCAGGATGTCCCGCTCCGGATCCTCCGCTTCGAGGAAGAGCATCTGCGCGATGACCAGGTTCGCGATATTGTCGTCGATCGGGGTGCCGATGAAGATGATGTTGTCGCGCAGCAGGCGCGAGAAGATGTCGTAGGCGCGCTCGCCGCGGCTGGTCTGCTCGACCACCATCGGTACCAGCTGCATCCGGGGGTCGGGAAGTGCTGTCGGCATAGGTGTTGTCGCAGGCGACCCGCCAGTCGCCGAGTATCAGATAGCGTTCGGCCCGCCAGGCGACCCCGGGCGGCGTCCCGGGGAACCATGCGGCAGAACGTTGTGCTGCTGGAGTGTGGCGGAAGGCTACTTTCGCTCGATGGTAGCACACGCCAGCAGGAAGTCAACCGCCTTCTCCCGCCGCAAGCCCGCGTAAAGTCTGGAGATCCCGCCCTCTTTCTCGAGCTGCGCGCGCACGACCGCGACGCTGCGCCCGGTGCGTTCCGCGTAGCGCGCCATCTCCCGTTCCACCTCTTCGCCGGACACCGTCAGCGTGTTGCGTCGCGCCACCTCGTCGAGCACGAGGGCCGCGCGCACCGCCTCTCCGGCCGGCTCGCGCTGGCTCTTGCGCATCTCCTCCCAGTCGATGTTCGTGCGCCGCGGATCCACCTGTTGTTCGATCAGCCGCCGGACGAACTCCTCGATGCGCCGATCGAGCTCTCGCTCGACCAGCGCGGCGGGTACCTCGAAGGTGACGCGCCCGGCCAGCTGTTTCAGCAGCTCGCCGCGCACCTGGCGATCCGCGTCCTGCTGGGCCGCGCGTGTCAGGTCCTCGCGCACCCGGTTTCGCAGATCGGCGAGCGTCGCGAACTCGCCCAGATCCTTGGCGAACTCGTCGTCCAGCGAGGGCACGACGCGGCGCCGGACGGTCTTGACCGTGACCGCGTAATCGACCTCGGTGCCCGCGAGCTCCTTGATCGCGTAGTCGTCCGGGTAGCGTGCGACGAAACTCTTCTGCGCCCCGGCCGGCAGCCCGGCGAGCGCCTCGTCGAATCCCGGCGGATTCACCGGCGCGCCGATCTCCACCGACACGTTCTCGTGCCGATCGGCCTCCGCGCTTCCCCTCGCGCGCCGTTCCAGATCGACGACGACCGTGTCGCCCGCGCCGATGGGGCGATCCTCGACCGGCTCGTACCGGGCCGCGCGCTCGCGCAACCGCTCGAGCGCCTGATCGACGGCCGCCTCGTCGACCGGCGCCACCGTGCGCGTCAGGTGGATCGCCTTGCAGTCGCCGGGATCGATCGGCGGTACCGTCTCGAACGTCGCGGTGAACTTGAGCGGCTGTCCTTCCTCGACGACCACGTCGCGGATGTCGGGGGTATCGACCGGCTCGACGCCCCGCTCGCGCAGCGCGCCGTCGACGGCGCGCGGAATCAGCTCGTGAGCGACGTCATGCAGGATCTGCTCCCTGAACCGCTGCCGCACCAGCCGTTGCGGAACCTTGCCCGGGCGGAAGCCCGGGATGCGGGCCGCGCGGCTGTAGTTGCGCGAGATGCGGTCGATCTCCGCATCCACGTCGGCACTCGGGATTTCGACGTTCAGGTTCTTGCGCGTTTCGCTGACGTCCACGAACTCTGTCTTCATGAGGGTATCGGTAAGTCGAAGGGCGTGCTACAGCGAGTAGATGCCGATGTCGGACGTCCACCTTCGCAGGCCTGCGCGTGGCTTGTCTTGCTCGGCCTGCTCCGGTGGACAACCTTCGCTTGGCTTGCCAACCGAAGCGCGCTGAGGAGCGGGCTTCATCCGCAAGCGAGCGAAGGTTGGTGCGAAAGGGGGGAGTTGAACCCCCATAGCCTTTCGGCTACCGGATCCTAAGTCCGGCGCGTCTGCCAGTTCCGCCACTTTCGCAACGGGTCGGTCCGCCCGCCTTCGCGCGGCCAGGGTACCGCCGCACTCCGGCGTGACCAAGGGCCAAGCAACAGCCTAACATCCGTGTCCGGCCCGGTCAATGACAGCTGGACGGGGCCGCTGCCACAATATATTGCGGGTCGCGGACAGGTGTGCTACCATCCGCGGCTCATGGGCGCCGCGCGCACTGACCTCTTCTTCGGCATCTTCGAGTGGCAGTCGTCCGGCGGCGTGCCCCGCGTGACGCGTCGCAACCCGTCACCTCCCGCCTTCGTTCCCGACCCCTGCACGGGGCGCGGCTTGCGCATTTCGACGATACAGGCCGCCACTCCCGCCATCTGTCCCGCCTGTTCGTGCCACGCGCACGGCGGCTTTGTCAGCTTCGAGGACGATCTCCGTCTCGCCTACGCCTGCCCGCAGTGCAAGGAACTGGTCTGGATCAAGGGCGCCTGACCGCCCGGCCCGGTTCCCCTGGGCGCGCTCCTTCAACGCTTCTCGATCTCGCACGGCCAGAACATGCTTCTCGCGAACGCCGTCGTCCGGCACGCGTTCGGGAAACGCGGCGACTATCGGACGGCGCGCCTGGTGGCCGCGGCGCGTGTCGGCGCGGGACCGACGCTGCCGCACGTGGAGAGCACGATCGCCGATGTCGGCGACGAGCGTTACGAGCGCGGCGCGGTTGCGTTCCAGGCGGCGGGCGGCATCGAGCTGCTGGCGTGGAAGCACCTGCGCGCGCTGGCCGAGTACAAGTTCACGCGTTGCCGCCAATCGGTCGATGCCGCCGATGGCGCCCGCGTCGAGACCCTCCTCCGCACCCACCACTTCGCGTTCGGCGTGAGCTGGCACTTCTGAAGAAGCCTCACGGCTCACGGCTCGAGCCGGGTCAAGGCCCGTCTTCGCGTCCTATGTCGCCGTGTCGCGCGGGACGCAGGTATCGTCGCGCTGAGGTTCGAGCAGGTTGACGGGCTCGGGCGGAAACACGTACACGCCAAGGCTGAAGGCGAGGACGATGGCGAACCACGGAATCCACCAGAGCTGGTAATTGCCGTGGTTGACCGGGCCGAGCAGCGTCATCCCGACGATCATCGCCAGGATCAGCAGCACCCGGACGCGTGGTTGCATTTTCGCGATCCATCGGAGGACCGCGCCACCGGCGAGCAGGACGAACAGCACGCCCATCGCGACGTGCCGCCAGGCCGCGGCGTGGCCATCGAGCCAGCTCGTGGAATCGACCGGCCGCAAGACGGTGAACAGCACGACGTTGCTGAAGAAATCAGCCGGGGACCAGAAAAAGAACACCGCGGCCGGCAGGCAGCCGCACGCGAGGCCGATCCAGAAGCGGAGGGCCTTCCTGTCACGCCACGGCATGACGGCTGGCGCGAACACCGGCACCAGGGCGAGCGCCGGCAGCAGCTTCGTGGACACCGAGATGCCGACGAGCAACCCGCGGGCGAACGGCCACGCGTCGCCCGCGAGGAATGCCGCGAGCAGCGGCAGCACCGCCGCCATGTCGGTGACGCCGACGTTGAACAGCTGCCGCGGCACGATACGCGTCCAGAGATAGAAGATGAGTCCCAGCGAGGCAGCCGCATTGCCGGAGAGCGATCGCGCGATGAGGAAGATGAGCACCGCCATCAGCACGTGACAGACGGCGTTGATCAGAATGACCCCGCGGTCGCTGTGCGCGAGCGCAGCTGGTGCGTAGGCCGCGGCCATCAACGGCATGTACTTGAAGCCGTCGTAATTCCGCCCCTGTTCCCGGCTCTCGGCGCGTGGATCCACGGGAACCTTGTACGGATTCTGCCCGGACGCAATTGCCCTGGCCGCCGCCATCGTCGTGATCGGAATGTCGATCAGGCGGGGCGAGCGGTAGCGGCTCGCTCCCCATTGCACCTGCTCCTGCACGGCCGGGAAACAGGCAAGACAGACGAGCAGGACGCCGGCAACACCAAGCGTGCGGCGTCGCGGATTGCGCCCGCGGTATCTCGAGGCGGCGATGGCGCCCAGTGCGAGGGTGACGAGCAGCAGCCCCAGCGAGAACTGCGCCCGTCTCGCGCCAGCGTTCCAGCTGGCGTCTTCGATGACGCGGACGGTCTTCCAGGCACCAAAACCGAGCGCCGCGGCGGGAGCGATGGCCGCGATCCGGATGTTCCAGATTGTCGCCGACGCCCACGCAGCAAATCTCTTCATGCGGCGAGCATTCTGTTCGCCGCTCGCGCGGCGTGTCAACCACTCCGCGCAGTCGTCCGAACGTCCGAAGGTCCGAAAGTCCGGAGGTCCGAATGTCAGACCTTCGGACCCTCGGACCCTCGGACTTCCGGACTTCGTCCGGCTGCCCGCCACGCGAGGCCGAGCATGAACAGGCCGAACAGGAACATCACGAGGCCCCACCAGGCGTTCACGTTGATGCCGAGCGACTTCTGATAGACGTCGGCGCCCGTGCCGAGGCCGTACGCGAAAAGCAGCACGCCCAGCGCGCCGAACAGCAGGCCGATGGGGATGCGGAGATCGAGAGCCATTACGTCCTCACGGGTGCTGAGTGCCAAGTGCTACGTGCTGGGTGCGGTGCCGGGTGCCGAGTGCCGGTGCGGACAAGCACGAGCACCCAGCACTAAGCACCGCACCAAGCACCAAGCACCACGCACTACCTGAAATACAGATTCAACAATACCGCGACCGCCAGCACGATGGCGCCGAGCGTGGCGGGCCGGCGATACCACGGCACGCCCCGTTCCACGATGCGCGGCGTCATCGAGTACACCAGTCCCTTCAGTTCCTCTGCCGGTCGCGGCCGCGTGAACAGGCTCACCAGGATGGTCACGACGAAGCAGGTCGTCCAGGCGACGATCGCGCCCCAGAAATTCTGGGCCATGTCGCTCGGGTACACGTGCAGCGCCGACGGGCTCGTCCCGACGCCCGTGAGCACGTAATGGACGGCCGCGCCCGCGGTCCCGGCAACCAGCCCCCAGAAGGCGCCGTTCGGCGTCGCCCGCGCCCAGAACATCCCCAGCAGGAACGTCGCGAACAGCGGCGCGTTGATGAACGAGAAGACCAGCTGCAGCAGGTCCATGATGTTGCCGAACCGCATCGCGACGTAGGCGGTGCCGATGCTCACCGCGGTTCCGAAGACCGTGGCCATCCGGCCCATCCAGAGGTAGTGCGCGTCGCTCCCCCCCCGGTTGATGTAGGCCTGGTAGATGTCGTAGGTCCAGACCGTGTTGAAGGCGGTGACGTTGCCCGCCATGCCGGACATGAAGCTGGCGAGCAGCGCCGTCAGGCCGAGACCGAGCAGGCCGGCGGGGTAGAAGCGCTGCAGCATCAGCGGCAGCGCCATGTTGTAGTCGGTGTGGCCGCCGAAGACGAACGCCTGCGCGGGCAGCAGCGAAACGGCGATCATGCCGGGCAGGATCACCAGGAGCGGGAAGAACATCTTCGGGATCGCGGCGACGATCGGAGTGCGCCGCGCGTCGTTCATCGACCTGGCCGCCATGGCGCGCTGCACCACCAGGAAATCGGTGCACCAATAGCCGAACGACAAGACGAAGCCGAGGCCCATCACCATCCCGAACCACTCGACGCCCATCGGGTTGGCCGACGCGCTTCCCAGGTGCTTCCACGACTCGGTCATCACGCCCGGCGCAAAGCCGCGCGACACCGAGACGTCCGCCAACCGCGACTGCAGCCCGGTCCATCCGCCGACGCCCATCAATCCGAGGACGGCGAGCGGCAGGAACCCGAACACGATCAGGAAGAACTGGAGCACTTCGTTGTAGATCGAGCTGGTGAGGCCGCCGAGGAACGTGTAGGCGAGCACGACGACCGCCGCGATGATGATGCTGTAGTTGATGTCCCAGCCGAGGAACAGCTGGAACAGCCGGCCCATCGCGTACATGCTGATGCCCGACGAGAAAAGCGTCATCACGGCAAACGAGATGGCGTTCAGCCCGCGCGTCTTCTCGTCGAACCGGAGACGCAGGTATTCGGGGACCGACCGCGCGCGGCTGCCGTAATAGAACGGCATCATGAACACGCCCACGAAAACCATCGCCGGGATCGCGCCGACCCAGTAGAAGTGGCTCGTCAGGATTCCGTACTTCGCCCCGCTCGCCGCCATGCCAATGACTTCCTGGGCGCCGAGGTTCGCCGAGATGAACGCGAGCGCGGTGATCCAGGTGGCCAGGCTGCGGCCCGAAAGGAAGAAATCCAGGCCCGTGCGGACGAAGCGCTTCAGCGCGACGCCGATGCCCAGCACGAACACGAAGTACAGCGCGATGATGGCGTAGTCGATCGTGTGCAGCTGCATGGACGGAATGTTACACGACGCCAGGCTTAAGGCTTAGGACTTAGGGCTTATGGCCTCACCAGGCTTACGACCAGTTCAGGCTGACGGCGCGCCTTCAGCCTGGAGGGGCCATCAGTCTGGTCAGGCCATGAGCCATAAGCCTTAAGCCTTAAGCCTTGTGATACGCTCCGCCCCGTGACCTTCCGCCGCGCCATCGGCCCGTTCGACGCGACGATGCTCGTCATCGGCGCCATCATCGGCTCCGGCATCTTCATCAACCCGTACATCGTCGCCCAGCGCCTGCCGTCGGCCCCGCTCGTGCTGGCCGCGTGGATCGCCGGCGGAGCGGTCGCCCTGATCGGCGCGCTCATCTACGCCGAGCTTGGCGCCGTTTTCCCGCGCGTCGGCGGCCAGTACGCGTACCTGCGCGACGCCTATCACCCGCTCGCGGGCTTCCTCTATGGCTGGGGTCTGCTGGCGGTGATCGAGAGCGGGGCCGTCGCGGCGGTCGCCATCACCTTCGCGCAGTACACGCTGCGGCTCGTCGGCCGGCCCGACGTCGGACCGGTGCCGCTCGCCGTCGCGGCCATCGTGATCCTTTCCATCGTCAACTACCTGGGGGTGAAGCCGGGCAGCCGCCTGCTGAACGTGTTCGTCGTGCTCAAGATGGCGGCGCTCGTGTTCCTCATTGGTGCGGCATTCGTCGTGGTGGCCGGACCGGCACCCGCGGCGGCCCCGTCCACGGCTTCGCGCCCCCTTCCGGCGATGGCCCTTGCGCTGGCGTTCGGCGCGTCGCTCATCCCGATCTTCTTCGCCTACGGCGGGTGGCAGAACCTGAACTACGTCGCCGAGGAAATGCGCGATCCGAAGCGGCACATGCCGATCAGCCTGCTGGCCGGCACCGGCGCGGTGGTTGCGATCTACGTTCTCATCAACATCGTCTACCTGCGCGTGCTCGGGCGTGCCGGCCTCGCCGCGACGATGACGCCGGCCGCCGATGCCGTGTCGGCGCTCTTCGGTCACGGCGGCGACAAGTTCATCGCGGCCGCAATCGCAATCTCCACGTTCGGGTTCCTCGACCTCGCGATCCTCGCGCCGACGCGCGTCTACTACGCGATGGCGGCCGACGGCCTGTTCCTTCCCGCGATGGCCCGCCTGCACCCGCGCTACGGCACGCCGTCGCTGGCCATCATCCTGCAATCCGCGTGGTCCGTGGTCCTCGCGCTGCCGCTCAACTGGGCCGCGCTCCTGTTCCAGGACACCCTGCGCTGGGAGCAGGCGGGCGCGTATGCGAAGCTGCTCGACTACGTCGTGTTCGCCGACTGGATCTTCTTCGGTCTCACGGCGGGCAGCCTGTTCATCTTCCGGCGCCGCGTGCCGCCCGCGACGCGCGGCAACGACTTCCTGATGCCCGGCTACCCGCTGTTGCCGGCGATCTTCGTGCTGGTGGCGATCGCCGTCGTGTTCAGCGTCGTCTCGTCGAGCCCCGAACAGGCGGCGCGCGGCGCGCTGCTGCTGGTCCTCGGTGTGCCGCTCTTCTACTATGAGCGCCACCGCCGGCGCACGGGGACCGGAGGCGGCTCGACGAAGGGCCTTGGACCTTAGGCCTTGGACCTTAGGCCAAAGGCCAGACAAGGGCCAAGGCCAAAGGCCCAAAGCCCAAGGCCGTGGAGATTCGATGAAAAACGTCCGAGCGGTCTACATGCAATGGGCCAAGCAACATGCACATGCCCGATGGGATTTGTGCGGCAGCAACCTGATGCCGTGTTCGCTGGACGATCTGCCGGAAGCCGCCGCGGCGCCGCAGCTCAATGGATCGAACGACGAAGGGTACGGGCCGCTGGTCGAGGCAATCGCGCGGCGGTACGGCGTCGCCGCGAACCAGGTGGCGACGGGAACCGGTGCATCCGGCGTGAATTTCCTGGTGTGCGCCGCGCTGCTCGACGCGGGAGACGACGTGGTGGTGGAGACGCCCGGTTACGATCCGCTGTTCGCGGCACCGCAGTTGCTGGGTGCACGTGTGGTGTATTTCGAGCGGCGATTCGACGACGGGTACGCCCTCGACCCAGGTCTCGTCGAGCGCGCGATGACCAGCCGCACGCGCCTCATCATCATCACGAACCTGCACAATCCGTCCGGCGTCCGTTCCTCGGACGACGCGCTGGCCGCCGTCGGCCGCCTGGCCGAGCGCTCGGGGGCACACGTCCTGGTCGACGAGGTGTACCTGGACAGCGCGTTCGTGAACACCGGACACCGGACACCGGACGCCGGACGACGCTGCGCAGCCTCCCTTGGCGATCGTTTCATCACGACCAGCAGCCTCACGAAGTCGTACGGCCTGGCGGGATTGCGGTGCGGATGGGCGCTGGCCTCGCCCGATGTCGCCGAACGCGTCCGCCGCGCCCGCGACATCGTGGACGGCACCGGCGTGTTTCCGTCCGAGCGGATGTCGGTGGTTGCCTTCGAGCATCTCGATCGGCTGGCCGTGCGTGCGCGCTCGATCCTCGAGCCGAACTACGCGATCGTGCGCGCCTTCTTCGACAGTCGCCCCGAGATCGAATACGTCGAGCCGGCCGGCGGCACCGTCGTCTTTCCTCGGTTGCGCGGTCGGGCCGATGCCGGGACGTTCATCGACCGGTTGTTCCGGGAAGAACAGGTTGGCGTCGTTCCCGGTCGCTTTTTCCAGGCGCCGGCGCACTTCCGGCTTGCCTTCGGCGGCGCCCGCGAAACGCTGGAGAACGGCCTGGAGGGAATCGGGCGGTCGCTCGATCGCGTGTGACGCGCTTGACGGTCGGAGCCGGAGTGTGCTGTTCTCGTGTAGCGGGAGAACTCCCGGCATGAGAGCGGGCCTGCTTGTCCTGTCGGTGGGACTGCTGTGCGCGCTCGGCTCTGCCGGCGAGCGTGGAATCGTGCGCGTCGAATTCATCGCAGACCCGTCTCCGACTCCCCAGTGTCACGCGTCCACGATCGTCGAAACGCCCGGCGGCCTCGTTGCAGCCTGGTTCGGCGGCCCGTACGAGAGGCACCCGGAGGTCGGCATCTGGGTGTCCAGGCGCGAGGCCGGCAGATGGAACGCGCCCGTCGAAGTCGCCAACGGCAGGCAGCCTGACGGCAGTCGTCACCCCACGTGGAACCCGGTGCTGTTCCAGCCGCGTGGTGGGCCGCTCATGCTCTTCTACAAGGTCGGCCCGGATCCGGCTTCCTGGTGGGGCATGCTGATGAGGTCGGCCGACGACGGGCGCACGTGGGCAAGACCGCAGCGCCTGCCGGACGGCATGCTCGGTCCGATCAAGAACAAGCCGCTGCAACTGCCCGACGGCGACATCCTCTGCGCTTCGAGCACCGAGGCGCCCGACTGGGCGATCCACTTCGAGCGCAGCCGCGATCTCGGCAAGACATGGGGTCGCATCGACCCCCCGACAAGCACGCCGGAGGTCGAGGCAATCCAGCCGGCGATTCTCCGACACCCGGACGGACGGCTGCAGGCCATCGGGCGCAGCCGGCACGACCGCGTGTTCACGACGGAGTCTGCTGACGGCGGGAACTCCTGGAGCCCGATCGGGCTGCTGGATCTTCCGAATCCGAATTCGGGACTCGACGCCGTCACACTGGCCGACGGCCGCTTCCTGCTCGTCTACAACCACGCGCGCAGTACGAAGGGCAGGTGGGATGCGGGACGCGACGTGCTGAACGTCGCCGTGTCGCTCGACGGGCGGGCGTGGAGCGCAGCGCTCGTGCTCGAGAACGAAGCGGGACGGGAGTTTTCCTATCCGGCGGTCATCCAGAGCGCGGACGGCCTGGTTCACATCACCTACACCTGGAAGCGACAGCGCATCCGCCACGTCGTCGTCGACCCGGCGAAGCTCGTTCTGCGCCCGATCGTCGCCGGCGAGTGGCCGAGGTGAAAATGTCCACGACCGGTGGTCTCGATTTCCCCAACTGCTACGTCTGCGGCTCCGACAATCCGCAGGGACTGCACGTCGCGTTTCGCGCCGACGGCCCCGACGCCTGCCGCGCCGAATACACCGCGCGGCCCGAGCACTGCGGCTGGCCGGGAATGATCCACGGCGGCCTGCTGTTCACGCTGATGGACGAAGCCGTCGCGTGGGCGCTCCTCTACGCCAGCCTGCACGGGGTGACCGCGCGCGGGCAGTTCCGCTTCGCTGCGCCTGCGAGGGTCGGCGAGCCGCTGGTCGTCACGGCGCGCGTCGCCTCGCGGCGAGGGAAAGTCGTGCAGGCGCACGCCGAG